>Ga0307489_10002229_pt1 | contig 12971 bp, 19 predicted proteins | sample SB12metaG_FD_202247 | JGI IMG/M metagenome (GOLD analysis project Ga0307489, IMG submission 202247) | Sea-ice brine microbial communities from Beaufort Sea near Barrow, Alaska, United States - SB 1.2 | ecosystem: Environmental > Aquatic > Marine > Coastal | place: USA: Alaska | collected...
GTGCATCGGCGTCGGCGTCGGCGAAGATGCCGTGAATAACGTGTCCTCTGGGCTGACATACTGGAAGTGCAGAGACGCAGAGTGCGCCGAGTCCACCTATGTCGGCGCCAGGCGCCCTTGCACGGCGGCGACGCGTCCGCAAATCATATGTCCGCAACGTCGTTGCGCAAGCAGTCACCGCCTGACACAATGGCGCGTCACCGAACTTTACGGCCGCAAAGGCGTCGGCGGCAGCAATTATGCCGCGAAGATTGTGTACTCTGTGTGTTGTGATGGTTTTCTGACAGAGTGAAAGTGTCGAGACGCTGGCATATGCTGCCAGCCAGGCGGCCTTGCAAGCACTTCTGGGGCACCGCGTCCGTAGATGGAATGCCCGCAACGTCATTGCGCGATGAATCGACGCCTGATACAATGACGCGTCACCGAACTTTACGGCGCGCAACGGCGTCGGCGTTGGCGAAGATGCCGCGAAGACGGGTCTTCTTGGGCTTTCGCGCCCCGGCTGTCGGTCGGCCCTGTCCAGATTTCTTGACCACGAATGCCCATACATCTGAACGTAACTTCCTGTTCAACAATTTTGCGAGAGTTCGGTATGATCAGATTTAGCGCTGGCCCGCGGCGGGGTACCGGTGATGTGGATGACGTGGCAGGAACGTGGATGATGGATGACGTGGCAGGAACGCACGCGGCGCGGGGGCAACATGCGGGCGAATGTGTTGAAGCAATATTGAAGAGAACGTCTGAGACAGTGTCTGTGTTGTCCATCACACGTTCGCAAGACGTTAGCACCACGCGGAGCCTCACAAAAAAGATATGATACTGTCGACAGTGACACCGGCGTGCTGCTTATAAATGAGGAGGCGTCTGCGTTCACAAATTGGACGTACTAGCTAGCTTTTGACAAAGGTGCTTATTTGCACACATTGCACGTTTACACAGGGGCGTCCACTGCATTGACGAAATCCGGCGAGTCCACCTTCAGGCACAGCCGCCACTCCCCGCAGCACCCGTCGATATCCGGCGACCGGTGCACGATTGCTTTACCCGTGTTACCGGGCCACTTCTCACCCTTCAACATCACCACGTCACACTCTCCTGCCATACTAGGGGGCGCCGCCAATCAGGGCCCTACACTGGTACACTATGATCAAACAGTCAGGTTAAGGCAACATGGGAGCGACTATGAGCAAACAGTCAGGTTGATTTACCACTGGATTGATTGGCCCGGCCGGGGAGGAGGAGGCGGCGAGTGTTCACAGTAGCATTGGTACATTATGCGCAAGCAATTAGGCCTTGCCGCCAGCGCGCCAGCCGCACTTTTCATGACATCTCCAAACATGTCATTCGCACTCGCTGCCATGGAGATTGCCAGCGACGATCGTTCGGACAGCACCTCGGTGCCCGCGCCGAAGTAGGTCACCATCACCTGCTAATAGGGCCCAACACATATTTATCGCCACATCATCTATATACATTGAGCGCCACGTCATCCACTGCTTACTGAACCCGAATTTGCTGATTTAACTGGCATCCTATGACGTTGCAAGCAAAGTCTGTCCCGCCCTGACATCCAGCGCAAACTGAACCCTCGTTACTTGAGTGATGTGTCATCCTCTGACGTGGCGAGCAATGTCTGCCAGGCCCTATGTCCCGTGACGTCATCCAACGCATTCTGAACCCTTCGTTCGTGACTTATATGTCATGCTATGATGTGGCGAGCAATATATGCGAAGCCCTACCCGCAGCGGCACGTGGTCCACGTGCAGTTTGGAGCACAGTGTGCGCCGCAACAGCGACACGCTCACCACCGCCTCGGAGTCCCCGGTCAGGCGTCCGAAGGATCGAACGATGTCCGCCACGTCCTGCTCCAGCAGCGAGGGGCTTACACTCGTCCACCTCTCAGCTCAACCTGAGCGCTTTTGTAAGATGCTCCATGCTCGGCTTGACGTGAGCACCTTTTGTCTTACACCCGTCCAATGTGAGCTCAACCTGAGCCGTTCTTGTGGTTTTTCGTAACTGAAACCCCCACGCATTCTACGAAAGGTGCTCACGTCAACCCGAGTATCCTACGAAACGGCTCAGGTACAGCTGAGAAGTGGACGAGTGCAAGCCCCTGCAAGCAGCGCGATGCCCTCCACAGCCTGCTCCGCTGCCCCCTGCGCCGCCGCTCGCCCGAGCAACGCCTCCTCCATGCCCAGCGCCAGTGGGTCCGGGTCAGCGGTGGACAGCTTCGCGCGGAGGAGCACCTCGCCGTCCACCGAGGCCAGCGCCTCTCGCAGCGCGCTGCCTTCCAGCGCTCAGGGCCCGGCAGATATCGCTCGCCCCGTCGGTGTGTGTGTGAGTGTGTGGTGGTGGGTTGAGCAGAGGATGCCTAACAAGATTTCACGAGACTTCACTAGGCTCCTCAGCGCTGCGGGCTATGACTAGCGATCATATACTGATGCTATGCTGGGGGTGGTGGGGGCTGTATTCTTGGGGCTAGGGCTGTGTTTCGTGTTGTCCCTGCCAGAGCTAGCTTCAGCGATTCGCGGCCGTGGATGGAGGCGACGCGGACGTCGGGGTCCGCCAGGGAGTAGGGATTGATGGATATTGCTCGCCACGTCATCTACCGAATTTGGAACCCTCGCTTGACTGATGAACAGTGCTCGCCACGTCATAGGATGCCTACAACTCAACAAACGAGGGTTCAACATGCGTTTGATGACGTGGCGGGCACTATCCATCAGTCCCTGCCAAGGAGCTCCACGCCGCGTCCCACGTCTCTGGCTGGTTGCTCGTGGTGTACCGTAGCACACTCGCCTCCGCCTCCTCCCCCAATCCCGCCTCCGCCGCCTCCACCGCCGCCGCCGCCTCTGCCGCCTCCACCTCATCCAGTGTGTCTGGCTGGTTGCTCGCAGTGTACCTGAGCACACTCGCCTCCACCTCCTCCGCCACCTCCGCCGCCTCCGCCGCCTCTGCCGCCTGCACGTCATCCGAGGCCTCTAACCGGTTGCTCGCAGTGTATCTGAGCACACTCGCCTCCATCTCTTCCGCCACCTTCACCGCCGCCTCCGCCACCTCCATCGCCTCCGCTGCTACACCATCCCATTTCTCAGAGTGTTGGCTCGTAGTGTGCATGAGCACACTCGCCTCCACCTCCTCCGCCACCCCCGCCACCTCCGCCGCATCCGCCGCCTTCGCCGCTACCTCACCATGCCTCGCGTGCCGACACGGCAGCCCCCGCCCTCGGCTAGGGCACGGCAGAAATTGCTCGCCACGTCATCCAACGCACTTTGAACCGTTGTTATCAATTCAGGGCTTGTAACTCGCCGCCGGGGCCAGGGATAGGGTCGGGCCCGGGGGCCGGGCCGGGCCCGGGCCATGGGAAGGGCCGGGGCCGGGGTCGGAGGAGGGAGCGGGGCAGGGAGCGCAGGCACCGTAGTCTCTTGAGTCGAGCGGCACCCTATGACGTGGCGAGCAATCCTCATGCCCTACCATCGAAGATTGCTTGGTGTTTGCCCGAGGGGTGCCGGCGGTGCCGCGCGGCGCCGCGCGGTGCCGCCACCACGAGAGCCAACGCACTGCGGCGCGACGCGCGACGCCGCCGTTGCGACGCCTGCCAACGACATCTTTGAGCGCGTGAGGGTGTACAAGCACGCTCCGCCTGTGCCGAACTCGAGGAGATGACACGTGGCAGCCTGGCAGCCGTTCTGACCGTTTCGTCATCCAACGAATATCGAGCTGTCGTCTATCATATCCGCCACCAAGCAGTGCTCAACCGCGCACCCCGCCGCCGCCACCGCTCCCGTCAACACGACGGTGCGTCGTTGGAGTGTATCTCGGTCGAGCGAGTGAGCGGGCCCACGCCGCTGCTGCCGCCTACTGTGGGCGCAGAAACATACACCAACAACACACCGGCAACCAATCGCCCGTCCAATAAAGTTTGAAAGATGCTCGCGTTTTTCTACGTGTGCATCTTCGTGGTTGGCGCGTGGGCGCCGTTCGTGTACCTGCATTGGTCGCTCCACGGCATCAGCGTCCTGCAGGCGGGGCTCTGACTACGCTCGACGTCAACCCACACCACTCAGGGTCGGCGGGGGTGCGGGGTCCGTGTTTTGGATGCAGTGTGGGACGGGGTGGGGTGGGGGAAGGGAAGGCAGGAGATTTTCGGGCCGACCCCAGGGGGGTGCTGTGATGGGGTGTGTGCGTGTGTGTCGGATGTAGCGTGGTAGAGGATATGGGGATATGGTCTGTAGGGTGAAGCGCGGGACCGCTCGTTTCGCCCTGGTGCATTGTCCAAATGGGTCTCAGCCACCACTGGCATTCTTCATACCACCAAGATAAAGTGCACCAGGTACCTGGTACCCCCTGACCCTGAGATGTCCATGACCCTGATAATGAAACCCAGAGGGGACACAGGGTGGGGGGGGAGGCGAACCTGTACAGGTACACTATGCGCAAATCGTCGAACGGGAACTCGTTTCAGGCCCTCCTATTCCCAGAATGCATAAGTTGAGCCACCTCGGGGACAGAGGGGAAGGAGGAGGTGAACGTGTACAGGTACACTATGAGCAAACAGGCAGACGGGAGCTGATGCAAGGCCCTCCCCGCGGGCCATCCTAGTACTCTTCAACGCCGTCAACCTGCTCATCTGCCTGTGGTGGGGCCGGGCACAACTGCCCACAGCGCCAAAAACGAATCCAAACACAGGCACTCAACCGACGTTGAATCTTCTCCTCCTTTTCCTCCTCCTTCGCGCGTCAGTAAGGACGTACACCCTGAAGGCAAGTCTCGGTGGCCCATTGCTCGGCTGGTTCGATGAGCGGCAGCCATGTGATTGGTCAAGGGATGTTCACAGCCATGTGATTGGTCGAGGCAGATACCCTGGGCCCTACGCGGTGGGAGAATGCGCTGTTCCTGCACCGCCACCACATCCTCAAAACCTACAACGGATTTAGGAAGAAGTTGAAGCACCGGGACTTGCCCACCCCATTCTTCATGTTCACAGACATCACGCTGTCTGAGGCAGGGGGATCCACTCGTCCACTTCTCAGCTCGTCCTAAGCTATTCTGTACTGTGAGCCGGTTTGTGTCCAGGTTGCGACGAGTATATGGCCCATCGATCTTATTGCCCGCTACCGAAACCACCCAACATTTCCCACAAAAAATGCTGACGTTGAGATGAGATGTGGACGAGTGTTAGACCCTGGTGGCAGGCGCTTTCGTACAAATATTGGAGTTTGTTATGGAGCACGTACTCCCTGCTGGTAGGGACTGATGGACAGCGCTCGCAACGTCATCAAACTGATTTTGAACCCTCGCTCCTTGAATTAAGTGGCATCCTATGACGAGGCGACCACTAACCACCGGTCCCTGGCAGTGCTCGCCACGTCCTCAAACGCATTTGAACCCTTCTTTCGTGAGTTAAACGGCATCCTATGACGAAGCGAGCACAAACCGTCAGTCCCTCGCTGCTGGACCCGAGCTATGTGTCCTCCACGTCGTTCGGGTTTTGGATCGATACGGGCAATGGCATCACCACGTTGGTGCCCACGCTGCTGCTGTCGTATGGCAGGGAGGGTGTTGAGAACAAGCACTCGACTGACGTTGAATCCCCTCTTCCGCCTCCGCATACTCCACGCGTCTGTATGATGGGATGATCGAGAACAAGCACTCGACCGACGTTGATATTCTCCTCCTCCGTACACTACGCGCGTCTGTATGAAGTACTGCGTTCACCCTGAAGGTAAGTCATACTCGACCTCGGTTCACGTGGTTGTTCTCAACGACCCTCCTGCCCTTCAGAGCTGCAGGGCAGTGGCTTTATTGAGAACAAGCACCTCACCAGAACAGAGTCCGCGCGTCTATGTGCGCATTCACCCCGCTCCGACGTCGGTTCACGTCGTTGTTCTTTCTCAATGACCCTGCTGCACGGGGTGACGTGGGACGTGCCGGGGCTCAGCGCGCGGGCCCTGGGCGTCATCGGCATCATGGTCAACTACCAGATGCTGTACGGCACGATCCTTTACTTCTCCAACTACTGCTACAACCGGTAGGGCGGTGCAGGTCGACCCCAGGTTGACCCAGGTTGATCCCAGGTTGACCCCGGGTCCATCCCAGGTTTACCCCGGGCCCCGGGTCGACTCCACTTGACTTCAGCGCTTAAAGCCTATATATGATGAACCGCTGACAAACTTTGCATTTCAACTCAACTTGCGCCCCTACAAACCGGTACTACGAGAAGACGCCAGCTGGGTTGATAGCCATGGTGTTGATAGCGAACGGTGGGGCCTGACGACCGTGCCCTTCGCCCTTTTCCAGCTCAAGTCCAGCACTTTTCAAAGTCAGTTTGAGTGGGGGCAGGGACCAAACGGCTCAAGTTGAGGTTGAAAAAGGTTAAGGGATTGAGTGAAAGTAGCTGGCCACCTTCACTGCCAAGAAGTCAGTACCTGAAAGGGCCTTACATGTACGGGTGCGCTGGTACACGATGATCAGATTAGGTTGAGCTGAAGAAGAAACCGATTGAAGCCTCCACATGGATCCATTCTACCCAAACGCACCTCAGGATGGTTCCATGTTGCCCAGACACACCTCAACATGGAGCCATTCTACCCAACATCACGGCCCTGGCGAATGGGATCTGGGTGGGGTTCCCCGCGGCATGGATGTGGGCGTGTTGGAGCATGGTGCGCACAGATAGCGCGGACCTCTTCCGGTAGTGTAGCGAGGCCGTGTGATTGGCTGGTGGGCTCATAGGTGGCGTGCGAGCGACGTGTGCTTGGCCGGTGGGCTGATAGGTGGCGTGCGAGCGACGTGTGATTGGCCGGTGGGCTGATAGATGGCGTGCGATTGGCTGGTTGGCGTGTTGGAGCATAGTGTGCACGAATAGCCAGGAGCTCCTCCGGTAGTGGCGTGAGGAACACGACACATAGTGCACCGGTTGCCCGGTACACGGTGAATTGTAGGGAACACGACGCATAGTGTGCCAGTACACGGTGCATAGCACGTGGACCGTCGGGATAAAGGCATAGCTCTACCATCTTTTAGATTGATATTAAATGAAATCAAAGCATGCAAACTCAGTGTCGGGGTGACTAGTCGCCCTTGTCTCCTCGAAACCGAGGGTCTATGTACATGGTACTCGCGAATCGTAGCCCGGTCGAATTTTCGGCGAGCCGGTCGTCGGAATTTTCACAATGGGCTGCTCTTCTGATGCGGCCGGCGGGTGCGTGACGGTCAGAGCGTGCGTGACGGTCAGAGCGTGGGTTGAGCCCCCACCCACTGCGCCACCTCCGTGTGCCCGTTTACCCCTGACATTACTGCACACATGCCCGCATTCCACGGGCAGCCGTGCTGCACCGCCCACTGCAACACCTGCAGGTAGGGGCTTACACTCGTCCACTTTTCAACTCAACTTGAGCCGAGTTTGTCACTGATAAACTGACGCCACCCAGCGTATCCCACAAAAAGTGCTTACGCTGAGCTGAAAAAATGGACGGGTGTAAGCCCCTGCCTCCAGGCGCCCGTTCGAAGCAGCGCATAAAGTCGTCCTCGCGTCCCACCGGCAACCATGCTCCACCGCCCACTGCAGCATCTCCAGGCAGAGTGACAAGATATGATCTGGTCATCCTGTCCACTAGATGACAAGATGACAGTATTGATATGAAAAATGTGACCTTGAGATGACAGTATCGAAATGCAAGATAACCTTAAGATGAGGTGATCGATATGGGAGATGACAGTATGTATATGGAAGACGACAGTATCGATATGGCATATCTTGTCACTCTGCCTCTAGGTGCCCGCCCGCAGCGGCACTTGCACACGTCATCTCGTCACATGGGCAGTCGTGGCCCCAAGCATACTGCAGCAGCTCCAGGTGCCCGCCCGTAGCGGCGCCTGCACATGTCTCCTCATTCCACGGGCAATCGTTCGCCCGTAACCACCGCAACAACTCCAGGAACCCGCCCTTAGCGGCGCTTGCACACGTCCACTCATCCCATGGGCAATCGTGCTCCCGCGCCCACTGCAACACCTCCAGGTGCCCGCCCGCGGCGGCACATGCACACGTCATTGCGCGCCACGGGCAGTGGTGCTCCCGCGCCCACTGCAGCACCTCTAGGTGACCGCCCTCAGCGGCGCGTGAGCACGTCGTAGCGTCCCACGGACAGCCGTGCTCCTGCGCCCACTGCAGAACGTCCAGGTGCCCGCCCCGGGCGGCGCACGCACACGTCCTCGCATTCCACGAGCAACCGCGCTCCCGCGCCCACCGCAAAATCTCCAGGTGCCCACCGAGAGCGGCGTAGCTACACGTATCTGCGTTCCACGGGCAACCCTGCTCCCGCGCCCACTGCAGAAGGTCCAGGTGTCCACCACCGGCGATAAGCGCACACGTCCTGTTCACCCACGGGCACCCGTTGTCCTTCGCCCAAGCCAACATGTCGGCGCATCCAACGAACATTTCGATCTCTAGAGGCATCGCCCCTCCCTTCCCCGCGCGTGGCAGGTTGTTGGCCACTACTACCGCCAGCCACGGCTTCGCAACCCGCGCGAGCAGAGCGCAGTCCGTGGGGTCCAGCTGCGCGAGCACCAGTTGCATTAGGTCAGGCCACTCCTCGAGCAGCGGGCTGAGCAGCTCGCTGGGTGCGTGGTCGTCGCTATCCTCGGGCGGCCCCTCACGGGGATACCCACCCGACACCGCCGCTTCACCGATTCCACCCGCCCCCGAACCGCCCCCGCCGCCTGCACTTTCTCCACGTTTCCGAGCCCTAGTCTCCATGGATCGTGACTACCGCCCTTCCCGAATGGGCCGTCTGAGATCTGTTGTGCGGTTTCTGAGGAAGCGCCTCTCGGCGCTCAGCGTGCCGGGTGTCGAGCGCCACCGCCACCACCGCCGCCGCTGCGAGGGGATGGGCTCAGCCGGGATCGCTGAATGCGCAAACCCGCGCGGCGAGAGTGCGCGACCGCTAGTGTGCGTGTGGCATTAGCGTTGGTTGTAATGGGTAATAAGTAATTATTTATTCCCCCTACTGTGCGTCAACCTGGAGTCCCCTGCGCAGATCTGGCGGGTGGGCATCCCCGCTTCACCCCCCACCGGATCTGCGTAGATGTTGGAATCGTGTTTGTGTGCCTATCACGCGTTGTACCCGCCACCGCCCCCGCCACGCCGCGCTGATGCACGGTGGGTAATGTTTTTCATAGCGCATTTGTGAGTAATGTGACTCGCAGCGACGGCTTGGACGGAACTATCTCCCCGGAAGTGCGCGCTGCGGTAAAAGATAGGAGCCATCGCTATCGAGGCATTGCGGCGATGCATTGCGATGGTACAATCGTACAAGTGTTTTTCAATGAGGCCGCCTGAAGGCCGCCTACATCTAGTCCGTCTAGATTCTTGTCCGGCTAGCCTCTAGACGGACTAGGAATTGAGATCACGAGGGCATATAGCTCTAGTTTATGCCTTGAGGCCCAGCTTCTCCTTCAGGGCGACGACAGCTAAGCGGAACACCGCCGCTGCTGGGTTGCCGTCCAGCTCATCGAACAGCTCGATGTTCAGCTTGAACACCAGATTGGCCTCGTCCACGATCTCCTCCATTTCCTAGGGCCAGGCGGAATATGCCGGCATTGTTTTGGGCGGATTAGGCAAATCAATGATTCCGACGTAATGCCGGGAACGGGTACATGCAGAACTGTCTTGGTTGGCATGTTACCTGCGGGACTTTGGGAAATGAGTCGGCATAATTGGGCATAACTGGGCATCATCTGAGCATAATAGGCTGAATTGGGAGGATTGAGCATAGGGAGTTTGGGGAAAAGAAAAAGAAAGAGCATATTCCGCGTGGGCCTACCTTTTGCGTTTGCGTCAGCTCGAGCGCGTTGAGCTTTGAGTACCAACCGCCGATGAATTCTTTCGCGCTCGGGATCTCCTCGATGTAGCGCCCCAAGTTGAATTTGGAAGCGAACTTTGAAACCAGGATATCACATTTCAGGGTCAAGGGCTGTAACCAGGCCCTTTAAAGCTGGGGGTCAACTGCAGAGCGACGAGATATGATATGGTCATCCTGTCCACAAGATGACAAGATAACAGTACTGATGTGGAAGCTGACCTGTAGATGACAGTATCGATATGGAAGCTGACCATATCAATATGGAAAATGACGTTGAGATGTAAGTATCAACATGGGAGACGACAGTATCGATATTGTCGTTCTGGATATCGATATGGGATACCTGGTCACTGTGGTCAACCGAGTTTGACTTGTGCAGGAGCCCCACCTCGAAGTTGTAAAACGAAATCCCCTTGCCATCCTCCAGGCCCAGCGAGCGCGTGGCCATCCCACCCATCATCAGGGGCGTGCACTCGTCCACTTTCCGGCTGAACGTAAACGCTTTCTGAGGGAAAGTGGATGCGTGCAGGGGTTGTCTAGGGGGTGTCTGGGGGATGTTTGGGAGTGGTAGGGGGTGTGCAAGGTGTGATTTTGTCTCAGAAACGGCTCAGGTTGAGCTGAGAAGTGGACGAGTGCAAGCCCCTGCCCATCATCTGCCCGCCGAACAGATCCCCGAGGTAGCGCGTGTACTGGTGGGCGATGAGCAGGTGGGGGGATTCCTTCGCCACCTCCTGGACCCTCGCCACGTACCGGGCCGTGGTTTAGTGGCACCAGTTGAATTCGAAAGCAAAGTTTGAAAGCGGCTCATCATACCTCAGCTTCAAGCGCTTTGCTCCAGGTGCTGTCAACGTGAGCTTCATTTGTCAACCTGCACCGCCCTACTGTGGAGCGGGACGGTGTCACCGAACTGCGCCAGTCAACGCCGTTGAAGTACTCCATGTCAGCCGTCGCCCAGGGTCAACATAGGACAAAGTGTATGGAACCACTTAGACACTTAGCAACAAGTAGTACTAAGTCGTCCAAATGGAGCGTTCTGATTGGACGAGCGGGCACTAAGCCAGTCTAAGTATCACTGAGTCAGAATACGTGTCTAAGTGGTTTGGCGCACTTTGTCATAGGATGCATGGCAAGATGGGCACCTGACCCAGTGAATCGTAAGTGCGGTCGGCACCCTGGCACTTGGACAACCTGCTTTTGGGTTCAGACGACGCGCACATCTGCCTGTGAGACCGCTGGGCACGAGGCAGAGGGAGGTGGACGCGCACACCATCCACCACCCACTTTTTGTAAGCCGCCGCCGCCTTTAACTCGCTTGTTGTGTTGCTTACTATGACAAAGTGAGTCAAAGTGTTCATCAGACCTTTGCTTTGCTCGCAACACTTTGACGCGCGTTGTCATACTCGTACCTCTCAACCTCTGTACTACATTGTAGAGCTACCTCTGTCTGAAGCAACCATGGTTTTATCAACCTCGGTATACACCGCCTGCAGTCGTCCAGAGACAAACAAATGGAGGGGATTGAGCTCTAGCTACTGGTAGTAGACGTCCTCCCTGCCTCGAGGGACGGCACGCGACGGAGCTCCGGGTAGTCCAGCGTCCGAACGTTGGCATCCTCTGAGCAGGGGCTTACACTCGCCCACTTCCTTGCTTGACTAGAGCACTTTGTGTGAGAAACGCTAGGTGGTTTCGCTAATTGCCAGTGACAAAAACGGCTCAGGTTGAGCTGAGAAGCGGACGAGTGGAAGCCCCTATAAGGCCCAAACACAGCTGTGCATAACCGTCCACTTTTTGGCCTGAAGTGAGCACACTTGGCATTGGTTTCACTGACGAAACAGCTCAGGTTGGGGTGAGAAGTGGACGAATGTAAGCGCCTGCCTGTGAATTGTCGAACGAATCCTCCATCGCCTGGTACACGAAGTACAGGTCAGCGACTAGCTGCGCGAACGTCTTCTTCTCAGCGATGCCGCGGTGTAGCGGCACAAGTTGAGAGTGAAAGCACAACTTGAAAGCAGTTCATCATATTGCAGTTCGAAGAACTTAGTTCCAAGCGCTTTCAACGTGGGTTTGATAGGGTCAACCTGCACCGCCCTACCACGGAAGAACCCCGTCACGAACGCCGAATTCTCCGCCATCGAGTGGCTCTTGCGTGTGCCGTCGTCCAGCTGCAGCGCGAGCCCCGTCTGGCGTGGTTCTAACTTTGCGTAGGGGCGCCGACGAGGGATATCATCGAGCTCACTCGCGACGTGGCTGCTAATATGGTGCCTATTTCCAAGGCGTCGGTTCTGGCAATGGTGGACGAATCGACCGGTCCGGCGGTCCGGACAACGTGAGCTTTGCGCAGGCTGCGACATCGATGCTCGCAGGGCTGTCGATGGCAGATTGGCGGTCGTTCAACTAGTCATGGGCAACACTGCACCAGCGTTGGGGTCGGTCTCGCACAGCAACTACTCGTACACATTAAAAGGAGGTGATGGTTCATCGCGGAGGCCACCCCGCCTCGACTGCATCCTCCGTCGGTGTCCCTACTGCGCGGGATGGAGCCGGCCCGCGGCGGCGTGCCTGGCGGTAGGGCCCGGCCGATACTGCTCGCCACGTCAGGATGCCGTTCACCTCGAGAGACGGGGGTTCAATATGCGTTGGGTGGCGGGCAAGTTCTGTCAGGCCCTACCGTTGCTCGGGGGGTGCCCACCCAGCTCCTGCTGGCAGAGCCACCCGGGCGGGACGCGGACGACCCGCGGGCCGAGGCGGCGCACGCGGGCCTGCTGACCAAGGCGGTCGTTGACACGGCGGCGGCCATTGTAGGTGTGGCGAACGACAGTGATAGTTGAAACGCTTTTGCGACGTTTGTGCAAACGTGGAACGAGGAGAGCGTTTCACGAGGGTTGGCGTGCGCACGCAGATCTGGCGGGGGGGCATCCCCCGTTTGCCCCCCACCGGATCTGCGTAGAGATGGGCTTCGTGTCTCGTTCAAAGGACTACACGTAGACGGTGGGGTGTTGCGTGGTCACTTCGAACGCGTGGACTTCTTCACCGGACACAGGCCGAGTGCCGGGGTAGACATACACCTCTAGCGCCATGATTCCCGCGCGGGTGGCACACAACCCCGTG
>Ga0307489_10002230_pt1 | contig 12966 bp, 21 predicted proteins | sample SB12metaG_FD_202247 | JGI IMG/M metagenome (GOLD analysis project Ga0307489, IMG submission 202247) | Sea-ice brine microbial communities from Beaufort Sea near Barrow, Alaska, United States - SB 1.2 | ecosystem: Environmental > Aquatic > Marine > Coastal | place: USA: Alaska | collected...
CACGTCTAGTCGCCGCGTAGTGTGCGTCTAGTCACCGCGTAGTGTGCGGGCACGCAGGCGTCACGGGGGATTTACGTTACTCGTAAATGTCTTATTAAAACGTTTAACTTTTTACTATCCCTTCTGGTCTTACTTCCCTCCTCTTCATCTTCACTATCCCATCCGGTGAATGTCATGACTCGTCCGCGACATAGTTAGCGACGTTTGCGCTAAGGTCGTCGTCCAGACAGGTGCCCCGGTCCCCCGTATCCTCGTCCCACGTATAGTTACCTGAGTTGTCCCAGCTACCAGTGTCTTCCCAGTTCCCCGAGTCGTCCCATTTGCCCGCCTTATCCCTTCTCCCTGCCCCATACTCGCCGCTTCCAAACTTGCTGTCCAGACTACTGCCGATGTCAATGCTGCTCCCAATCGGTCGGTCCTTCCCCCGTCCGGCCGCCCCTGCCGCCGCTGGCCTTGCAAGCGGCCGTCCAAATCGGTCCCGCTCCACCGGCTCCGCCGCCGTCGCCGGAGGCGGATCCTCCTCCTCCTCCCCCTCCCATGCCACGCGCAAACCTCCGCCGCTGCCTCTCAGCTCCCCCCGCTCTCTGGGCAGCTCACCCCCGTCGTCGCCGCCGTTTGAGCTAGCCCGCTGCCTGGCACGCCTGCTACCGTAGGAGCCATCGCCGACGTCGGCACCCGCGCTTGCACTGCCATCCGCATCGCCCTCGCGAGGCACACGGTACTCGGTGTCGAAGCCATCGTCTGCCGGCGGTCTGCGAGGCACGCGGCCGCTACGCAGGGACTTACGCTCGTCATTTTTCCAGCTCAACGTTAGCACTGTGTTGGATACGTCGGGTGGTTTCGTGCAGCATAAATGACAACAACGGATCAGGTTGAACTTAGAGGTGGACAAGTGTAAGGCCCTGCCGCTTCGCACTCCGCCCCCAGCCACGCGGTCCCGGGGCACGCGGCCGTAGCTCCGATCCGTCTCGGTGATCGGCGCAGGAACCTTCCGCTCCGAACGCTGCCAGGCGCTGCCCTCCGGCGGCCTCCGCGCGACCCGCGGTCGACCCATGTCGCGCCGATTTGCCGCCGCCTCCCCCTGTGATCAGAGCATTACACTATTCCACTTTTCAGTTCAACTTGAGCACCTGGCATATCTTGAGTGAACTGGGACATCTTGAGCTGTTTCAGGGACAAAACGGCACTTCAACCATACACGATCCACCTTGTCAGTGCAACATCAGCACATTTGAGCCGTGGCCTGGCAGATCATGAGTGGTTTCAGGGAGGACAGCTCAACAGGGGACAAAAAAGGAAGGACGACTGGGAGTGGTTTAAGGTGTACAACAGGGAAAAAACAGCTGAAGCCGAGCTTAAAAGTATTACTCTGTGAAGGCCCTGCCCTGGAGGCGGACAAGATGGAGCGGAAGTTGGCAGGTCCCCCGCCCGCCTCGCCTCCAGCCTGTTTAATGCTCGACGAACTGCTTGCATAGCTCGCGCGCGCGTAACTCGCTGGCTTGTAACTGCTGGCCGACCTGTTCGACACTGCGGCCAGCACCGCCAAACCCCGAGCGACCGCCGCCGCCTCGGCCGGCTCCCACGTCCCCTTCCGACCTCTTCCCTTGGTTCAGGGCCTGACATTCATTGCTTGCCACGTCATGGGATGTCATTCAAATCATCGTTATGATGAATCAAATGCGTTGGATGACGAGGCGATCACATCATTGTTACGAGGGTTCGAATTCATTGGATGCGTGGCGGGCAACATCGGCCAGGCCTCACCTTGATGGAATATGGTGCCCGCTTAATCCGCTGAACTCCCCCAACGTCCGACTCATACGCCCACTCCTTCACAGGTTCCCCCAAGTGCGCCGACGCACGTCCTCGCGCCTGTCTTTCCTCGTCCCGCCTCAGTTTTTTTGCGACGTTGAAATACCGCGCCGCCCTCGCTTTGTTTTCACACGCCTCTTCCAACAGCGCCAGCTCGTGGAACCCCCGGGAGTTCTCCGGCTCGAGATCTCGCAGAAGGGTCATTGAGAATGAAGATTCGACCGAGATCGGAGCATGAAATACATGGAGGGTAAATGCTCATACAAACACACGGAGGAGATTGAGGATATCCAACAGGGTGAATGCTCATACAACGGCGGGGTGGAGGAGAAGGAGATTCAACGTTGGTCGAGTGCTTGTTCTCAAACCCCCCCTGCCTCTAATGCGCTCAAGGTAATCGCGGGAAGCTGTGAAGTTCCCCGTGATCCGCTCGACCCGCCCCAGCCCGACCAGGCATGCGGCATTGGTCGGCTCCACCTCCAGTCCCGCGGCGTAAAGTTCCCTCGTGCGCTCCGCGTCGCCTACTCCCTTGGACCACTCCTCGATCTAGGGCCTGGCAGATATTGCTGGGCATGTCATAGAATGCCGTTTAGATCAATAGAGAAGGAGGAGGAGGTGGAGGTGGAGAAGGAGCAGGAGGAGGAGCAGGAGAAGGATGAGGAGCAGAAGGAGGAGGAGGAGGAGGAGGAGGAGGAGGAGAAGGAGAAGGAAAAGGAGGAGGGAGAGGAGGAGGTGAGGGGTAAATGACGTTGGATGACGTGGCTTGAATGACGTTGCAGGCAACATCTGTCAGGGCCTACCGCGTGCGCCCAAGCAGACCAAACCTGCACCGACCAGGGCGCCAGGTGGGCGGCGCGTGCGAAAAGCGGCCGCGCGGCAGGCAGACCCTCGTTCCTTGGTGTAGCGCCGCAAGTTGAAATTGGAAGCAAAGCTTGAAATCGGCTCTGCATGATTGCTTCAAGCGCTGAAACCAAGCGTGGTCAACCCGGGGTCAACCCGGGGTCAACCAGGGGTCAACCTGGGGTGTACCTGCACCACCCTACCGTTCATCGTCGCTGTGAGCGAACCGCATCTCCATCACCCCCCAAGCCTGAAGCAACCGATGGTCTTCAGGGTGTTCTTGCGCCGCCGCCTCGAAGATCGCGCGAGCTCTCCCAGCGGCGCCCGGCCAATGTTGCCGGCTCTCCAGCCGCGCCCATGACAGCGCAATGTAGGCTTCGTTGCCGCCCGTTGCTGCGGCGGAGGCGTAAGTTGAAAGCGCGCTATCCACGTCACCCTGCGCCTCGTAAATTTGTGCCTTTCAGGAGAGTCGTTGTGAACAAGCAGCCGACCCAAACTGAGCATGACACACGTGAAAGCTGGTGAGTGCTCATATAGACGCGTGGACTCAATTTATTGATTCGAGGTTGGTCAGGTGCTTGTACTCAAGAGGGTCATTGTGAACAAGCACCCGATTGAGATCAGAGCATGACTTGCTGTCAGGGTGAATGCTCATACAGACTTGTGAGGCAGGAGCAGGACATTCAAGACATTCAACTACGGTCGAGTGCTTGTGATGAGTAACAACCCCGCCTGTGCGTGTAGCACTATCGTGTTGTCCTCATCGCAAGCTTTCGCGCGCTGGAGCAAGACATGAGCATCGCCCAGAGCGCCGGTACGCGCCTTGGCGTAGCGGCGCAAGTTGAGATGGGGGGTTTAGGGTTTAGGGCTTAGGGTTTAGGGTTGATAGTTTAGGGTTGGTTATAAGCAGTTCATCACATTCTAGTTTCAAGTGCTTAGCTCCAGGCGCTTTCACCGCGAGTTTGATGGGGTCAAGCTGTACCACCCTACCTCGGCCTGCGCCCACGCGTGGAGCACCACGGCCTGCGCGGCGCGGAGTGAGGCGGCGGACTCGAAGGTTAGAAACCCTGGGTCGATCCCGGGTGGCTCATTGTAGCGGCGCAAGTTGAAAGTGAAAGCACGGATTGAAAGTGGTTCATCACATTATAGCTTCAAGCGCTGTAAACAAGCACTGTCAACCCTGGGTCAACATGCAGCGCCCTACCTCATCCTCCGAGCCTGTAAACAAGTCGTCGTTGTCGTCGTTGTGACCACGGGCGTCGCCGAGCCTCCCCCCCTTGATGCCACCGTTCTCGAGAGGATATTGAGTTGTTCCGCCGTCGCACTCCTCCGCCGCCACCGCCGCCTCCTCCGCTTCCTCTAGAACATTGAGGGCACGCTTAAACAACCCAACCGCCAGCGTAATTTCCCCGTCCCCGGCTCCAAATTCCATCACCGCCCACTTGCGCAGGCTCTCCGCCCGCGCCCGCGGCCGGCCCTCGGCGTGCAGTAACGCGGCACGGTATAACCCCCTCGCGCGCTCTGCGTCACCTTGACAAGGAGTCATTGCGATTCAACAATTTGATCATCATCGGAGCTGGCTTGCCTTTAGGGCATATTCTCATACAGACGCACGGGCAATCTTCATCGATTCAACGTCGGTCGAGCGTTTGATCCTGATGACCCCCTTGCCTTGTAGCAACTCGAAGCGTGCCCACTGCTCCCACAACCCGGTCACCGCCGGCGTGCGATTGGTGCGCTGGTAGAACATTTCCCGCGCGGTTTCTGGCCGGCCCGCGCGCATCAGATCCCACACGAGCTGCCACTCCACCTTCCCACCGGACTTGTCTTTGAGAGCCTTGGACGCGTCCCGGGCGGTCTCGTCGGGCGGGCGGATGCTAGGGCCTGACAGATACTGCCTGCCGCGTCAGCATCCAGAAACCCCCATTTCTTGTAGAAACCCGCCTATTGATGCAAATGTAAGCACGTGACTCGGCGAGCATTATCTGCCAGACCCTACCGGACGCGACCAGCTGGCGGGGACGGGGGCAACGCAGGTGGGTGCATGGCGACAGCCTGCAGGGCGGCGGCGGCGGCGGCGGCGGTAGCGGCAGCGACGGCAGCGACGGCGGCAGCGGTGGCGGTGGAGGGTTGCGGTGGAAAGGCTCGACGCGAGTTGGGGAGGGTAACGGATGTGACGTAGGACGGCGGGCCCGTGGTCGAGTCGAAGGGCGAGGGCGATGTCGGAGCGATGCGCGTCGCCGCCGCCGCCGCCGTCGCCCTCAACCACGTGACGTCCTCCAGCGTCTTATCCGACGGCTCTACAGCCGCAGCCGCCGCCGCGGCCGCCGCCGCATCCTCAGCAGCTGCCACCGCCGAAAGTTCGCTCATGGCGTGTCGGTCCTCTGCCTCCGCCTCCTCTGCCGCCACTGCCTGCTTCGCCCCCTTCGCCCCCCTCGCGTCCTTCACCTTCACCACAGGCGGGTTGTCGGTCGAGACAAGCTTCTCCTCGATGGCCGCAGCGGTGGCGGCATCCGCCCCAGGCAGAGACCCCAGCACGCGAATGCTAGAGCGGAACCGCGCAAACTCCTCAGCTGTCACCGTGCCGTCATCGTCCGTGTCCAGCAACGCCAGCATCTCGTCCGCCGCGCTCTTCACGCCCGCGTACATCGAATCATCCGCCCCACCCTCGCCATCGCCGCCGGCGACGATGCCGTCACCGCCCCACACGTCGCCAATGACAGCGCGCAACTCTTCTCGTGTGACCTTGCCGTCGCCGTCCAGATCAAACATGCTGAACATGCGGTCGGCGTCTGAACTGTTGAGCGCTGCCTCGGTGGAGGGGCGCAACTTGAAATTGGAAGCAAAGCTTGGAAAGGGTTTATCACAATTCAGTAGTAAGCGCTGAGACCAGGCGCTGTCGACACCGTTCAGTTGCAATAGCTGACACCTGGGGAATTCGAGACTAGTTTGAACTTGCACCACCCTGCCTCGGTGAAGCTCCCGAAGCGCTCCTCTGCCGCAGCGTTGGCTGCGGTCACCAGGTCGGCCAGATCGTCCGCTGCACCCGGGTCCTCCTTGAACCCCCCCTTGTATGAATTATGCGCCGCAGTGCCCATCTCTGCAGCGGCGTGCATCGCCGCCGTGCGCACCTACATCGAGGGCCAGGTGAAGAACTCTCGCTAAGCCATAAAATGGAGGTCAACTCAACAATGTATGACTTTACCGGGGCAGATGATGTGGTAGGCCGGTTATAGAACGCTCGCCGCGCCGCGGCGTACGGATGGCGTCTACGAGCACAGAGACATGGGAAGAGTGCACGGCCACGCAGCCCGACCTGTAGCTCAATGGTGCGTTCCCTGTTGCTGCTTCCGCCGCTGCCTCCACCGTTGTTCACACCCCCATTGGCACCCGTCCAGTCCAGGGGCAGCCGCAGCGTGCTGTGAAGAGAGCGGTACCCGTTCGCCGTGCAGCAGGGTCGCGAAGAACAAGCACTCTAACCGAGATCGGAGCATGCCTCACATTCAGGTTGAGCGCTCACACAGACGCGCGGACTCAGTCATAGGATTCACCGTCGGTCGAGTGCGTGTCCTCAATAAGCACCCTACATGCATATGCGTGGAAACGGCTCGTGGAATCAACGTCGGTCGATGGATTGTTCTCATTGATTTCCCTGCCTTGGGCTGTAGCAGGTAGTCTTTGGTGCGCCCTGTGACGACGTCAAAGACGCCGTGCGCGATCTGCTGCGCGCGATAACACGCCGCCATTGCAGAGCGCTCAATAGGGTCGGGGAGATATTGCTCGCTGTGTCATGAGATGTTATGCATCTCTGAAAATGAGGATTGTGAGAGTGTGAGATGACGTGGCGAGCAACATGTGCCAGGCCCTACCGCTCGGCCGCCGCCGCCTCCCCCGCCGACGCGCCGGGCGGCAAGTGCGACGGCGACCCGGGCTGCGGCGTCACCGTGTGCAAGGGTGCACCGGCACAAAATGAGTAGACAATCAGATTGAGCTGAAAACCGAGTAAATGTCAGGTACGGGAGGAGGATCGAGTGGGTACGGGTTCACATAAGCACTGGGCAAGGGTACACTGGCAAGCATTGGCAAGCTATGAGGAAGGGTTCAGGGTGAGCTGGGACAAGAACGAGCAGTCAGGACAAGGAGAATGATGCGGCATCTCTGGGTGTGTACGGGTACAATTGGACACTATGAGCAAAGTGTGAGGTCGAGTTGGGTATAAACGAGTGGCCAGGCCAGAAATGAGGATGGGAGGATGCGGCGAGTGTGTGTGGGTATACTGGTAAACTAACAGTAAGCAGCAAGCAGTAAGCAGTAAGCAGTCAGGGCATGAGTGGCCAGGCCAGGGAGGAAGATGCGACGAATGTGTGTGTGGGTATACTTGTGCACTAAGAGCAAGCAGTCCGGTGGCCAGGCCCTGCCAGCACTCGCATGCCCAGCAGGTCATGCACGTCCTCCCGCGCCCGCCCGTCCCGCAACACTTTGCGCATGGTGCTGAACAGCGACTTACGCCGCGCCTTCACAACCACTCCTTCTGGCAGGGCCGAACATTATACTGACACACTGTGAGCAAACACGCAGGTTGAGCGGTAAAGCGAACGAGTGGCCAAGCCAGGGAGGAGGATGCGGCAAGTGTGTACTGGTACACTGGAACACTGTGAGAAAACAGCCAGGTTAATCTGACAAGGAAACGAGTGTAGGCAGTGGTGAAGGACTTAGGTGCAGCCCTGCCGCCTTCACCCATTAGGGTGGATAACCCCGGGTCAACGACAAGCGACTCCGTCAGCCGACCCTAACAACGGTACCCTATGAGCAAACAGTCTGGGAACGTGGGAATATCACTGGTACGCTATGAACAACCAGTCAGGGAAGTGAGGTGAGGCCCTGCCTCCTTCACCGACCAGTGTAGATAACCCCGGGTCCGCCACGAGCGACTCCGTCAGCCAATCACGGGCACGCTCCAGCGCTGAGAAGTCCGCGGGCCCCTCGCCGCGCAGCCACGTCTCCAGGCTCTTGTAACTGGACGGAAACAGCTCCTGATGTGAGGGTCGGACAGATAACTTCGTCGCGTCATAGGATGCAATGTAAGTGAGAAGGAACAGTAAGTGGATAAGAGTGGGGATTAAGGCAGTGACAAGAGTGAGATAGTTCAGAGTAAGAGGCGGGGATCAGAGAGTGAGAAGGAGCAGTTGGAGAGCAAGAGGCGAAATACAGTCACAATGATTCACCTGACACTAGTACAAGGTCAAGACAACAATACAGAAAACAAGGTGGGAAGCAGAATTCACCAAGCCTTGCCTGGAGCGAGAGGTCCTCGAGCTCAGCACAGAGTGGGCCGGCGTCCAACGCGTGAGCCATAGGGGCGTAGAGTTGCATGGTCTCGAGAGCGAGTGCCGTGCGCCGGGCCTGCGGGAGGTGCGAGGCGTGCCGCAGGGCGTCGACTCGGCACGCCAACTCCGTGCAGTAGTGAGCACAACACACGAACAGGTTCAGTTGGACACACTGACAAAGGAGTAGGAGGGGAAGGGGGTTGAGAAGGAGAGGAGGATAGAGAGGAGGAAGAGAGAATGGAGCAGGAGAGGAGAAGAGAGGAGAGGAGAGGAGAGCAGAGAGGAGGGAAAAGGTGGAGAGGAGCAGGAGGAGGAGAAGGAAGATGAAGGAGGAGGAGGATGAGGAGGAGGAGGAGGAGGAGGAGGAGGAGGAGGAGGAGGAGGAGGAGGAGGAGGAGGTGGAGGAGGAGGAGGAGGAAAACCAGGAGGAGAATGGAGGAGGCCCATGGCCTCACCACCACAACAGCGCGCACGTCGTGGAAGGTGAGGCAGAAGGTCCTCAGCCGCTCCGCCGTGGCGTCGTCGAACGACCCGACGCGCCGTGGCAACGCGTGTAGCCGCTCGCAGTCGTGCGCCAGGCGCATCACGCCAGGCCCAAGAACAGGGTCAAGCAAACAATGTCCACCACGTCATCGGCACACATATTTTCATAGCTAAGTGGTATGCTATGAGGTGGTACCGGCTAGTGCCTGGTCTGTTAGCTAAGTAAGTTGAGTGAGTAAGTAATTGATCTGACGAGTTGATATGACTACTAACTAGCCAAGTTACTAGACTAGGCCCTAGGCCCTACCCGAGCGTGGCTTCAATCTCGTCCAGGGTCACGGTGCCCGCCACCAGCGCCTCCCGCAGCAGGCCGGCGCTCATGCACTCCGCGTCCATCCCCATGTCCACCAGCGCCAACGTCACCTTCGACCAGGGCCACACCCAACTTCATATTCTTAGCTGGCACGCATATTTCAAGTCTAAAGATCAAAACCTTGCAGTAAACCCCCCATTTAGACCCCCAGTGGAAGCCCAATTGAAGCGTCCATGAAGAGACCCCTTTCAACCTGGTGACGTGTGGCCGCTGCTCCCGTGAGCCGTTTGTCACTGAAGCCACTTGATGTATCCCACAGGCATACCTCTAAGAAAGTAAAGTTGAGCTGAAATAAATATTGAGGTGAGGCCGTGCGGAAAGCTGGTGAGTAGGCAAGGCCCCGTGGAAAGCTTATCAAGCCGTGCACTCACAGAGAGACCAGGGAGAAGGATGCAGCGGGTGTGTACGGCATTTACTGGTTCAAGGTGGGCAAAACCGGCAGGAATAGATGGGTGAGGCCCTGCCTCAACGGCACGCTCGTGGATGGGGCGTCCGCCCGACCCCGGCGCCGGCGGGATCTGCTGCAGGCGCGGAATAGGGCCAGGCAGCTATTGCTCGCCACGTCATAACATGCCATTCAACTTCAGCAATAGGAGTTGGGTATCGTGTCGGGCAATGGCCTGGCAAATGTTGCTCACTACGTCATATCATGCCGATGAACCCGAAGGTTCAAGGCTCGTTGGGTGAGTTGACGTGGTAGTGGCAACATCCGTCTGGCAATATCCGTCAGGCCTTACCGTGGGATGGCGAGCTTCAGGGCGCTGAGAAGCATCTCGCGGTCGGCGCCGGCGCCGGCCTTGCGCGCGGGCGCGTTTGAGGCGGCGGCGGCGGCGGCGAGGCGTGGGGACAACGCGTCCCGTTACGCAGGGCCGCGGCAGATGCATGCTATGTCATCGATCATAGATCATATGGGATATTGCCAACCACATTTTGTTGAGTTGAGTGGTACTGAGGTGCCGAGTGAAAGAGTCGAAGTGACATGAGGTGCGCGTGTGTGGCGGTGTGAGTGTGTGTCTGGGGTTTCGGAAATTTGTGCGGGGATGGGTGTCGGTGTGCATGGGTGTGTTGGTGGGTGTGGGTTGTGAGAGCTCGGCAAGATGGCGACGGTCAAGGGGCGCCAGCATCACGGCGTGACTCTATGACATGGCGAGCGATATGTGGCAGGCCATACCACGCCGCGACGAACTCCACCACGCGGCTGCTGCCGGCGGACGATGCGGGCGCCACCAGCGAGGATGGAGACGACGACGGCGCCGGTGGCGGCGGTGGCAGCGTCGTCGGCCGCCGTAGCGACGCCGCCGGCATCGGAAGGGTCCTCTTCATCGCTGCAGCATCATCCGCGTCTGCTGCCGCAGCTACCGCAGATGCCGCCGCTGCTGCAGCCTTCACCACCGCCGCCTCCGCCTCCGCCGACGCCGCATTTCGCTGCGACGATGCAGCAGCCGCAGCCGTCGCCGCCCCCTTCACCGCCGCGTTATCCACGTCTCCCACTTCCTCAGCCGATGGATCGCTCTCGCGGGAAAGGGCATCGTTTAGCCGCGCCGCGAGTGCCGGCTGTCCCCCCGCTGCGGACAGACCACGCTGCCGCAGCGCCGCCTTCAGCTCCACCGCTTTCATTATGTATGCGTTTGGCGTCTGCCGCGCGCGCCCCTTGTCCGCGTCTGAACCCACCGCCGCGTCCTCTGCAGAAGCTGACGCGGACGTTGACGTGGGATCACCGACAGCTGACCTATTGCCTTCGTCGCCGCTGCTCGCGCCGCCCGCGCCCGTCGGAGTCGCCGCCGCTGTCGACCTCCGCGGCCTCCCTCGCGCACCTGGGCCTCCCCAGCCTCCCCCAACGTGGCGATCCCTACGATCGCTGCCCCAACCTACGCTTCCGCCATCGCTACCCAACGTCGACGCAGGAACAGCAGTCGCACCGGCACACTCCCACGCCACTGGCGACGTGGCACTTGCTGCAACACTAAAGTGCCTCCTATCTACCGCCCGTCTACAAAGTACCCCGTTACCAGAGCGAGTCGCCGCCCGAGCGAACCTCCGCGCGCCCGCGTTGTCGCAAGCCGGCAAGGGCCCCGCGGTCGCCGCCGCCGGGCCGTACGCCGTCGTCCCGAGCGCTGCTGCCATGCGCTCCAGTGTGTGTCAAACCTGGCTTCGTTCAACTCGGGTATTTTCGATCCACGTCATCTGGAATACCGCGCTCTGATTGGTCGAGAAATCTCTGGGAGAATCCAATGGGTGGGTCCAAACATGATCCCGCCCCCCATCAGATATGCGTAGAAGTGCGCATACGCATTTCACTTCATTTCGCACGCGGCTCCCGGTTACCCCATCTCGCCTTCAAGATGTCGGGCCGTGGACGTAACGGCGGCGGCGGCGGTGGCGGAGGCGGGCGCCCGGTAGCTCGCAACACGCGGCAGGGTGGCGGCGGCGGGGGCGGACGCAAGGTGACGATGTTTTCCCCCAAGAACAACGCAGGCAACAACGGCAGCGGCAACGGCGCGGGCCCCAAGAAGCCCACGACTCTGGACGCGCGCTTCACGGCAGGGTCAAACGCCCCCCCTCCTCCTTTCGCTTGCCCCGCTCCCGACCCCGACCCCGCCCCCTGTCGCCACAGCCGTGGCTCTCTTCTGTACACCCCTACTTGGTACCTTGAAAATGCGCAATTTATTATGGAAAATGAGCTTCCTGGGATCTGGTGTTGCAGGCCCTGCTGCGCGATGATGCAGAACAAAAAGGCGACGGGGCGCACGAACGCGGTGCAGGCGAGCACCACGGCGCGGTACGCCGCCACCATGGCCAAGCGCACGGGGCAGGACAAGAAGAAGTTCGCGGTGCGTCCCACACTCATTTTGTACTTTCGGTGTGACAAGCTGACAACTTAATTGCGCGGCAAACTTGGTTATTTGGGGTGCCCTAAATGCGAAAGTACAGTTCTGGGAGAGTGACAGTAACGTGTGTAAGCCTCGGCGTGCTGGGTGTGTGCGAGTGCGCCATGATCGAACATCCCGTCGTTGTGACAGGATACCCGCCGGGCCCGGTTCTGCGTGTACAAAATGCGCAAATATTCAGACTATGTGACAGGACACAAGTGTCTTACTGTTGCCCTCCCCCCACTCCACACCCTGTGACAGGCGAAGCCGGTGGCAGTGGCGGGCAAGGGGGCAAAGAAGGGTGGCGTCGCCGTGGGTAAGAAGGCGGGGCCTCGAGTTAGTACTGCTCAGCCCGGTGGCGGCGCGACCAAAGCGCCGCTATCTCTCGCTACTACCGACACCACAATGGTCGACCTGGCTATCCCCAGCCGGCCGCCCACTACTCATAGGCCACCTGCAACTCTGCCTCTGTCTGCTCAGCTGGCACGTTATGTACAGTGCCACTTAGACCGCTTGAGTTGCGATTCGAAGATGCTAGACAAGTCGAGCTGAAACGATTCCTGACGAATATCCCATATGTGTGGCCCTGGCAAAAGGGCAAGGCGGTGGTGGCGGTGGGCAAGAAGGGACCCAAAAAGGCGGCCACAACGCCCAAGAAAGGACCCAAAAAGGCGGCAGTTACGCCCAAGAAAGCGCCCAAGAAAGCACCCAAGAAAGCCAAGGTGAAGAAGGAGCCCAAGGAGGCAGGCCCTGGCACAGCTGCCCTAAGCCTCCTCATTCTCCTCGCACAGACACCTCACACGCCTCCCCTCACAAAGTCCCCTGACACGAGTCGCACAGTCCCCTCACACGCGTCCCCTGACACAGTCCCCTCACACGAGTACCCTTACCTCCCCTCATAACAATCACCGTGAGCTGTAGCGCCTCAGACATCATTGGCAGTTACCTTAAGTGCACAGCATGGTGTAATTGATACCAAGGTGTAACGGATAGCAAGGTGCTCAAGTTGAGCCATATTGGGAATTGGCACACGACCCTGGCCCACGGTGTACGACCCCGCCAGCCTGGACAAGGACCTGGACTCGTACATGGCGTCGGCGCCCACCGGCGAGGCGCCGGCGGCGGAGGCCATGACCGCGTGAAGCGCCGCGTGAAGCGCCGCGTGAAGCGTGTGTGCAAGCAAGCAGCACATCACATTCACACAAAAGAGACACTTCCGCGTGTATAGTTAGGCACCAGGCTTTCGCCCTGGCCCCCGTTG
>Ga0307489_10002232_pt1 | contig 12960 bp, 26 predicted proteins | sample SB12metaG_FD_202247 | JGI IMG/M metagenome (GOLD analysis project Ga0307489, IMG submission 202247) | Sea-ice brine microbial communities from Beaufort Sea near Barrow, Alaska, United States - SB 1.2 | ecosystem: Environmental > Aquatic > Marine > Coastal | place: USA: Alaska | collected...
TGTTTTGTTGAGATTCTGGTAGTTTTGATGAGATTCTGGTAGTTTGAGAACTTTTCGAGGTGTTTTGTTGAGATTCTGGTAGTTTGAGAACTTTTCGAGGTGTTTTGTTGAGATTCTGGTAGTTTTGATGATATTCTGGTAGTTTTGCTGAGATTCTGTTAGTTTGAGAACTTTTCGAGGTGTTTTGCTGAGATTCTGGTAGTTTGAGAACTTTTCGAGGTGTTTTGTTGAGACTCTGGTAGTTTGAGAACTTTTTATCATACTTCACCGGTGTTTTGCTGAGATTCTGGTAGTTTGAGAACTTTTCGAGGTGTTCTGTTGAGAATCTGGTAGTTTGAGAACTTTTCGAGGTGTTTTGTTGAGATTCTGGTTGTTTTGATGAGATTGTGGTAATTTTGTTAAGATTCTGGTTGTTTTGTTGAGATTCTGGTAGTTTGAGAACTTTTCGAGGTGTTCTGTTGAGAATCTGGTAGTTTGAGAACTTTTCGAGGTGTTTTGTTGAGATTCTGGTAGTTTTGATGAGATTGTGGTAATTTTGTTAAGATTCTGGTTGTTTTGTTGAGATTCTGGTAGTTTGAGAACTTTTTATCATACTTCAACGGTTTTTGATGAGATTCTGGTAGTTTTGTTGAGACTCTGGTTGTTTGAGAACTTTTCGAGGTGTTTTGATGAGATTCTGGTAGTTTTGTTGAGATTCTGGTAGTTTTGTTGAGATTCTGGTAGTTTGAGAACTTTTAATCATACTTTACCGGTGTTTTGTTGAGATTCTGGTAGTTTTACTGAGATTGTGTTAATATCTGGGTGGTTTTGCTGAGATTCTGGTAGTTTTGTTGAGATTCTGGTAGTTTGAGAACTTTTTATGATACTTCGCCGTTAATATCTGGTAGTTTTACTGAGATTGTGGTAATTTCTGGTAGTTGTGATGAGATTCTGGTAGTTTGGGAACTTTTCATCATAGTTCCCTGTTAATATCTGGTAGTTTTGCTGAGATTGTGGTAATATCTGGTAGTTTTGCTGAGATTGAGTTAATATTTGGGTGTTTTGCTGGTAATTTTGTTGAGATTCTGGTAGTTTTGCTGAGATTGTGGTAATTCCTGGTAGTTTTGATGAGATTGTGGTAATAATGTGGTAGATTGTGGTAATTTGGGGTGATAATGTGTTAATTGGAGGTGATTCAGGTGATAAGGGTAGAATGAGGTGATAACGTGGTGTGAAGCTATCAAAATGTTGTAAGAGTGTAAAAAGAGACATCAGGTGTGGTAGTGTATATGTGTATCTGTATGAGCATTTACCCATGTACTCGGGTCTTCAAAAAAACCCGCGTCGCACTCCATTCCAGGCTGCAAGGCCGCTCGGGGTGACAGAGGCCGCGGAGGACGGACAAACGCGCGCGCGAGGCCGAGGATGATGCGGCGTGCCGCGGGATGGGTCGTGAGCGCCGGGTTCGGGCGCGCGCGGCTGGCTCATCCGCCGCCGCCGCCGGCCGCAGCGGCGGTGCCTGCACTGTTGGAGTCGTCGGTGATAGCGCCCCAACGATTGGGCGGTGACTGGGGCGGCTCCCTTGTGCGTCGCGACGCGCGCCACGGCGAGGGGCTTCCAGGCTGCTGCCGCGGGTATGCGGCGGGTCACGAAGGGACCCGCAGCGGCGGCCGCGGCAGGGGCGGCGGCCGCGGCGGGGGCGACGGCGGGGGTGGGGCTTCTGGTCTAAACGACGAGATCACGGGGGCGAGAAGTGTGGAGGACATCCTCGGGTTGGTGGAAAGCAGTGGTAAAGGGTTCGACTTCATCCACGTCGCGAACGCGATGAACAAGCTAGTGATGAAGGTCCCGCGAAGCAAGGACGGGCGTGAGCTGGAGGGTAAGCGGCTGAGACTGGATCCAAGATTCGCATGGCTGATCGACTTGGTCCACTCGCGTTGCCACAAGTTTCAGACTCGACAAATTGCAAACGTTCTGCACGCGCTGGCGGTGTTTCAAGCGGATCTTGAGGCAGTGGCAGTCGATGAGAGGCTGGCTGCGCAACTCGCAGAGATTGCGGAGCGGGAGGCCAGCAAGATGAACTCGCAGGATGTGGCTAACACCTATAACGCGTTGTGCAAGCGTATACTCTAATTACTGAGTCAAGCGTTACATAGATAGATGCAAGCTGGAGGCGGTGGTAGCAACGGTGTCCACATCAGGGTGGATGGGTCTGGCGCAGGCGGCAGGGAGGACGGCGCGCGAGATGAACCCGCAAGACACGGCGAACACCCTCAACGGGCTAGCCAAGCTGGAGGCGGCGGAGGCGGCGGTGTCGCCGCCGGGGTGGGCGGGCTTGGCGGAGGCGGCGGAGAGGAATGCGCGCAAGATGAAACCGAAGGAAGTGGCAAATACCCTCAACGCGTTATCCAAGCTGGAGTCCGCGGCGGCGGCGGTGACGCCGTCGGGGTGGGCAGGCCTGGCGCAGGCGGCGGAGAGGACGGCGCGCGAGATGGACCGGCAGGGGGTGGCAAACACCCTCAACGCGTTGTGCAAGTTGGAGGTTGCGGCGGCGGCGGTGTCGCCGGCGGGGTGGGCGGGGCTAGCGCATGCGGTGGAGAGGACGGCGCGCGAGATGAACCCGCATGACGTGGCGAACACCCTCAACGCGCTAACCAAGCTGGTGGCGGCGGCGGCGACGTTGTCGCCGCCGGGGTGGGCGGGCTTGGCGCAGACGGTGGAGAGGACGGCCCGCGAGATGATACCGCAGGGGGTGGCAAATTCCCTCAACGCGTTGTGCAAGCTGGAGGCGGCGGAGACGGCGGTGTCGCCGGCGGGGTGGGCGGGTCTGGCGCAAGCGGTGGAGAGGACGGCGCGCGAGATGAAGCCGCAGGACGTGGCGAACTCGGTGGATGCGCTCGGCGTTCTTCGGGCTGCGGCGGCCGAGTTGTCGCCCTCGTCACGGAAGCTCCTCGAAGCCGCCGCAGAGAGGGAGGCACCCAACATGCGCTCAGATGAACGCAAGGCGACACTGCGGGGTTGCGAGAAGCTCAACCTCAGGATCCCATCCGCGATCTTGGACTGAGGATCATCTAAATAGTACGAGCGGTTTGTCCCCCCTGGTCATCTTAGTCATGTTGGATCATGTGAAAACTCAGAGAGCACGAATGCGGGTGTTTGAATGATTGCGGGATATGATTCATCGCCTCGTCCACTTCTATCTACATTCCATTCCTGTTGTACATGAGTAATGTCTCACATAGCTCTAAAACTAGGCGCGACCGATCACACGTGCACGCCGCCAGCTGCCCCCGCGTGCAGCGTCCCGACCAGCCCCCGCGGCACCGTGACATTGACAACGTGAACCTAACATCCTACGTACGCACGGGGCCCATAGCGAAAGCCTGGTGCCTGCTTATACACGCATAAGCGTTTCTTTCTCTCTCTTTGACATCTTGTGCAGTTTAGGGGACTGTCCAAGTAGTGGTGGAAATTCAGTGTGAGAACAAGTATGTTATGATCGACACCGCTCTCCTCTATGCCAGCAATCAGACAATCTAGCTACGGTGGCTCACTGACGTCGCATCATGCCTAGCAAGGCCTAAATGCGGACATACCAAGACTTTGTGTGTGCTTCGTATGCATGTCAGTGCCTGCTCCTCCTCCTGGACACGCCACGCGTTCGAGTTGGGTGGCTGGATGCGTCGCTTTCACCCGGCGCCACGACCACCGGCACCTGCCCCGGGCGCCTTGCCAGCGGGCGCAGCGTTAGGTGCCCGAGCTCTGGACTTCCGTAGCTCACGGCGAGCGAGCGAGCACAACCTGCTCAGAGAGAGATAGCGGGCGAGCACAGCGTCGCGCTTGCGTTTGGGAAAGATGCAAAACATACGCTTCTTTCGTTTAAATTCATCACTACATATTGACATACGATGTCAATAATCAAATCTAGGTTGGCTATCCAAGTGTGATCGTTCAGCCGAGCGCCGCGCTGTGGCGGGGCGGGTCAGATTCAGGGTTGAGTCGTCGGCACTGTGGCCTCATCAGCCTCCCTCTTTCCACCGTGTTCCCTCAGACACTTTGCTGCAGACACTTCACTCTCACTTACTTCGCAGACACTTCACAAGCACTTCGCAAGCACTTCGCAAACACTTCGCAGACACTTCGAAGACTCTCTCAATCTCTCGCGCCATCTCACGCCACGACACCGGGTGGCGCGCGACTCAAGCACCGCGGGTCACCTCTTATTTGGTGAACCCGACAGTCCAGCCGTTGGTGGGGTGGTTAGCGGCGGCCAGGATGTAGCGGCGCATGTTGAATTTGAAACCAAAGTTTGAAAGCGGACCACCACATTTTAGTATCAAGCGTTGAAACCCAGCGCGCTTTCAACTCAGGTTGGATAGGGTCAACCTGCACCGCCCTACCAGGAACGCGGTGGACGCGGCGGCGGCAGCTGGCGTGGCCTTGGTGTATCGACACAAGTTGAAATTGAAAGCAAAGTTTGAAAGCAGTTTCTCATGTTCTAGGTTCCCGCGCTGTGATCCAGGCGGTTTCAATGTGGGTTTCATAGGGTCAACCTGCAGCGCCCTACCTTGGCGGGGAAGAAGAAGGCGCCACGCATGAGGTCGCGCTGCATGGGTGTCAGCGTCCTGGGTGTAGCGGCGCAAGTTGAATTTGAAAGCAAAGTTTGAATGCAGTTCATCATATTGCAGTTTCAACACGCTTAGTCTGGGCACTTTCAACTGGGTTTTGATAGGGTCAAACTGCACCGCCATGCCTGGGGAACAGGATGTCGAAGACGATGACGAGGTCGCCCTTGGTGTAGCGGGGCAAGTTGAATTTGAAAGCAACATTTGAAAGCACTTCATCATATTCCAGTTTCAAGCGCTTGGTTTCAGGCGCTTTCAACTTGGGTTTCATAGGGTCAAGGGTTTCATAGGGTCAACCTGCACCGCCCTACCTTGGCGCCGGCCGCGGTGGGCATACCCTCGCCGGCGATCACCTTCTTGGACCCCGTCTTCACGATGTCGGTCACGGGGATCGACAGCTGCCGCCCTGACAACACGGCCGTCACATAAGTGTTTTTGTTCTGTTTGACTTTTGAGCTCAACTCGAGGTGGAAAGTGGGATAACTAAGCAAATAAGCGGTCTCAGGGAACAAATACATTATACAGGCACTGTTTCCAGCTCAACTCGTATCTCTGAGGTGTTAAGCGGGACAACTAAGTGGTATCAGGGACAAACTGCTCAAACTTCGAGATGCCAGCTGAAAGTTTTCAAACATTAAGATGCCAGTTGAAAGTTTGACAGTATGGTGAGACCCTGCCGTCCAGGGTAGGGATGGTGAGGGTAACGCCGCACAGGGAGTCGATGAGCGGCACCTTGGTGTAGTGGCGCAAGTGCAATTTGAAAGCGATATTTGAAAGCAGTACATCACTCTCTAGTTTCACGCGCTTAGTGCCAGGCGGTTTCAACTTGGGCTTGATAGGGTCAACCTGCACCACCATACCTTGGCGGTGAAGACCAGGTCGTCGCCCGCGCGCGCGAAGGCGGGATTGCCCGTCGCCAGGGGCTTACACTCGTCCACTTTTCGGCTCAACATAAGCACATTTTGTGGGATATGTTGGGTGCATGATTATCCCCCAGTCTATTAGACAGGGGGACACGGGGAGGTGTGACCAAAACGGCTTTGGTTGAGCTTAAACGTGGACGAGTGTAAGCCCCTGCCCGTCGCCGCGATGGTGAACACCACCGGGCCGGCCTCCATGTTGGGCTTGGCGTTGCCCTCCTTCTCGAACACGAAGCGCTGCCCGTGCCTGCACCCAGAGACTTAAACTCGTCCACTTTTCGGCTCAATGTCAGCGCTTTCTGTGGGATAGGGGGTGCACTTAGGGGTCTTTAGGGCATGTTTAGGGGGTGTTTGGGAGGTGTTAGAGGGTATTAGGGGGTATGTAGGGTGTATTTTGTGTCAGAAACAGCTCAGGTTGAGCTGGAAAGTGGACGAGTGTAAGCCCCTGCTTGCACCCCGCGGGGATGACCAGCGAGAGCGTGCGCTCCTCCTCCGCCACCTCCCCGCCCGCCTCCGCCCAGGGGCTTACACTCGTCCACTTTTCGGCTCAACTTAAGGCACATTCTGTGGGATAGGGGGTGCATTGAGGGATTGTTTCAGGGTTGTTTTTGCGGGTGTTTAGGACGTGTCGGGGGGTGTTGGGGGGTGTAAAGGGTGTAATTCGTGTCAGAAACGGCTCAGGTTGAGGTGAGAAGGGGACGAGCGTAAGCCCCTGCCTCGGCCTGCGTCTTGCGCACGTGCTTCACCAGCTTGGTGCACCCGAAGTACAGCTCCATAGCTCAGGGTGCCCACCGCAATTAAAATTTTGGTCAGGTAACATATCGGCAGTACTAGTACAGCCTGTATCTGCTACGCTCCTGTATACTACTCACTCAGACTGGAGCAGAGCGACGCCTAGATATTGTCCACAACACCTTGCTTTGGTCGATGGAGCCAAGCCGTACCAGTACAGACGGAACCACTGACCAGGATTCGTGCTTGATGCAGAGAATCCGCCCATCATATCCCTCAGGTACTGGTGACTAGCTGACTGACATCAGTCAGTACCTGCATTCTTGGTCGTTTACCGCCGAAACTTGTCACCACGGTGCAAAGCGGCGGCCCCACCTCGAGGGTGACGGCGACGTCATAGGTACGCTGCATGCCCATCACCACCGGCTTGTCCGTGGTCAGCGCCTCGAAACAGGGCCATAACACGGCGTCGCAGGGGGTGTTTGGGGGGTGTGTAGGGGTTTTTTAGGGGTGTTCAGGGATTGTGTAGGAGGTGCTTAGGGGGTGTCAAGGGGGCGTTAAGGGGTCATCAGGGGGTGTTTAGGTTGTATTTTGTGTCAGTTCCCTTTTCAGCTTTGGGTGAGCATCTTCAGGGTGAAAGTGTGCATGCTTGTCCGGCCACAATCTGAGCTATCAGTTCAGGACGGCGTGTCAGGCCACGCAGCGCGTGCATACCGGGTACACCACGAGCCAGTAGTGAGGACAGGCCCTGCCTCGAAGGAGTTGCTGATGTCCATGAGCGCGCTGTACGGGTTGGCCGTGCCGAAGAAGCTCTCGAAGATGGCCAGCGGCGCGATGTCGAAGGAGTAGAACCCGCCCTTCTTGCAGGGGCTCACACTCGTCCACTTTCCAGCTCAACTTCAGCCCTTTCTGATAGTGGGCACACCCTTAACCCCCCCCTGGTATCTCTTAACACCACCTGCACACCCCTTGAACCACCCCTAAATGCACCCCCTATTCCACAGAAGCGCTTACGTTGAGCCGAAAAGTGGACGAGTGGAAGCCCCTGCCTTCTTGCCCCCCTTGCCGTCGGGCACCCCCTGCTTCAACCCCCCCTCGCCCAGCAGGTCGAACGTCGCCTTCAGCTTGCCTGGAAACACGATCAAAACACAAAGAGGAGTACTGGTAAGTCGTGTGTATGGTGGGTGTGTGCCTTGGCGTGTGGAAGTCACACTGTGTGGATTGGATTGGATGGGCGGACGATTCTGGAACACTGGATTTTGCATTTTGGTTTGTTGGTGGTGGTTCGCACCGTCGCTTAGCACGTCGTAGGCCTCCGCGACGCGCGCGAAGATCATGGCGGCCTCGGGACTCGCGTCCTTGTCCGGGTGGTACTTCAGTGCTAGCTTGCGGTAACTGCAGGAGCTAAGGTACAGAGGTCAGCACACAAGCACCAGCGCAATTCTCTGTCCCCAACTCGGTCTCACATTCTTTCCTCGATTCCATAAACGGGTATCAGAGTTTGGAGTAGGCTTGGGTGAAACGGCGCGCTATTAACGGAGGTGACTTTTCCCGCGACGCGTCAGGCGCCGCTGCCCAAGAGCGCGACGTGTCAGCGGTGAAGCGGTCAAGCTTCACTCGCAAGACCCACGCTACACCGCGTTTCGATGAGGATTGACGAAGCGTTTTGCAGCGCGGTGTGGGGCGCGGGGGGCACGCACGCTTTCTTGAAGTCCACGTCCGCGGCCGCGCGGGTCACGCCTAGCTCGTCATAGTAATCCATGCCGCCACGCGTCGTGTGATAACACGGCGACCAGCGATATGGCGCCCTGCGACCACCGCCGCAGCGGCCCTCCTTCCAAATCCAGCAATTCAAGCAAGGGAAAAACTTCGACGCGCCACGAGCTGATCTGAACGCGGGAACGACTGCTCCGACGTTTGGACTTTTATTTGAGGTGTGGCGTGTGCGAACGCTGACTTAGCCACTTTCTCTGGCGCGACCTCACGAGCGGCTTGGGGGCGGCACGAACATGAGAACAGCGTCGTTAGCCGCAGTGCGCGGTCTGGCACTGCTGCTGTGCGCCGGGCTGCATGGCGTTCACGGCTGGCCGCAGGTGCGTTCAGAGAACCCGACTCTTATAAAGAAAAATGTACTTTGCCACAAATTCGCCTCGGGTGCTACGACGCTGCTGTCGAATCTCGACGCTCGCCACGTCATAGGATGCCGTTCAACTCAACAAACGAGGGTCAAACATGTGGAAGACGTCTGGGGATGACGGAGTAGGCAGCAGGTGATAGCAACGTCATGGGATGCCATTTATCTCGAGAAACGAGGGTTCAAATGCGTTGGGTGCCGTGCCGACATTTACCTCCCCTACACCCCTCTGACGACCGCGACCTCTCGTTTGTTTCTTCCAGCTGGTCAAGGAAGGGAGGCTGCCCGGGTGGCTGGGCGAGACCCACGTGACGAAGGGCTCTGGGGCCGCCGCGATGCTGCGCGGTAGCCCCGGCGACGACTGGGGCGACGGGGCCAGCGACGGGGGCAGCGATGGCGTCGACGCCGACGACGGCGACGGCGATGGCTTGCCCACCCTCGGCAGCGTGCACGTAGACCCCACGCGCGTCACCCACCTGTCTTGGAAGCCGCGCGCATACCTGTACCGCGGCTTCCTCAAGAAGGCAGAGTGTGATTATATACGGTAGGGCCTGACACATATTTCTCGCCACGTTATAGGATGCCGTGTAACTCAAAAAGAAAAGTTCGAAATGCGTGTCGATGACGTGGCAGGAAATATCTGGCAGGCCCTTCTATTGGCGAGCACGCGGCGCCCAAGATGGAGAAGAGCACCGTGGTGGATAACAAAACCGGCAGGGGCTTACACTCGTCCACTTTTCAGCTCAACCTGAGCCATCTGTGCCGCAAAATACAACCTAAACACCTCCTGATCCCCCTAATTCCCCCGTAAACACCCCCTAGACAGCCCCTAAATCCACCCCCTATCCCACAGAAAGCGCTTACGTTGAGTTGCAAAGTGAGTGAGTGTAAGCCCTTGAAGACCGGCAAGAGCGTGCCCAGCGCTATCCGCACGAGCGACGGCATGTTCTTCAGCCGCGGGCAGGACGACGTCATCGCCGACATCGAGCGCCGCCTCGCCGAGTGGACGCACGTGCCCGTGCCCAACGGCAGCGCCGCCTCACTCCTCCCCTTTCCAGCTGATTCCTCCCCTTTCCAACTCGCTCCTCCCCTTTCTACCTCACTCCTCCCCTTTCCACCTACCTCCTCCCCTGTCCACCTCACTCCTCCCCTTTCCACCTCAACTGCAAGCCGTTAGTCCCTGCCCCACTTCGTGTATCCCACCCGTAGACCAGAGACGTTGAGCTGAAAAGGGAGCCGGTGTGAGGCCCTGCGACACGGCGAGGGGCTGCAGGTGTTGCGGTACCGCATAGGGGAGAAATACGAGAAGCACATGGACGCGTTTTCAGATAAGTTCAACACGGACGAGTCCAAGGGTGGGCAGCGCGTGGCCACCGTGCTGATGTACCTTAGTGAGCCGGAGGAGGGCAGGGGCTTACACTCGTCCACTTTTCGGCTCAACGCAAGCGCTTTCTGTGGGATAGGGGGTGCATCTAGGGGTTATTTAGGGGGGTGTTTCGCAGGTTGTAGGGGGTCTAGGCGGGGCTTACGGTGTATTTTGTGTCATGAACGGCTCAGGTTGAGCTGAGAAGTGGACGAGCGTAAGCCCCTAGAGGAGGGCGGCGAAACCGTCTTCCCGGAGTCGCCAGAGAAGCCGCACAGGAACGACCCGGCGTGGTCTAGGTGCGCGCAGGAGGGGGTGTCCGTCAAGGTAAGGCGGTGCAGGCTGACCATATCAAACCCACTTTGAAACCGCCTGGAACTAAGCGCTCGAAGCTGAAATACGACAAACCACTTTCAAACTTTGCTTTCAATTTCAACTTACGCCGCTGCATTGAGGCGCGGAAGGGCGACGCGTTGCTGTTTTGGAGCATGAATAACGTCCAGGTACGGTCTGATCAATAGTGCCCGCTACGTCATCCGCCAAGTTTGAAAATGTGTTTTCTGCCATGACGTGGCAAGTGGTGTCGTATGACGTGGCAAGTGGTATCCTAGGACGTGGCGATTGGTATCCTATGTCGTGACGAGTGCCCACTTATGACGTGGCGAGTGGTAGCCTATGACGTGGCGAGTGGTATCCCATGACGTGACGAGTGTTGTCTTGTGACGTGGTGATCGCCCTCTTATGACGTGCGAGTGTCATCCTATGACGTGGCGAGTGGCATCCTATGCCGTAGCCAGTGGCATCCCATGACGTGGCGATTGTCGTCATGTGACGAGGCGAGTGATTTACTATGATGCGGCGAGTGTGGCTTCATCCTGTGACGCGGCCGTTGATGTCCGCCCGACCATGGTCTGAGGAGCTGGACAACTTGAGCATGCATGCGGGGTAGGGCGGTGCAGGTTGACCCTATCAAACCCGCGTTGAAAGCGCCGGGAACTAAGCGCTTGAAACTAAGATGTGATGTACTGCTTTCAACTTCTGCGTTCAAATTCAAATTGCGCCGCTACAGCTGGGTGCCCGGTGATCAAGGGTGAGAAGTGGTCGGCCACCAAGTGGATGCACGTGGGGGCGTTCGAGCAGGGGCAGGGGCTTACACCCGTCCTCTTCTCAGCTCAACCTGAGCCGTTTCTGACGCAAAATCACACCATAACCACCCCTCAGCACCCCTTGACCCCTCGTAATCATCCCCTGAATACCCCCTGAACACACCCCCTATCCTAAACAAAGCGCTGACGTTGAGCTGAAAAGTGAACGAGTGTATGCCCCTGAGACGGGGCACCACATGAAGCTGGGCGCGGGGCAGGGGCTTAAACTCGTCCACTTCTCAGCTCAACCTGAGCCGTTTTCCACTGACTACGCGCGGCGTATCTCACAAAAAGCGCTTACGTTGAACCGAAAGGTGGACGAGTGTATGCCCCTGGTGCGAGGGTGTGCGACGATGAGAACGAGTCGTGCAAGAGCTGGGCCAGTCACGGTGAGTGCGACAAGAACCCCGGCTTCATGGTGGGGCCTCATCGTGGTGACCCTAAACCCTAAACCCTATATCCTGAACCCTAGACCCTGTACTGTACTCGGAGCAGGGCGCACTACAACACACTGGCGTGTCAGACTGACACATGCCTATGTGTGATGTACGGTCATCTTACCACGTGCGAACACTAAGTACGTATCGGTACACCATTGCTGACTTCCATACAGTACTACACTAACGTGTTCCAGTCACACGTCTCCTGTTCCCTGCTACTGCTAACCATATACCGGTGCACGACGTGTTGTGCACCCTGGCACGCGGCCGGCGAGCGCGGGGAGGACGGGTTCTGCATGCGGTCGTGCGGCAAGTGCAAGCCGGGCACCGTGCCCAAACCGGCGCCGCAGCTTCCACTGGCGCTGCAACGATAGATAGCGGGCGGACAAAGGGTACAAACCGGCGCCGCAGCTTCCACTGGCGCTGCAGCTTCGATAGATAGCAGGCGGATAAAGGGCCTACTCAAAACCCTTATAGTGCACGGGCGTGTGCTCGGGTACACTAGGACATAGATATGGCGCACGCGAAGAGAGAGAGAGAGAGAGAGAGAGAGAGAGAGAGGGGGGGGGTGGCGAGAAATGCGCGATGACGATAGAGACGCTGCTAGCGATGAGGGACATAGATGAAGATTGTTTTGTACAGTACCGCGAGCTAGTCAAATTTGTAAGTCATTCAAGTTTTGCAGACACTGTTGCGGAAATTTAACGTTGTTTTGGTGCCGTGAACTGGTGACTTTGTGACTTTGTGACATCATCTGTCATCAAACTGGTTGGGAAGCCTAGCAGCTCTTCATGTGCCCTTTATGTATCATGCCCTTATCTGAGTATGTACTGATATACACGTCTTGTCTTTCGCAACCGACCAGTGGCCCATAATAGGGCCTTACGGGCGGATCAAGGCCCAGACTGTTTGCCCCTAGGGCCCTACGGGCAGCCCTCCTGCAGCTCGGCATTGCCCCGCCAGAAATCGTTGTACTGCACCCCGTACTTAGGGCCTCGTACGCGCTCATTATTCACAGCTCAATCCATCGTGCAATGAAGCTGGGACAACTTGAGTAGTATCAGGGGCAAAGCGGGAAAGCGGCTTGAGCCGAAAAGGAACGGAGTGGCCACGCAGGCCAGGGAGGAGGATACGGCGAGTGTGCACGGGTACACTGGTACGTCACGAGCAAACACCCAGGAACGAGTGGCCAGACCAGGGAGGAGGACACGTCGAGTGTGTACGGGCACGCCAGTACACCATGAGCAGACGGCTCAAGTTGAGCTGAAAATGGGAGGTGGCGTAAGGCCCCGCCCTTTGTCGGGGTTCACGAGGATGAACGGAATCCCCGCCGCCACCGAGAACTTTTCGTTGAGCAGGGCCTCAACATGAGTTCAGGGTTTCGGCTTTACGATTTAGAAAGCAGGGTAGCCCCTTTATTGCACGTTAACTTAAGTGCGTACGGGTACACTAGTGCACGATGCTCAAATAGTCAGGTTGAACTGCCCGTACCGTTAACATACGGGTACACTGGTAGGTCCGAGCAAGGGCCGGTAAAGTGACCTCAGAAATTACCACTTAAGAGGGGTATATTTCAATTTTAGGGGGGGTATTAGGGTGGTAGTAGGGGTGTCATTCCCTGT
>Ga0307489_10002233_pt1 | contig 12958 bp, 16 predicted proteins | sample SB12metaG_FD_202247 | JGI IMG/M metagenome (GOLD analysis project Ga0307489, IMG submission 202247) | Sea-ice brine microbial communities from Beaufort Sea near Barrow, Alaska, United States - SB 1.2 | ecosystem: Environmental > Aquatic > Marine > Coastal | place: USA: Alaska | collected...
CCAGTTCCTGCTGCGTGATGGCATGCCGGCTCCCCGAGTACCCCCCCAACCCCCCACCCCTCACCGGCCACCAAAGAATATATTTCGAAAGCGCCAAAAGCTCTTTTCGTTCGCTGTGAGGGGTGAAGCACGGACCCGTCGGGGGGAGCGCTCCTGGGGGCGACCACGGTACGATGACATTGACTACGGAATTCAAGTTGAACCGCGCGGGGGTTGCACCGGGTCCCGGCGCAGTGGCCAGCTGCAGATCCCCGAGTATCCCCCGATCCCCCTCCCGCCCCGACCACCGCAGAGAAGATTTTTGAACGCACCGCAGAGAAGATTTTTGAAGTGCTCTTTTCGTTTTCGGGCAGCGGCCTTGATATGAGAGGAGCGCTCATGGAGGCCGACCACGCACGACGGGGTTGACTACGGGATTCAACTTTGGACCTTGGGAAGCGTTGAGACATGGGGACGCACCGGGACCCAGCGAGGTGGCCAGCTGTGGCTCCCTGATGGTGTGCCGACTCCCCCCGCCCACCTCGAACAGCAGGGAGTAACCCGCGGAGTCGCTCAAGTCTTCGTTCCTTTCCCCGTGGGGAACGGGCGGCTTGGCGAGGATCGCCTGGGGGCCGACCTCGTAGCTGGTCATCTGGCGCGGCCGGGGAGTCTTGAAGTGCGGGGTTTACGTGTCTGGTGCAGCGGCGGGGGCGGTGGTGGGGCGCGGAAGTGTGTGGGGAGAGAGGCGGGTGCCCAGGGAGACTTGAAAGAGCAAACACAGATGGACAGAGTCAAACAGAAAAGAACTTGGAAAAGAAATTCAAAAATCCAACCGACCATCTCAACCGACCGTGTGAGCAGAAGCGGGCGACCGTCAACCGTGAGCAGGCCGGTGGTCCTACGCCGACGGCGGCAGCCCGCGCGGGCCGCCGCCGCCAGGCTCGGGGTCGTGGGAAGGCGCGTCGGGCATTATTCCGTTAATAATGTAACTCTAGATGCTAAGCAGGGATGCTAAGTAACGAATCGCGTCTGGCCCTATTCGCGTCTGGCCCTATATGCTAAAGATTATTCGCTCTCGCCTCTGCTGCAACAGGCGATGCGTCCACTAATAGACTAAAACATCTCCTCCACATGTAAAATTTGAAGTGCGTCAGTCGAGGGTATGATAACGGAAGCGTGCCCCCGCCCCCCGGGTGAACGCGGTCCCTGAGGAATCACATGCCGCGCCCCGCGCCCCACCCACCGCAACATTCACCCAGCCTGGCCGACTGGCCGGCGCCGCACACAGGATGCCGTCGAATCCATCGTCCCCCAAGCTGGCCGGCGACGCCGTTACCACCACTGCCCCGAAGCGGCAAACTGCCGCACCGCCGCCGCCAGCCCCGCCGATATCCAGCCGCACCCGCAGCCGCGTCCCGCCTTCGAGTGTGCCGGTGTCGGGCTCCAGGTCGGCGACGGAAGCGCGTGGCAGGTACGTGTAAGTCCCAGCGTTAGTTGAATCGCTGAGAGGCACGGCGCGCGCCACTGGGGTGACCGGAGCGGCAGGGGCGGCGACACTGGCAAGCGCGGCGGGGATGCCCTCAAACGGTGGCGCCGGGAGCGCCTCGCACGCCACCAGGCCGGACGACACCAAAGCACTGAGCCCCGCTACTCCGCCTCCGAAAGAGCACGGCGCCCCGAAGGCCGAGGAGGAGGAGGCTCCGAGGGCAGCGCGGTGCAGGCCCACGCCGGAGATCCACGCGATGCCACCTCCTCCCAACGGACCCAACGCAGGCGTCGCGCTCACCACAACCGCAGACTCTACAAACTCAACCTGCGCGCCCAACAACGGAGCGGAGGCGGAGCCGCCGGCCGTCAGCAGCAAAACGGCGCGGAAGCCGGCGGGGTGGGAGCCCAGCGGCCCGCACGCGACTGCTCCGGCGCCGGTGCTTAGCGCCAGCACCGCGCCCTCCTCGCCGCCGCCGCCACTTCTAGATGCGACGGCGCACAAGGCTCCGATCGAGCGGGGGGCGTGTATCACCGCCACCGCGTGTGTGTTGCCGCCAGACCCCCCTCCCCCCGCCGCCGCCGCCGCTGCCACCGCCGCGCCCGACCCCCCCCCGTTCGCAAGCCCCCAGCCCACCAACAACACAGAGCCCGCGCCGTCACCGCCCCCGCTGCCGCCACCAAGCACGGCTCCCGGCACCGCGGCGTAATCCCCAGGCAGCACCTCTCCTGGCGTGGCGTAGGAAAACGCGGCACCGCCGGCTAGGGCCTGACCAAAATTCCTTTGCAATTTGCTATATTTCCAATTCCAGATTCCCAAGCATTCTGCCTATAATCCCCCCAAAGATTCCTGTCAATGCGCAAACACTTGCCGGAAAACGCCGGTATAAACGTCTGAAACGCTGAACATGTCAATTTGCCCCCAAAATTCACAAATTCCTGAGAAACTGCCCCAGATTACCGGAATATTCCGGAATTATGGAATTACCTAAGATGCCTGAAGGAAAATCCGGCATATTTGGTGGGGCCTTACTGTCGGCAGCGTTGAAGTCGCCGGCGTTGCCGCAGGCCGGGGTGGGGCACGCCCGCACGGGTACTGCGGTCGCCGCATGCGCCGGGGTGATGCACGTAGCGCCGCGCGCCGCCGCCGCCGCGTGACCGCCCACGGGACCCACCATACTGTATGGGCGCAGGTTGGACTTGGCAGCAAAGTTTGAAAGCGGTTCATTATGTTCTAGCTTCAAGAGTTGAAACCAAGCGCGGTCAACATGGGGTCAACCTGGGGTTAACCTGTACCGCCCTACCGTACCGAACCAGCACCGCCAGGTGCTGCGCCCCGCCGCTGCCGCCGCCGCCAAGTCCCCGGCAACTCCCGACACCACAACCATCGTACCGCCGTTGTTGGAGCCCGCCTCGGGACTCGCCATCGGGCCATTGGCGCCTCCGGGCGCTAAGTTCAGCTCGGGGGTGTAGTGAAAAGACGCCACTGCACTGGCAGGGACGCTGCCCGCAGTAGCCGCAGCGGCGGCAGCGGCTGCTGCAGAACCGGCGGTCACGGAAGCGATATCGGATCCGAGAAGCACAGCAGTGACGTCTTCGGATGACGATCGGGTGAGGGACACGGCCGCTGCGCCGCTCGTCCCAAGGCCGCCCGGCCACACGGGCGCTTCACATACTGCCACGGCACCGCTCACCACCACCCCCGACCCCGCCACCGCCCCGCCCCCAATGCCATTCACAGGAGCTCCACTGAAGAGGCAAAGCAGCGAGCCCGCTTCACCTCCGCCACTCCCGCTACCGCCCGTTTGTCCGTTATGTAGCGGCGCACGTTTTCATTCAAAGCAAACGTTGAAAGCAGCTTATGATATACCAATTTCAAGTGCTATGACCATACGCGCGTTCAACACGGGTTTTGATACTGTCAGCCTGCACCGCCCTACCGTAGGACCACGCACCGTGCAGGTGCACAACGCTGCCGCCGCCGGACGGGCCGCTGGAGGCGTGCACGCCCCACACGAGCGGCGGCGCGCGAACATCAATCTGCGGAGGAGCCGCGGAGAGCGCACGGCCGGGGGCGTACCCCCCGGCGGCGGCAGCTTCGATCGCGATGAACCCCTGTCCGGCTCCAAGCTGTAGCGGCGCATGTTGAAATTGAGAGCAGAGTTTGAAAGCACTTCATCATACGTCACGTCAGGTGCAAGCGCTGAAACCAGGCGCGGATGACACGGGAACATCCTGGGGACAGCCACCACCGCCCGACCACGCGCCGACAGCCCTGCGAAGTCGCAGGCTCCGGAGCCCGCGGGTTCAGATGAGAGCGAGGATGCGAGCAGCAGCCGCGTGAAGCAGGAGGAGGATGCGGCGGCGGCGGCGCCGATACCCCCGGGGAGGTTCTCGCCGTACAGGGTGAATTGCATTGAGGCTCCGTCGATTGAGGCGGCGACGGCGGCGGCGAGTCCTCCGTTGGCGGCGGCGATGGCGATGACGTGCGGGACGGGGCGGACAACGAGGCGGGTCAGCAGGCCGGTGGCACCCTCCGGCCACGCGGGTGTCGAGGGGCGAGCCGAGGCGGAGGTAGTGCCCGTGACCAGGGGCTTACACTCGTTCACCTTTCGGCTTTACATGAGCACTTTTGTCGGCTACTCTCCTCCACTTTTCAGTTTGACGAGACAACATTTTGTGGCGCAACTTGGTTGACAAGAGTGACTGAAACAGCTCAGGTTGAGCTGAGAGGTGGACGGTGACTGCAGTGACAAAATATGGCTCATGTTGAGCTGAGAAGCGGACCAGTGTAAGCCCATACCTGGGATGCGCGCGGGGACAACGCACTCCACCTCGCCGCTGCTGCCGCCGCCGCTGCCACCTACGTCGCTGCCGCCGATGATGACGCGAGGCGACATGGGGCCGATGGCCCCGACGCGGCACGATGCCACCGCCGCCGCCGCCGCCCCCAGCGTGGTCACTACCGTCACTATGTTACCACCCTCGGTCGTCACCGCCACCGCAACTTCCGCCACCACCGTTTCCTCTCTGCCGCCACCACTGACTCCTGACAGCTGAAGGATCGACTCTGGAACAATCACCAACATGGGCCTGCCACCGCCGCCACCGCGAGTTGTTACCGCGGGGGACGCCGTCGACAAAGCCGCTGGGTGCGCGGCCCACAATTCCGCGGGCCCACCACCCAGCGGCGCGGCAGGAGCCTCAAACACCGCGACTATCGACGACAACACGATCAGCGGCGCCGCGACGCTCCCATATGTAGCGGCGCAAGTCGAAATTGGAAGCATTTTCATAAAGCGTCTCATCATATTGTGGCTTCAAGCGCTGAAACCATAGGCGCTTTTAACACATGCGGTGAAACCGTCAACCTGCATCGCCCTACCCATAGCCGGTGCCGGAGCGGTGCGCACGTTGCAAAACCGCCGCCGCCGCCGCCGCTGCCTTTCCCCCCGCAGATGCCAGGTCCGCACCCCGGACCCACACCAGCAACCCCCCGCCCGCGAGGGTAAGCGACGACGTCGACATAACCCCGTCGATGCTCGGCGCCGCCTCCGCCATAACAGATACAATTCCCCCGTCGCCGGCTGATTGGGCGATGACGGTCCATCCCGGCCCCGGGTGTAGCGGCGCAACTATAATTCGAAAGCAAAGTTTGAAAGCAGTTCATCATATTTCAGCTTCAAGCGCTGGAAACAGGCGATTTCAAGACGGGTTCATTTCGTTGCAAACTGCACCGCCTCACCCGGGGGCGGCGCAGAGAGGAGCAGTGGGTGGTCCAGCGGCAGCGAGAGCGGCATGGTGAGGGAGGTGGCGGCGGCGGCGGCGGTGGTGGCGGCGGTTCCCAGCGCATTGGAAGCAGCGGTGCCGAGGTGGAAGCGCGCGAACGAGGAAGCCGGCAGCAACGCCCACGAGGCGGCGGAGACGTGGCCTCGGGCGGACACTGGCGCGGCGATAGCTGTCCGAGCGGCCGCTGGAGAAATACAGCCCACGCTGTCCCCTCGGAACACCAGTCGTCCCGCCACAGGTACGATGGAACCAAAGCGGCACTCGGGGGCGTCAGCTCCCGCAAGTCCGCCCCCACCCCCGCCGCCCGCAGAATCCACTGCCACAATGACGTGTGTGCCGCCCTTCGTGTAGCAGCGCAAGTTGAAATTTAAAGCAAAGTTTGAAATCGGTCCATCCGTGTTCTAGTTTCAAGCGCTGAAAACATGGGCGCTTTCAACACGGGTTTGGGTACTGCCAGCCTGTACCACCCTGCCTCGACCGGGCCCACAGCCGGCGAGGCGGACGCCGCGATACCCACCGCGTCTGTTCCCAACAGCTCGAAATAAACCCCGCGTCCGTTATCAACAGACAACAGTGCGGGTCCCGCGTCCACGGCCGTGGAGGGCTCGCACGCGGCCAGAGCGGACGACACCGCCACCGCCGGGGAGCACCGGGCCCCGCTGCCGCCCATCGCAGCGCTGGTCGGAGCGAAGCAGCAAAACAGCGTCGTCGCATCCATATCCGATGCGCCAGCGGCGGCATCGGCGGTTTGTAGGTCGGTACCTTGGACCCACACAGTGGAGGGCGGTGCCGACGCCGCGGCCGCCGCGCCGGGCGAGCTCGCCGGCATCGCCAGCCGCACGACAGGAGCCGCGAAGTAGCGGCGCAAGCTGAACTTGAGAGCAAAGTTTGAAATCGTCTCATCTTTCTGAAGCTTCAAGCGCTGAAACAATGGGCACTTTCAACACGAGTTTTGATACTGTCAACCTGCACCGCCCTACCAGCACAAAGACAAAGGATACAGCAAATGGCGGCCCCGCCGCTGCCGCCGCCGCGGAAGCGGCGTCCACTGAGACGCTGCACGTGGCATACCCGTGCCCCGCGGATAGTAGCAACGCACGCGGCAGTCCCGCGCACGCCGCCGAGGGGTCGAGGCGCGGCGGGAACCCGCGGCCCAGTACCATCATCGTCGCCGTCACTCCCCCGCTCGCCCCGCCCCCCTCGCCCCCGGCCCCGGCAACCTCTGCACCCTCCCCGCCCACGCCGCTACCCGTGCGGCTGTCAACTGCTACACTGCTGCTGCTGCTACCGTCGCCAGCTGTGACGAAGCGCGGCACTGCCTCGAGTGGGCTCCACACCGACGCGTAGGTGAACACCGCCGCGTTGGCAACGTTCATTGGGAGCGCGACGGCACCAATACCATCAGAGGCGGAGGTAGGCGAAGGGTCCGACCAGCCGCTGGTCCCGGCCCGCGCGGACACCGCCACTGTCGCGCTGTACTCATCTGCCGCTTGTGCGAGGTTATTACCTGCTGGCGTCACGCACTCTACTCCAGCTCCGCCGGTTAGTATCCTCCCCCGGATGGGACCCAGGGACCCGAAGCGGCACGCCGCGGACCCGCCACGCTCCATCTCGTCACCGTCACCTTCACCGCCGTCGAGGTTCACCCACCGCACGGCGACCGCGGTACCACCCTCCGCCGTTCCGAAGGCCGGCGTCACGGTCACCACCTGAGGGGGCGCGCGCAGCGTCAGCCGCGCAGCTTCTTCCGACACCACCGCCGCCGCCGCCGCCGCCTGCGGTCCCGGAAGCTCAACATTCGACACACCTCTCGCCAAGCGGAGCCTGAGCTGCACAGCGGTCGCATCCGCGTTGGGGACCGACGCCTCGCAGAGTGCCAGGGCTGATGACACCACGTAAGCGGCAGGATGAAGCGTCACCGTCAGGCCAATCGCAGCGTCCGCTGATGTGCCCGAGGCGACCCGTGACACGTGGCACATCAGCGGAGGGATGCCATCAGCCCCGCCACCGCCGCCGCCCCCGCCCCCGCCGCCACCAGCACCCACTCCTCCACCGCCGAACCCCGAGCCGATCAGCCAAACCATGGCACCGCCGGCGGTCTGGCTGGGAGCTGCGAACCGGAGCACGGGCGGCGGTGGAGCAGCGAAGAATAGGGGCAAAGCTCCTCCGCGGGAGCCAGCGGGTGCGGCGCGGTCGTAGAAAAACAGCGGTGCGTCGATAGAGCCAGAGAACTCGAGGTCAGACCACGGCCCTCCGGCGGCTCGGACGCGGAGCGCGACGGAGGCGCCTTCAGTTGCCGCGGTGTAGCGGCGCAATTTAAAATTAACAGCAAAGTCTGAAAGCACTCAATCATGCAGCTTTAATCGCTGTGAAAGCACTCAAATCATGCAGCTTCAATCGCTGAAACCAAGCGCAGTCAGCCCGGGGTCAACACGGGGTTAACCTGCACCGTCCTACCGCGGGGGAGACGCACTCGACACTGGGGGGCTCGCCGCGCTTGCCGGCGACGATACCCGCAAGTGGCGCGATGGTGCCAAAGCCGCACTCCACCCCAGCAGCCGCCGCCGCTGCCGCATCTCCGCCCCAGCCCCCGGGAACTGTCAGGCGCACCACCGTCCCGCCGCTCGCCGGGCCGTGCGCGCGTGCCATGCTGTAGTGCCGCATGTTGAAATTGAAAGCTTAATTCGAAACAACTACATCCACATTTTGATGTTAAGCGCTGAGTTCCAGGCGCTTTTAACACGGGTTTTGATACTGTGAACCTGCACCGCCTCACCATGCTCCCCCCGTCCTTTGCCTCCGGAACCACGGTGACCGTCCCTGGATACGCCAGCAGCGTCATGCGCACCACCCCCGCCGCCGCCGCGTCACCCCGCCGCACCCCTTCGCGCGGCTCCCAGGGTGTAGTGGTGCAAGTTGAAATTGAAAGCAAGATTGAAGTAAAATTGAAAGCAGTTCATCATATGTTAGTTTCAAGCGCTTAGTTCCATGCGCTTCTGACATGGGTTTCATCGGTTCAACCTGCACCGCTCTACCAAGGTTCACTCGAAAGCCGCGTCGCTACCATAACCCCCGCCCCCGCCCCCGCCGCCCTGACTTGTGCCTGTGTCTCGCACCCCACGAGGCGGCTGGACACCACCACCGCTGGGTACGCGTAGGCATCAGACGCGAAAGCTGAGGCTGCAGAGGTCGACTTGGCGGTGATGCACCAAGTGACGTGCCCGGGACCGCCCGCCGCCGACGCCGCCAGCCACGCCACCGCCCCGGGTCCGCTACTACCCACCAGGCCTTTGGCAAGTGGCGGCAGCCGCGGCGACAGTAACGACAGCGGCTCCTCGAAAATTGCGGTGTGATACGCGCCGGCGCCGCTGCCCCCGAGCTCGTAGTGAAACTGCAGCGCCCCTCCCCGGGGTGTGGCCCAGCCGCCCGGGCTGTTTCGCGCGCGCAGCGTGACGGCGGTTCCGCCCGCGCCCGCGGGGGACACGCACTCGAGGTCACGCGCGGCTCCAAAGTGTGGTGGCGCAAGTTGAATATGAAAGAAGAAGCTGAAAGCAGCACACCACCTTTTTAGTCTCAAGCGCTTTGTTCCAGGCGGTTCTTGGGTGTGATAGGGTCAACCTGCACCGCCCTACCAGAGCCCGTTCCGCCGACCGCGCTCGCGAGGATACGCCCCGCCACTGGCCCCACGGAACCGAAGCCACAAGCCGCCCCTGCCTCCGCTCCCGCCGACATCCCATCCGCCGCCGCCTCCTTCGCTGCCGAGCTAACGTTGACCATCCCCATAGAGGTACTGCCGCCCACGCCGCCGCCTAGCACCGTGATGACCGACCCGCCGGAACTGGGACCCGAGGCGGGGCCGGACGCCACTGGGTCCGGAGACCCGATGAAGGCGAAAGTGGCGGAGGCGGCGGAGGAGGCGCCGGCGAGGGAAATCCCAACGGGCGCGACGCCGTTTGAGCGCGCCTCCGGGGCCTCGCACGTCGCCAGCGCCGAGGAAACCACCCGCGCGGGTGTCGACACGTGCGTCGCCGCGCAGTCGTCGCACCCCCCTGAGGCGGCGGCGGCACCGGTCGTGGCAGCGGCGGACAGTGCAAACTCACACGCCACGCTAAAGCCCCCGGCGCCACCCTCCACCACACCGCCGTCGCCGTCACGTAACAGGTTGTAGCGGCGCGAGTTGAATTTGTAAGCAAAGTTTGAAAGCGTTTCATCACATTTTGGCTGTAAGCAGTGAAACCAAGCGCGTTTGACCAGGGGTCACACTGGGACAACCTGCACCACCCTACCAGGTTACCCGCACGAATGTGAATCACCGCGGCGGCGGCGGTCTCGCCCGCGGGAGCCGAGGAAGGTAACGCCCCCCGAACCTGCGGCGCCGCCGCGATGTGAAACGACGTCACCGCCGCTGCCAGCGCAAACGGCCGCCCAAACTCGGCGCCCTGTCTCGATGCGGTGATGGCCAGCACACTTAACCCGGGCGCCGCTCCGCCGATGTGAAACAAGCACTGCTCCACACCACCCAAGTGGCCGCCCCCGCGTTGACCCCCCCTCAACGGGGTGGTAACCAGGGAGCCCACACGGGGAGCAGCCGGCCCGCCGCGGGACAACACGCACTCGAACGAGGACCCTCCGCCGCCCCCGCCGCCCCCGCCAATCACTCCTCGCCGCTGCTGCCACCGCGTGACACTCGGCTCCACCGCCATGTACAGTGTCGCGTGATGCCCGGCGCCGCCCGCGCCCGACGTGTAGCGGCGCAAGTTGAAATTGAAAGCAAATTCTGAAAGCGGTTCATCATATACTACCTTTAAGCGCTGAAACCATAGGCGCTTTTATTACAGGTGTTGATACTGTCAATCTGCACCGCCCTACCGACGCCGCCGACCCGGATGGCACCGCGGCAAGTGATCTCGGCGGTGTAATGTACCACACTCGCGGCGCCCCGCCGCCCTCGCCGCTCGAAGCCTCCCCATATTCCGCTCGACTGGGCCACGTCAAGCCGACCACCGCAGATGTTCCCGACGGCCGAGCGGGCGCCACGCACTCGATGGCGCCGCCGCCAGGCATAGGCCTCGACGTCAACGGAGCGAACGAGCCCACGCGGCAGCTCGGTGATGGACCAACGCTACCGCTGCCGCCACTGCCACCGCCGCCGCCTCCGCTACCTGCGCCGCCGATGCCGGCGCTGCTACCCCTGTCACCATCAACGTCCACATCAGTGCCAGTAGACGAGTCCGGCGTTGAGGCTCCCTGGGACACAACGGTGACAACAATCGCCGCCCCTCCGTCCTCTGGAGATGTGTGTTCCAAGGAACCCGCCACGGCCACGCCTCCTCGCTCCGCCGCCAGCCCCACAGAGGAGGCACTGATGAGAAGCGGTGCCGTAGCGATGTACAGCATGACTGACCTGGCGGCGGCGGCGGCGGCAACGGCGGCGGCAGCGAGGAAGCTTGACTCGGCAGTGGCGGTGGCGATGGCGGTGGCGGGCGAGGAGGAGGCGGATGGCGAGCTAGCGATAATTGTGGAGACGTCGCATAGCACCAGCGCGGAGCTGACCCAGCACCCCTCGGCCGCCTTCACCTAGGGCCTGGTATATATTGCTAGCTGCCTCATCGGAGGCCGTTTAAGAAGCAACGACGGTTCAAAGTGCTTGTGGATGACGTGGCAGGCAAGATCTGCGCACTTGGGTGGTGCAGTGACCTGTATTGGGTGGTGCAGTGACCTCACTTGGTGGTGCGGTGACCTTTATTGGGTGATGCAGTGACCTGTATTGGGTGGTGCAGCCCTACCGCCGCCCGACCACCGATGACGCACGACACGCCCCCTGACGCCGCCCAGCCCCCGCCGCCGTCTGGCAGCGGCACCATGTCGCTACCCAGGATATGAACCGGCGCCGCGCCACCGCCGCCGGGCGCCGCGGCCGCCGCCGGCGATGCCGCGAGGACCCGCGGGCGCGGCGCGTACATCACCTGCCCCGACGCGGCGCCCGCCGCGTCCCCGCCCGCCCACAATGTAGCGGCGCAAGTTGAAATTGGAAGCACAGTTTGAAAGCGGTTCATCATGGTGTAGCTTCAACTGTAGGCGTTTCAACCATAGACGCTTTCAACACGGTCTGGCTTCAACCATAGGAGCTTTCAACACGGTTTTTCATACTGTCAACCTGCATCGCCCTACCAGAGTAGCGTCACCGTCGCAAACCCCGCACCGATCGCCTCGGCTGGGATGCACTCCGCCTGTTTATTGACACAGGCACTTTGCCCCGAAGTCGGAACGCGCGCCCCACCGCCGCCGACCACGCACAACAGTGGCAACGACCGCGATGTGAACAGCTGGAACAGCGCGCCTGCTGGGACGGGCACAGCCGCGTCGGCGGCGCCAGCCGCCGGTCCTCCGCTGAGCGCAGCCCACGGCGCAGGAACGAAGCGAACGGACGCGGCGTAACCATTGGCCCCAGTGGAATACGACGCGCCAAAGTGTGTGGTGGCGATACCCACGCCGACGCCGCCGTTGTATAGCGGCGCAAGTTGAAATTAAAAGCAATGTTTGAAGGCAGTTAATCATGTTACAATTTCAAGAGATTAGCTCCAGGCGCTTTCAACTCGGGTTTCATAGGGTCAACCTGCACCGCCCTACCGTTGCGCCCGCTCCCGCTGCTTGGGCCGTGCGCGGGCGCCACACACCGCCAGTCCGCTACCCCCGTGCGGTAGTGGCGCAGGTTGAAATTGAAAGCAGTTTGTCGCATTGTAGTTTCAAGAGCTGAAACCATAGGCGCTTGCAACGCGGGTGCGTTGATACTGTCAACCTGCAGCTCCCTACCGTGCCGCCGCTGACCGGTGCCGCGTCCAACACCACTCGGGTGGTGCCCACTCGCGCCAGCGGCCGGGAGACCCCGCTTGCCCCGATCGCAGGGCCCGGCAGATATTGCTCGCTACGTCATCCATCCGACACACTTTGAAGGGGGGTTATTCGACAATTAAAGGGGGGTCAGTGGCCCAACATAGGGGGGTCAGGTGCCCATTACTTAGGATCAGATGCCCATTATATGGGGGTCAGGTTCCCATTGTAGGGGGGACAGGAGCCCAACATAGGAGTGTGAGTGTCCATCACAGGGGGGTTCGGTGCCCATTATAGGAGTCATCTCGTGATTTCAGTGGCATCCTATGGCGGGGCGAGCAATAGCTGCTAGGCCCCCTACCCCGCCGCCCCGGCCGACAGCCCTCCCACGGCCGTTATCATGAGCACGCCGCCGCCGTCGACCGTCGTGGCGCCCGGCCGCACCCCCACCACCTCAGCGTGGCGGCGCAAGTTGAATTTCAAAGCAAAGTTTGAAATCAGCTCGTAATGTTTCAGCTTTAGTCCCTGAACTCAAACGCGGTTAACCCGGGGTCAATCTGGGGTCAACCTGAGGTAAATCTGGAATCAACCTGGGGTCAACCTTCAACAGCCTACCTCAGGCGGCTCCACCACGCTGACGACGGGGCCGGACGTTGGCGCCATCGCTCCCGCTGTATTCGGGTTACCGGTCCCCGCGGGCTCAAGCATTGCGATGACGCGCGCATAGTCCGCCACCGCTGGCGCCTCGCTGTAGCGGCGCAATTTGTAATTGAAAACAAAGCTTGAAAGCGTTTCATCATCTGGCAGTATAGCAGCTTCAAGCGCGCCATAGGCGCTCCCAACACGGGTTTTGATACTGTCAACGATGCGTTCA
>Ga0307489_10002234_pt1 | contig 12952 bp, 21 predicted proteins | sample SB12metaG_FD_202247 | JGI IMG/M metagenome (GOLD analysis project Ga0307489, IMG submission 202247) | Sea-ice brine microbial communities from Beaufort Sea near Barrow, Alaska, United States - SB 1.2 | ecosystem: Environmental > Aquatic > Marine > Coastal | place: USA: Alaska | collected...
CGTGCGGCCTCGTGCGGCGCTCTTTGTATGGCGTGTCCGCGAGTCATGCACCCGTCGCGTCGTTACAAAGCTATCCGCCGCCCAGAAACATGGCGTCTCGTCGGGGAAAACCGCGCGCATGGCGTCAGTCGGCGAATTTGCCGCGAGGCCGTGCTCTCGACTTCTCGACTTCTCGACTTCGCGACTTGTTGACTCAACAATGGGGAGTTATCGAGCTGCATACTGGGATTAGGCGGACCCAGAACGTAGGTGACGGCCCTTTATGTACAGTATTATTGTCGGACATGTTATTTGCGCGTCACCAATAAAAGATCGGTTGAGAAACGCAGTTGTCAAGTTCGAGTGTTCAACGATCAACGTCCAACGCACACAACGGCGGCGCCGCGGCGACGCCATGGCACGAAGCGGTCTTTCAACCTGCGCGACGCCCCGGAATATGTCTCCAGAGGTGATGCTGGCGGCGGTGCTGGTGCTGGCGCTGCTCGCCGGCACACTGGGGGCGGGGGGTGCCGAATCCGTAAATCTGCGACAACGCCTCCCGGGCGGGAGCGGAAGCGGCGAGGGGGGCGCTGGCGAGGAGGGCAGCGCGCGCGGCGGCGGCGGTACGCGCGTCCTATCTTCGCCGCCGGGGACAGCCAGTCAACCGGTAGCCGGCTGGGACGTACGCGCGGTAGGGCCTGGGAGACACCGCCCGTCACGTCATCGACCCCCCGACACCGATTCTGAACCCTCGTGTTGAGCTCTTGAGCTTGACCCACCCTTGAGTGACCCGGCATCCTATGACGTGGCGAGCGATACTCGTATCTGCCAGATCCTACAAAGCGGCGCGCGCGGTGGAGGCGGTGGAGGTGGTGGTGGTACACCTGCAGAGCGGGGACCTGCGCGTGCCGCGGGGGACGGCGGGGATGCCGCAGCCGCGAGAGCGGGACGCCAACGTCGTTACCGATGCCTTCCTTCCCGACGCCGACGCCGACGCCGTCGCGCATCTGGTGGTAGCGCTGGACCCCGCGACGCGCGGCGTAGGGGCAGCCGCGGCGGTGGTAGGGCCTGGTAGATGCCACACCCTCCCTCGCGGCATCGACCCGAACCCGCGACACGCATATTGAACCCTCGTTTCTTGAGTTAAATGGCATCCTCTGAAAAAGCGAGCAGTTTCTAGCAGACCCTGGTCGGTGGAGGCGGCGGCGGCGGCGGTGGGCGGCGGGGTGGAGGGGTACCTACCTCCGCGCCACCCTCACCATACGGCGGGGGGGGGAGAAGAGCCAGGGACGGGGGCAGGGGCGGGGGCCGCGCCAGGGGTGCTGGTAGTAGGCCCCGGCGCCGCCATCGCGGCGGCCGTTGCAGCGGTGGCGGGGGTGTGGGGCGTCGTGCCGATGCCGCCACGCCTGAAGCTGGCGCCTGACCTCGCATTCTGGGACGTTGGAGCCGGCGGGGGCGATGAAACCGTCAACACCGAGGGCTGCGGCGGGGTTGGGGGCGATGGCGGCGGCGGCGGCGGTATTACAATCCAGGCCACGCTGGTATCGTCAGCGCGCGCGGACGGCGGAACGGGGTCCGGCACCGCGGCCCACGTGGCGGCGGCGGCAACAGCCGCGGGGTCTGAGGCCGGGGGGCGCGAAGGCGGATTAGGATGGACTGCATCGACCACCGACGCGGGCAACGTAGTGGTGGCCTGTCATTGCCGCGCCGCTGCTGCCGCCGCCGCCGCCTGGCTCGCTGGCCGACCGGAGGTGCTCTGGGTCGCTCCCCATGGCATCCGCGGCCGGTGGGCGAACCAGCACGCGCGCGCTGTGGTGGCCGGAGGCGCCGTGTCCCCAGCTGTTGACCCGCCGCTGTGGAGTGCGGGCGTGCGCGGGCTGGGGGAGGTGGTGGGCATCGGTGACAGCGGCGTGGATCTCGCCTCCTGCTTCTTCCGAGACCCGACCGGCGCCGCCGCCGGTCCGGCGCACCGCAAGGTAGGGCGGTACAGATCACAATCTGTTTTTGCAAGCACGGAATACGCCGTCGTTGGCGCGTATGACTCTTGGCCCGTGTGTGATGCTCTGTGATCTTACCGCGTGCTACTCTATTGAAAGCGCCTGCTGTCAGCTCTTGGAACTAAACCACGACAAACCGCTTTAATCCTTGCTTTCAAATTCCACTTGCGCCGCCACCGCAAGGTGGTGATGTACCGAGCGGGCAACGGCGGCGACACCTCCGACACGCACGGTCACGGAACGCACTGCGCCGGTATCATTGCGGGCAGGAGCTTTTACTCGTCCACTTCTCACCTCAACCTGAGCGGTTTTTGTCTGCTAAAGACCGAACCCACCCGACGGATCCTACAAAAAGTACTTACGTTGAGCTGAATTGTGGACGAGTGTGAGCCCCTGATTGCGGGCACGCCTTACTCCGGCGCCGGTGCCTCGGCCATGGCGCCAATGTCCGGCCTGGCACCGGACGCCAAACTCGCGGTGACCGACCTCGGCGCGGGCGCCGCTCCTTCCCTCCAGATCCCCCAATCTATGGTCGCGTACTACACCCCCGCGTGGTCGGCAGGGCTTTCCACACGTCCACTTCTCAGCTTAACCCGAACTGTTTCAGTCACTCGAACTACCCAAGGTTCCCACAAAACCTGCTCACGTCAAGCCAAAGGGTGGACGAGTGTATGCCCCTGGTGGTCGGTCGGCGCGCGTGTGCATAGTGACAGCTGGGGCGAAGGGACCTCGGCGTACACAGAGGCGGCGCGACAAGTGGACGAGGCAGTGGGCGGGGCGAGCGGGGGGTCCGCAGTGGCAGCGGCCCCGGCGCTCAGCGGGCTGGTGCCGGTGTTTGCAGCTGGCAACACAGGCGCGGAGGCGGGCGTGGGAGCCGTCACGGTCATGGTGGGGCGCTCGGGCCTGGCCGCTTTTGCCCGCCACGTCATCCAACGCTTTGCATACACTAGTTTCCCAAGTCAAATGGCTTCCTGCGACGTGGCGATCAGCATCTGTCAGTCCCTTAGTGATGGCGCCGTCTATCGCCAAGTGCGCGCTGTCAGTGGGCGCCAGCATGTCGTCGGACACTGTGGGGGCCATGGCCATTGGGCGGCTGGGTACTGTGTACGAGCTTAACGTGGCGGCGGCGGCCACGGACGAGGGAGGGGGAAGCAGCAGAGGAGGGGGCGGGGGCGGGTGGGGAGCGGCACCGTGGCCGGTGATCCGGTCGCTGAGCGGCGGGATCGGCACCGCTGTGGGGTAAGGCCTAACAAATACTGCCTGCCACATCATCCTCCAATGTTTGAGACTCTCGTTTATTGAGTTAATCGGCATAACATCATCCTCCACACTTGAGGCACTCGTTTCTTGAGTGAAACGGCGTCACATGACGCGGCGAGCACTACCTGCCAGTCCCTATGGTGAGGTTCAGCGGCTCGGCTGGGCCATGGATGCTTCGAGTCGCCGTGCCTTTCGACGGCTGCGGGCCGGCACCGGCGAATGTCTCCGAAGCGGGGGCGGCTGCCGGGGCCGGGTGCATGGGCGGATGTGGGGGCGGGCCGTTCGCGATGCTGCTGGCGCGGGGTGGATGCTCATTCATAGAGAAGGTTCGTTTCGCGCAACTCGCGGGGGCGGCGGCAGCAGTGGTGGCCAACAATGCGGAGGGCGGGTACTTGGTGATGTCAAACAGTGGCGGCTACTCTTCCGCCCCCGCTGTCACCATCCCTGCGGTTTTTGTGGCGCGGCGCGATGGCGCGTTGCTCGCCGCCGCTGTCGAGAGAGCCGCGGCAGCAGCAGCAGCAGCGTCGGCGGGGGGTAGGACCTGACATGATACTGCTCGCCACGCCATCCTCCGCATTCCAGTCCCTCGTGTCTTGCGTCAACTGGCATCCCCTAATGTGGCGAGCATTATCTGTCTGACAGATAACACCCGCCACGTCATCCTCAACATCTCAGACCCTCGTTTTTAGAGTGAGATGGCATCACATGACGTGGCGAGTATTATCTGCCTGGCCCTATGGAGGGATTCAGCGGCGGCGGGGGCGGTTGTTCCGTCAATCACCATCTCACTCGCGCTATCGTTCCCGGCGTCGACCATGCCGCGGGAGGATCTGGTGGCGGATTTCTCAGGAGCGGGCCCCACACCCGATGGGCGCATCAAGCCGGACCTACTGGCCCCAGGGGAGAGTGTGTTGTCAGCGGCGGCGGGTGTGGCGGAGCTCGGGTCTTGCGCCGTGGTATGGCCTGGCGGATATTGCTCGCCACGTCATCAAGCACACTGTCAGCCCTCGTCCCTTGAGTCAAGTGGCACCCTATGACGTGGCGAGCAAATTATGCCAGGCCCTACGCCGTGTCCGCCAAGACTGGGACCTCCCCCGCCGCGCCGCTCGTCGCCGCCGCCGCCGCTCTCGCGCGGCAGTACCTGCGGGAGGGCCGCCACTGGGCTGGCGATCGCGGCGGCGACTTCGGTGGCGGCTTTGATCCCTCCGGAGCGTTAGTTCGCGTTGTACTCATCAACGGTTGAGCGGTGCAGGTTGTCCTCGGGTTAAACACACTCGCTTTCTGCGATTGGAGTTGAAGTATGATGAACCGCTTCCAACATTTGCTTATAATTTCAACTTGCGCCGCTACACAGCGGCGCCGCACAGTTGCTGAGTTTCACGGCGGCGGGGCTGCCGGTGGAGCGCGCGCCGTCCGGGCGGCAGGGGTTCGGGCGGTTGGACCTGGCAGCGTCGCTCCCGTTGCCGCCGCCCGCGGGGGTGGGGTCGGGTGCCGGGGCTGCGGCGGAGCGCCGACTGTACGTGCGGGACGGCGTCGGCGTCGGGGGTTTCACATCCACCTCTCCCGGTAGGGTGGTTTTGGATGCAACCGGCAACACTACATGTTGAAAGTGCCTGATTATAATGCTGGAAGCTGAAACATGATGAACCGGTTTCAAATGTTGCTTTATAGTTCAACTCACGCCTCTATATCCGGGGCCCGGAGACGTGTTGTCCCGGGTGTGCCTGCGCGTGGCACCAGCGGCGGACACGTCACTCACTGCGGCACCGCTGCGGGTCACGCTGGCATGGGCGGACCCTGCACCGCTGCCCGCCGCCGCCCGGCAGCTAGTGGTGGACTTAGACCTGGCTGTGATTGACGGCGTGAGTGGCGCCAGCTGGGCGCCCAACGGGGGCGCCGCGCGGGACACGGTCAACACAGTGGAGCGGGTGGGGCCTGGCGAGCTTTGCCCGCCACGTCATCCATTGCACTTTGAATCGTCGTCTCTCGAGTTAACGCGATTACGTGGCTCGCAATATCCGCCAAGCCCATTGCCCACAACGTCATCCAACGCACTGTGAGCCCTCGTCTCTGGATTTATTGGCACGCTGTGATGTGGCGAGCCATATCCGTCAGGCCCTATGAGCGGGTGCTGTTAGGGGGTGTGGCGGTGCCGGGCGCGTGGGTCGCCGTGGAGGTGCGGGCCGGGGCGGGCGCGGGGGCGGCGGATGGCGTGGTGCCCAGCGGCGGCTTCGCGGTGGCTGCAGAGGTGGGGCGGTGCAACTCGAAACCCTGCGCAGTTTTCCAGGGTACCTCAAATGGTCTTGAGAAATAGACGGCCATATTGTACCATTGTATGGCAAATATGACCGTCTATCGCAGTGACCGCCATTTGAGGTACCCTGGAAAACTGCGAAGCCTGGGGCTTCCGCTCTCATCCGCTTCTCAGCCCAACCTGAGCCGTTCTTGTCACTGAATTTCACTGAAGCCACCCAGCGTGTCCCTCAAAAAGTGCTCACGTCACACCGAAAGTTTACCAGAGTAATCCCCGGGTTGAAACCCGTTTTTTAAGTTGAATTCGCCTGGTTTCCTTGCTTGAAACTAACGTGTTAGGCAGCAGCTGTTAAAAAATATTGCGTATTTAGCTTTCTGTATGGGCATTTTGACCCTATCAAAATGGATTCCGGACTCGGACGGATTCGGTAGAGGGTCGGATTCGGACGGATTCGGTAGAGGGTCGGATTCGGACGGATTCGGACGGATTCCTGGACCCCAAATATGGAGGTCACCAACCCAGTACTCAGTACACATTCAACTTGTGCCCCTGCACGCAGGGCCCGTGGGACGACGCCGCGGGAGCCGTGGAGGGCTCGGGGTGCGGCGCGTGCGTCATTCTGTCGGAGCCGGCTCTGCCAGTGGTGTCGCGCAATGGGTCCGTCAGCATCGGCTTTGGAGCCAGTCTTGGATGGCCGGCGGCGGTGGTCAGTGGCAGGGTAGTAGTCGCCACATCATCTAAGTAATCTTCAACCCTCGTTTCTTGAGTCAAAGGACATTCTGTGAGGCGCGAGCAATATCCATGAGACTGATGGATGTTCTTCGCCACGTCATCACACTCATCTTGTACCCTCGTTTCTTGAGTCAAAGGATATCCTATGACGTGGCGAGCACGACCCATCAGTCCCTATTGAGTGGCGCTGAGTGCCGGCTGGCCGGCGCGGGCGGTGGCGCCGGCGCGCCCTCCGCCGCGACGCACCACTGGCGCCCGTGCGGTGCCACCCCGGCGGTATACACGGTGGGGCGATGCAGATTGACCCCAGGTTGACCCCAAGTACATCCTGGGTTGACCCTAGAGTCTCACCGGGTTTACTGTGCTTGATTTCCACACTTAAGCCTATTGTGATGAACCGCTTTCGTACACTGCTCTCAATTTCAACGTGCGCCGCTACAACAAGGCGCTGCCGGACGGAGCGTACACGTTCTCCGTTCGGTGCTCTGTGGACGCCGGCTCCGCTGCCGCAGTTCCCGCCGCTCTCCGCTTCGACGTCGATTCGCAAGCGCCTGGGGCGTTCATTCGCGACAACACTGCCGCTGTCAACATAGACACAGCCGCTGCCGTCTACCTCAGTGACGGCGACGCGCTGCGCGTTCATTTTGACGCGCGTAGGGACCTGCTGGCTGAAGGAAAGGTGTTTGAGTGCCGTCTGAGCTTGCTCGCCTCCGCGCCGCACCAGTCAGTGGCTGCGGCGGCCGCGGCCACGGGTGTCTGGAGCTCCAGCTGCGTCTCGCCATACGTGCACAGCGCGCCACCTGAGGGGCAGGGCCGGGTATTTGTTGCCTAAAATTATCATCAACGTGTTTTGAACCCTCGTGCCTTGAATTAAATTAAGTCACATAGTGATCATAATCTGCCAGGCCTGGGGGGGCGTCACGTCATCAATGCGTATTTTCAACCCTGGTGATATTGAGATATAGATTGAATCAAATGGCATCATGTGACGTGGCAAGCAAGATATGCCAGGCCCTACCTCGGGGTCGTACGTGTTCGAGGTGCGCGCTGGCGACGCGGCGGGCAACTGGGACGGTCCGTCTTCCCAGCGGCGGGTGTCGGTTGAGGTCCACTGGGGCGGCGCACAGACGCGGCAGGGTCCGCCAGACGTTGCTCGCCAAGTCATCGACCCCCGACACGCATTCTGAAGCTTTGCCTTTTGTGTTCAATGACATCTTATGACATGGAGTACTCGAGCAATATCTGCCAGGCCCTGGGGGTTTCACCGACGCGCATTTAGATCACCCGTTTCTTGGGTCTAATAGCATCCTATGACGTGGCGAGCAATTTTACTATCTGGCAGGCCCTACACCGCGGATAATCTCTGCCTCCGCTACGGCGAACGAAACATCAGGCGTCGCGAGGTTCTCGCTTGTCGCTTGTGGCGGAGCCACGGGCGCCAAGTGCTCCGCAGGGCCGCTAGCGGGCGTCGCCGCGGACGTCAGCTTCGAATGCGCGCTCTCTCGCGACGGTGTGCTTTACTCATGGGCACCGTGTGTCCGCAACAGCAACAGCGGCAGCGGTGGGAACGGTGGCAACGTTGCCGGGGATCACTTCGCCGTGGAGTTCGACGGGTTGACCGACGGTTTGTATTCCTTCACCGCGCGCGCCGCTGGCGACGTCACACCTGCGGTGGCGCACTTTGTGATTGACACCCAGCGGCCTGTGGCGGATATTACGTGTGTTCCCAAAGCGGTGACGGGCGGCGGCGACGTGGCCGCCGAGTTCAGGTTGGGGCGGTGCCAGTAAAACTCAGTTCAACCCGTGTTCAAAGCGCCTGGTTGCAGCGCTCGAAAGTAACATGCGAGACAACAACTTTCAAGTTCGTATTTCAATTCCTACTTGCACCGTCCCATCAGGTTCACGCTCGAGGAACGAGATGGGTCCACTGGCGTCATCACCGCTGAGTGTTGTGTCACGCCAGTTCCCGCCGCTTCATCTTCCAACACGTGTGCTTGGACCGCCTGCAGCAGCCCGCATGTGCTGCCGCCCGGTCTGGCGGACGGCACCTACACCTTCACGGTCCGCGCGGTAGGGCGGTGCAGGTTGACCCCAGGTTGTCCCCTGTTTTGACCGCGCTCGATTAAGGCGATTCAAGCTAAAATTTGATGAACCCCTTTCAAACTTTGCTTTCAATTTTAACTTGCGCCTCCACATGGCGGTGTCGGCGTCCGGAGTAGCTGGCGACCCCGCCCCGGCGGTCACCTTCCGCGTCGACTCGATTCCGCCAGTAGTGAACCTTTCGCCGAATGTGGAGACTAGCAAGGGTGGGATCGGGCTCGTGTGCGTGGCCTTCACAGCTGTGGATCACAACGCGAGTGTTTGCGCCGCTGGGAACGCTTCGAATGTGCCAGGCGGTGACTTCGACGTTGACTCCGACGGCGATGGGTTCGGATGCGGCGTGTCTTGCAGGGTGGCAGGGGAGCACGACTGGAAGCCGTGCACCAGCCCGGCGTGTTACGCATCTGAGCCTAGAGCCGCGGACCCCTCCACCGCCGACACAACCGCCGCCGCCGCCGTGCTGCCCGCCGGGGCTCTCGGCTGGTGCTCGGCCGCCGCTCTGACACTGGAGGTGGTGGCGGTTGACGCGGCGGGAAATCGAGCGGAAGCATCCATGCAGGTGCCCTGTGCAGCGGCAGGCGGCGGCAAGGCCTGGCGGATAATGCTCGACACGTCATTGAGTCATCGACACTCATTCTCAACCCTCCTTTCTTCAATAAAACGGCTGCATATGACGTGGCGAGCAGTATCTCCCAGGCCCTAGGCGGCGGCGGCGGTAGCTCGGTATTCGATGCCCTTCCTGTGAGCGCGGGGACAGCGATGGGTATTGCGGGTGCCGTCGGCGCCTTGTTCGCCACTGCAGTTTTGTGGCTGATGTGTCGCGCACGCAGCAGGATGGGGAGCCCCGCCCTTCCGTCCTTCTTCCATGCTGGCCGCACCAACTCTGCCTCCGCGAACGGCGCGAACGAGAAATCGCTGCGCATGCCGCCGTTACCCCATCGCGTCAGGGTTGGCAAGCCCGGGATGAAGCCCTCGATGAAAACGCCCTCGCGGCAGCGGTAGGGCCTGGCATAAATTTTAATTGTCATGCATGTCCCCCACGTGCAATACATTTGCCACCCCTTAGTGATGTGATGTGCATGCCGCCCGCCTCCGCCCGGCTGATGTTTTGAACCTGTGTTCTGCCGGGCCATATGCAGCGGCTGCTCATCGACGAATTCACGGATCCCGTATCGCCCGGCGGGTCACCAGCCTGGTCGTCGCCGCGGTCGCAGCCAGGGTCCAGCCGCGGCCGAAGCCAGACGTGGGCGGAGATTCAGCTCCCAGATGTGATTGGAACCTCCACTGGCTCTGCCTCAACGGCTGCGGCCGCCGTTTCCGCGTCCGCATACCAGCTGCCAGATGTCGTGGGCACTGGCTCTGGCGCTGCCTCCGCGGCTGCCTCTTCCGCATCAACACGCCCGTTCCCTGAAGGCGGCGCTGGTGGCGGCCCCACCGCGGTATCACGTGTCTAATAACTGGCTGATTGCGTCGTGCTGGCATGCAAATGGCTGACTGCGTCGTGCTGGCATGCTTTCGGACGAAGACAACTATATAAGACATAGATTATTCAATTCTTTGGATTGAAAACAAATAGACAGGGGGCAACTTCAATGCGCGTCACTCAGTCACCTGTAAACTGGACAAGCCTTTCTTGTCTGTCCTACCAGTACTAGTAGCTTTACTTGTAACACTTAGCTCCTATCTTTTATTTGTATTCATGAATCTAGCATAGGTCTAGCTCTAGTTTGGTCTGTCCGCCTGAAATATGGCTTATTGAGCACCTCGACAAAATAATTCAGAATGCCATAGACATAATTGATTTAATGACAATTACTCGCAAGGTCTCGCCTATTCCTTACATGGATGCATATATAGTGTACACAGGACTCGTTGATCGGACTCAAACAATCCTGAGAAAGAATATGCGGCGGCTCACGTGCCTAGGCACGGGTTTGGGGGTTGGGGTGAGGGGCTAGCTAATGGTGCTATCGTTGAGCTTTTACAGATATATCAGAGAACTCCCCCCGGTCTCGTCGCCTATCCTCCTCCGCTTCCTCCTCGCGAAACCTGGCCAGCACCCCGTGCACCGTCTCGCACGCCAAAAATATGGTGGCATGCAAGGGGAACGCTCGCAGAAGCGCCGTCTCTGAGGGCCTGATGGATACTGCTTGCTACATCACAGGATGCCATTCAACTCGAGAGACGAGGCTTCAAAGTGTGTTGAATCACGTGGCGGACAGTACTCGCCAGGCCCTACCGTCTCCATTCCCCGCACGAAAACCATCGGCCCCTCCGCCGCTAAGCTCTTTCTCGCGCAGTCCATGAATCCCTTATAGGTCCCCGGTGTAGTTGCCGTTATCCAGGGCCTTACACGAGTCCCGGTTCAGCTCAGCTTAAAGGACATGTTTGGAGGCATTGACATGGAATGACAGATCAATCAATTCAACGGTTTCGGGTGAGTGGGTAAGATCAGCAAAGCTGGCACTGACGCAACGGGTTGGCAATGGAGCGGGGGAGGTGACGCCGCGTAAGGTCGGTGAGAGGATGCCGCGTGTGTGCACACATTATGAGCAAACAGTCACGTTCCCGCCAAAGCGGTGGCGTCATGTGCCGGATTTGATCGTTAGCATTCAAGACAGAAATGTAGTCGCCCCCCGCCTGTATACGAGACTTGACGACGTCGATGGGATAGGTGACCACCCACTGCACCACCCCTGCGCTGCCACCTGCTAGCACTATCCCCGCCGTCTCATACCCCGGTAGGTAGCGGCGCAAGGTGAAGGTGAAAACAAAATGTGACAGCGGTCCATCATATTGTGAATTCGTGCGTTGAAACCAAGCGCGGTCAACTCGCGGTCAACCCGGGTCAACCTGCAACGTCCCGCAAGTTGAGAATGAATGGAAACCTTGAAAGCGGTCCATCTTAGTGTGAATTCGAGCGCTGAAACCAAGCGCGGTTATAACCCGGGGTCAGACTGCACCGCCCTACTGGCCCCGCTTTTTCCATCGCGAACCGCCGAATGGCATCGTACGTCAAAAAATACACCGCGCACTGTGGCACCTCCCTTACTATCGTCGCCCCGGTTCCCGTGAACCATCCCCGCAGTATGCCGTGCTCCTGTGTGGAGGGACGCAAGCTGAGACTGAAAGTTAACTTGAAACAGGTTCATCTTCATTTAGGCCAGCCCGATTTAATCTCGAGATCCGGTCAACATTTTGGGATGGATGGCATAGTGGGGGGCGGGCGAGTCGGATCGGCAAGTCGATCTGAATCGTATGGGCAACATGACCCGGAAACCGATCCAACTCGTCCGAAATGGCCCAAAATCGAGGGGACGGGTTGAACGGATCTCGAGATTAAATCAGGTTGGCCTTAGCTTTAAGCGCTGGACCAAGGCGCGTTCAACCCGGGGTCAATCTGCACCGCCCCACCTTTGCGAGGGTGACAGCTGTCCGCCACGTGTTGCTATATTTGAACGGCACGCCCCCGCCGCCGCAACAGCTCTCCGCTACCTGCTACACGGGCCCGGCAGATGATAGACTCAACAAATCAGGCGGGCAGCAATTGACCTCAGAGACGAGGGTTGGCAAACTTGTTGAAGGCCAATTCGAGCAATTTCTGCCAGGCCCTGGCCGGCAGAGAGCGAGGAGATGGTAGGGCCCGACAGCAAATGAGGCCGAACCGTCATGTGGGCAGCAGCCAACTTAAGCTGTGAGGGTGGGCAAATGCGTTGAAGTTTGTTTTTGTGATTTCTGCCTGGCCCTGCCTGTTGCACCGTTTTGATGCGCTCCGCCGGACCGCGCACGAACGAGCTCGTCAGCCCCGCCATCCCCCCCGCCGCTAGCCCCACAAACACTGGATTCAGCGGATGTATTTTCTCTAGTCCGACACCCAATCCCCCCGCTGCCGCTGCCGCCGCAGCCCCCGCCCCCCCCGCCCCCGCCGCTGCGTCCTGGATCCCCACGTTAGGGCCTATCGGTTATAGCGTGCCACGTCATCCAACGCACTTAGAAGCCCCGTCTCTTGAGTGGTACCCTCTGACATGGCCTGGCGGATACTGCTCGTCACGTTATCCTCGGCACTTTGAACCCTCTTCTCTGGAGTAAAATTGCACCCTGTGACATGGCTAGCAACACCCGCCAGGCCCTACCCCACGTCCTCCCCGTCGCGCAGGTAGCGCATCACGGTTGTGTTAGTCGAGAACGCCACTGCGTTGACGAGGCCGTACGCAAACATCGGAGCGCCCACCCCGCGGTACAAGGCCAACAGCCCATCGCGTCTCACCAAGGACGATGCTGTGGCGATGGCTGAAATATGCCGCGGTGGTGGTGGCCGAAACATGGGCGCGGGTCCCGGCTTGCTCGGACCCATGGTCTGCAAGCGGCACTTGATGGTGTCGATGGGGTGCACCACCAACAGCCCCACCATGCCCGCCACCTGCCCCGCTCGCAAGGGTCCGCTCCAACGTTCGCCACGCATCAGCTTGACTCTACAATGCCAAGGGTGCCAAGGGTGCCAAGGGTGCCAAGGGTGCCATAGGGTAGCCTGGGGTCATCCGGCGCCACGCCATAGTGCGCCACGTCATGGTAGGGTCAGCAACCTTCAACCAGCCGAGCAGCTTCGACCCCGCGAAGAGTTTTCGCCACT
>Ga0307489_10002235_pt1 | contig 12948 bp, 21 predicted proteins | sample SB12metaG_FD_202247 | JGI IMG/M metagenome (GOLD analysis project Ga0307489, IMG submission 202247) | Sea-ice brine microbial communities from Beaufort Sea near Barrow, Alaska, United States - SB 1.2 | ecosystem: Environmental > Aquatic > Marine > Coastal | place: USA: Alaska | collected...
ATCCTCCTCCTTCTGCCCCACCTCCTCCTCCTCCTCCTCCTCCTCCTCCTCCTCCTCCTCCTCCTCTCCCGCCTCCTCCTCCTCGCCCGCCTCCTCGTCCCCCTCCTCCTCCTCCTCTTCCTCTTCCCCCTCCTCCTCCCCCTCGTCCTCCTCCCCCTCCCCCTCGTCCCCCTCCTGTCCCGCCACCTTCAGCACCACCAACAGAAGAAAAGGCCCCGTCTCCTTTACCCATCCCCGCCGCCGAGCCCCCGCCGCCGCCCGCGCCTCCAGCGCCGCGTCGCTCACTCGCTCGAGTTGTCATCGATATCGCACGTGTTTCCGACGGGAGGGTTACCTCGCGAGAGTACCGGGCGGGTGCAACGACAACGCTTGACATCCCCCCATCGACACTTGAGCGTTGCCTGACGAAGAGCGATAGATGGCGCGCGGCGGGATCTCACGAGCAGAACCGTTTTTTTCCCACAGGTACGTGGCTTGCTCTCCTGCCTCCTCCATTGACGCACACGCGCTCCTATGCTGGCGTCGCGACTCGTGACCCGCGCCGCTCGACCGTGCGGCCCCAAGCTACGAAGCGTCGTAACCGTCGCCGTCGCAGGCGCGTGGGTTGCCGCGAGCAGCGGCGGTCGGGCAAGAGCGAGCCTCGGCCTCGGACGGAACGCGAGAATGAGCACGAGCGTGAGGGCAACGTCCGGAGGAGATGGCGCCGCGGATGGCACGCCGCCGCGGCGCGTGGCTATCGTCGGCGCGGGCATCTCCGGCCTCACCGCGGCGTCCAAGCTGGCCGCGGCTGGGTAGGGCTTGGCCCAGATATTCCTCGTCACGTCATAGCAAGCCATTTAATTCTCAAAGTGCGTTCGCGACGTGGCGAGCAATGTCTGCCGGGCTCTACGGGTGGTTGCGACGTGACTGTGCTTGAGACCGGGCGCGGCGTGGGCGGCCGCACCAGCACGCGGCGCGGCGGGCCCGAGGGATCGGGGTGGCAGTGGGACCACGGCGCTCAGTACATCACCGCCAAGACCCCCGCGTTCCAGCAGGGCCTCACCTAATATCTTGCTGTTTCGTGTTTTCGTCTTCCAATACCAAGGGTGGACGAAGGTGCACGTCTATGCGTTCCAGTCGGTGCTCCATGAGTGCGTCTCACTTACCCTCAGCAAATCCGCGGAACCCCAAAGCTCAATGCGCAATGCGTGCCTGAGTAACCACAGTACCACACCTTTTGCCTGGCCTCACCTTCGTACTATCGAAGTAGATGAGGCCCTGCATTTCGGGAGATTGTGGACGAGTGGGCCGCCGCAGGGTGCGTCGCCGAGTGGAACGGGCGCTTCGGTGTCCTCGATGCAGCGGCGGTAGGGCCTGACTGCTTGCCCGCAGTATATACGTACATAGTACTTGCCTCCCCATCTCTGGCTTGCTCCAGAGTCTTTGGACTGTGTCCTCCTCCCTGAGCTGACGCGGCGTCCTCTGACTGTTTGCTTGCTCACGGTGTCTGGCCCTGCGCCACGGTTGTCTACACACCTGACGCAGAGTCGAGCAAGCAGCGGTGGGTGGGCACTCCGGGCATGAATTCCATCACCAAGCATCTGGCCAAGCTGCCGGGCGTCACGCTGCTGCTCAGCCGCCGCGTCACGGGATTCGAGGTTGGGCCCGGCCGCTTGTCCCTCACCACTGTTTGCCCTGAGTTGCCAGGTGTACGCAGTATACGCGTCGAGTGTTTACATGTACGCTGGTACACGGGTACGCATTGAACATTGAGCTGGAAGGTCACGAGCGGCCAGGCCAGGGATGGAGAGAAGGATACCTCGTGCGTGCACAGGTACACTGGAATACTGATAACACGGTGAGGGAACGTGTGGTCTGGTCCTACTTCGAGGGCGGCCCGGGGAGCGATGCGGAGGGAGGCAACTGGACCGTGGTGCACCGGGCATCTGGTCCCCCCGCGGAGAAGACTGGGGAGGGGAAGTCTGAAGGTGTGCGGGAAGCGGCGCAGCTCACTGGGGGCTTCGATGTGGTGGTGGCCGCAGACGCGCAGGCGGTCAGCGACCGCAGCCGCCGGGTGTACGGCGAGCCGCCCCCGCTGGCTGGGCCCGGCACATACCGCCCGCCACGTCAACCAGCGCACTTTGAACTCTCGTCTCTTTGGTTATATGGCGCCCTACGACGAGGCGATCAATATCTGCCAGGCTCTGGAAGATACCGCTCGTCACGTCATCCAAGGCACTTTGAACCCTCGTCTGTTACGTTATATGAAATCCTTTGATGTGGCGATCAATACATGCTAGGCTCTAGCTAGAGGAGTCAGCGGCGGCGCCGGTGGCGTGGGAGGGGATGAAGCTGGCCGCACATGTGCCGAACTTTGTGCTCATGCTCACCGTCGCCGCGGGGCCCGACACTCCCCCGCTGTTTCCGTTCGAGGCAAGGGGGATATTGAGAACCAACACTCGCCCGACGTTGAACATCCACCTCCTCCTCCGCGCGTTTTTTATGAGCATTCACCTTCACTCTAAGTCATGCTCGATATGGGTTCCAGTGCGTTTTCTCAATGCCCCTCCTGTGAGGGCGCCCTGGTCACTGGCGATGATAAAATCGCATGGATCTCCAACGACAGCAGCAAGCCCGGGCGTCCTACCAACGGGGCACCGGGCGGCGTGCAGTGCTGGCATGGCCTCATACTCGTTCCCTGACTGTGTGCTCATAGTGTACCGGTGTACCCGTACACACTTACCCCTCGCACGGGGCACCGAGCGGCGTGCAGTGTTGGCATGGCAGCATCGCCTCGACACCGGTACACTGTCCATGAGCAAACGGACAGGGAACGAGCGGCCAGTCTGAGCAAAGGCTGCGGCGATTGTGTACGGTGGGGGACACTGGTACACTATCAGCAAACAGTCACGGAACGAGTGCCAGGCCTTGCATGCCGGGTGATTCAGTGCACGCGTGAGTATGCAGCGGAGCTCATCACGTGTGCCAACAAGGTAGGGCAGTGCAGGTTGACCCTATCAAACCCAATTTGACAGCGCCGGGAACTAAGCGCTTGAAACTGGAATACGCTGAGTTGCTTTCAATTCCTGCTTTCAAATTCAACTTGTGCCGCTACAACAAGAACTCAGTTCCTGGCGAAGCCCCCCACAGGTCGATGCTTGATCAAGTGGCGGAGGAAATGCTGTGGGCAGTGCTGACCATGGCGAGGGAAACCTCGGCACACACGGCGGATGCGAAGGAGGGCCTGGTTCCAGAGGTGGGGAGGTACCAGCTGAAGCCCGTGTTAGAAACGCCTGTTGCCCGCTTGAGATCAAATGCGAGGCAACTGCTTTCACGTGTAACTGCCGCACCTTCGCATCAGGTCACTCGACCTCACACGGCACCTCTTGATTTGAGCATGTAGCCAAAGAGACCCTGCAACGAGGTGTTGCACTCGGCGGCGCACCGGTGGGGCATGGCCTTCCCCACCGACGGCGCCTTCGCGGCGGCAGCAGCGGCGGGCGGCGGCTGCCTGCCGGACCCCGACCGCAAAGTCGTGGGCTGCGGGGACTTCTGCGTTTCGCCCAAGGTAGGGCGGTCGTGCGGGATCACCCCACGCAGGTTCATTGCCGATTGACCTCGCTTGTCGCTTGTATTCAGCGCTTGAAGCTGGAATACGTCGAACTGCTTACAGTTTCTCCTTTCAATTTCATCTCGCGCCACTATACCAAGGTGGAGGGTGCCGCGTTGAGTGGAGCCGCCGCGGCCGAGCAGGTGCTGAGCATGTTGAAGGCTCCTGTCTCTGCGTTGTAGACACTTCACGTCATTTGAGCCGCGTGTCTGCGCCGTAGACACTTCTCATCCTTTGAGCCGCGGCGGAGCTGGTGGGGAGCATGTTGACGGCGCCAGCCTTGGCCGCAGCCTCTGCGTTGTAGATCAGTGGACCAGTGTGCGCGGCAGAAGCGACGGTACCCGAGCTCAAGTACATGGTGAGTGTGCACGAAGGGGACGGAGTTGGGCGAGCGAGTGTGTAAGCGGATGGTCTATATTGGTTTTTTTCGCACGGCTGATGTAAGAAAAAACGTCTTCCAATTTCGCTGATGGAATGGAATGTGAATTAGCGAGCGCGTAGCTGTTTGCAAAGCAACTCCGCACATACCACCGGACTAAACCATTGGCGTTCTCTCTAGGAGCAACCGCTAAGCATTGCCACAACGCTCGCCGCCTGCGCCCTAATAGTCGGCACGACCTTCCGCGGCACCGTCACACTCACATACACACCCGGACGCCTAGCCCCCGCGACACCGCCACTGCTGGTGCGTTTGATACCACCACTTACACTGCCGCCGCTACCGCCACCGTAGCCGCTGCCGCCCACGCCGCCGCCGCCGCCACCCTTACCGTAGCGGCGCAAGCTAGACAACGTTTGAAAGCGTTTTATCACAACTTAGGTCCAAGCGCTGAAACCGAGCGCTGTCAACCGGCATGTCAACCTGCAGCCATCGTATCTTAGTTATTTCAGCATAGATCCAGGTGGTTTCCACGCGAGGGTCGACGGTACGACCGGCACCACCCTACCTCGCCACTGCCACCGACTCCCAGGTCGGCACTGGGGCCGTGCGACGACTTGCGAGCCACCAGCCCTCCGTCGGTCGGCCCGTCCGGAACGGCGCGCGACGTCCAGGGCGCCTGCGGGTAACAGCTGCCCCATAATAGGGCCTGGTAGATATTGCCAACCTCGTCATCGGATGCATTGTAACAGGCCTGGATCATAACAGCCCACATGGTTTGTCCGCTTGAAATGGTGGAGTGGGGTCATCAATGCTCACCACATGTCATCCAATGATGAGGCGAGCGGCAGCTGCCCGGCCCTACCCCAGAACCACGCGGGTCGGTCGGTCACCTCGTCGGAGAAGCGCACGTCCCACATTGGGAACTGCCACGAGGTCAACACGGCGTCCCGCAGTGCCAACGACCAGGGCCTCACACTCGGCCGATCTTCAGATCAAAGTAATCACATCTTGTGGGGTATTATTGGTGGTTTCAGTGAAGCAAGCGGGTAAGGTTGAGCAGAAAAGTGAACGAGTTTTTGCGGTAAGGTTGAGCAGAAAAGAGAACGAGTTTAAGGTCCTGCCACCGATGACACTGCCGCCTTGAGCTGCGTGGTGCTGTTGGCAGTGGCGAGGGCCAACACGCTGCCGCGGAACTCAGCGAGCTTCTCCGGCGTGCGACACTCGTTCACGGTGGCGCGCACGGCGCGAGCCATCGCGCCGGCCGCGGCCTGGTCCCCGCCCCCGCCCTCGCCGATGGTGGCGGGCGGCGGCGGCGGCAAACGCGAGACGACCAGCGCGCAGCCGTTGCCGAAAAAGTTCGGGTCCACGCCGTGGACCCCCATCCCGCGGAGGTCGAGCGTCTGGTTCACCACGCCGTCATTGACGTCGTCACCGCCACCGCCACTGCGCCACATCCACCCGCGCCGCCGCCCGCCGCCACCGAGCTTCTCGCGCCTCAGCTTTCGCATCAGCATCCAAACGAACACAACCACCGCGCAGGAGGGTCATTGAGAACAAGCACTCGACCGATATCGGAGCATGACTTACCTTCAGGGTGAATGCTCATACATGAGTGCAAAGGAGGAGAATCAACGTCGGTTGAGTGCTTGTTATCAAGAACCCTCCTGCCGCATCGTTGGTGGACACGAAACCGGCCGTTCCGCCATCGGCTGCGGCAGCGGCGGCGGCTTCAGCCGTCAGATGCGCCTACACAGAGGGCCCACCACGTCACGGGGCTTTGCGTGACTCAAGAAACGAAGGTGTATTATTTTGTAAATGACTTTACGGTAGCCAGCCAGGGCGAAAGCTTGGTGCCACCGTAGACATGCTGAACCGTCTCCCTCCCTCTATGTGGTGAATCACGTGGCGGGCACAATTCGCCAACCTGTATCTACCTTCATCACGGCGAGATCCTCTATCCAGGGCCCGAAGGTTTATACTCGCCATGTCACAGGGCGACTCTTCCCCCAATGACCGGTGAAATGCGTGCTTACAAGTGGTGATGACTTGAATGGTTCCAAGGACAGACAAGCTCTGGTTGAGCTGGGGCGGGAACGAATGGCCTGGCCGGAGAGGAGGATGCGGGGAGTGTGTAGGTTGACACTGGTACGCATTTCAAGACGCGATCGATGACCTGGCAAGCATCATCCGGCCAGTGCAGCACTACCTCTGCGGGGATGTGAATCGTATGGTTCGACAGCTTAGCGAACTTGACGGCGTAGACCAAGGAGAAGAGGTGCCGCGCGATGAACCACGTCGACGCCAGGCGCTTGTCAGTGTCCAAACGGTTGTCAGGAAAGGGCGGGGTGCCCGTGCGGGCGCCCTCGAGTATGGCGAGACGGTCGTGCGCGGGGGGCGAGTGCTTGGTCGGCAGCGGGGCCGGGAGCGAGAACGTATGCAGAATCGGGGGCTTGGCATCGGCCGAGGCCTGGGCCGGGATCGGAGCGAAAGCATAAGGTAAAGATGGCGATCGTGCGGGCGAAAGGCAGAGGGGTGAGCTCGGAGGCGAGTCGGCAGCGAAGGCGGCGGCGGCGGTGACGGCTGCTGCGGCGTCGTGGGATGTGGCGGTAGAGGCAAGAGAAGCGGCGGCGGCGGCGGCGGCGGCGGCGGCGGCGGCGGCGGCGACGGCGGAAAAGGGGGCTGCGATGGCGGCGGCGGCGGCAAAGGGGGCTGTGACAGCGGCGGCGGCGGCGGCGGCGGCGGGGGATGTGGCGGGCGAGGCGTGGTAATCGGCGGCGGCGGCGGCGGCGGCGTGACGCTTCTGGGACTCCGTGGTCCACACCCCGATGTGCAGCGGCGGAATTTGAATTCGAAATCAAAATCTGAACGCGGTTTACTATACTAGTAATTCGGTTTCAAGCGCTTAGATCACGGCGCTTTTAACTTAGGTTTCATTGGGGTGAACGTGCACCGCCCTACCGATGAAGGCCAGCATGGCGGCACCGTCCGCCAGCACGTGAGCCCACGACACCCCTGTCAAGGGCCGCGCACTCGCCGCCTGTACAGCTTAGAAATAGAAAGACGCTTCCGTGTGTATGCATGCGGAGGCAGCATGCTTTCGCCCTGCCCCCCACTCCTCTTCAGATTAATTCAAGCGTTACCATCTCAAGTTACGCTGAATGCAGAATGCATGGAGAGAGCGAGACGCTTTGGCGTGTGTAGGGAGGCACCAGTTTTTGCTCGGGCAACCGTGACATAACGCATGTACGGCCCTGCCCCCAGCACGCAGCCACCCCCGCGCAGCCGCGTCAGCTTGACCCGCATCAGCGGGCCCTTCAGGGTCCGGCTGTCGATGGTGCTCAGAAACTCCGGCGGCGTCACGTTATCCACGCCCGTGACATCGGGACTGACGGACTCGCTAAGTCATAGGATGCCACTCGCCAAGTAATAGGATGCCATTCAACTCAGGAAACGAGGATTCAAACTGCGTCTGACGACGTGGCGAGCACTATCCATCAGTCCCTACCGTGACATCCGGACGCATGAAGTCCTTTAAGGTGCTTTCGGAGGTGGCCGTCATGAACTCCACCCGGGCGCAGGGCCAGATGCATGATGCTCGCCACGTCATATGATGACGCATGACTCCAGCAAAGGCGACGGAGGCGGCGGAGGCGGCGCCGGAGGCGGCGCCGGAGGCGGGGGTTGCGGGGAAGGTGGGCTCAGATGCGAGCGAGGAGGCGAGGACAGACGCGGCGCAGGCGGCGGACTCGTTGGTGGTGGATGCGAGGGCGGCGGAGGCGAGGGCGAGGGATGCAACATACGAGGGGTGTACATATGGAGGCGGGTGACGTGGTCAGCATGATGTATCTGGTGAACACGCTACCCCACCCCGGCGTCGTTGAGGACCACTTCCAGGTCCATCAGTTCCCCGTTCTGGGCCTTGATGCGCAGCCGCCCCGCCAGCAACGGGTACTCCACCAGCGCCGCCACGAGATACGGCCTGCTAGGCACTGGTCGAGAACTCTACGTCATAGGATGTCATTTGATTCTCGAGACGAGAGTTCAAAGTACATGACGAGGAGAAGGAGCAGGAGGTGGAGGAGGTGGTGGAGGAGGAGGAGGATATATACAAGTGGTGGAGGTGGTGGAGGAGGAGATGGAGGAGGCGACAAGGGGCGGGCAATATCTGCCACCAAGCCCTACGGCGAGCGCGTGCTGCAGGTTGGTGGCGTTGAGCTCGCGCGCGTACATGAATGCCCAGTGCACCTCGAGGCCGCGGATGGCAAGCGAGGCGTCCGTCGGCGACAGCGGCAGCACGGCGTCGGAAGCGCGGGGGGGAGGGGCGCGAGAGCCCGGTCTCCAGGGCCGGTTCGATTCCACTTCACTTTGTCACATCGCCTCCCCTCGCACGCACGAGCAGTTTCGAGGTATCGGCTATCAAGGTGTCGTGTGTGCGAGAGGGATCGTCCGCGGCGCGCTATGAAGCGGTGAAGCGACCCTCCAGCTGCGTCGACTGCGTCGCCGACAGTGGTTGCCAGCACAACGACTCACGACTCGAGTTGGTGAGGTGAGCTGACACGAGGGCTGACAGCGGGGCAGGGGCGTGTGGAGGTGGAAGAACAGGTGGACAGAACAGGGTGTATCGTGGAGGGTATACGACGGCGATGGATGCATCGGCCTGGTCCCCGCGGCGGCGCGCCTGTACGTCGAGGCGCGCACGGGGGGCAGGTCGAAAGCCTGGCGCTACCTCATACACGCGCGGACGCGTCTGACTCTCTCTCTCTCTCTCTCTCTCTCGCCTCAAGCGGGGAAGGGGCCCTGCCGCCGCTGCCGGCGGGGACGCGGAGAGGGGCGTCGCGCGCAGTGGCGCCACCATGACGGCGCTCGTGTTCCGCCCCGCTGACGTCGACTCCATCGCCCATGTCGCCGCGTGCTGCAGACACGTGTTGCCGCGGCCGTCCGAAGGTCGGGTCGCGCAATTGCCCATGCCGGCGCGTCGGAGGGTTGGTGTGCTGTCGCGCTCGCCAGCGTCGAACTTTATCCTGCTCACGTTCGCGGCGAAAAATATCAGAAGATTGATGGTTTCCGATCACGTGGAATTGTTTCCGACAGCGTTTGATCGATACACGTAAAGCTCTATTCGTATGTCTCTCTTCAAGACTGTTGAACTTTCTCCGAGCAGCCTAAGTGTGGAGGTTATATTTGTCCGTCGTATGTTTCAACGTCTGTCGGGATTAATCGAGCGTCGAAGCATCGTCAGTACAAACACAAAAGCGGAAAGAGGACAGATGGATTTAGGAGAGCTGTCTCGGTTGACATCATGACAGACTCCGAAGGATGACGACAGTCTGCATTGCAGGCGGTACGAATCTTCACCCAGGCCCAAGCAAGGCAAGAAGCGACGCACACTTGCGGAATTCTAGTAGAAGAGGAAAGATGTGTCTCACGCTCGTCGCAACGCCCTCCCTGCCCCCCCCTGCCCTTCGCCTGCAAAGCTATGATGACGCGCCCCTCTCGCCGCCTCACGTCCCTCTTCGCAGCGTTCGCACTCGTCGTGGCGCGTACCGTCGCGTCTATCTCCACGCCCATCCCGCATCCTCCACAGCCACCTCCACCTCCTTCTCTGCCTCTTCCCTCGCCTCGGCCTCCTCCTCCTCCGTGCGCGCGCTGCTCGGCAGCGGCGCCGACGCCACCGCGCAGTCTAACAACGCGCGTCGCCCGCCCCCGCCCCCCGCGCCCCCACGCCCCCCGCGCCACGCCTCATGCTGCACGAGAGAGCATTGGTGTCGGTCAAAATTATTAGAAAGCCTGGCGCGGCGCCGGGATGTACTAGTACTTCCCGGTCAGGCTTGAAGGGTGCCACTTGTGTGCCCAGAGTGGCCGTTTCTCATGGCGCGGTTGAGAAAACGGCCAGACTGAAATTCTGATGCCCGCTCCTCGCCAACCGATTGAGTCCAAGGAAAGTGGATAGAGCTGCACAAGACTTCAGAACACGTGCGCAGCGGGCAGTGCGGGACCTTGGGCGGGCACGGCGGCGTCGGGCGTCTCGGAAGATGTCGCTGACAGCGCGCGTGCCTCACGCTGGTGGCTATGATGTCGCTGCCGCTCGTTGCGGACAGAAGAGTGAGGGATTGCGCGTGGGTGCGGCCGCCTCCCGGGGGAGACCAACGGCCTCCTTCATAACCTTTCCAACGTCGATGCGCCCCATGCGCGGCGGGTCGACGACACGGTCCGACCCTGTCGGGCTGAGGATGACCGAGAAGCTCTCCGGCGGGTGCAGATGTCAGACAAAGAGGGCGCCGGACACGCCGTCGACGAGGGCGTCGGAGGCGTGGGGTGCGTCAACATCCTACCTCCCGCCCACATCCGTTCTGCCTCGCCATCCAGCAGCCGTCCTCTTACATCGCACTCGGCGAGGCACGGGGGTGGCGGTCAGACGCGCGGCCGGGGACGCGGGCGAGGTCTGGGTGCGGGACGGCGACAGCGGCGCTGCCTCCATGAGTAGCGCCTCGCAGATTTTGCCCGCCACGCCACGCCTCATTGCGTTTTGAACCCTCGTCGTTTCTTGGAAGTAAGTGGCCTCCTGTGACGTGGCGAGCAAATATCTGCCCGGCCTTATCCAGGGGCGGCGACGAGGCGACCCAGGCAGGACGCGGAGCTGCGGCTGGGGGGACTGCGGAGGCTGCGGGAGACGAGGGGGAATGGGTTAGAGTTGGGGGAGGGACGCGGAAGGAATGGGTTGCAGCTGGGGGGCCTGAGCTAACTACGGGGGATGAGGGCAACTCCGTTGGCGGCGGGGGCGTTGGTGTCAAGGCAGCCTCAAAGCTGGGCTGGGACGGCGACGGCGGCAGCGACGAGGTGACCCGGGCTGTTGGGGCTGCGGGGGAGTGGGCTGAAGGAGGGTGGGTGGCCGTTGACGATGACGGGGCCGCGGCCGCGCAACGGGGCCGGGACACCGCCGTCAGCCGCGCCACGCTGCTACAGCTCGCCACGTGCGCCTGCACGGGTGTCACGGATCCACTGATGAGCGGCATCGACACCATGTGGGTGGCCACGCTCGGCACGCTGGAGCTGGCAGCGCTGGGACCCAACACGTGCATATTCAGCTCTGCCATCGCGGTCATCGCCGCGCACGGCTTCGGGACCGCCGCCACGCGCATGGTAAGGCAGTGCAGGTCGACCCTGGGTTGACCCCAGATTGACCCCAATGTTGGCCCCAGGCTCACCGCATGTTGAACTCGGGTTGACGGCGCCTGCTTCGAGCTATTGAAGCTAAGACATGATGAGGATGCTTTCAGTTTCAACTTGCGCTGCTACAGCAAGGTGGCCGTCGCGCTGGAGAGGGACGAGGCGGAGGAGAAAGCCAGCGCCGCCAGAGCTGACAGCAACACTCACACAGGCGAAACTTTAGTTGCGGTGGTGGCCACCACGGTAAGGACTGATGGTCAGTGCTTGCGATGTCGTATAATGTCGTTTGCCACAAGAAACGAGGTTTCAAAATCCTTTGAGCGACGTGCCGAGCATTATCCATCAGTCCCTAAACTATGGTGGCATTCGGTGCGATGTGCACGCTGGCGCTGCTAGCGTTCCCCGACTCGTTCGTGGCCTTGGTTGGCGCGCCGGCGGCGGTGGCGGCGCCCGCCGCACAGTACTTGCAGATCCGTGCACTTGGCGTGCCGGCCGTGTTCCTAATCGCCGTGCTGGGCGGCGCGTTCCAGGTGGGGCGGTGCAAATCGACCACAGGTTGAACATGGGATGACCGCGCACTGGTTTTATCCTGGATGGACCGCTTTCATTTTTTGCTTTCAAATTGAACTAGCGGCGCTACACCCAGGCAGCTCGCGACGCGCGCACGCCGTTCCTCGCCGTGGCGCTGGCCGGCGCCGCCAACCTCATCCTGGATCCACTGCTGGCAGGGGTGCTCGCCATGTCATCCACTACAGAGTTTACATGTGCTCGCCACTTCATCCACCACATAGTGTACCGGTGGTCGCCACATCACTCACTGTGTTGTCACGGTTACCTGAATAAATAGATCTACATCGATACGGTTGCTTGACCGAACACAATGTATGTGGTGGCCGGCTCTACGCCATGATGTTTACCTTCGGATTTGGCTTTCGCGGCGCGGCAGCTGCCACGGTGGTAGCGCAATACGCCGCCGCCAGCCTCTTAGCTTGGTCTGCCTTCGCCGGGCCGCGTCGTGCCACCTTCTTTGGCGGGGGAGGTCGCTTCAAGAGAATGAACCCGGAGGTGGTGTCCAGATACACCAAAGAAGTGGTAGGGTCTTACATTTACATGAGTTCATTGCCCCGCTGCACTTCCGCTGCGTGTCCTCGTTACCGCGAGAGTCATCCCACATTAGAACACCTCAAAGATACTCTCAACTAAGTAGTGTTTACATCCATAGTACCTTTCAGACTTTAGAATTTGTCCGCTCGAAATGGCGGAGGGTGTTGATGAATGCCCACCGTCTGAAGCGCCTTTGGGGCTCCATTAACGTTAGTGAAAACTTAATTATCAGCACTCATGCAAGTCCCTGCGACGGGGGTTCGCTGTTAGGGCGCGCACTGAACGTGGTGGCGGTGTGGGGGTTCACAGGAGCCTACGCCGCACGCCTGGTAGGGCGGTGCAGGTTGACCCCATCTTGACCCCGCGCTTGGTTTCAGCGCTTGCAGCTACGATATTATAAACCGCTTTCAAACGTCGCTTTCAATTTCAACCTGCGCCAATACAGCCTGGGCGTGCTGGAATGCGCTGCGCATGTGCTTCTGTACCAGATTGTCATGTTGGTCTCCATCACCGCCGGCGCGCTGTGTACCGTGGTAGGGCGGTGCAGGTTGTCCCCTGGTTGACCCGGGCATGACTGCGCTTGGTTTCAGCGCTTGATTCTGGCCGGTACGGGGCCCAGGGCGAAATCCTGGTGGCTCCATATACACGGGGAAGCGTCACTCTCTCTCTCAGCGCTTGAATCTGGCGTACGAAGAACCGGTTTCCA
>Ga0307489_10002236_pt1 | contig 12946 bp, 11 predicted proteins | sample SB12metaG_FD_202247 | JGI IMG/M metagenome (GOLD analysis project Ga0307489, IMG submission 202247) | Sea-ice brine microbial communities from Beaufort Sea near Barrow, Alaska, United States - SB 1.2 | ecosystem: Environmental > Aquatic > Marine > Coastal | place: USA: Alaska | collected...
GATTTTAGTAATAATTATCGAATTGTATTTGTTTTTGGCTTTAGAAAAAACCAACAGTTGGGACAGAAAATCTTTATCGGCTAGGCTCGATTTATTTTGATTGATAAGTTCAATCAATTTCTTTTTCAAATTGTCATTTTGCGTAGTTCCTGCAGGCAAATGTGCTTTTACTAGATCGTATTGGCTGAGCTTTATATCGGCTAACTCATTTTCTAATACATCCAAATAGGCCAATTGGTTGTAGGCAAAAAAAGTCAGAAACGTTACAAAAATGACAGCCACCCACTTCCAGGGCTTTACAGCGCCATTCCAAACAGAGGACCGTTTAAATTCTCGTTGCCTTAAATCAAAGTTAACTATTTCCGGATCATTCAGATGTTCTAGGCTCGGGGTAGCCCTTTGACTTTCATAGCCATCGACTTTAACGGCCTCATAAGTGTCGCTGTTGGTATAAAAATAAACCATTTGTTCGATAGACCGATCTTGGCTAAGTTGACCCCGATTAAGTTGGGCCAGCATTGATTTCAATAAAGATAATTGACACTTAAATCCCTGATAATGACCAAATCGAAGTATTGCGCTGTTCTGGCCATCCTGAACTTCGAGCAAAGCCACCTCGCCATCCTTCCCTGACCATGGACAGAGAAAGACCTCAGGGATAATTTTTGAAATCGTTAAACTAAATTTTTTCTGCAATACCTGACAACGCTGCATGATTGACTTTTTAGTGATTACAATGGGGACTGAGTTGTTAACTATATCGCCAGTAGCAAAATGCTGAAGATCAATATCGTCTCCAAGCCTGTCTTCAATTTGAAATTCAATTGATGACAGGATTTGACGAGAGGCCTTGGCGGGTAAATCAAAAACCGTCATAAAGACACAATGCTGAGGAACAGCGAATATCACAGCCATATCGTGACTTGACATTAATTCGCCTAAGTCCGATTCAGACCCAGAATGCCATTGAACTTCCTGTAACACCGCGCCGTCTTGAAACACTAACCAGTCAAAAGCATCTAGTGCTTCATCACGAAAGCGCAAAATTAATTCAGGCATTAGACGCGCCCCAGAGTACGGTTGAGAATCGTCGTTTTACCATTGCTATCACGATGAATGAGAGTGTTAAAATTGATCGAAAGGTCACCCTGAACTACGGTGCCGCGGGCATAAAAATAATCGGTTGAAACGGATAAGCCAGTATCGACAATAGGCAGTTGCATGCGCTCGATGAAGCTTGGGATATTCTCAAAAGCTTCCTTGTCGCGTTCTTCGATATATTGGTCCAAATTGACCGATTCACCCAATGATAAAAAAACTTCGTCAGTCATAGTATTGATGTTGATATTCGTTGGCGCTGGCAATACGGTAATGTGGGGGCGCAGTTTTTGATACATTTCTGCGGTCATATTTTTTATTAACATCAATTCACTTATATCAGACAGCGGACGATTCGCGACACGGTAGGTTTCATATTGATCTTCGACACCATCGGGATAACGAATATCAAAGTCTTCATCCATCCAGTCAAGTAAGGGATCGATAAAGGTTATTTCAATTTCAAGATTATCGCACAGACGTCTGAAACGTTTGACTGATTCTTCTGATCCTAACAAATTATTAATATTGAACTTTGCCTGCTCATCATCCATTGAGCCACTCAAAAAACCCCCTTCAATCGGTAATCCAGGTATGCCAATTGCCCATGCTTCGCCAAAATGATCCGTATCAGATTCCTTACTGTCCCTGACGAGTAGTACTCTGGCCCAGTCCTCCAGTCCCAAAGCATAAGAACTGGCACGCTCTAAGCCTTGTATACGACTCGTTTTACGAATTGAGAAGGCTTCTTCGTGAGTGATTGAAACGATAATGGCGGTCGCGACCATCACCACCAGAATAGCGGAGAGCAATACAATACCCTTTTGTGACGCTCGGGATGATATTGGTGAACGCAACCGGTTATAGGACACCGTCGGGTATCTCCATTATCCGATGTACTTTTCCAAACTGCGATACATCAATTTCAACCTTTAATGCAATCGGCTTATCCACTCGCTGTTGATCTTGTACAGCTAGAGGCCATTGTTCAATTGGCTGTTCGGCACTATCTATAAAAAAAATGGCAAAAAACTCTACATCATCGATCAAAACTGTCGAAACAGGCTCTTCGGCTGGTACCTGATCGAGCGAAACCCAATATTGTCTTATCAACTGGTTTTCTTTAACCAGGTATTGTACACGCTGCAATTCACTTCGTTTTTGTTGCAGAAGATTACTCCAACCGCTATGTGTAAAGCTGATGCTATTATCTTCGATCACAATATGGGATTTTTCATCGCCGTATTGGTCGAGTATTTTTCTCGATGACACCTGTGTCCAATCACGATTCAGATAGGTCAATGCAAACTGCAACTCGGACAGTCGGCTATTCGCTTGCCCGACCTGATCACCTACCTTGGCAATGTGCGTGAGCCCTGGGAATGCGATCACCATCATCACTGCAAATATGGCAACTGCGATAACCATTTCAATTAAAGTAAACCCTTGATACTGAGGTTTTTTTTGACTGTTCATAGAGCTCACAACTTGCCTATAAAGCCGGTTGCTCTAGCAATAATATCGTCATCAACTAAATAGACATCAACATCAATTTTGCGCAATAAAGGATCATCTGTTTTATTAACTTCCATATCCCATTGCCACTCCACATCCAACATTACAACCTTACCATTTTGATTTGATGTACTCGTCGTCCAAATTTTTTTAGCCCGATACAAGGCAATTTGATTTTGGGCAACCCAATTCGCAACCGTCTTTTCCTTTAGCCTTGATGCAACTGCTGTCGAACTCGCTGCACTGGAAATTATGGCGCCCATAGTCACTGAGATCACGACTAGTGCAACCATCACTTCGAGCAGGGTAAATGCTTTGAGACTTGTCATTTTTAAAGTTGCATCGCTATATTTACTTTATAAAAGTTGTGGCGTCGGGCCTTCCATTCGGATTTTTCCCAGTAAATCACCCTCAAGTACAATAATATTTTTCGTGGCCTCGTCGATAATCGTCCATTCAAAAGGCGTCATTTCGCCACTGGCTAAAATTAAAATATGCGGTATCAATTCTTCCTCATCGACAGATGTAACGGCTAGATTTTCCACCACTAATGCCGATGACTGAAACTCATTTAACTTGATTCGTCGAAACAGCGTTTGATCTGATTTAGTCCATGATTGACCATCATATTCAAGCACCCGATAACCATCATGTTTGAGAGAGATTGCAAAATTACGGTTCTCAAAAATTGCCTCCTGATAGAGTAATTGGATTAACTTGCTCATATCAGAACCCAACACCTTTAAGTCGTTAGAGTCACGTCCCAAACTAGTCGACAATAAAATCACACTAGTTGAAACTGAAATAATAATGACGACTATGAGCATTTCCCATAGCGTGAAACCACGATGACGTCTCAAACAGGCGTTGTTAAGAATCAAGGTTCCAGTTTCCGATATCAGCAGCAGAGTCGGCACCACCCTCAGTTGCATCTGCACCTAATGACATAATATCAAATTCTGCCTGTGTCCCAGGCTGTAGATAGATGTAAGCATTACCCCAAGGATCATTGCTAAGCTTTTTAATATAACCGCCCTTGCGCCAATGCGGCAACTCGGAGCCCGAAGGTTTTTGGGATAGCGACTGAAGACCCTGATCTGTTGTGGGGTAGGTAAAATTATCAAGCTTATACAGTTCTAAAGATGACTCGAGCACACGGATATCGCTTTTTGCCTTAGCGATTCGGGCATCATCGGCCCGACCGGATACCTTTGGGGCAATGTAAGCCGCCAATATGGCAATGATGGTTACAACGACTATAATTTCAAGTAGCGTAAAACCGCTTTGTTGTTTTGTTAGTTTCATTATTTTTCCAGGGGGTCTTGCCCACTTATTTCACATTATTTTTCAATTTTAACTGAGTGACTGCTATATAAACTTGATTCCCGAGTGCAAACGCTAGCGTAATGGCAAGTGCTAACAAAATCCCATACAGGTGAGCATCAATAATGACTGGCACACCAATAAAGTCACTGGTTGTGACAGTCGCCGAGCTGGTTTGTTCTAAAACCACTTTAATACAAACACCTAGGCCCAGTAATAAAGCAATGATCCGTTCAGTTTTAAATAATTCGATGGCAGCCAGTAAAAACACGCCAAATAAAACACCCGAGTAACCAACATACCAATTAAGCTCTGGATTGAACCAGGTGAGTAACATCGATATGCCAATCGCCAGCAATAAATTATAAACGATCCACCGCCCTATCGACCAAGTGGGCCGTGCAATGGCGACAATTAACACTAGGCCCAAACTATTTAACAATAAATGCTGCCAGCTAAAATGAATCCAATGTGCGGTCACAACACGCCAGAACTCCGCTTTCTGGACCCAATCCTGTTGAAACCTGAAGTATTGGCTATCGATTATTTGTAAAAAAACCATTAACAACAGGCTAACTAAAACGTAATACCCATTCGAAGAAGTACCAAAATACTTATTAATCAGATTGTTATTGAGCCAGTTTTTACTGAACAAGGTCATTCATATCAAATATGGGTAACAAGATCGCCAATACGATAATCATAACCACCATGCCCATAAATAAAATCATCGCCGGCTCGAACAGGCCAACAAACAAAGCGGTAACACTGGCGAACTCGGTTTCCTCAGCTTTGGCAGATCTTTCGAGCATATCACCCAATTTACCGCTGGACTCACCGTTTGCAATCAATTGCAGCACCAGAGGGCTGAAATAGCTCGTTTGGGTGAGTGCGACCGAAATATGCTCGCCTTCCCTTACTTTATCCGCCGCTTTTATAACTGCATTTTTCAACGGTTGGTTTGAGATAACCTCGGTAGAAATACGCATCGAATCCAACGCCGTGACACCACTGGACACCAAGATACTCATGGTGCGGGTATAACGGGCCGTATTGGCTAACTTTACCAAAAAACGAATCATCGGTAATTTAAGTAAGAGTCGGTCTCGTAACATGGCCATCCAGGGCAACTTAATGAGCTGACTCAACACTAGCCATACCAACACAACACCGACAATAAGGTAGACACCATACTGCTTAAAAAACTCAGATAACTGAATCAGCCACTGCGTTAAAATGGGAAGCTCTTGATCAAAACCCTCAAACACCTGAACAATTTGCGGTACCACAAAAGTAAGCAAACCAGTCACCAGTGCAAAAGCCACGACACTGAGTAATATGGGGTAGACAAGCGCTAGGCCGGTTTTACGTTGCAAGTCTTGCCGTGCTTCCATATAGTCGGCCAATCGTTCCATGACAATATCGAGCAAACCGGATTGCTCGCCTGCATGTACTGAGGCGCAATACATCGAATCGAATATGCGGGGATAGTCTCGTAACGCCTCTGACAATGGATAGCCTTCAAGCACTTTTGTGCGCACAGACAAAAGAACACGCTTGCCGACTTCTTTTGTTGTTTGTTGAGATACCGAGTTATAGGCCGATTCTATGGGTTGCCCAGCGCCAATCAGGGTTGCCAGTTGCCGTGTTATGAGCGCCACAGTGGCAACATTAAGCTTGTCTTTCTTGAGTCGAGTTTTACCTTCGATAGTGCTGTTTGACACTTCGTTAATTTCGAGTGGCATTAAACCCATACCACGTAATTGAGATCTGGCTTGCCTGGCTGTGTCAGCTTCGATCAAGCCCTTTTTATTATTGCCGTTGTCATCTACGGCCTGATACTCAAATGCACTCATGATAGGTGTTTATTTGATAGCACTTGATTTAATCGCCATCCATTGTGGCGCAAGAAAATAGTCACCTTACTGGAGATTATCACGCGTCACCCGGAACACTTCATCGAGGGTTGTACTTCCTTCGATTACTCGGCGAATACCATCGTCTCGTAAGCTCAGGCTTTGAGTACGGCTATAACGCTCGATGTCTGCCTGGCTCTTGCCATCGTGTATTTTTCCCGATAAAACGTCGTCAACATCAATAACTTCATAAATGCCAGAACGTCCTTTATAGCCCGTTTGCAAACATTTGGGACAGCCTTCTGGCTGAAAAATAGTATCGTCAGATTCAATTCCATACTTCCTTCGTTCATCATCACCAAGCGTCATTTCTGTCTTACAGTACTCACATATATTGCGCACCAACCGTTGAGAAACGACGCCTAATAACGTGGAGGAGAGTAAAAAAGGCTCTACACCCATATCCTGCAACCGAGTAATCGCGCCAACCGCAGAATTAGTATGTAAGGTAGATAAGACTAAATGTCCCGTAAGACTAGCCTGCACCGCTATTTGAGCGGTTTCACTGTCTCGAATTTCACCAACCATAACGACGTCGGGGTCCTGCCGTAATATGGCCCTTAGCCCTTTTGCAAACGTCATATCAACTTTCGTATTAACCGGTGTTTGGCCAATACCATCTAAATCGTATTCCACCGGGTCTTCAACAGTGAGGATATTTCGAGTCGAATCATTAAGCGCTGAAAGTATTGAATACAGGGTAGTGGTTTTACCCGAACCCGTTGGTCCGGTAACCAAAATAATGCCGTGCGGCTTTTCGATCATGGTGGACAGGCGCTTGCGAACAATGTCATCCATTCCAAGATGCTGTAGATCAAGTCGCCCCGCTTGCTTGTCAAGAATACGCATGACGACTCGTTCACCATGACCAGAAGGTAAGGTAGAGACCCGAATATCAACCGGCCGATTGGCTACTTTGAGTGCTATGCGGCCATCTTGTGGCAGGCGCTTTTCTGCAATATCAAGTTGCGCCATGACTTTTATTCGAGAGCATAAAAGGCTAGAAATTTGACGCGGAGGCTCCAGTACTTCACGCAAAACACCATCGACTCTAAATCGAATAGACAGCCGTGATTCAAATGGCTCGACATGAATATCGGACGCATTTTCTTTGATTGCCTCGGTAATTAATGCATTAATAAGCCGAATAATGGGAGCATCGTCATCACTTTCGAGTAAATCTTCGGGTTCAGATAATTCACGGGCAACATCATCAAGATTTAGATCACCGCCAATTTTCTCTGCTTCAAAGAATGAGGTCTCACGATTATTTTCAAAGTGGTGACTTAAAAGGCGATTGAACTCTTGGTCACTTTCCACGGTGACATGCTCGACCATACCCAAAATGCGCTGCGCTTCAATAATCGCGTCAATCGATGTGTTATTCCGCGTTGTCAGCTTTATACGTCCTTCTGCATCAGACAGGTCAGACACAATGCCATAACGCTTGCAAAAGGAGTAAGTTAATTCGGTTGAAGGCTGCATGGTCTGGTTCACTACAATGAGATTATTAGTGTTTGTTACTGGTAAGTTTGTAATACCGGTTTAGAACGCTCGTCCTCATCTTTAGGAATATTCATTAACTGGAGATTACGCATAAAATTATATTTTTTCTGGCTTAAATCACCGGCGATTTTAGGATCTCGAATAATCGTGGCGCGAATAAAAACCAGCAAATTTTGCTTAATTCTACGAGTGCTATTCGAGCGAAACAAAGCGCCAACAAAAGGAATATCTCCTAGCAAGGGTACTTTTTGCTGAACTTTAATTACAGTGTCATCGATCAATCCACCCAGCACGAGTAACTGCCCATCTTCAAGCTGAACAGTCGTTTTAATCGCACGCTTATTAGTGACCAGGTCAACAGCACTGGTAGCTGCCTGGCTGACGGTCGAAACTTCCTGATCGATGTCGAGAGTAATGGTGTTACCTTCATTAATTTGAGGCTTTACCTTTAGGGTTGTGCCGACATCTTGCCGCTCTATAGTCTGGAATGGATTGGCCGTACCAGCAGTCGTTGCGCTAGTTGATGAACCTGTGACAAAAGGTACATTTTGACCAACGATAATAGAAGCTTCCTGATTATCTAATGTCACAATGGATGGCGTAGACAGTAAGTTAGTTTCTGTATCGGTGTTTAATGCGCGGATTAAAGTAATAAAATTAAGGTTATTGCTATCGTTGACACTACCTAAAGCTAAAGAGAGCCCGTCAGGGATTGCTGCTGCATTGCCGGTTGCAACACCCGTTGCAATGCCAGCAATGCTAGCGCCTGTGCCCGGCAGCTGACTCGAAAGCACTGGGTTGCCTTTATTACTGCCATCAATTAACCACTGAACACCTAGTTCGTTAGCTGTATCGAGCGATACTTCGGCGATAATCGCCTCGATGTGAACTTGCGCACGACGAATATCGAGTTGCTGTATGACCGAACGTAAAGATGGAAATACCGCAGCGGGTGCAGTAATTACCAGTGCGTTTGATGTCTCATCGGCTTGAATGCTAACAGTTTCCGTTTTACTACCAGTTCCGACACTACCCGAATTTTTAGCTTCCGTTTTAATCACTTCTTTGCCAACGCTATTCAAAATATCGGCTAAGTTTTTTGCCTCAGCATATCGAAGATAAACCACGTGCGTATTACCCGAGGATTTAACTGGAGAATCAAGGTCAGAAATAATAGCTCGATATTTCAATCGGTTCATTCTTTCACCACTAAGCAATACGCTATTCGTTCTTTCGTCTGCGGTAAATTTGACGTTACTACCACCGGCCCCTTTTTGTTCAGGTGATCCACTGGTTAGGCTACCCAATAACCTCACCACTTCAGCTGCAAATGCGTGCTTAAGTTTAATTATTTCAACATCTGAATCGGATTCCTTATCCATTTCTGACACGATTCGTTCCATACGACGGATATTGGCTGCTCGATCAGAAATAATAAGCATATTGGTGGCAGAGTAAGCAGCCAAATGACCCTGCTGAGCAACCAAAGGCCTAAGAATTGGCACTAATTGCGCGGAATTAATGTGCTCAACTGTTAACACTCGAGTAATCAATTGATCATCAGGGCTTTGGGTTGAATTGGTAAGTGGTGTCGCGTTCTGCTTAGCTGTCGCATCCGGGATTATTTTAATTGCGTTTTTAGTGGGTACCGTTGCAAATCCGTGCACCTGCAAAATTGATAAGAAAACATTATAAACCTCATCCTTATTGAGCGGTTTTGCCGAAACAACCGTTATTTTGCCCTTGACACGTGGATCAATAATAAAGTTTTTACCCGTAATCTGAGAGACACTATTGATAACCGCAACTAAATCAGCATCACTAAAATTGAGCGTAACCTCCTCCTCCGCGTTTGCTGTTTGGACGGTAAGAAATACAAACAACCAACTTAAACGCATGACTTGAAGGATGCGATTAACACTGGGTAGGATATTAATGGTATTTTTAATATTTATCATAATGGTGGGTTCGAGCCGCTCTTAAAGACTGAAATCTAACGTTTGTTCACGCCCATTTCTAAGTATGGTAACAGCAACGCTATTAGCTGTTGTTAAAGACTTTAATGCCTCTAAAGCCTGAAAAGGCTTATCGAGACCAATTCCATTTATTTTAGTAAAAATATCTGAATCTTGAAAATTTAATTCATCGAGCAACCTTTCGCCCCTCAAAGCCTTCAATTTAAAGCCAATATTTTTACCGTTTTGCTGCACCGGTATGGATTGAAATCGCTGGGCTAACGCTAAAGGGTTGCTGGCGAATGTTTGTCGGTAGTTTCGTAATAAATTCGTATTCGCTACCGAGGAAAGGCTATTGATTGAACTACTATTCGTTCCCTGTCGTGTACCGATGTCATCTGGCTTTTCAAGATTCAATCTTTCGAGCTTACCGTAACGGTTAATCAAAATATGTTCTTTTTCTATAGCGGCGACTACAATATTATCGGTCAATGCGTCGTCAATACGATATAACTGACTGTCATTCACTTTAATTTCGACAATGGCATTGGATTGCTCGGCAATGCTTGAAAAGTAAATACCACGTAGCTTGTATTTTAATTGTGTCTCAGGTGCTAACGTTGACTGAACAGGCTTGACACGGACTACGGCAGCCTCACCAAATAAAAAACCTAGATTGATTAAATCTGCTTGCTGACGATAACTGGTTGGTTCTGCAATTGGTTGCCTCGCGGTTATTAACGGGTTTTGAGACGCTAAATCAGCACCCGAAGAAATCGGATAGAGACTCCAGAATAGAATAGAGGATTGATAAGCCAGTAATGACAAAAGTATTAATAGAGTCAAATATCGCGTTTGAGTGTTAGCTAATAATTTAATGAGGTAGTCTTGTAACAAGTTGAACCCTGTTGTTTGTCGCCAGATTAAATTTTAAAATAACTAGCCTGACGCTAGATAAATCATATCTTGCTATTTTTACTGGCCTATACTTGACCTCTCTATTAAGAATCAGCACATACTTATTTTGCCCGATACTTGGGGTTAAGTATACAAGCAAAAATCTTGATTTTAAACGAAAATAATAAATGATTGGTACTTGCCGACACTGTAATCTTGATTAATATTTGAGATACCTGTTGAGACTTTCCAATAAATGAAACAGTTTAGTATCGATCCTAAATCACTTTAACCTAACCCATTAGAAGATCTGTAATAGAATAATAACGTCTATTACCCACTGACTTGAAAAGACAGAGATACAGAAGCTACCCGATCATTAACGGCTGAAAACCTGTGCTATACCCTTTACATAGAAAAATCAGATGTGAAAACATTACACAATTATCGGAAATATAGGTTACAAGATCAAAGCGTTCAGATAGACGGCCACAATTATTTAGCTAGAGCATTCATTCTGGATAATGTTAAAAATACGCTCAATTACCCTGACCAAGCAACTAACAGTAATCCAATTTCGAGTATTTTTAATGGTTTCCATCGCAAAGCGAATGATCCGCCAAGGACTGAATAATTCGACACTCACTACTTCCTTTTTCACAACAAACTTCAATCCGTCTCGCCAATTCACTCAGCATGTAACTGTTGATTTGTTATCGTGACGGTGATGCTAATGTTCGTTCAGCCTGGTTGTGTAGCCGCAACGACTCACTTGTTAATATAGCAGTTATGCTAGCGGGTAGTGGTGTTTAGGTGATCCACTCTGCTTGGCCTGATTCAGCTGTAGCTAGTTTGATGGCTGGGTTGTTTTTATGGTCTGCCGTACAGATTATTCGCCTCACCGATGTAGAGTATTAGTCGAGTGTTTGATTTTTTTAAGTTTGCAAGAAGCCGGCACTCAGATTAATAAGTGCAACCTCAGACAAACCGAGAATTCATGTCTATCTCGAAACGGCAAAATAATGACACAAGAAAGCAACCTTAAAAACTGCTTCAACTCAAATTGTTGCTAATGGGTCGTAGTGGTGACAAATGATCAACTAAAGCGTTAATGGCTGCCCCTTATGATTACAGAGTTCCGAAGTGTGTGAACCCTTTTTTGTCTAAAGCGGTCAATATCTATCCTAATACAGGAAATCTAAGTTATTTCGAGTTTCTTCAATGTATGAATTTCAATTCTAAATGAAGTGCCCCATAAGTTAACAAATACTCCAATTATATAATTTATGCTGCGATACAAAGTTCAGCGGTTATAATTCTAGCGACCGCTTCCTAAAGAAAAATAAACAATGGCTAAACTTATCTTTAAACTTAAATCGGTGCCTTACGACGAAGCTGATGATATAAAAAATCTACTAACAGAGAATGAAATAGCTTTTTACGAGTCACCTGCCGGCAACTGGGCGATATCTATGCACGCGCTTTGGTTAAATGACGAAGCCCAATATACAGAGGCAAAACAACTAATTGACAAATATCAAGTTGAAAGAAGTCAGCGTGTAAGACAAGAAACTCAGGAAAAATTCGACCAAGGGGAGTATGAAACATTCATTCAACGACTGTTAAACAAGCCTACACAGTTTTTCATCCCTTTAGCCATCATCATTATTATACTTTATTTCTCCATCATGCCTTTTCTTGAAATTGGTGGATAATAAGAAAACTATTTCCTCATGGTACTTGCACCGAGCTTAGGTAAATCAACTATCAAAAAAGAATTTATGATATAGAAAGGAGCTGAAGTGAGTTGTACTGGAAGTCTAGATATCAGAATGTCTCAACAAGAAAAGACTGTTACTGAGATTGTAAAAACCCCACTAAGTTAATGATTAAAAGGTACCGTAATTTAACCATTCCGTTCGAAGCTGAAACGACCACTAATTAATCTGTTGCCCTTATCGACCAAAACCTTACTGAATAAGTTTATGCACATTTGCATTAACGGTAGTTCTTAGCATGCAGTTCTTCAAAATTCTCAATTTTTATTATTTTGTTCAAATAAAGGCAGGGGCAGGTTAAAAGTCTAGCGCCCAATAATTTGATAAGCGTCGGCATAATCAGCCTTCAGCGAGTGCAAATTAGAAAAACCATTAATACAACTCAGATATTAGAATATTTTGTATAGACTATGCATAAGACAGGCAAAAAAAAGACCTACATTTCTGTAAGTCTTTGATATGACACCAAATAAGTGGCGTCCCCAAGGGGATTCGAACCCCTGTTACCGCCGTGAAAGGGCGGTGTCCTAGGCCGACTAGACGATGGGGACACTGTTTTTTTACCAAACGCTTTTAACAAAGAATTTGGTGGAGCCAGGCGGGTTCGAACCGCCGACCTCAACACTGCCAGTGTTGCGCTCTCCCAACTGAGCTATGGCCCCCTCGAAAGAGCGCGTACTTTAATCAAGCAAGGTACTACTGTCAAGCATAAATACACCATTAATCTTGATTTAAAAACACCAGTACAAAACCAGATATGACTGCTAAGAATATCTTAGTTTTCCTTTCAATTTAACACTTAGTATAGTAGCTAAATTTATGAATAAAGTATTAATCACTGGAGGAGCCGGATTTATTGGCTCCCACATCTCAGACTTGTTGTTAAGTCAAGATATTCCAGCCCGCATTCTGGATAACCTATCATCTGGAAATCGAGACAATCTACCTGACAAACATC
>Ga0307489_10002237_pt1 | contig 12945 bp, 11 predicted proteins | sample SB12metaG_FD_202247 | JGI IMG/M metagenome (GOLD analysis project Ga0307489, IMG submission 202247) | Sea-ice brine microbial communities from Beaufort Sea near Barrow, Alaska, United States - SB 1.2 | ecosystem: Environmental > Aquatic > Marine > Coastal | place: USA: Alaska | collected...
CGCCCCTTGAGTGCAATGGGTGCACCGGTTACACTGTTTAGAGTTTAGGGTTTCCGCCCCTTGGGTGCACCGGTACACTATGAGCAAACAGTCAGGCCTTGCCGCCCCATGGGTGCACCGGTACACTATGAGCAAACAGTCAAGCCCTGCCGCCCCATGTTTAGGGTTTAGGGTTTCCGCCCCTTAGGTGCACCGGTACACTATGAGCAAACAGTCAGGCCTTGCCGCCCCATGGCCGGTACACTATGAGCAAACAGTCAGGCCCTGCCGCCCCATGTTTAGGGTTTAGGGTTTCCCCAAGTTCAGGGTGTCTCTGGGTTTAGGGTTTATCCGGGTTTAGGGTTTATCTGTATTTAGGGTTTCTCCGGGTTTAGGGTTTATATGGGTTTAGGGTTTATCCGGGTTAAGGGTTTCTCTGGGTTTAGGGTTTCTCCGGGTTCAGGGTTTATCCGGGTTTAGGGTTTCTCCGGGTTTAGGGTTTCTCAGCACCGCCGCTGCGTTTAGGGTTTCTCCGAGTTCAGGGTTTCTCCGGGTTTAGGGTTTCTCAGCACCGCCGCTGCGTACACTATGAGCAAACAGTCAGGCAGCAAACAGTCAGATCTTGCCGCCCCTTGGGTGCACCGGTACACTACGAGCAAATAGTCGGGCCCTGCCGCCAGGCCCTGTTGCCCTTTGGGTGCACCGGTATAATACACTATGAGCAAACAGTCAGGCCCTGCCGCCACTTGGGTGCACCGGTACACTATGAGCAAACAGTCAGGCCCTGCAGCCCCTTGAGTGCACCGGTACACTTTGAGCAAACAATCAGGCCTGCCGCCCCTTGGGTGCACCGGTACACTATGAGCAAACAGTCAGGCCCTGCCGTCCCTATTTTCGGTTTAGGGTTTCCCCATGTTCAAGGTTTCTACGGGTTTAGGGTTTCTCCGGGTTGAGGCTTTCTCAGCTTCAGGGCTGCGCCGAACACCCCCTGCGGGGGCCTCTCGGGAGGAGGGAGAGGAGGGCCCCGCATGAGTATTATATATTGCCAAAAACCAAACCTTGACAGGGGGCAAAGAATTCACTGCAGAGGTAGTCGCAGCAGCGCGTAGCGCGCTGTGAATGTCACCAAAGAGTTACGAGTAGCTCAAGACCACCTGTCCCGCCCGATTTTATTTTTTTCGTGCCGGGGAGCAAGGTGGGTGGAAGAATCCCGGCAGCCGCGGTGGCGACCGCGTACATTGTTGTTGTAATTGAGAAGTCGAGGGGCCCGCGAGGGGCCATCATGCCGACGTAGCGAACGGCATGAAGAATCTTTTTGGGGGCGGTCTTGCAGTAGAGGTCGACCGCGTCGCGCTTCATGAACCAGCCCCCGGCGTCCGCGATGACGCGGCGGCAGTGCTCAGCATTCCACAGCCACTGCGCGAGCGACTTGCGCCCACTGTGGGAACCGATCAGTTCGACAGTGGCGTCGAGGGGGAACACAGCGGCGAAGGCACGTTTCACAGCGTTGGAGAGGCCTGTGAAGCGGTTGGTGCGGAAAGTTTTCTTCTTGGCGGCACACAGTAGGAAGCCACCTGGCGGGGGCCTGTATTTGATGAGGTAGCGCTCCAGCATGGCCACCGGGGACAAGCCGAGGGCTGGTACCTCGTCCGGAATGAAGCCCTGGCGGCGCTTGAGCGCGTTGACATTCTTGTCCACGTCGACGTTTATGGCGATGTGGTCGCCGAGGTCGGCATCGCGCACAACGCGTATGTCGGTGCCCTCCAGGAACTCCACCGTCTGCTCACCTGTCGGCCCCACGTGGACGCGGTAACGAACGATGAGGTTGGTGGCGGCCTTCTGACGGAGCATGCCCAACAGGGAGAGAGCGACGGCCAGCTTGTTGTGCTCGCCGGAGGGCGTGTTTTTGAACCCCCGGTCGAACATTGTGCGCGCCTGCTCGATGGTGAGAGCGACGCGCGCGCTCGATCTCTTCTTATAGTTCTCGCCCAACGAGGTGAGCATCTCCTGGACCTCCTCGTTGTGCAGCGGATTGTGGAAATGCACGACAGTGTCCGGGAATGCTCGTTGGAACACCTGGCGGACGTAGTCATGCCACTCACCCACTGACACGAGGTGGCCGTTGACGGTGCTAGTGTCCAAGTCACGCCATGCAAGGCAATACATGGCGTAGGCGATGAGGAGATAGCGCGAGGTGGGGCAGGGCAGAACATCCATCTGCATAGCCTCCCCGAACTTGAGGAACTGGTCCACCCCGTTCCGCTGGGAGGCGCGCGTCCCTGCACGCTTGACGTGCTTGAGCACGGTGTGGTACGACAGCGTGAGCCCCTTGAGGATGGCCCGGCGCTTGCACGCCTGGTCTTCCTCCAAGGGAATCTCGTGGCCGGCCAGCGAGCCAGCGCGGCACGTGGCACACAGAACAAAGGGCGCCGGGGGCTCAAAAGTGTACCCGCTGCAGGGCAGGCACATGATGAGCTGACATTTGACACAGCAAACGTATGTCTTGGGCGCTGTGGCCACACAGAGTTGGCAGCACGCCGCGGGGCTCTCGCTGATGTGGGTCACCAGCGCCATGACCTTCGCGACCGACTCCGCGATGTCCCAGCGACCTGCGTGCAGAGGGGAGGTGAACAACGATTACCCCCCATCGAGTTTGCCCGCAGTTTACGCGCGATGCGGGCGCGGCGCCGCTGTCTACGCTGGACCGCGGTGACGTGAGCAGTTCACTGCCGGCCGCGTAGTGCGCCAGCACTTGGAAGCCATTTAGCTTCCTCTACCAAGGCCGGTCCGTCCAAATCGGTAACACCAGCGTGACGCTGCTGTTGAACGGATCCCTCGTGTAACATTTCCTTGCGTGGGTGACGTAATCCTCGATGAGGTCGAAGTCTGGGTTCGCGTAGATGCGCTTGCCAGCCCAGTCGTGAGCACAAGCAGGGTCCACGTGAGAGTAGAAGGCGTCGCAGTGAGCGTTGAGGCCCACCGGGTCCGCCGCCGCGTCGACGTCAAACCCACCCGCCAGATTCGAGTCTCGAGAGAACTCATCGAGGCGTAGCCGCCAATCGCCACCGTCGTGCCGCGGAACCCAGCGAGATAAACCGTCGCCGAGCCCGTTGAGCACGCCCGCGATATGGCGCGCGGCGAAGAGCACGCCGAACTCATTCTCAATCTCCAACAGTTCCGCCAACAATGGCTCCAGGTTGTCAGAGCGCGTGTTCTTCTTGTTGATGATTGAGACCGCCGTGCTATTATCCGACCGAAGGAGTGCGCGCTTGTGTCCCTCCTTGGCAAGGATGGGAGCGACGACCGCCGTGGTCTTCACCCCCGTGGAGAGCTCCCGGAAGCTCGAGGACTGGTGGGGGGCGCACAACTCGGCGGGGAACGGAACGGCCATAACCAACGAAGGTTTCGAAACCAGGCGCCGCCCGCGGTCCCCGAGGCGTCGTAAGTGGCCACAGGTACGTTGTCTGCGGTCACTGAGGTGTGGTCAATGACGGCGTCTTCGTCCACCACCTTTCCCAACCAGAACCCGGAGGTGCTCTTCAAACTGCTGAGGAAAATAGGCCGCGAGACGTGCGCGAGCGCCGTCCTCCATAACTAGAAGTCGGATATCAACCCATCCGTCACGTTGACTTGGACGTGTTTTCTCCATTTCTGCTTTGCCGTTTGACCAGTCGTGTCCTCCGTGAAGCAGTCGCGGGCAATATAAGCCTCACGCAGATGCAGCTGTTCCCCGTGCACCAATACGGCACAAAACTGCAAGCTGCCGACCAAGCTGGCAAGCCGGCGCCGGTTGGCCACGCCTGTCGCGCCGTGAGCTAGCGTTGTCCTGGAGGGCAAACGATGCATGAGGAAGGTGAAGACGTTTCCATCCAGGATGTTACCGCACGCCGCGCGCCTGGTGCTGTCACCCACACCTGGCGCCGACGTGGTATCGCCGTCCAAACCCACCATCCTTTCCAACTCATCAATGTTCGGGACCTCCTGATTCCCAGAGACGATGTTTCGCACCAAAGCTCTATCGCTGCGCACGGCACACGTGTCCGCGCTGCGCATCACCGCAGGTGCCTTGTCCGTGTGTGCAATGTGGTGAGCGTTCAGCACGCTCTGCCAGTTGACCCCCGCCGCCGCTGCTGGAGGAACCTCGTTGGTCAGGTTAGTCCAGCAGTTTCTCCTGCGTTTCGCCGCCGAGAGTAACGAGGCACTGAAGGTGAGTGGCTGTCCCAGAAAGTTGCATACCGTGATGAAACCTCTTTTGAAGCGCCGTTCAGGTCGATCCTGCTGGAAGGCGACGTTCTCCAGGATGTACGTCAAGTCGGGGTTGGCGTCTCGAAGCGTGGACAGCGCGGCGTACACGTTCCAGAACAATCCGGAACGCCTGTCCTTCACAGGCCCGTGGCCCGGCGTCCGGCTCGGGACAAGCCTTGGCAAGGCCAGGCTGCGTTCAGATGGTCCACCCTCCCTCAGATGGTCCACCCTCCCTAACCCACGTAGCATCCCCGGGGTGATCTCCTCGAGGTCACCAGGGAGCCTGTTGAGCGCGTCATCCACGGTCTGACGCGAGAGTTGCTCGGGGTAACGGAGGAGGAGTCTCTCCATATGCGCCGACGCCATGGTGCGCACCTGCGGGTCGTTCTCAACGAGGTAGTAGTGGTCAACCACCAGGCCCGCACGCAGCGCTGCGAGCAAGCCTGTTGCGACGCCACCGCAAATGTCTACGATGGTGATCCCCGAGGATTGTTGTTGATTCTCCTCAAGGAACTCGTCATGCGCCTGCATAACTTGTCCCTGCGTGATTGCGTGAAGGTCACCGTCTGTTCCTTAGAACCAATTAGAAACCCGAGGTATTCCTTGCAGTGCGCGGGAGGCTGTTTTTTCTGCATGTTGAGCTCGATGCCGAGGTCTTCGTGCAGGAGCTTGCACACAGAGTCGAACTGCTCATTGGCTTCCTCTTGCGTGAGAGAGGCAAGGTGTTGAAGATGGAAGTCGTCGAGGAGAACTCCTGTGCAAGAGAACCCCTCGGGATTGCGAGTACGTTCGGTGGTACAATATTTGAGGCCGTGCTCATTGATTATCCGCTGGATGTGCCTGGACCACCGTTGAGCGACGTACGGGCTCTGAGCGCCTCCAAACCCACAAAAGCGTAGCCTATCGTACTCACCCGTGACGGGGTCGCATAGGCCCCAATAATCGGCGTCAGCCTGGGTGTAGGCCCACATGTAAAAATAGTCCTTGAGGTCTAAGCCCGACTGCCAAATGTCAGGCGTCGTGAGTTTGAGCACGTCTTCAAGTAAATCGTACACGCACGTGAGCGGGACCGATGCGCCGTTGAGCTGTGACCCGGTGGCGTCCATCACGACACGGTACTTGTTCTTCTCGGGCTTCCAGATCCCGCCCATAGGGGTGACGAGGTGAGGTGTGAATAACAGAGGGCCCTCGTGGAATCCGCACTCTCTTAGCCGCGATAGATCTGCGTGGTGGCGGTCAGCCTGTACCACACACGTGGGCTAATTTCTGCCATGAAACCGGGCAGGGTGTCGGTGGAGCAGTAATGGATGACCGTGTTGTGCTCGAAGGATCTCGGCATCGTCGATGCCGTACTCGTTGAATACCTCCCATTTTACCCTTCGGCCAGCCTCGAATGTGCCGTCCACGTTATCACGATAAGTCATCTGACGCAACGCGTGCGTCCGTGCCTCCTCGAAGCTCATGTGACGCGGGGGGCGGTGTAGCACGAGCAGTCGCCTGGTATTGTCCGCGGCAAGCACCACTAGGTACTGCTGCTTTGCACCTTGGAACCGCAGTCGTTGTACGCGCACACGATCCCAAAGTGAATTCCTGTGGCACGGCGAGGTGCTGACGTGCGGCGTCCCTTTGTACTCGTCCCAGAGGGTGAGCAAGGCTCGTTTCACCACAGCGGCATTGTCACTGGTCACTGCGTCGTTGAGGTTGGCGCTCGTATTCGCAGGCAAACCCACCACAGGATGGTGATTTCTTTTCTGCCGCATGATCTCGTTGATGGTGGACAGCTCGGCCTTGTCGAACCCGGCGGGCCCGTAAACTCGGCAGAGTTTCGCATCCCCAGGTGAAGACGCCCGGACTGAATCATTGGACTGCAGGAAGCCGCCAGTTGAGCTGAGGCTTAATGCAGGGTTGCCCAACGCTCGATGGTGGGCGCCCACACGCTGTGCTGGCAGCGTGGCTGTGCCCGTTCGCGGGTGACATTTGGGGCCGAGGAGCCCACTGTAGGGCTCTAGGGTCCAGCTTGAATGACGCTGGCAGCACAGTGCGCCCCGCATGGTGCGAGTGACTGTGCCCGGTCGAGGATGATGATCGAGGATCCCAGTTGGATTTTCCGCCGAGAACACAGGAAAAACCTCCTTCTTCCTTGGTGTTGTCGCCCTTGGGATGTCCTGGCCACGCTGCTTCCCAGAGCCGGGAACATGCCGAGAAACAGAGTCGTACACCTCCTGCAGCGTATACTCCGAAAAGTGTTTCTTGGCGAGCGCTGCCATACGCGGACAGGCGCGCATCTCGATCTTCGGAGTGCCATAGTCTTCGATGTAGCCGCAATGCGCAAGAGGTAGCGCCAGATGATGTCCCATGGCAGCGGGGTGGCACGCTTGTGGGACAGCATGTCAGTCATAGCCAGCAGGAAGAACACACGGACCATGACTGCTTCCAGGCCGCGCTTATGAAATGCAAAGAAGGGATACGTGGGGTCGAAACACCCCTCGCGTCCGGCGATCAACCCATGGAGCCACTGAGTGCTCACGAGGAAGTAGTACTCCATCGAGGTGCGCAGAGGGATGCTGTAGCCCCCCTGGGAAGTCTTGATCTCCAATCCCTCGAAGGTTATCCGTGAAGAGGATTCCTGTTGCTCGGGGGTGAATTGGAAATTCTGTTGCTGATCCACCCTGTCCACCCCGATGAGGCGCTGGTTGCGATGTCTCTGCGCCTTTTCACCGGTGTGCATCCCTTGTAGTCGTGGGACTGTGGGAAACTGGGGTGCTCCGGGTGGCGAGCAATGGTGATGTGGTTCCCGTCCACATCGTGGTCCACCTTACACCTTAGGTCCCGCAAGGGAGACGACAGGAGCGGGCGGGAGCAAGCGGGCGGGCGTACTTTGGTGGATAGCGCCTTGAATGCGAGCCATTTGCTCCCTCAGAAGCTTCATCTCCGCAGACATTTCAGCCATTTGAGTGGCGTCAGAAGTTGCGGCAGCAATGGGGGGTTGCACGTCACCGCTCGGAGGGACCAATGCAGGCTGCTGTTGCCCCACGTTGGCCTCCCCAGTGTCCTTCTGCGGTGCATCGAACATGTTGCCGAGCCTGCGCCGCGCCGTTTGCGGCAGCTCGACCGTCATGCCCTCAGCGATGTCGGCCTTGAGCTTCACCTGGAGAGCGGTGCGAAGCTGCTCGGCGACGCCCTTCTCAAGCTTCTTCTCCTCCATGAGCCGAATCTCCTCGGGAGTCGCTTGGACGGTGGAACGCGGCGTACGGCCCATCACCTCGGGCGTGATGGCGGCCCTTCCAGGCGCGAGATAGCCGGAGCCGTAGTGCTCCGCGAGCTTGTTGGCGCACTCCATAAGCAAAGCACCGTGCTTGTTGATGTATCGAAGAGGAAGCGGGATCACGATGACCGGACATCCCTCGGTGCCCACAGCGTCCGCGAAGAACTTGTGCACATGCGGACGCATGAAAGAGCAGCGCACGCACAGCAGGGTCGTCTGGCCTGCGGCGAGGGCTTCGCTCACCGACGGAGCATGATCAACTTCCCATTCAAACAGGCAATGGCGGTGCAAGACGATGGGGCAAGAAGCGCACTCGAACATGTCTTTAGACCTGTCTTCGCTCGGGTTACCGCATGCAACGCATATCACAGAAGAGGGAACGCCATTGGCGATGACCGCGAGAGGCGCGGACTTCTTATGCTGGTTGCAGTAATTGACACCGCAACCCGTCTTCGTGACAACGAACTGACAAGGCTCACCAGAGCTGACGCGAATGCCACAGCAGGTGTTGAATCGGCGTTCACCTGCCGCCTTCCCGTATGCAATAGCAAGGCGCATGGCCAACTCTTCATCTTCTTCTATAATACTCGGGAAGTAGGCCGCGGCCTCTGGGTCCAGGCCGCAGAATCGGGCCCGTTGATGGGATCGAAAGCTTCAAAAGTAGCAGTCCACTCTTCAGCAGCCGCCAGAAGTGTGTCGCTATCATCAAACGGAGGATAAACTGGAGGTTCCGGCAATGCTGGTGTAACTGGAGAAGCCGTAGCCATGATGGAAGGTGCTGCGCGGAACGTGTAGAACACTCGTACTAGCTCAGGAAGAAGCACAGCGACAGTGGACGTACCCAACAGTAACCGGACCGAATGTAGAAATTGATCCGCGAAGCGCAACTGTTCTAGGGCTTAACACTAAAATTGAGCCGGGTTGAAGAACCGGCGATCTACCACGAGTCGTGCGTCGAGCTGTGGTGAGTGGACGAGGTGTTACCCTCTGCTCGCTCCGTAGCCGCTTGATGGGCTGACGGGTGGGCAACGGCCTACCTAAACGAGTCTGCGTCAGACACTGAAGAGAGGCGACAGAACGCAACAGGTATTGTGTATCGCGGGATTATAAATTCACCGGATCTCAAACCATGATGCTGGACGGCGGTCGGTCAACCGACCGACCGGAGTCCTCTGTCGCAGGGCTAGACTAAGCAATTTAAACCCCAAACCCAGGTCACCATGGTGACCTACGGAGCCACGGAGCGTTGTGATTGGCTCATCGTAAGCCAGCAGGGCGATTCGCCAATAGATCTCCTGATTGCGAGCAAAACAGATAATTTCCCACTCTTCGCGCGCCCGCGGAGGAAAGTCACCGGTTTGACACCCCCATAAAAACAGCAATTTGTCAAAGATTGTGGCAAGATTCTGCCAGAAGTCAAGATTGACTGTGCGATCTCTGCCGCCAACTCGCGACTTCGCGCCCGGGCAAATGACTGGCTATATTTTTCCCGGCTTTGGGGTTTAAACTGAAGTTTATTCGCCGTTTCACAACAGCTCTATGACAAAACAAGTGAAGCTATGAACTTTATTACTTTTATCAACTTTATTTACTGATTTGTGATTGGTCGACACGGACGACTTCGACCTCTCGACCAATGACAATTCAGTATATAAAGTTGATGAAAGAAATAAAGTTCATATAATACGAAGGAAGCTTCACTTGTTTTGTCATAAACTCCGTTCATCACTCTAGTGCCTAGTCTGTGAAGTACTAGTAAGTACTAGTACTAGTAAGTACGTTTGGCGAGTCACGACACGCCAAACGTACCTACTAAGATTCTATATATTATTCTGGGTTTCAAGCGGGTGTGGCGTTTTCTACGGAATCTAAGCTTTCAGAATCCTTAGCCACGTCAGCAATCAGTTACTTTTAGGGAATGAGGAAACCGAAAAAGTTTTAGACAACTACGTGTAGACCAGAGACCACCGACTTTTTCGCCTCCCTTTCACGTTTTGATCTAAGGAGCCGGAGGATTCTAACAGCTTAGATTCCTTAGAAAACGCCACCGCTTGAAATCCAGAATACGCTTTACAGACTAGGCACTAGGCAGAATGTGACAGAAAGTCTGCGACGAAACGAAAACGAAACGAAAACGAAATTAAAACGAAAACGATATATGATAGCGTGCTGTGATTGGTCGAGCAAAAAAACAGTTGATCTGTCGACCAATCACAGCAGGATATCGTTTTCGTTTTCGTTTCGTTTTCGTTTCGTTTTCGTTCCGTCTCAACCGAAATACATACTGTGTAACGTCCTGTCTGTGATCTCGGCATGAGAATAGGAATTCTGGTAGTCGCTCGCGTAGCCGATTGGCGACCGACTACCGCGCCCCGACCGACCCCCCATATAAATAAGTCAAGGAATTAGACCTCCGTAGTCGCTCGCCGAGCGACTACCGCGCCCCCATATAAATGACTCAAGGAATTAGACCTCCGTAGTCGCTCCGGAGGTCCCAAAGTCCGGCCGAGAGGGGGGTTTTTCAGGTTTCGCAATGCTGACGCGCTCATCTGCCGAGGGTGCCGCGGCTGCCGCTGCGGCGGTCGTCGCCTCCGCAGCCTCCGTTGCGTCCGAGGCAGCGCGAGGCTTGGACCGTAGGAGGCGCGCTGGTCGGAGTCATTTATATGGGGGCGCGGTAGTCGCTCGGCGAGCGACTACGGTGGTCTAATTCCTTGACTTATTTATATGGGGTCGGTCGGGGCGCGGTAGTCGGTCGCCGATCGGCTACGCGAGCGACTACGAGTACTCCTCCCAGAATTCCTATTCTCATGCCGAGCCCACTGTACATATTGCCACTTTCTCGTTTCTGTCACTTTGCACGGGTTGACGGGGGTTATTGAGAATAAGGACTCGAACGGCCAGGCGCGATTCCAGGTCGATCAGGGTAAATGCTCATACCGACGCCCCGGGGTCGGTCGGCTACCACGAATCACGTCCGCACGTCCGTATGAGCAATTACCCAGCTCATCCAGCCGTTCTGGGATGCTCGTCTACTGTAGTTTGTTCTGTGCCGGGGGCGGGGTTTCTGAGAATCCCTTCACTTTTCGGTAATAAATATGGCTTTTTCGTTTTCATTTCAATTTGTCGAAAGTCGCGACGACGTTAAATCATGTTTTTGTCCTTAAACCCAGTCTCCGCTTTTGAAAATGCCACCCTGAAGACCCTCATATGATTGGTCGACAGCGTCCCGGTATCCTCTCGACCAATCACATGAGGGTCTTCAGGGTGGCATTTTCAAAAGCGGAGACTGGGTTTAAACGGGCAGGGGTGCAGCACTGTCGAGCACTGGCGATTAGGTGTAGATTTTGGTTTCGCCGGAAGCCCGATAGATGCGTGGCAGGCAACGCGGCCTTCTGATTGGCCGTTGGGTGATGTCCGACGGGCCTCCCGACCGGCCTTTCGGCACTGTCATTCCCGGCCGGCCCGCGTTTTCGATAACTGTCGTGATCGCCGCGAAAACGTGTGACTGCACGCGGTGTTTCCGTTCCTCCCCGGGCGCACAGCTGTCTGGCGAGAATGCGGTAGCCAGACTGCTGCCCTGCCGTCGGCGTGCCCAGATTGTCGTCGTCCTCCTCGCCCAGACCATAGAGATGACCCGGAACCCTCGCCGCGACTGGGTTCAGTGAGGCGCAGGAGACCCGAATGTGATAATTTGCGTGAAAAAACTCGGGTGCGTGGGTGGCGACCCGAGCAGCAGAGGGGTGCGGATGGTTTTGCGGGTGTGGGCGGCGAGGTGCGTAAGCTTCGCATCCCGAGCGGGGCTCGCGCGAAGCGTTTTGACGCTCAACCGGGTCTCTTCCGCGTACAAGGTGCAGCGAGCCATGAGTCAAATGCATCCCTTCACTGACCCGCGCACGCCGCGGTCTACCCGACTACTGTACATCCGCAACAGCAGACCGACCGCTTTTTCCAGCACTGTGGTGCCAGTTTCGCCTCTTTCGGGCAGCCAATCAGAAGGCCGCGTTGCCTGCCACGCATCGGACTTCCGGCGCCACCCAAATCGACAGTGCACGACAGTGCTGCACCCCTGCCATTAAACTCAGTGTCGGGTTTGGTATCGAAGGTGTGGTATCGAATCCCGTTCGACCAATCAGAACTGTCCATTTCCAAGATCCCACCGACCGACTCGCCGAAGGTCCGACCGGGTTACGATCCTTGAGTCAATAGACCGTCGATTTCGAGGAGATAAGAGGGACATGTCCCTCCTACACTGAGTTTAAACTATGCTCTGGAACAGCGAAACACACCGGCGAATGGCGCCTGGACGGGAGCGCCGGCGGGCACCTGGACGGGACCGCGCGGCGAGTGAGATGGAGGCGTGCGTTCGTGAAACCGTGCTGACAATCCTTTCCAATGGTCGCGTAGAAACGATGGCGCGTGCAAGCCCCGATGGCATTTGTCGAGGCACAGGCCCCTGCCCATCTCGGCAGGGGGCGAAGAAAACCCACGCAGCGGGCCTAGCGAGAATTTCCAAACGGGGCGACCATGGCGGGGACCTCGCCAGGCACGCCGCCGGCGTGTAAAGCCCGCGCTGCGGCTATCGCTCTCCAGTGAACCCAAGGGGGCTGTGCCGGGCTCAAACCCGCGAAAGCCGAGTGAATCACGCGTGTTTGACGCTGTGGGGGGCACCACCCCGCCACGCCTGTCACCGCGTAGCCACAAATGTCGGGCCATTAGAGGGGCTTGCAGAGATGGGCGCCGCGTCCACGATATAGAGCGCCGAGAAAATCGCGACCGACAATGTTTTTCTTTGGTCGTGGCCATTCGACGACAGTCGTCCGTTTTGCCAATGGTAAACTGAGCTGCCGGCCCCGTACTCGGGGTCGCCCCCGCGCGCGCGCAGGCAGCCCATCGGAGACTAGCCGCACTTCAAACCTGGACCGCGGGGGCGATTCGGAGGGCGGTTCGGCCGGAGAAGGGCTAAAACGCGGTGTCGGGGCACGTGCAGGAGGTGTCTTGGCAACCTGCGAGAGATTTGCCGCGTCAGCGTCGCGCCGGCGTTGTTCCGAGGCTGCGAGCGCGCGTCGCTCGGACCGACAAACGCGGCTCCTGGGCTTCGCGTCGTTTTTGGCCGCGGGTGCCACGTCAGCCATAACGCGCTTTCCTCGGACCAATCAAATATCACCATTTGCAAAACTGATGTCCGGATTTTTTGACTATCACAGCACCCCCGCCTCGACTCAAGACCGTCGCGGTGCGGTCGTTGCGACCGACCGGCATTCAGGCCTCAAATGTGTACCGGTACAACTTTTTCACACCACAGCCCCATACACTTCTGTCCGAGATAAAGCTTCCGGAACGAGCTTTTCAGTGCCGCGCTGCGCGCAACTTGCGGCGTTCGGCACGATGAGTTACGCGCGGGTGGCCGGCCGGCTCGCTCGAACAGAGGAGGGGTCGGGAGTTTCAGCCCTCTCCAG
>Ga0307489_10002238_pt1 | contig 12935 bp, 24 predicted proteins | sample SB12metaG_FD_202247 | JGI IMG/M metagenome (GOLD analysis project Ga0307489, IMG submission 202247) | Sea-ice brine microbial communities from Beaufort Sea near Barrow, Alaska, United States - SB 1.2 | ecosystem: Environmental > Aquatic > Marine > Coastal | place: USA: Alaska | collected...
ACCCCTCTCGAAAAGTCGCAAACACCCCTACATACCGCCCAAACGCACCCCCTATCCCATAAATATCGCTTAAGTTGAGCTGAAAAGTGGAACAGTGTAAGCCCCTGCTCGTGGGCAGCCCGGTGAGCGCGCCCCGCCCCGGTCAACGCGGCTCCGCCGCTCGCACCAAGGCAGGGCCTGCCACATGTCCCTCGCCACATCGCAGGGTGCCATTTAGCTCAGGGGACGCAGCAGATATTGCCCGCCACGCACAAGGTGTCATTAAATCAAGGGGCCTGGCAGATATTGCCCTCCTCGTCACAGGTCAGCGATTAATTCAAGAATCGAGGGCGCAGGGTGTGTGTCGATTAGGTACAGCAAGGGCCGGTAAAGTGACCCTAGAATTTGCCACTTACCAGGGGTATGTATTTAATGTAGGGGGGCATTAGGGGGCCATCAAGCGGGTCGTCTCTCGAAAATCAAACCCTAGGACCTAAACCCTAAAGTACTTTTACAGTCTGTCCACTGGTAAATTCTGGGGTCACTTTACCGGCCCTTGCTCGGACCTATCGATGACGTGGCGAGCACCATGCACGCGGCCCTGGCGGATGGGCACGGTGGGGCGGGTGGCGGAGCGCGTGATGTTGTGCGAGAAGATCGACGCGCTGGCCACCCGGGGTGACGCGCACACCGTGGTAGGGCGCTGCAGGTTGACCCTATCACACCCACGTTGAAACCGCCTGGGAACTAACGCTTGAAACTGAAGTGTGACATACTGCTTTCAAATTCTGCTTTCAAATTCACCCTAGACCCTGAACCCCAAACCCCAAACCCTAAACCCTTGAAACTAAAGTGTGACATACTGCTTTCAACTTCTGCTTTTAAATTCGTCTTGCGCCGCTACAGCGTGGTGGTGGAGGGCGAGTCGGGCATCGGCAAGAGCACGCTGGTCAAGGAGGTGGTCAAGACGGTGAGGCGGTGCAGGTTGACCCTATGAAACTCAATTTGAACCCGCCTGGGAGTGAGCTCTTGAAACTAAATTGTGACGATCCGATATCAAATTTTGCTTTCAATTTAAACTTGCGCCGCTACAAGACGGTGAAGCAGGCGGGCGTGCCGGTGCAGGTGCTGGCCGTCACTGCCGAGAGCCTGGCAGGGGGAGGTGTTGACAACACCCATTCCACCGACTTTGAAATCCGAAACCCTAAAACCTAACCCTAAACCCTAACCCTGCCGAGAGCCTGGCAGGGGGGGTTTGACAACAACCATTCCACCGAATTTGAATCCTAAGCCCTATACCCTAGACTTGATAGACCTAAACCCTAAACCTAAACCCTAACCTTGCCGAGAGCCTGGCAGGGAGGGTGTTGACAACAATCATTCCACCGACTTCGGATGTCCTCCGAATCCCGCGCGCCTGTATGAGCATTCACACGCAAGGTAAGTCATGCTCTGATCTCAGCTCCAGGGATTGTTGTCCCCATGACCCTGCAACCTGGAGTCGCACTCACAGTACCGCGTCGTTCGCTCCCTGCTCCGGCAGCTACTAGGTAAGGCGGTGCAGGTTGACCCTATCAAACCTGTGTTGAAAGCGCCCGGATCTATCCTCTTGAAGCTAAGATGTGATGTACCGGTTTCAAATGTTGCTTTCAATTACAAGTTGCGCCGCTACAACCAGAGCTCGATAAGATTCCGGGGTTCACGGGGACGCGGCTGGGTCGGGAGTCCCGCGCCAGTCTGGATGACCGGCCGGGGGAGAAGGAGTCTGTGGACAGCCTGGTGCGCGACAAGGTAGAGCGATGCAGGTTGACCCTATCAAACCCACGTTGAAAGCGCCTGGAACCAAGCGCGCGAAACTGAAATGTGACAAACCGCTTTCAAATTTTGCTTTCAAATTAAAATTGCGCCGCTACGACAAGGTGTTGGAGATCGTCGTGGGGTTCGACTTGCTCGGCGACAAGGTAGGGCGGTGCAGGTTGACCCTATCGAAACCCGTGTTGAAAGCGCCTGGAACTAAGCGCTTGAAAGTCTAATGTGATGGAACTGCTTTCAAGTTTTACTTTCAATTTGAAATTGCGCCGCTACAACAAGTTATCGCGCTTCCGACGAGAGCGGCAGAACTCGGTTGATGAAGCTGTGGACGGCGTTCATACTACTCGTCCAAGGTGCGGCGGTGCATTTTGACCCTATCAAACCCACGTCGAAAGCGCCTGGAACTCAGCGCTTGAAACCGCAATATGATGAACTGGATTCAAGTTTTGCTTTCAATCTCAACTTGCGCCACTACATCAAGTCCCAGGGAAAGTACGAATCTGGTCCGTTCACAATCCGCTGACGCGCCGCCGAGGGGCGGCCAGGGCGAAGACATCGACGGCAGGGGCTTACACTCGTCCACTTCTCAGCTCAACCTGACCCGTTTTGGTCACACCTCCCCGTGTCCCCCTGTCTAATAGACTGGGGGAATATCATGCACCCGACGTATCCCAGTTCGGCTCAACGCTAACACATTTTGTGGGATACGTCGGGTGCATGATTTCCCCCCAGTCTATTAGACGGGGGGACACGGGGAGGTTTGACCAAAACGGCTTAGGTTGAGCTGAGAAGTGGACGATGTAAGCCCCTGATCGACGGCGGCACCACCTTCGCCTCGCTGTACGACACGCTGCTGCCGCGCTCACTCCAGGCAGACCCAAGAGAAATCGGATCTCAATCCCAATTCCCGTCGCCGCCGATCGCCAACGACTCGCGGCAAGGCCCTACCCTAAACCCTAAACACTAAACCCAAAACCCAAAACCCAAAAACCTAAACCCTCAACCCTAAACCCTAAACCCTAGACCCTGAACCACCGACTCGCGTCAGGGCCCTTGCCCCTAGCATTTCTTCCGATCATTCCGAGCTCATCTGCATTGAAGCACCTTCTACTTGACCCGCGCTCATTTTCCCTAAGAATAATCCTGGTTTGTATGGCGAATAATAGAATGGCCTAGTCAACCCATTGCTTACCCACCGCGGCCGGACGATTTTCGAGAAATGAAACAGGCGATTCCAGTTGAGCTGAAAATTTGGACGAGTGGGTAGGCCCTGGCGAACGACGGAGCTGGCATAGCGCGAAGGAGGATGCGCCGACCGCGGGCGCTGAGCAAGTGTTCGCAGGGGAGCGGCAGGGGCTTACACTCGTCCATTTGTCGGCTCAACTCGAGCGCTTGTATGGGATAGGGGATGCGCATAGGGGTTGTGTAGCCCGTGTTAAGGGGGTGTTTAGGGTGTGCAGGGTGTTTTCTTGTGTCAGACACGGCTCAAGTTGAGCTGAGAACTGGACGAGTGTAAGCCCCTGGGGAGCGGCGGCACACAACCAACGAGTCGCCCCCGCCGCGGGATCTCGCGGATAAATCACAGGATAGGGATAACGATCCTCATCCTTCTGGTTATGGCCTGGGGGGTCTGGGCCTGGGGCAGGGGCAGGGTCTACGAAGGCTGAGCAATAACGACGCTCGCAAAGGAAACACTGGCCCGCGGCGAAACAGCTTCCGTGAGATTCTCAAAGGAAGGGACAGGCAGATATTTCTTGCCACGTCATTGGATGCCATTGACTCAGTATGACAAAGTGCGTGAAACCACTACACTTAGTGACACTTAGTGCTAGATCGTCCCGCTCGACCAATCAGAACGCTCTATTTGGACGACTTAGTACTACTTGTTGCTAAGTGTGTAAGTGGTTTCACGCACTTTGTCATAAATGGAGACTCAAACCGCGTGTCGATGACGTGGCGGGCAACATCTGCCAGGCCCTACTGCAAGGGAAGAGCGCTGAGGTGATGCAGAGCGGCGCCTCTGCCGAAAGTGGCACAGTGGCGAACCTTTTCAAGTTTTTCCGGGGCCAGACGGCGGCGAGCGCGGCGGCGGCGGTGCCGAGCGGGAAAGGCGGGAAATTCGCGGAGGACAAGAGGTAGGGCCGGGCCGGGTGGTCAATGCACGAACCATCATATGATGGAGTGTAACTCAATAAATGAGGGTGCAACATGTGTTGACTGGTATTTAACGCAATTTATGCAAGGCCCTGAGAAAAGGCGGGGGAGTTTCACAGATATAACTGAGGAGGAGGAGCTGGCGGCAGCGATGGCGGCGACTGAGGGCGGGGGCGGGGGCGGGGGCGGTTCTGGCAGCTCGTCCCCGCAGTGGCACAGGCAGGGGCTTGCACTAGTCCACTTTTTGGCTCAACGTAAGCGCTTACTATGGGACAGGGGGTGCACATAGGGGGTGTTTATGGGGTAGTAGGGGGTAGTAGGGGATGTTTAGGGTGTATTTTGTGTCAGAAACGGCTCAGGTTGAGCTAAGAAGTGGACGAGTGTCAGCCCCTGGGCACAGGTCCCCTCAGACATCGAAAGGCAAGGGGGCGATTCCGAGATGGGAGAAACGGGTGAAGAGGGTGAGCATGAGCGACATGACGGAGGGCGGCACGGCTAAACTCAAGGGGATCATGACGAGCGGCACGCTAATGCTCGGGGGGGGCTCTCGCCGCGCCACCGCGTCCTCCGATGTCTCGTTTCTCACGGAGCCGGCTCTCGACGCGTCATTGCAAACGTCACCAAGGTTGAGGGGTGCCCGCCGCAACACGTATGACGACGAGGGCCCGGATAGCAGCGAGGACGCAAAGCCGAGCACACGGCCGCCGCTATTGTCACGGACCAAGACACTGGGCTCTGCGGGCACGGCCGCTGGGCAGGGGCTTACACTCACCCACTTCTCAGCTCAACCTGAGCCGTTTTGGTCGATCAGCCGTTTTGTGTTCAGTTTGTGGCGAGTTATGACCCGTGTATCTAATGAACGTATCCCACAATCAGTGCTGACGTTGAGTCGAGAAGTGGACGAGGGTAAGCCCCTGCTGCTGGGATATCCCGCCAGGCATCTCTGGGGTCAGCCACGGTCAAGCTGGGCGCGGGTGAAAAGAACCAAGGGGGTGCGGCGCAGTTGAGAAATACATACACGGGAGGGTCGGGGGAGCAGTTCACGGCAGGGGCTTACACCCGTTCACTTCTCAGCACAACTTGAGCGCTTTGTATGGGATAGGGGGTGCGCGTAAGGGTTGTGTAGCGCGTGTTAAGGGGATGGTAGGGGGTGTTTAGGGTGTGTAGGTGCTTTTGTGCGTCAGACGGCTGAGGTTGAGTTGAAATGCGAACGAGTATAAGCCCCTGGTTCACGGCGATGGAGCGACTCGTGCAGTTCGGCGGGGAGCGGCGGAATAGCGGGCACGCCTCGGTAGGGCGATGCAGGTTGACCCTATGAAACCTATATTGAAACCGCCTGGAACTAAGCGCTTGAAACTAGAGTATGAAATACTGCATTCAACTTCTGCTTTCAAATGTAAGATGCGCCGCTACATCTTGGGAGGCGGCGGCGGAAGTGCAAGCGGGTCACTGTATTCCACGGTGGAAATCGACAGTAGCATCCGCGCGGGGGCGGTGGCGGCAGGGCATTACACAAACACTTTGCATAAGATTTTTTTCAGCTGGTACCCTCCGCCGTTTAACCCTGAAATGACTTGATGTAAACCAAGCAATGCTTCAGAAATGCGCTAAGCTAAGCTGGGGAAATGCTGAGGTCAGGCTCTGTCATGCGGCGGGGGCGGGGGTGGGGGTGGGGGCGGCGGTGGCAGCGGGGGCGGGTGGCGAGGGCGGGGGGCGGGACGACGGCGCGGCGGCGCCAACGCCAATCTCGGAGCTGCTGCCGCTGCTCGGGCCGCTGCTGGGTATGGACTGGCCAGAGACGGACGCGTCTAGGTGGGGTGCCGCGAGTTCAAACCCATGTTGAAAGCACCTGCTGTGTGGTTCAAGCGTTTGAAATCAACAAAATACGTCAAACTGCTCTCAAGCTAAACTCCGTGTTGAAAGGGCCTGGTCTCAGTGCTTGGAACCATAAAATGATGAACTGTTTTTTACTTTAGCTTCTAATTTTAATCTACGACCCTCCATGTAGGCGGCTGATCAACATGTCGCGCGTTCAGGCGTTGTGCGACCTGATCGTGCTCATTTTCCGGCGGTGCAGCGAGCGGCAGGGACTGACACTCGTCCACTTTCCACCTCAACCTGAGCTATTTCTGACACAAAAGCACACCCTGAACACCGCCTAATATTCCCTGACTCCTCTTAAACACCCCCTGAACACCCCCTAAATGCACCCCCTGTCACACAGAAAGCGCTTAGGTTGAGTCGAAAAGTGGACGAGTGTAAGCCCCTGGCGAGCGGCAGCCCATCGTCATCACCGTGGACGACTGCCACTGGCTGGACGCCTCGTCGTGGGCAGGGGCTTACACTCGTCCACTTTTCGGCTCAACTTGAGCGCTTTGCATGGGATAGGGGGTGCGCGTAGGGGTTATGTAGCCCGTGTTAAGGGGGTGTTCAGGGTGTGTAGGTTGTTTTCTTGTGTCAGACACGGCTCAATTTGAGCTGAGAAGTGGACGAGTGTACGCCCCTGGTCGCGGGCGGTGATCCACGCGCTGTCCGCGGGGGGCGCGCGCATCATGCTGGTGCTGGTGACGCGCACGATGAACGGCGTGCTGCCGGCAGGGCCTTACACTCGTTCACTTTAGAGCTCCAGGACACATTCATGAGTTAATTTGGGTTATACGGTGGACAGAAGAGCTCAAGTTGAGCTGAAATGTCAACGAGTGTAAGCCCCTGGGTGCCGGACCGCATCGACTCGAAGCTGCGCAACATGCAGTCGCCGTGCATGCTGTGGCTGCGCCTGGAGGGTCTCACCAGCGACGACATCATCAAGGCAGGGGGGGTGTTCAGACCTGGGATGGGGTTTCCGGATTCGGACGGATTCGGTCGAGGGTCGGATTCCGGCGGATTCGAGCGGATTCCGAGCAGCCCGCAGGAGATCTTCTGGCGGTATTTTACAGTCTGTATGGGCATTTTGACCCCATTACAGAAATGCATTCCGGATTCGGACGGATTTGGTCGAGGGTCGGATTCGGGTGGATTCGGGTGGATTCCTAGGCCCCAGAACTGGAATCAGCCACTCCAGGTTGAGACCAAGCACCCCGCCGACGTTGAATGTCCTCCTCCTCCTCGGCGCGTCTGTATGAGCATTCACCCTGAAGGTAAGAAGCCATGCTCTGATCTCGCTTTGAGCACTTGCTTTCCGTGACCCTTTTACATGGTGGTATGCCAGCAGCTGGGGGTGGTGTCACTCCCCAGTGAGGCGGTGCAGGTTGACCCTACCACACCTGTGTTGAAAGCGCCTGGAACTAAGCGCTCGAAACTGAAATTTGACGAACCGCTTTCAAAAATTGCTTTCAAATCAACTTGCGCCGCTACACCCCGTTCCGGTGACCAGCACGGTCATCCAGAAGGCGCTGGGCAGGGGCTTAAACTCGTTCACTTTTCAGCTCAACCTAAGCCGTTTTGGTCACACCTCCGGTGTCCCCCTATCTAATGGACTGGGGGGAAATCATGCACCCGACGTATCCCACAAAATGGGTTTACGTTGAGCTGAGAAGGGGACGAGTGTAAGCCCCTAGCGCTGGGCAACCCGTATTTTGCGGTGGAGCTAGGGCGCGGCATCGTGGAGAGCGGAATCCTCGAAGTAGGGCCGACGCCACCCTATACCCTATACCCTAACCCCTGAATCCTAAACCCTACACCCTAAACCCTAAATCCTGATATTGCCCGCGACGTCATGGGATGCCATTACGAGGATTCAGGAATTTTGACGATGCGGCGAGCCTAGGCCCCGGCAGATACCGCTTGCCAACTCATAGGATACCATGCAACTCAAGAGACCAGGGTTGAAGCTGCGTTGCATGACGTAGCGAGCAACGATTGCCAGGCACTAGGTGGCGGTGAGCGCTGACGGAACGTGTGATCTGGCAGACGGCGTGGTAGGGCGGTGCAGGTTGACCCTATGAAACCCAACTTAACACCGCCTGGAACTAGGTGCTTGAAACTGAAGTGCGATATGTTGCTTTCAACTTCTGCTTTCAAATTCAATTTGCGCTGCTACAGCGTGGGCACCAACCTGCGGCTGCCGACCTCCATCGTCGGCATCGTGCGCATTCGCCTCGACTCCCTCAAGGCAGGGCAGTGCAGGTTGACCTATCAAACCCGAGTTGAAACTGCCTGGAATTAAGCGCTTGTGAAACTAAAACGTGGATGAACCGCTTTCAAAAATTTGCTTTCAAATTCAAGTTGCGCCGCTACATCAAGCCGCAGGCGCAGTACCTGATCAAGATCGCCGCGGTGGTGGGCAGGGGCTTACACTCGTTCACGTTGGAGCTCAACTTGAGCAACTCCAGCACACATTCATACACTCGTTCACGTTGGAGCTCAACTTGAGCAACTCAAGGACACATTCATGAGTTCAGCTGGGTTATACGGTGGACAGAAGAGCTCAAGTTGAGCTGAAATGGGAACGAGTGTAAGCCCCTGGTGGTGGGGCGGGAGTTCGACCTGCAGCTGCTGGTGAATGTGATGGTGACGGGCAGGGCCTTACACTCGTCCACTTTTCAGCTCAACGTAAGCGCTCTTTATGGGATTGGGGGTGCGCGTAGGGGTTGTGTAGCCCGTGTTAAGGGGATTTTTAGGGGGTGTTCAGGGTGTGTGGGGTATTTTTGCGTGTCAGACACGGCTCAAGTTGAGCTGAAAAGTGGAGGAGTGTAAGCCCCTGGTGAGGGGCGACGACGCGGCCGTATCCTCCTTCACCGCAGACACCGTCCACGTCGAGGTGGAGGGCCTCATCAAGCTCGGCATCCTGGTACGGCCTGCCACATATAGGTCCGAGCAAGGGCCGGTGAAGTGACCCCAGAATTTACCAATTAACAGATTGTAAAAGTACTTTAGGTTTCCGGGCTTAGGGTCTGAATTTCACGAGACGACCCCCAAAATACATCCCAAATCCCCCCGTAAAATCAAAATATACCCTTCTTGACTGGTAAATTCTGGGGTCACTTTACCACCGGCCCTTGCTCGGACCTATAAACGTTATTGACACGCGTTGCGAACCCTCGTTTTTTTTCGTCAAATGATGTCTGGTGACGCGGCGAGCAACATCTGCCAGGCCCTACATCCTGGTGGCCCACTCGGAACAGAAGGGCAAAGTGGAGTTTGCCAACGACCTGATGCAGAAGGTGGCGTACAGCCTGCTGCCGTACGCCGCGCGCCAACCCGTGCACACCGCGGTCGCTAAGTTCCACGAGGCCAGCACCGGCAGCTGCGATGACCCCGACACTGAGCTGTTGTCGACCCTGGCAGGGAGGGGTTATCGAGAACAGCACTCGACCGAAGTTGAATCGGCAAACCGTTTACGCGTATTCACCCTCACAAGGTACTATTATGACAAAATGCATGAATCTATTGGCAAACTCGATCGCTTCATTTAAGTTTGCATAGACTTTAAAGGTAAACACCCGAATTTTACCCTGCTGTGATTGGTCGAGAGGATGACATTTACCTCTGGAACACTCACAGCAGGGCAAAAGCCGGGAACTACCTTTAAAGTTAATCCAAAGTCGATCGAGTTTGCCAATAGATGCATGCATATTGTCATATAAGGCATGCTGCTATCTCATTCCGAGTGCTTGGTCTGAATGACCCTGTGGCCTGGCGTACCACTGGGGGCGGGCGGGAAACCACGCGCGGGCGTTGCGGTACCTGGTTGGGCGGTGCAGGTTGACCCTACGAAACCCACTTTGAAACCGCTTAGATCTAAGCGCTTGAAACCAGAACATGAGATACTGCTTTCAAATTTCGCTTTCAATTTCAAATTGCGCCGCTACAACCTGGAGATGGCGGGCGAGCGCTCCGTGGCGTGCTTCGAAATGCGCGAGGTAGGGAGGTGCAGGTTGACCCTATCAAACCCGCGTTGAAAGCGCCTGTATATTGGCGCTTGTAACTGAAACATGATGAACCGCTTTCAAGATTTGCCTTCAAATTCAACTTGCGCCGCTACAGCGAGGCCATTCTGTTCTTCTCTCAGGTAGGGCTGGCTCTAACGCCTGCCACGTTATTCTCCTTATTTAAGACCCTCGTGCTTTTTGTCCTACGCGGCCCACGGACCCGCTGTATGAGAAAATTTGCCTCTCCAGTGGTGAATACTGGAAACACACTGTCACTCGAAATTGCCGTCCAGCCCACCGACCGGCCGAAACCGTCTGATTAGTGATTGCCGACCGGACGGGTCCGACCACCCGAATTTTCTTATACATCGGGTCCGTGGGCCGCGTAGTCATTTGGCGTCCTGTGAAAAGGCGAGAAATCTCTACCAGGCCCTGCTCTGAGGCGTTGGAGCTGGCGCACGAGAGCGATGAGAAGGAGAATCTGGCGAGCACGGTGGGACGGTGCAGGTTGACCCTATCAAATCCAAATTCAAAGCACCTGGAACTAAGCGCTTGAAGCTAAAATATGATGAACGTCTTTCCAGTTTTGCTTTCAATTTCAACTTGCGCCGCTACAGCACGGGGCTGGGCGGTATGTCGGACCTGCGGCGCGAGGCGCGGTGGATGCGTCTCATGGGCGAGGCGCATGTCGAGCTCGGTAGGGTGGTGCAGGTCGACCCTATCAAACCTAAGTTGAAACCGCCTCGAATTACTCGCCTGAAACTAAAATATGATGTACCGCTTTCAAACTTTGCTTTCAAATTCAAGTTGCACCCCTTCAGCTCGGCAAGTTCAGCGAGGCCCGCAACCACCTTGAGCGGGTGCTGCTGCTGCTGTCGGCGCCCACGGTGAGGCGGTGCAGCTTGACCCCATGCAGTCCGTTCAACCGGCTTATTTAAGCCGACTTTCCGAACTTGGACAATCTCATTTCGCGTATGGGCATTTCAGCAACGAGATCTGAGGGCGCGTCGCGCACAGGCAGATATCACAACTTCTATCCCATATCCAAATTTCTCCCTTTAGCGTGACGCGCGATCAGATCTCGTCGGTGAAATGCTCATACGCGATCATGAGATCCAAGTTCGGGGCTGATTTGGACAGCGGCTTAATTAAGCCGGTTGCGCGGACTGCCATGTTGACCCCATGTTGACCCCATGTTGACCCTCTGTTGACTGCGCTTTGTTTCAGCGCTTGAAGCTAAAACATGATGGAGCGCTTTCAAACTTTGCTTACAATTTCAACTTGCGTCGCTACACCACGGTGGACAGCGGGTGCCTCGGCGAGGTAGGGCGGTGCATGTTGACCCTATCAGACCCACGTTGAAAGCGCCTGGAACTCTGCGCTTTACACTATAATATGATGAACCGCCTTCAAACTTTGCTTTCAATCTCCACTTGCGCCGCTGCAGCGAGGCGGTGCACTCCTCCTCCACCGGCCACCCCTCCTCCAAATACAGCGCGCTGCTGCGTCAGCTTGTGAGCCTGGCGTGGCGCAGCGCGCGGGCAGGGGCTTACACTCGTCCACTTCTCAGCTCAACCTGAGCCGTTTCTGACACAAAATTTACACCCCACACCCCCCCTAAGATCCCCTAACACCTCCTAATCACCCCCAAGACAATTCCTAAATGCAACCCCCATCCCACAGAAACGGCTCAGGTTGAGCTGAGAAGTGGACGAGTGTAAGCCCCGGCGCGTGGGGCGCCGGGCCCAACACCGTCATCAACCGCGCCAAGAAAGTGGCGGCGTCGCAAGACTCGAGCTGGGTGCTGGTGGGGTCCACGAAGCCCTCGATGGACCCCAATGAGATGCACGTGTGGGACAGAAACATGGCAGGGGCTTACACTCGTCCACTTTTCAGCTCAACGTGAGCCGGCTCTGACACAATATACACCCTAAATACCCCCTGATACCCCTCCACACTTCCTAAACACCGCCTAAATAAACTCTATATGCACCCCTGATTCCACAGAAAGCGCTAACGTTGAGCAGAAAAGTGGACGAGTGTAAGCCCCTGAAACATGGCCAAGTCCCAGAAGGCGTCGGTGTACATCCGGCTGTTTGAGATCTACGTGTATTCGCACAACGCCAACGCGGCAGGTGCTTACACTCGTTCACTTTTGAGCTCCACGTAAGAAAGAGCTGTCCATGGCATAGGGGGTGTGTTCAGAGGTGGTGCAGGGGGTGTTTAGGGGGTGTTTAGGGGGTGTTTAGGGGGTGTTTAGGGGAGGTTAGGTGGTATCGGGGGGTGTTCAGGGTGTGTATTGTGTCAGAAACGGCTGAGGTTGAGCTGAAAAGCGGACGAGTGTAACCCCCTGCAACGCGGCGATGCACGCGGCGCTGGCGGCCGTGAACGCCGCCGAGCAGGGCACGCTGCCGGACGCGCTGGCATGCGCGTATGCCAACGCGGGTCTGTGCGCGGCGCTGACCGGGCTGCCCCGCGCATCGCGCGTGTACATCAACCGCGCGCGCTACATCCTCGACCTGGCCACGCACGAGGTAGGGTGGTGCAGGTTGACCCTATCGAACCCACGTTGATAGCGCCTGGAACTGAGCACTTGAAGCTGGAACATGATAAACTGCTTCCAAAAATTGCTTTCAATTTCAACTTGCGCCGCTACAACGAGATTGAGCTGGCGGCGCGGAGGGAAATGGAGGGGTCGAACCGAGGCGGGCGCAACATGGGACAGTTCGATACCATGACCACCATGACGGCCAAGGTAGGGTGGTGCAGCTTGACCCTATCGAACCCACGCTGAAAGCGACCGGAACTAAGCGCTTGAAACTAAAATCTGATGAACCGCTTTCAATTATCGGGTTCAAATCCAACTTGCGCCGCTCCACCAAGGGCACGGTGTGGGTGGAGCTGATGGCGGGCACCCGGGACCTGGGCTGGGCACTCTTCTCCGACGCTAGCGACGTAGGGGCTTACCCTCGTTTACGTTGGAGCTCAACTTGAGCAACTCCACGACATATTCATGAGTGGAGTTGGGTTACACGGTGGACAGAAGAGCTCAAGTTGAGCTGAAATCGGAACGAGTGTAAGCCCCTGCAGCGAGGCCTTCCTTCTGGCGGCGGACGCAAG
>Ga0307489_10002239_pt1 | contig 12929 bp, 15 predicted proteins | sample SB12metaG_FD_202247 | JGI IMG/M metagenome (GOLD analysis project Ga0307489, IMG submission 202247) | Sea-ice brine microbial communities from Beaufort Sea near Barrow, Alaska, United States - SB 1.2 | ecosystem: Environmental > Aquatic > Marine > Coastal | place: USA: Alaska | collected...
CCCTCCGATTGTTTGCCGGCCGCGGAAGAGGAGCGCCGCGCCGCGGGGGATGTCTGCGCTGAAGAAGTTGACGCAGCGGTCCGCGGGCCCGCCGCCTTGCGGTGTGCGGGTGCAGTATGCTGCTCCTGTTGTTGATGCACCGGTGCGGTAAGCTGGTCCTGCTGCCAGCGGTGCCACTGTGCGCGGAGCCGCTGCTGCTGCCGACCGTCCACGTGCGCCCACCGTGTAGCGGCGCAACCTGAATTTGAAAGCAAATTTTGAAAGCGGTTTGTCACATGTCAGTTTTGAGAGCTTAATCACAGGCGCTTTCAACGTGGGTTTGATAGGGTCAACCTGCACCGCCCTACCACTGCCGCCGCCGCCGCCGCTCCGCCGCCGACCCGCCCTCCACGCCGTCGCCGTCACCGCCATCATCCTGCACCTGAGTGCCATCCCGCCTCGGCACATCGGGATGTTGTTGGCGCCGCCGCTGACCACCGCCGTTCGCAAGCTTTGCAGCGGGTGAGGTTCGGAGCACGGGCGCGGCTTCCGGAGCACCGCCGCGGGCCAGGGCCTCACACTAGTTCCCTGTGACTTTGCGCATAGTGTACCGGTATACCTATAAACACTCGCCGCATTATCCTCCGTGGCCTTACACTGGTTCTCTGTTCACCTCAACGTGAACATCTTCGGGGTATTAAGTAGCGGGTTTCAGAGACACAACGGCTGGTAGTTGAGTTGTAAAGGGATCTGGCGTGAGGCTCTACCGCGCCACCGTACGCCCGCCGCCGCGACGGAGCCGGCATTCCCCGCCGCTGCCGCTGCCGCGGCCGCCGCCCGCGCTGCTGCCGCCCGCGTGCTGCTCCCGATGTCGCCGCCCCGCGGAGCGCGCCCCGTGGCCGACCCGCTCCCGAACCCGAACCCCCGCGCACTTTTCTTTCTGGGCGCCGCCGCGGCATACCCCGGCAATCCCAGCGCCACCCCCAGCTCCCGCTGCGTCGTCCACCTCGGCTGCTCAATGTCCCCTGCCGGCGCCGCCCCTAGCAGAAGGGTCATCAAGAACAATCTATGAATCGAGATCGGACTATGACTTACCTTTAGGGAAACTGCTCATACAGACGTGCAGACTCGGTTCGTCGATTCAACGTCGGTCCAGTGCTTGCTCTCAAGAACAACCTTGCCTGAATGTGTGTCTAGACGAGCGGCAGTAGTGTGACCGGGATCATTTGGCTGGTTGGCTAGCTGCGCCTGTGCGGATGAGTTGCGGGGTGGTAAGGCGGCGACGCGGCGCGGGCGTTGCAACGTGGCCGTGAGGCCCTCGAGCAGGGGCTTACACTCGTCCACCTTTCTGCTCAACGTAAGCGCCTTTTGTGGGACAAGGGGTGTGTAGGGGGTGTGTAGGGGGGCATTTATGGCGGGGGTTGAGGGGTTCAGGGGATGTTTTGAGTGTCAGGAACGGCTCAGGTTGAGCTGAGATGTGGACGAGTGTAAGCCCCTGCCCTCGAGCACCCCGAGCACCTCGAGCATCTCAGGGTCGCCGTCCACCGCCGCCGCCGCCACCGCGCGCCGCACCGCCGCCGCCGACCGACCCGCCGTTGAATAGAGTGCACAGGTACGCTATGCGCAAGTAGTCAGGACGCCGCGGCGCGTCAGGCCAGGGAGGAGGACACGGCGATTGCACACAGGGACGGTCAAGTGCGTCACTCTCAGCACGTCATAGGGTGCAAATATACTCAACAGACGATGACACGGGGAGCAGTGTTACTTGTCCCTGCCGCGGCTGCCGCGGCGGAGCGCGGCGACAGCACCACCGAGATCTGCGCCGCCGGCAGCGGGCTCCGGTCCTGACCGGTACGCATAGGAGGCGTGGGCGGGAGAGTCCCCACTGACGGCTGCTGCTGCTGTACTGGTGCACTTTGCTGCTGCTGCTGCTGCTGGTGCTGCTGGTGCTGCTGGTGCTGCTGCTGGTGCTGCTCTACCGGTGCATGCTGCTGCTGATATGGCAGCAGCAGGTGCTGTTGCTGCTGCTGGGGAGGTGTGCTCGGCGGCGGAGAAATGCCGAGAAGCGCCTGCACGTAACCCACGGTGTCTCCCAAGCGTTCTCCGGAGCCCGACAACCGCTGGTTCAGAGCCGGTGCCGCTGCAGTTGGCCGCACGACGCCCTCCGCCACCGCCTCCTCCGCCGCCGCTGCCAGGTCCGCGTAAGACTTTGGGGGCGTCAGCACCGTAGGCATGATCCCCTTGGTCGTTGCTGTCGTTGACGTTGAGGTCGAGGCGGGTGGCGGCGATGAGGAGGACGAGCCCCGCCCACCCGCCCATGGGACTGCCGCGGGAATGCCGGCAGATACAGCGGCGCTGGTGCTGGTGCCTGCGGCGGTGGGAGTGGCGACAGCGTCGGCGACGACGGGGCTGGCGGGAGCGGCGGCGGCGGCAGGAGCGGGGGCGGCGGGAGCGGCGGCGGCGGGAGCGGGGGCAGCGGGGGCGGCGGCGGCGGGGGCGGCGGTGGAGGCGGCAGCTGCGGTGGCGGGTGGGGGGGTTGTGGCAGCGGGTTGGGAGCGCGCCCCGGAGAGGAAGCGGCGTATCTCCGCCAGATGTGCGCCGCGCGCCGCGCTGACCGCCTCCAGCTCCGACTTGATGCGCCCGATGCTCTGCCGCACCACCACCGCCGCGCGGGGGGGCTCCCCGACATCCCCGGCTCGCTGTATGTCGGAGGCGGGCCCAGGACTCACTGCCACTGCCGCGACTCGAGGCACCACCACCGCTGCGCCGGCATCCTCCCCGACATCTGCCGCCGCCGCCGCCACCGCCGCCGCCGCCGCCGCCGCCTGCTGGGGCGGAGAAGATGATGACGATATCACCTCCCCAGCCGTGGTGCCGCCGCCTCTGCGGCGTGTCGTATCCCGGCGGTGCTGTTGCCGCCCCCGCTGTTGAGGTTGTTGCCGTGGCTGCTGCTGCTGTTGTTGTTGCTGCTGCTGTTGTACCGGTGCTTCATCCTGCTGGTGGTGCTGGTGCTGCTGGTGATGATGTTGTACCAGTGCACTATGCTGGCGCTGCTCGAGGGCCTCCCGCGGCACCGGCACCGCCGCCCCCGCGCCGAACAGCGGGTTACGACTGCGCGTCCTGTACACCCCGTCCACCACCGGATCCGCGACGTCGCCGCCCACGCCGCCGACGACGCCGCCGCCCGCGTCCCCGGCGTCAACGCCGCCGCCGCCGCCGCTGCCGAATAGCTCCGTGATGCTCGTGTCCGCAACGGCGCCTCCGCCCAGGAAAGCTAGCTCCACGGACTCATCACGGTCCATGGCCGCCGCCAGCCGCTCCACCTCCGCCGCCACGGAGTCCTCGTCCAGCCACTCGGGCAGGCCCGCGAACACGTCATCGTACGTCGTGTCATCGTGGTCGTCATCATCGTCGTCGTTGCCGTGGTGGTGGTCGTTCTTGTCGATGTCGTGGGAGCGTTCGCGCTCGTCGTAGCGCTGCTCCATTCGCCCCTCCTCCTCCTCCTCTCCCTCCTCCTCCTCCACTTCCTCCGCGATGTCTTCGTAGCGTCCGCTGTTGCCGTCATCGTCGCCTTCCCCACGTCCCCCGTGTTCCCCGTATTCCCCGCCCCCCTGCGGAGCACCTGCGTCGTTTGCATCGTATTCCCCGCCGGTGTAGTACTCGTGTTCGTTCTCCGTGAGTGCCTCGCCGGGCAACGGCTGGTTCTCGTCGAAGTGCGCCGCCGCCTCGGCCGCGGCGCGCGACGCCGCGGCGGACGGGTCCTCCATGTTGGGCTCCTCCACCGAGGGGCTGGCGGATATTGCTCGCCACGTCCGGGACGCCGTTTAACTCAAGACACGAGCAAGATACGAGTGTTTTCTAGTCGTGTCGAGGAGTGGCGAGTGATATCTGCCAGGCCCTACCTCGGGATGGACCCGCGTGCCCCGCCGCGTCGGGCTCGACGACCGCGACCGCGCTGGTATAGAAGTGGGCGGTGGCGGGCTCTCGCCGCGCAGTTTCTCTCGCCGTGAGCGGCGCTTGAGGATGCCGGGCGGAGGGCCACCTGTGGGTGCCCCGCCGGGTGCCGGCGTCACGGTGCCGAGCGGAGCCGGGCCGCCCGGCGCCAGCGGCTCGTGGTTCTCCAGCTCGCCCGCCCATCGCACCGCGGGCGCCATGCCCGTGGAAACGTCAGGCCACCCTCACTACTACGTCGCCGCACGCCAGCCGCCCCAAGCGCTTCACCCACCAGCACCAACGCAACTCGGCAACCAACTTTTGCGCCGAGATTCAAACTTTTATCTCGATATTCGCTAACTGTCCTTCGGATTGCCTATCGCCGAGCGGCCCGATGCTCGCGAGGCGCGCGTCGAACGCGCGCTTCGAGCAGCGACCCGCGTTTACCAGTGCTGCGCCATGCCCCGATACGGCGTGGCGGTGTTGTGGCGTTCTTCAGGCCAATGCTCGTCTGGAGCCGTTGCAAGATTGCATTCAAAGCGCAGCGTTGGCGCTCGGCACCGTCAGATGTGTCCGGCCTACCGGCCAGCCGGCCTGCCGGCCGCTTGTCCGCGTCAGCTTGGGTCGACCCGATTTTATCTAGGTTTTTCAGCCACATCCATACCGTTTGACACACGTGCGCAGGCGCTCCTGCGGCAAGGGAGGTGGCCCGGTCTCCCCGCCGCGTCGACCACGAAGAGCGTTACCTCTTTGCCGGCGGCGGCGGCGGCCGCGGCGGCTCGCTGCCCCGCCCGGGCGCGACCCGGCAGCAAACATAGGCATGGGGGCGGCGATGATCATGGTGCCTTGGGTTACAACAGGGGCGGCGGCGGCGCCGCCGCCCTTCCGCGTCCCGCTGCGGCCGCGGCTCTGCGGCGCGGCGAACGGCGGCTCGAGGAGCGCGCCGCGGCGGTTGGCCGGGCACGATGCCTGGCGCTCGCTCCGGTCGACCCACCGTAGCAACGCTATAATGGTATCCTCCTCGGTATCTTCGGCGTCTGTCTCCCAGCACACCGGCGGCGGCGCTCGCCCTGTATCGTGGGGGCAACCGCTGAGCCGGGGCTTCAGCGCCGACGCGCCACCGGACTGGGCGCGTCGCGGCGGCAACGGCACCATCTTACAAAAGGCCATGAGGAAGGATCAACGGAGGCCGCGCGCGGCGGCGGCGGACGCGGCGAGCGCGGGCGCGGACGCGGGCAGGGCAAAGACTCCAAAGAAAAAGGGTGCATCGGAGGAAGAGGAAGAGGACGAGGAGGACGATAGCGAGGACGAGGACGATGAGAACGAGGACTTCGACATGGGCGTGGGCAACTGGGGCGAGGAGGCAAAGACTCGAAAGGAAAAGGGGGCATCGGAGGAAGAGCACGAGGAGGACGACATCAGCCACTGGGGCGAGAAGGGCACGGACCCCAATATCCACCGCCAGTCGTGCATCGACGGTAGGGACCTGCACGTCTAAAGTCTGTCGTCTTTATTGCAAGTCCACGCTAACGATCGTTCAATGTACATGTATGGCCTGGCAGATATTACTTGGCACGTCATAGGATGTCGTGTAACTCGATAAACGAGGGCTGGCAACGCGTGTCTATGACACGGCGGGCCATGTTTGCTGGTCCTTCATCGACGGCAAGATAAAAAAGAAAGCCAAGCGCAAAGAATGGAAGGTGGGGCCGCAGCGCATCAAAGTCGCACGCGACGAAACGAAGCGACCCCCAATCAACCCCACCCCACCCCACCCCACAAGACACAACGACGATAAGCAAATACGACAATGAAGATCTTTTCCAGATGATTAACCAATACTGGCACCAGCCTGAACACTTGGCTCCATGGGGAGCACCCCCGTGATCGAAAAAAACAGTTCGCTCGGTTGGCGCCGATGCTTGTGAATGATGGAAATCGCAAAGAAAGCAATGTTGTTGTCCCCCGTCTCATACTTTTACTGTCAGCCCACCTGGTGAACCACCCAGAGACCTGCCCATTGCACTTGGCTTCGCGGTGGGGTGTGGACCTGCAGGACCCGCACCCCGTGGATAACAATGCAACTGGTGCACAACTCGGTACCAGTCTGACGAGTGCGTCTGACAAGCAACCTAAACCCTAAGCCCTAAACCCTAAACCCTAAACCCTAAACCTGTAGCTGTGGACCCTGAGGTCGGACGGAGAGCATCGAGGGCGAGGTGTTTCGGCCGCGCGAGCGCATGAAGTCCGACGCTGACTTCTTACGTGTGATGCGCGCCGGGCGTGCCTTCCACGGCCAGCTCGTCCGCATCAAGTACGCCGGTGAGGCCCCAGCCTGTATCACGGTAGTGTATGACAAAGTTCGGCAAATTGTTACGAGCAAAAGCAAAAGCAAAAAGCATGGACCAATCACAGGCTCGGATCAGGTCGGATCAGGTCTGATCCGAGCCTGTAATTGGTCCATACTTTCTGCTTTGCCTTTTGCTCGTGACATTTCAACGCACTTCGTCACACCAAGTACACGTTTCGGGAGGGCTTGATGAACACAGTATTGTACCAGGCACACATTTTGTAACTTACTTTGGTACACTCCACTGAATGTTTGGCGATGATGAGAAAGTATCCGCGCTTCTTAGGCTTCCGCTTATGATGCACACACGATATTATGGTTGAATTTCTTCGGCTGAGCCACAACAGTACGGTCCATTGTACGAACCAAATCCCCCCCTTCTGTCTTGATTGTATCGGGCCTTACAAACCCTATCCGTCGATTCCTATGACAAAGTGTGCCGAACCACTTAGACACTTAGACCGACTTAGTGCTACTTAGTCTGACCTAGTGCCCGCTCGACCAATCAGAACGCTTCATTTGGACGACTTAGTACTGTTTGTTGCTAAATGTCTGAGTGGTTCCACGCACTTTGTGATACCGGGCCCTTCGCTCGGCCAACGGGGACCTGGACCGCGCTAACTGCACCCGCATCGGCATTGTGGTGCCCAAGAAGCGGGTCAAGCGGGTAGGGCCCGCCAGAAAACACTCAAAACGTCCTTCTACACATTTGCCAACCCTCGTTACACGAGTTACATGCCACCCGTCCTTTGAGAGGAGAAGGGGGGTTTTTCATTTCAAAACATTTTGTCCAGACCGACGGAGGTACTGAGATGGAGCCAGGGCTGGAAATAAGATCATTACGAGCTCTGCGCCAGATTTTGATGTTTCGAGCGTTTTCTTGCGGGGCTCTCTCCGCGGGCGGTTGACCGCAACCTGGTGAAGCGACGGGTGCGCGACATTTTCCGCAAGAACAAGGTGGCGTGGCCCAAGGACATGGACTTCATCGTGCACTGCACGGAGCTGACGCTGGCGGCGCCCTACGACGAACTTAAGGTCGGGTCCAGTATCTTCGCAACGTCATCGATTACCTTCCGTCAGCGGAGTAGTTAATTACGACGTCGTCGAAGCAATTGATCTTCGCAACGTCATCCACCACATTTCTTTTTGTATCCTGTCGTAAATTTCAACGATTCCAGATGATGGACCAATACTGGCACCAGCCTGAACACTTGGCTCCATGGGGAGCACCCCCGTGATCGAAAAAAACAGTTCGCTCGGTTGGCGCCGATGCTTTTGAATGATGGAAATCGAAGAAATTACGTTATGTTATTGTCCCCCGTCTTGTTGGTCTCTTTCTCAACCCAGTCCCTCTCGGTTCCGGGGAGCACGGCGCTTCACCGCGCCTGATCTAGTGAGATGGCTAGCATTTCAATTGGGCTGCCTCGTACCGAGGCCTGGGTGCTCTGGTTGATGCTTCGACCTAGTGCCTGGTATGTACTCCGTACTAGATGTAGTACTTCGTACTACATGTAGTACGGTTGGAATTTGGTGATTCGGCCCGAAGACACATATCTTTTGGTGATTTGGCCAAAACCCAGACGGTACTACACATTACGATCCGTACTACAGAGCAGACCAGGCACTAGTCTTCACAAGCTCAGTCACTTTAAAACCTTGTGCCATGAGTTCGGCGGCAACCTGTGACGAGGCGATCGTTATTTACTGGTCCCCTACCTCGAGGCGGAGATGATCTCCTGGGGGGAAAGTTACGTGGCGAAGGCTCCCACTCATGGGGGTCGGGGCGGGGGTAAGACGGGTCGGGGTAGGGGCAGAGGGGGGGAGGGGGGCCGTGGGGGCGGAGGCAGAGGCCGAGGAGGCGGTGGCGGCAGAGGGGTTGAGGGTAGGGGTGGCGGCAGAGAGGCTGTAGGAAGGGAGGGTAATACAGGCGTCAGCGGCAGCAGGGAAGGTCGAGGCGGCGATGGTGGTAGAGGCGGAGGAGGCGGCTCGTCTACTTTCTCCGATAAACTCGCTGCCAAGCGCTTGGCACGCGAGAAGGGGCAGCCGACCGGGTCCGACGGGCCCAACGGAGGAAGAGGCGGCGGAGGCGACAGAGGGCGGGGTGGTGGCGGCTACGGCGGCGGCAGCAGTGGAAACGCCGCGGCGGGTGAAAAGTCATCCTCGACCGAAGCTGGTTCCGAACCGCCTCCGCGACCGCAGTGATTCTAGAAAGGTTAGCTCAGAGCATTAGCTCTACTTTAGAACAGATAAGCAAATAATTGAAGCTAATCCGAAGAGAATGCGCTACTATAGTGCACTGCTCACCAAAACGCACCTCAAGTGTCCGACGGTGGCAACAGGGGGATGTGGGTGTTCATATTTGATCTTTCTGCATTTCATTTTTCGACTAACGTTCATCGAGCCCCAAGGCGCTCACAAATCAAGCGGACAGACTAATACACTCTACTAGTGTTCATTACAGTGTCTTCACGCTCGCTTCACACTCAGCACGGGTTGGCGCGCGGCAGCTTGAGCACGTGGTGCGCCAGGAACCGCACCGCGGATGTCCACACCCCGCCGGCGGCCCCGGACCCGCCCTCCACCCCCGCCGCCGCACCCAAACCTGCCGCCGCATACGGCCTAGCATATACTGCTCGCCACATCATTGAATACATTTTGAATCCACGTGTATTGAGTGAAACGGCATCCTATGACGTGTTCCCCCCAATGTATAGCAGACCCTACCGCCGTGGCGTGAGCTGCCTCGCCCGCCGTCTCCTCCTCCCATCTCCCGCTGCCGCCGCCCTCCTCCGCCGCAGATTTCGCCTCGCGCGATGGCCTGGAAAGCATCACCCGTTACGTCAGAGGATTCCGTAACTACGAAAACGAGGGTTAGGAATGCGTTGGATGACGTGGCGAGCAACACCTGCGAGGCCGTACCTCGCGCACGAGCTGGGCACGCTGGCGCTCCGTGCTGGAGCACAGCAACCGCAGCGCCTGCTCCATGGTGTAGCGGCGCAAGTTGAACTTGAAAGCAATTTTTGAAAGCGGTTGATCATATGTTAGCTTCAAGAGCTTAAACCATGGGCCCTTTCAAGACTGATTTTGATAGGGCCAGACTGCACCGCCCTACCATGCGCCGCAGCTGCGCCGCGCCGCGCTCCACCTCCTCCTTCAACCGGTCGCGCTCCTCCTTCACCTAGGGTCTGGAAAAGATTGCCCGCCACGTCATCAAACGCGTTTTGGACCCTCTTCTCATGAATCAAAGAGTATCCTTATGACGTGGGTTTCAATCGTTCGACTTGAAATGTAAGACGGACAAATATATGACGTGTGGAGGAATGTCTGGCAGGCGCTGCCTTGACGCGGTGGTGGTAGTGGATGTTCTGGCGGTCGTTGTGATGCCCCGTGGCCTCCTCCGCCATCGCCGTGAACTCCGCCAGCTCACCCTCGGCGCCCGCCAGCGTGTAGCGGCGCATGTTGAATTTGAAAGCAGAAGTTGAAAGCAGTATATCACATTTTAGTTTCAAGCGCTCAGTTCCAGGCAGTTTCAACTTGGGTTCTATAGGGTCAACCTGCACCGCCCCACCAGTGTGGCGCGCACGTCGCGCAGCTCCCGCCGCAGCCGGTGCACCTCGGTGAAGCGGCGCAAGCTGAATTTGAAAGCAACGTTTGAAAGCGGTCCATCACATTTAAGTTTCAAGCGCTGAAACCAGACGTGGTTTCAACTCGAGGTTCGATGCTGTCAACCTGCGCCGCCCCACCTCGGCGTCTAGCACCGCGCTGTCCGACGCCACCGCCTCGGCCTCCTCCCAACCCTTGTTGAAGCGGCGCAAGCTGAATTCGAAAGCAGAAGTTGAAGGCAGCATACCACATTTTAATTTCAAGTGCTTAGTTCCAGGCGGTTTCAACACCGGTTTGATAGGGTCAATCAATCTGCATCGCCCTACCTTGTTGGCCGCGGCCTCCGCCGCCGCGCTCCTGCCCGCCGCCGCCGCCGCCGCTGACGCCGCGCCCTCCGCCGCCGCCGCCTCCTGCTCCGCCGCCTCCGCGCGCCGCCACATGCTAGGGCCTGCCGCACATTGCTCCCCACGTCATGGGATGCCATCCAATAGGCCGATTTCGGTATATCGCCAGGGTGAAATGCCCATATAGAGTTGCGGGCAAAGCGTCAGCGCTCAGTGCGGGGAGCCATATACCGAAATCGGCCTATTCAATATTGGGGGGTTGAAACGGGTGTCGATGACGTGGAGGAGGAGGATACCCGCCAGGCCCTACTGCGTTTTCGCCAGCTCGCCCCCCAGCCGCTCCAGCTCCGACGCCTGCTTCTGGCTGGTCTTGGACGTTTCCATGAGTTGCTGGCGCTCCGCCACCGCGCGCGCCGCCGCGTCCTCCGCGAACCATATCTTGGTCTCCAACTCCTTGATGTAGCGGCGCAAGTTGAATTTGAAACCAAAAGTTGAAATCTGTATATCCACGTTTTAGTTTCAAGTGCTTAGTTCAAGGCGGTTTCAACATGGGTTTCATAGAGCCAACCTGCACCGCCATACCTTGACGCCGCGCTCCAGGTGCCGGCACTCCGCCGCCGTCTCCGCGCAGCGCGCGTCGCGCCCGTCCAGAGCCTTCACCGCCGCCGCGATCTCCGTGTTGGCTTCTTTGAGCTTCGCGTCTGCGGCGGCGAGTTTGCGGCGCGAGACGCCCTCGCGCTTGGCGGACTCGGCGGCGGCGGCCTCTGACTAGGGGCTTGAACTCGTCCACTTTTCGGGTCAACGTGAGCGCTTTCTTTGGGACAGGGGGTGCATTTAGGGGTTGTTTATTGCTTTTTGGGCGGTGTTGGGGGGGATTGGGAGATGTTTAGGGTGTATTTTGTGTCAGAAACGGCTCAGGTTGAGCTGAGAAGTGGACGAGTGTAAGCCCCTGCCTCCGACGTCGCCATCTCCGCTGCCAGCTCACGCTGCATCGCCTCCAGCACCGCGTCGGCGTCCTCGCCGCCGCCGCTCGGTGCCCGGGGTGAGGCGGCGGCGGACGAAGCCCGGCGCCGCGCAGCTTCCAGGTCCTATAACTAGGGCCTGTTAGATACTGCTCGCCACGTCATGGAATGCCATGTAACTCGATAAAGGGGGGATCAAATGCGTGTCGGTGATGCGGCGGGCAATATCCGCCAGACCCACGTTTAGGGTTAGGCTTTAGGGTTATTAGCCCTACACCTTAAACCATAAAAACCCAAGACCCTACCCGCAGCAGCTGTGCCTCGGTGTGCTCCGCCGTGTGGCGAACCTCCTGCAGCTCCCGCGCCAGCTGTGCGGTGCCCTCCTCCGCGCGCGCCGCCTGCTCCTCCAGCTCCTGCGTGCGCCGCGCCGCACCCACCTCCGCCACTATCCAGGGCCTGCCAGCTGTTGACATTGCTCGCCACGTCACAGGGTGCGGTTTGACTCAAGTCTGAAGGGTTCGGAACGAGTTGGATAACCTGGCGAGGATTCAGGGTTTTAGGGTTTTAGGGTTTTAGGGTTTAGGGTTTAGGATCTAGGGTTTAGGGTTTAGCAATATGTGCTATGTGGCAGGCCCAACCGCCATCATCTTCTCGACCGCCATGCCCTCCGCGCCCTCCATATAGTGGCGCAATTTGAATATGAAAGCAAACCTTGAAAGCAGTTTATCATATTTTAGTTTCAAGAGCTGAAACCACAGGCGCTTTCAACACGGATGCTGATAATGTCAGCCTGCACCGCCCTACCTCCAGCGCCGCCGCCAGCTCCATGAGCGCCTGCTGCCCCTTCTCCTCCGTCGCCGCCAGCCGTAACGCCAGTGACCGCTCCTTGGTGTAGCGGCGCACGTTGACATTGAACACAACATTTGAAAGCAGTTCATCACATTTTGGTTTCAAGCGCTTAGATCTAGGCGCTTTCAAGGTGAGTTTGATAGGGTCAAGCTGCACTGCCCTACCTTGGAATGCGCGAGGTGCGCGGCGGCCTCGGCGTCGGCGATGCGCGCGCGCAGCGGGTCCAGCACGGCGGCCGTCGCCTCGCTGCAGCGGCGCAAGTTGAAAATTGAAAGCAAAGTTTGAAAGCGGTTCGTCGTACGTCAGCTTCCAGCGCCTTGCTCCAGGCGCTTTAAACGTGGGTTTCATGGGGTCAACCTGCACCGCCCTACCTCGCGCTCGGCGGCCAGCTTCTCCTCCGCCACCGCAGTGGCCCTCACGGCGGTGGCGGCCTCGGTCACGCCGGCGTCCCGGGCGGCGGATGCGGCTGCGAGAGCGGCGCCGGCGTCCGCCAGCCAGGGGCTTACACTGGTCCACTATTCTGCTCAACGAAAGCACATTTTGTGGGATGCGTTGGGCGCATGATTCTCCCCCAGTCTATTAGACAGGGGGACACGGGGAGGTGTGACCAAAACGGCTTAGGTGGAGCCGAAAAGTGGACGAGTGTAAGCCCCTGCCGCCAGCGCGGCGGCGTGGGAGGCGCGCGCGTCGGCCAGCGCGGCCTGCGCGGCGTCGGCGGCAGCGGCGGCGGCCTTGGTCTAGTGGGAGGAGCAGGAGGAGGTGGAGGCTGAGGCGGATGTGTACGGTTACACTATGAGCAAACAATCACATTACACAGGGCCGTGGAGCAAAGAGTCAGCTGCCACTGGGCCTTGGGAAGGAGGGAGAAGGGTGGGGCGAATCGAATGTGTACGGGGACACTATGAACTA
>Ga0307489_10002240_pt1 | contig 12928 bp, 21 predicted proteins | sample SB12metaG_FD_202247 | JGI IMG/M metagenome (GOLD analysis project Ga0307489, IMG submission 202247) | Sea-ice brine microbial communities from Beaufort Sea near Barrow, Alaska, United States - SB 1.2 | ecosystem: Environmental > Aquatic > Marine > Coastal | place: USA: Alaska | collected...
CCCCCCCCCCCCCCCCCCCCCCCCCCCCCCCCCCCCCGCGCCCCCCCCCCCGCCCGGGGGGGGGCGCCAGGCGGGGGGCGTCAGGAGGCGTGTCACAAGGGTATAAGTGGGGTATGATGGGGGCATGGGGTGAATATAAGGGGGACTGAGGGTAATGCAAGGAGGGTATGGGGGGTATGAGGAGGGTATGAGAGGAATGTAAGGGGGTTGTGAGGGGGTGATTAGGCGTATATAAGGAGAATAGAAGGGGAGTATGAGGGGGGTATGAGGGAAATGTGAGGGGGGTATGAGGGGAGTATGAAGGAGCACAGGGTGGGTCGGATCACCCCGCACCTCGCCGATGATGCGCAGGCTGGAGAGGTAGCGGAACATCTTGAAGACGCGGAAGACGCGGAAGGTCTTGAGCGCCTTGAGGGAGCGGAGCAGGCGCAGCGAGCGCAGCTCCGCGAAGGTGGAGCCCCCCAGCGCCGCCACCTCCGCCAGCGCGAAGAACACGATCACGGCGTCGAACACGTTGAAGCTGTCGCTGCAGTACTCCCACAGCCCACCCCATCGGGTCAACCACATGCTGGGGTTTTGTGGGTTTAGGGTTTAAGGGTGTAGGGTTCAGGATTTAGGGTTTAGGGTCTGCGGTTTAGGGTTCTGGGTTGAGGGTTTAAAGCCACATCTACATCGTCCACACGCGGCGCGGTTTGAACGCTCGTTCTTCGACTTCAATGGCATTGTATGACGTGGCGAGCAGTGTCCGCCCGGCCCTACCCGAGCCAATGAGCTTGATGGTCACCTCCATGGTGAACAGGGCGGTGAACACCAGCCTGTAGCGCCGCAACTTTAAATTGAAAGCAAAAGGTGAAAGCACTTCATCACGTTTCAGTTTCAAGCAATTAGCTCCAGGCGCCTTCAACAGGGATTTGATAGGGTCAATCTGCACCGCTCTACCAGGTTGGCTATGGTGAGGCCGTCGGCCAGCCCCTGGCTCATCCCGTGGTGCTCCACCGCCGTCTAAAGCCGACCCGATATTGCTCTAGGGTTTAGGGTTTAGGGTTTGGGTTTAGGTTTTAGGGTTTAGGGTTTAGGGTTTACAAATTAGGGTTTAGGGTCCACGTCATCAAACGCATTTTGAACCCTCGGTTATTTACATGGCATCCTATGACGTGGCGAGCGACGTGCGTGGGACCGTACCGCCATGAGGACGGTGTTGATGTAGATGAGCACCAAGAACAGGTTCGTGAACTGCCGGTGGTCCTGCGTGTAGTGGTGCAAATCCAGTTTGAAAGCAATAATTGTAAGCAGTTTGTCATGGCTTAGTTTCAAGTGCTTATACCAGGTGCTTTCAACACGGGTTAGAGACGGTTGAACAGCAACGGCGCACCTGGATGTCGTTGCAGGCCTCGCGCAGGACCTGCCAGCGGCGGCGGGCCGCCAGCCGCCACGACCCCGCCGCAGGGCCCCACCCGCAACCGCAGGCCGATCCACATGAGAGCATGACGCACATGCAGGGTCGTACGGACACACGGAGTTTACGGAAGATGAGGAGCAGGAGATTCAACATCAGTAGAGTGGTCGTTCTCAAGACCCCCCCTGCCACGTGCCGTGGTGCGCCAGCAGGGTGGCCTCCAGCGCGTCCTCGCGGGCTCCCGCCGCGGCGCGGCGGCGCTCGATGTACCGGCGCAGCGCGGCGGCCAGGAAGCCGCCCGCCGCCGCCAGAGCGTTGCGCTTCGTCACGTCCCTGGGTGTCACCATCTTGGACTGGAACAACCGTTGTGCCTTCCCGAACTTGGTCTTCAGCACGGCCAGGAACAGGTTCACGACGAAGTAGGGCCCGAATAATAGGGCCGGGCAGATAATGCTCGTCACGTAACAAGATGCCAACTCTACTCAACAGAGGAAGGTTTAATATGCGTGTCGATGGCTTGGAGGGCAACATCTGTGGGGTTTAGGGTTTAGGGTTTAGGGTTTAGGGACTAGGGCGGGCGCACCGAAGAAGATCATGAGGACGAAGTAGGGCACGGCGGTGACGGCGCCGCTGTCCATCACGCGGTACATCACCTCACGCCACGGCCGCTCACCACTCCACTTCTCGCCTCAACGTAAACGTTTCGTGTGGAATTCGTTGTGCTGTTGGGTGGATGTAGCGACAAGAACGGTGAGGCGAGGGCGGCAGCGGAGGAGTGTGCAGCCCCCCCCCGCCTGCGACCAGCCGGCCAGTGTGGTACACTGGAACACCGTGAGCATGGCCAGCCCGATGTTGTCGTAACCCGCCGCCGAGCTCCCGCGCCCGCTCCGCACCACCGTGCACTGCAGCTCCTCCGCCACCGTGCCGTACTCCCTGCCGCCCCCGCCGCCCCCCGCACCGCCGCCGCCCCCTCCGCCGCCGCCGCCGCCCCCGCCACCTCCGCCGCTGGAGGTGGGGCAGGTGCGCCCCATGCCGCTGGTGAGGGAGCACCCAAACTCGTCGGTGTCCGCCTCCGCCTGGCCGGTTGCCGGGTTCTGACACCGCTGGTGGTACGCCTCCTGGAACAGCTGCTGCCCGGCGATGGCGAACAGAAACGTGAAGAAAAATACCAGGCCGACGACCAGGGGCTTACACTCGTTCACTTTTCAGCTCAACTTGTGCCGTGTCTGACGCAGAAAAACACCCTACACACCCTAAACACCCCCTTGACACGGGCTACACAACCCCTACGCGCACCCCCTATCCCATAAATAGCGCTCAAGTTGAGCTGAGAAGTGAGCGAGTGTAAGCCCCTGCCGACGACGGAGACGAGGAGCGGCACGGCCTCCACGAAGCAGACCACCACGGAGCGCAGCGCCTCGAACCGCGTTATCGTCTGCAGCGGCCGCGCAGTACGGCCTCGGCCCGCCAGATATTGACTGCCACGTCATCCACGTTGAGACGCTTCTTGAACCCTCGTTTCTTCAGTACAACGGCATCCTATGACGTGGCGGTGAATGCAAGCATCTAGCAGGCCCTTACCGCAATGCGCGCAGGGCGCGCAGCGCGCGGAGGGCGGCGGTGCCCCCGTCGCCGGCCGGGTGCTGCACCAGCCCCGAGTACCCGGCCATCACGTAGCGACGCAAGTCGAAATTGAAGGCAATGTTTGAAGGCGCTTCATCATATTTTAGCGTCAAGCGCTGAAACCAAGCGCGGTGAACCTGGGGTGAACCTGGGGTGAAGGTGCACCAGCGCACCAGGACGAGCACGCAGTCGAACTGGTTCCACGGGTCCTGCAGGTAACGCCGCGCGCCGAGCACCGCGCACCGCAGCACCACCTCCAAGCTGTACGGCCACAAGTTCATATTGAAACCAAAACTTGCAAGCAGTTTAACGAAACTCACTTTCAGGCGCTAAAATCAGGCGGTTCCGCCAAGCTTTCAACACAGGTTTCAAGCCCATTGACCCTGCAGCGGCCTACCAGGGTGAAGACGACGTTGAGGCAGAGCTCCAGCACCTGCAGGGTGTGGTTCCACGCGCCGTCCGCGCCCTCGGTCGGTCGGTACAGCGCCGCCCACCAGGGCCTGCCACATATTGCTCGCCACGTCATATAGGATGCCGTTTAACTCCAGAAGCGAGGGTGCAGACGTGTGTCGATGATGTGGCGGGCAATGTCTGACAGGCCTCGGCCCCACCAGTGAGATGCAGTTGACGAAGATGCTCATGATGATGAGCAGGTCGAAGTCCTCGCTGTCCACCACGGGCTTCGCACACCGGTACGCCGCCCACGCCGAGTTGGCAAGCCACCAGTGCCAGATGTGCCGCAGGTAATCGCCCCACCCCGCGGACCGGGCGCCGCCGCCCCCGCCGCCCGCCCGGTGGTGGTGCGCGGCCGCCGCTGCTGCCGTGCGCTCGAGCGCCAACCCGCGGCTGCTGTGCGTGTGGTGCAGCCCCCCCGCCGCCCACCCCCCTGCCCGCGCCGCCATGCGCTCTTCCATCTGCTCCTGCCTGGTCTCCCTCGCACTGGCCAGCCTCTTCTGCGCCAGCGCGTTCATGAACAGGCCGCCCATGCCGGTCACGGTATCAAGGCCGAAGCGGCGCCCGCGGCGCCCGCCTGGGCCGGGCTCCACGCTGGGCTGACGCTCGCCTGGCCACCGCCTCGCTCCACCCTCCGCAACCTCCGACCCCGTCCCGTCAAGCGCGCCGCCGCCGCCGCCGCGCACGGATTCGTCACCGTCGCCGCCGCTGATCTCTGCGCCGCCGCCGCCGTGCACGGAGCAGTCGCCGACGCCTTCTACCAAGGTGCCAAAGGGGCCGCCAACGTGCATGGGCGGCTGCAGCGCGTTCTCATCCACGCTGCGAAGCGCGCTGACCGTCTGCGCCTCCGCCTTCGCCGCCGCCGCCGCTGCCAGACGATCCTTGGACGCCCTCAGCAACCGGCTCATCTCGTACTTCATAGTGTCGATGTCCTCCGAGGATATGGATTTCATTTGGCGTCGCTCGTCGTCGTCGGCGGCGTCCGCGGCGTCGCCGCGCGCAGCCTGCGACCCCCAGGAGGTTCCTTCCGCCCCTGCCCGCAGCCCTGGCCTCGGCCCAGCCCCCTCCCCTCCCGACACCCCCACGGTCGGGCCCACCGCTGTGTAACCATCCTCGTCCGGTTCGTCCGCCGGCTCCGGCTCCTCCGCGAGACCCATTCACTGCGACGCCAACGCCTTGTTCCCGCCGGCGTCCCCCGCTGCTGTGGACCACGAGCCGCCCCTAAAGCTCCCCTCTTCCGTCCTTTCTGCCGTCCACCCGCGCGCCGGCACCCGTCAACCGCCGAAGGCGCGACGGCGAAGGCGGCGGGGGGGCGGTGGCGAGGAGAGGGCGAGCGCGCGCCGCGGCCTCCGATGACTCACCGCTCGACGGCCGGCGCGCAAGCCTCGGGTGTCCCACCGAGCCCACCACCAACCAAGATTTGACACTTTGCTCAACGCATGTCCACCTCGGATAACAGTGTTGGCTGGCAAAGCGGGGGGCCGCAGTGTGGGCGCGGGCGGCGGATCGGCGCCCGCCCACCCCGCCCCCACGCTGTGGCCTACTAACAAGGCAAGGCTACGGACCCCGTAGGGAGAGGCACTAACGAGTAACTAGTGGAGGTTTATAGGCAATTCCCTCCCTGTTGCCATCCCAGAGAGTTGCCACAGTCTTTCCGGAACTTTCACAAACTGTATGCAATCACTGGATAGGGAGTTAACTAAATAAAACGGCATGGTTGGGACGCCACGGCGGCGGCGGCGGCGATATTCAAGCGTGCCAGAGGCTGCAGATCGCTCGCGGCAAGACACCCGTGGCACGACGCTCACCGCGGCGTTTTGTCCAATTCCTCGCGAGGACGACTCAACCTTGCGAATCGTTGTCGCGGGAGCCGTTTTTCCACACTTGTATTTGCTCGGTCAAGATTCTACAAAGATTCGTCGCGATTCTGAATCCTAATGCACCCATACCCATGTCGGTAACAGTTTTGAGTTAATAGACCGTCGATTCGCCGTATATCGACCCACTCGGAAATGCTTGGGGGGGAAAACCATAAGGATTCAGTTCGAACGAAATCGACACTTGGAGTATAATACCCAATTTCGGTACATCAGTCTATTTGCCTGTGAAAACAGTCACTATTTGTGTACCGGTACACGCGCCAGGCCAAGAAAAACCCGCAAACTCCTCCGCCGGTCCGAATGCGCGCTCTGGAGGGCGGTCGCGACATTCTGAATGGGGTATGCGTGCGCGGGATACAACCGCACGTGTGGTGTGTACTCGCCGGGACGATCCCGGGGGCGAGGCGTCTCCGCTTGGGCCGTGCTGAGGGACGATGTCTCGCCGCGATGACGCAAACGCGGTCCTTTTTGGCGAGAAACCGGGACCGTTGCTGTGTCATTTGCGCGCCCCGATTGTACCGAAACTGGGTACTCATTCGTATGGGCAAAACCCGATTTCGATCGAACTGAATCCTGACCTTCAAACCTGTTGCGCGCACCCATGGCAACAGGTCAGGAAAACGGCCCCCGCCGCGAGCATGACGGCGGCGTGGAGGAGCGCCGCGGCGGCGACGGCGACACTTCCAGCGTGCCAGGGGCTTAACATCCGTTGGGGCCGACGACGTGTATGCACCTTGATGAGGGCGTGTACTTGGAGAGAGCTGCGATGGGCGCGGGAGCACCACTGCCCGTGGGACTTGGAGACTACTGCCGACGCTGCCGGGGCCGGGCACCTGGAGGTGCTGCACAGACACCTGTGCGAATACACTGGTGCACTATGCGCATTTGCGGTACATTTGCGGCGGTGGAGGTGGCGGCGGCGCCGGCGCTGGAGACTGACGGGTCAGTGTGAGTGAACGGGTGTGTGGAAACACGTGTAGTGGGATGTGCGGGAACTCATGAACTGACGACCGACGAATCACGACGAAGCGCGACGCACGACGGAATCCCGCAGGCCACACAATATGAGCTGCTTTGTGTGCGGGTGATGTGTTACGTAAAGAACAAAACTCAAGTTGCAGACGAGCTACTCAACCGAATCGGTACGTGGGCCTATCCTGCCCCAGGGGCTCATTGCCCCACTGCCCGCCCGCCGCGCTACCCCTGCCGCCGCCCCCCCCGCCCCCGCCGCCGTATCCCCTACCGCCCACTTCGCTCCTGCCGCCCACCCCGCCAGCACCGCCCCCAGCCCCGCCCCCCGCCTCGCCCCGTCCTAGCGGCAGCGCGCCGCCGGGGCGCTCGTACTGCGTGACATCCGTCTCCGTGTTCCAGTAATACGCCTCGCCCCCATCGCTGCGCACCTCCTGTCACCAGGGCCGTGCACACACGCCACTACCGATCCCTTAACAACGTCAATAAGCGATTTTATCCCTGACACCAATGAGGTATCCCACCCTCACATATGCTTACATTGAGCCATAAACAACACATAAAAGGTAAGCAAGGCCCTGCCTGCCACGGGTGCGGCAGCGGCGGCGGCGCGGCGGCGAGCGATCCCTGCCCCGCCCCGCCGCCCGTGGCCGCCCCGCGCCCCGCCCCCGGTCCCGGCCCCCACGCATCCGGCGGCGGCAGCTTGTCCCTCAAGTGCTCCAGTATCGTCTGCGTGCCGCGGTCCATGAGCGGGCGGCGGATCATACGCAGCATGTTGCCCTCCACCCAGGGGCTTACACTCGTTCACGTTAGAGCTCATTTTGAGCAACTCCAGGCCACATTCATTAATTCAGTAGGGTCATACGGTGGACAGAAGAGCTCAAGTTGAGCTGAAATGGGAACCAGTGTACGGCCCTGCCTCCACCCCCAGGCTCCGCAGCGGCAGCAGGCCCACCTCCGCCGGCACCATCACCAGCTGGTTGTTCGTCAGGTCCAGCTCCGCTAGCTTCGTCAGCGATGCCACGTGGCACTGTCATTCACAGCAAGCACACGACCCAGATCGGAGCATGTCTTCACCACCTTCAGGGTGAATGCTCATACAGACGCGCGCAGGCAGGGGAGAAGATTCTATGTCGGTCGAGTGCTTGTTCTCAACAACCCCCTTGCCACGTCCGCCGAGATGGAGAAGATCTTGTTGTCGTTGAGCTTGAGGATCCGCAGATCGTGCATGCCGTACACGTCCTCGGGGACCTGCGTGAGCCCCCCCCGCGCCCACTTCAGCTCGATCAGCTTCCGCAGCGGCGCCAGGAGCCCCGTGCCGTGCGCGGCGGGAATCACCACCCCGGTGAGGTCCAGCTTTTGCAGCAGCGGCACGCGGAGGAATGCGCCTGGAGGTAGGGCCTGGCAGACATTTCTCGCCGCGTCATAGTATATCATTCAACTCAAGAAACGACTCGAAATGAACGACGGTTGTTCAAAATGCGTCGGACGACGTGGCGGTCAAACTCAGTGTCGGGTCGAGTATCGAAGGTTTGGTATCGAATCCCGTTCGACCCATCAGGACTGTCCATTTCGAAAATCCCACCGACCGACTCGCCGACAGTCCGACCGGGTCGCGTTCCTTGAGCAAATAGACCATGGATTTCGAGTAGATAAGCGTGACCGGTCACGCCGACACGGAATTTAATATGTGGCAGGCTGTACCAGGAGGCGCCTGGCGGAGGTTGACGTTGTTGGCGAGGTTAAGGCTCCGCAGCGGCAGCGCGGCGGTGAGTCCCCCCGCCGTGGGCAGCGGCCACTCCGTGAGGTTGTTGCCGTCCAGCAGCAAGGCCTCGAGGCGGGCGCACGCCTCCAGCGCCGCGCCGGGCACCGCATCGGGACCCGTCAGCTGGTTCTCACCCAGGTCAATGCACGAGATGCCGCGTGCCAGGGCCCGCCGGAGACTGCTTACCGGCGTCGTATGATGCCGTTATACTCAAGAAACGAGTGTTCAACATGCGTGTGATGACGCGGCAGGGAGTATCCGGCAGGCCGTACCGGGCGCGGCCAGGTCCCAGACATCGGCGGGGATGTGGTCGAGGGCGGCGCCGCGGAGGTCCAGGCGTGAGGCGCCGCCCTCGGCCGCCGTGCGCGCGGCGGTGGCAGCGGCGAGGGCGGCAGGCGGCGGCGCGGCCATGAACGCGGGCAGCCGCGCGTTGCCCTCCCACACCCAGGGCCACCGCCACCCACTCCCTTTCCAGCTCAACTTGAGCCGTTCGGTCCCAGAAACTATCAGGTTATCACCACTCGACACGTCGACACTACTGAAATTGAAGTTACGCGGGAAGGAGTGTACAGGCCGTGCCGACACATTCTCCTCCGGGAGCTTGGAGCGCAGGTGCGCCAGCAGGTCCGCGGTGGGCCCGGTCAGCAGGGGCTTACACCCGTCCACTTTCCAGCTCAACGTAAGCGCTTTCCATGGCATAGGGGTTGCGTTCAGGGGTTATGTAGAGAGTGATTAAGGGTATTAGGGGGTATTAGGGGGCACTTGGGGGTTGTTTCTGTGTTAGAAAAGGCTCAGATTAAGCTGAGAAGTGGACGAGTGTAAGCCCCTGCCCGTGAGCAGGTTCTGGCGGATAGCCCGCAGCGGGTTGCCGTCCAGCACCAGGCGCCGCAGCGAGGTGCACTGCCCCAGCTCCGGCGCCACGGCCGAGATCTCGTTGCCGCTCGCGTCCAGCAGCCCCACCCACCAGAGTCCTTCAGAACAAACACTCGAACCGGGATCAGACATGCCCGCATGACTTACCCTCTGGCTAAATGCGCATCAAACGCACGGAGGAGGAGGAGGAGGAGGAGGAGATTCAACGTCGGGCGAGTGTCTTCTGAACGCCCCCCGTGCCAGCGGGATGGTGCCTAGCACCCCGGGCAGAACCCGCAGCCGATTCCTCGATAAGTCCAGCGTGCGCAGCGCCTTGCAGTCCCTCATCTTAGAGCCTGGCAAATACTCCTCCCTACATCATAAGATGCTATTTTCACTCAATAAACGAGGAGTCAAAATGTGGTGGATGACGTGGCGGGCGACATCTGGGCCATACCCGATGCCGTCCGGCAGCGACGCCAGGTGGCAGGGCCTGGTGGATGATGCTCGCCACGTCACAGGATGCCATTCACATCAAGCAACGAGGGTTGGACACGTGGAGGGTGAGGCGGCGGGTGACACGTGGAGGGTGAGGCGGCGGGTGACACGTGGAGGGTGAGGTGGTGGGTGCGGTCTGGCAGGCACTACCAGCTGGTTCTGACCCAGGTACAGCTCGGCAAGTGACACGCAGCCGCCCTCCAGAGCCGTGCACTCGTTCCCTGTCACCTTAATTGCCAGCACCATCGAGGCATACCTGCCGGTTGGTTTGGTGCCACGGACGAAGCGGGTAGCAGTTGCGGTGAGAAGGGACGGAGTGACAGGCCCCGCCGCCCACGGAGTGCGGCAGTGCGCGGATCTGGTTCTCACGGCAGTCCAGCCGCACCAGCGCCCGCATAGCGCCCGCGCGGTAGGGCCTTTGCGACCTAGCACTCCAACCCAGATCGGAGCATGACTTACAAGGTACCTTCAGGGTGGATGCTCTTACAGATGCGCGGACTCTGATGGTGGATTCAATACTGGTGGAGCTGTCGTTCTGAGCAGCTCCCCCCCCCGCCAGGGTGTTGGGCAGCGACACCAGCTTGTTGCGTGCCACGTTCAACTCGCGAAGATTCACCAGGCCCTTGCTGTACAGCCCGCTAGAAATTGACCGCCACGTCATAGGATGCCAGGTAACTCAAGAAACGAGGGCTCGAAATGTAGATTGGCGTAGAGCTGGCAGATATCGATCGCCACGTCATGGGATGCCCTGTCACTCAAGAACCGAGGATTCGAAATGCGTGGGATGACGTGGGTAGCAGGGGTGCGGCCCGCGGGACCCCACACTCCAGAGCTCGTAATTGACTTACAACCGACCGCTAGCTCCATTCGAATACCCCAAATGCTAATAAAACATACCCCCCCCCCTACCTTGGTGAGGGTCTCGGGCAGGTCGGCGGACACACCCAGCTGGTTGCCGGACAGGTCCAGCGTGACCAGCGCCGTGCAGCGGGCCAGCGAGGCGGGCACCCCGCCCAGCAGGCAGTCCGGCGCGGCCAGCTCCGCCAGGCGGTGGCAGTCGCCCAGGGCGGGGGGCAGCGCGCGCAGCCCGCGGTTGCCGCCGCCGCGCACGGCCCAACACCAAATCATTGGACAGTGATCGGTCAGTCAGTGAGGAGGAGGAGCATTGGTCGGTCGCATGACAAGCAGGGGGAGCAGTGGTTGGTCAGCGAGTGACGTGTGTGTGTAGGTCCCAGGTTGAGGGTTTAGGGTTTAGGGTTCACGATTTAGGGTCTAGGGTCTAGGGTTTAGGGTATAGGTCCCCGCCGCACGCGAGCTGCGCCAGGGTGTGGCATGGTAGCACCGTGGGCAGCGCCTGGAGGAGGTTGTGGCTGACGTCGAGGGAGCGCAGCGGCAGCGCGGCCAGTGCGCCGCCGGGCAGGGGCTCACACTCGTTGACCTTAGAGCTCAACCTGAGCAACTCCAGGACACATTCAGGGATTAAGTTGGATGATACGGTGGACAGAAAAGCTCAAGTTGAGCTGAAATGGGAACGAGTGTAAGCCCCTTGCCTCCGGGCAGGCCCGTGAGGCGGTTGTGCCCGATGTCCAGCTTCTCCAGCATAGTCAGCGTGCCCACCTCCTCGGGTAAACACGTGATCTCGTTGTGGCACACGATCAGGGTCGTCAGGTCCTTCACCAAGTGACATCCACATATTGCGCGCCACGTCATCGACAAGGCGTTTCAAACCCTCATGTCTTGAGTTACATGGCAAGCTGTGACGTGGCGAGTAATATCTGCTAGGCCCTATTGCCCGCCACAACATGTAGCGCGTCTGTAATCCTAGTTTGCCGAGTATGAAACGGCATTCTGTGACGTGGAGTAATCGAGCAATGTATGCTCCGACCCCTGCCTTGACCTCCCACCAGTTGACGGAGTCGGCGCTCCCGGTGTTCTCAAAGCTGACGCTCTCCACGGCCTGCCGCCGCCGCATCACCGCGGCCGCGTACCAGGGTCGCTGAGAACCACGAACTCGACCGACGTCGAATGGACCACAACTTGAAACCGGGCCGAGGGTACACGCTCATACGACGGTCTGATGTACTCCACCACGAACCGAGTCCGCGCGCGTGTCCGCGCGTCTGCATGAGCATCCACCGTGAAGGTACGTCGTGCTCTGCTGTGCGTTCGAGTCGTAGTTCTCAATACCCCCCCTGCCTTGTCCTGCTCCCGCGGCGCGCCGTCCGCGCCGCTCAGGTCGGCGAAGACGTCGGGCGGGACCTCGCGCATGCCGCGCCCGCGCAGGTTCAGTTGCCCGGACGCCTGGCTCGTCAGGATCATGCGCTCCATGCCCGATCGCAAGAGCCGTACCAGGTAACACTCGTCCCCACTCCTTGTGAATCTCGATGAGCCTTTTCAGATGAGTCTTCAGCAGCACACCGCTGTCAGGCGCGGCCTCACACCTGCGTCACGCAGTGCTGACAGGAAGTGATGACAGCCTGTGGTTTCGTCGTCCCTGAACCCAATCGTGTTTCTCATCTACTGAGTACGTCGAAGATGATTACAGTTGAGCTGGCAAGGGAGTTACGTGTGCCTTGCCTCTTGAAGAAACTCCTCCTGGGGGCGGTCGGGGGCGTCGTTCCACTGGGGCCGCGCGCCGCCGCCGCGCCCTCCGCCGCGCACCCCCCCGCGCCCGTCCCGCGCGTGCTGCATTTCGACCGAGCGCTCGTGCAGCGTGTAGTGATGAGAGACCGGCGCTTGGATGCGTTCCATTCACTGCTAGATTGAAGAGTGAGGCTGTCAGGGTCGGCACCCGCCGCAGGGGGTGGAGAGCGAGAGCCAGGAGTAGGGTTGGCGTGTTGTTCACATTCTCGCGCGCGCTCGCCGTGGAGGCGGCAATCGCAGTGTGCACAGCCATTGCGGCATGACCCCGCGCGGCGCCGTGGTGGTGCTGGTGCTGGCCTCCGCGCTCATCGAGGTGCTCAAGCTCGGCCGCCGCGTATACCCGTGGTGGGGCCAAGACAGTTCGCTGCGGCTGCCGTTCCAGCACGGATGGGACCGCGCGGACCCCCGCGGGCTGGACGACCACGTGTTACCCGGCGTCTCATCCTTGGGGCCACTTGTGCGCAGCGGCGGCGGCGGCGGCGGCGGCGGCGGGACGCCTCGGCGCGCGTCGTCTTCGTCCTCATCCTCGGGAACGATGCAAACGGAGTCTGGAACGACAGCGACATCTGACGGGGCGGCGGTGGGCGTGGTGGGCGGCGGAGGGTTTGAAGGCAGTGGGGGGGATGGGGGGGGCGACGGTGGCGGGAGCGGCGGGAGCGGGGGCAGGGGGAGAGAAGGCGCCGGTGGAGGAGGCGGCGTCGGCGGCGGCGGCGGCGGTGCTGAGGGAGCTTTGCCTTTGCCCGACGCGCTGGGCGCTGCGTGCCACGGGGAGGAGCACCTGGAGCTGGCGGGGGCGGTGGTGGGGCGGTGGGGCACGGACAACAAGCTGGACAGCCCCGCGGAGTGCTG
>Ga0307489_10002241_pt1 | contig 12922 bp, 10 predicted proteins | sample SB12metaG_FD_202247 | JGI IMG/M metagenome (GOLD analysis project Ga0307489, IMG submission 202247) | Sea-ice brine microbial communities from Beaufort Sea near Barrow, Alaska, United States - SB 1.2 | ecosystem: Environmental > Aquatic > Marine > Coastal | place: USA: Alaska | collected...
TTTGCTCATATTATTCTCTTTGTCTTCGGTGAAAAATATAATTCTGACTTGCTATCACCATTACAAATCAGAACTTAAAATTATTTGCGCTATTTTAGCAAAAAACAGTTTACGATTTAACGTAGCTTACCATTTTTATTTTTAGTGTTAGCGACCTTTCGTGCTATAACAAGTAACTCAGATGAAATATCATCGCTACCCGCTTTTATTAACTTGCTGACATCACCTGAAGAAAATAGCGAACCACGCTCAGACTTTATGCCTAACGAACGCACAAAATCTTTTGTTTTACCTGTACTACCTGTCGCAATATATTGAAAAATAATTTGTTCATTGAAGCTCTGAGGCTCTGCTTGCAGGGTAGTAATTTCATCGTTAATTGCTTTAACTTCTAACGTTAAGTTATCAATTAATTCGGCAATATTTGCATAAGCTTTCATTAAGTTATTTAACCTGATATTTGAATAAGAGTTTTGTAAACCACTAAAAACCTGTCATATGTATTGATTTATAATCCCAATAATGAAACTTTAGCGTTTATCAGGAATTTTATAAAGTAATAGGCTCTAATACTAATAAAACAACACCGATAGGCATTAAAAGTGCGTTATATAGGCAATTCATTTATCGACAGCTCCAGTGATTTATCTCTTACCGGCTTATCTGAATTTATTCATGGCGTTCACTTTACAAGCGATAAAAATACGTTTGTTAACAGTAACAGTGCCAAAATCAGTATAACCATACTGTGTAAAACACTATTGTACAGTGAATGAAAGTGAGTAAATAGCTTTTGACTGCCAATACTTTATGAAACAGTTCATTTTTTGTAAAGTATGGCTAGCCACACCAGCTTTTATCATCAGTGAATACAATCACGTTGGTATTAATTCTCTTTTAAATCAAGACGATTAGCTTGGTTTGTTGGTTCAAGAATACAGTGTCCTGCTTTGGGCAGCTTTAATCGCTTTTATTTACTTGGCAATGTTATTTAACATTATCGCAATGATAATCCAAGTAAAAACAGCAAAAGGCATTGCATAAGCAAAAAATCATGGTTAACGTATGGCTAAAAATAGTTATACCTGCCAGTCGTGGAATTAGAACTTGATAATATTTGATGTTTTACTGTTACTCGCTATGGCGTTTATTGCCATGTCGTTGATATACAGCACCATAAAACTGGGTATATCTCCGATGCCAAGCTCAAAAAAAGCCTATCAGGCAATGCTAGCATTAGCGGATGAAACGGGTACTGGACCTATTGTTGATTTTGGTAGTGGTTGGGGCAACTTTGTGATACCTATGGCCAAGCGTAACCCCCAAAGGCAAGTTATTGGCTATGAATTGTCATTACTGCCGTGGCTGACCTCAACATTACTTAAAAAAATAGGGCGTTTAAAGAATCTCACCTTGTATCGACAAAATTTTTATCAGGTAAACTTACCAGCCACAGCAGTCATCGTTTGTTATTTATATCCGCAGGCAATGCACAACATCAAGCATAAACTACTGGCTAAACAACCTAAGGTTGACTTTCTGATCAGCAACAATTTTGCCTTGCCATCATGCCAGCCTGAAAAAATAATACGGCTTGATGACTTCTATAAATCACCGATTTATTTGTATAACATGTCTAAAATAAAAGCTTAATTTACTGCCTTTAGTTCAATAATAAACCTGAGAGTCTCTATATTATGGTCAGGTTTTATGGCGATTAGGGATTCCGGAACTTTTTTTAATCCGTTATTGGTTAGCGCTTTTGCTTTTAAGCGCTTTTTTCTTAACGGCAAGCTGTTTTGTGGTGGTTTTTGCTTTTGCTTGCAGTTTTTTATTCTGGATATTTTTAGGGGTATTTTCTGGTAATACTTGGCACTGTGGGCAAAACACTGAGCTGCGATTAGATTGACGAATTTCTTCTAATACAGTTTGACAGCCATCACATTGCTGACCAGCACGGCCGTAAACAAAAAGTTTTTGGGCAAAATAACCTGGCTTACCATCTGCCTGTGTAAAGTCTTTTAACGTGGTGCCACCGAGTGCAATGGCCGCAGCGAGTACCCGCTTAATAATATCGGTTAATTCATTAAACTTCGCTTCACTGATGCTATTCACTAGCGTAGCAGGATGAATGCTGGCGATAAAAAGCGCTTCATTTGCATAAATATTACCAACGCCTACCACGACATGATTATCCATTAGGAAGGTTTTAATCGGCACTTTTCGGATACCGGCTTTGACAAATAAATGCCCATAAGTAAAGTCATCTGTTAGTGGCTCTGGCCCCAGCTTGGTCAATAAGCCTTGCAAGTCATGATGTTCAGGGAACCACAATACAGCACCAAAACGGCGCGGATCATTTAATCTCAATATTTTGTCGTTAGCAAATGATATTTCAAAATGGTCATGCTTTATCGCAGGCGTGTCGTGCTCAAGAATGCGCACTGACCCCGACATGCCTAAATGTAATAACAAGGTGCCACTAGAAAACCTGAGCAATAAATATTTAGAGCGCCGCTCTATTTTTTCTAAGGTTTGCCCAACAACATTATGCACTTCATCAGGAATAGGCCAGCGTAATTTGGCATTGCGAACCACCACGTGGGCCACTTCCTGCCCTGAAATATGGGGTGTAATACCTAATCGACAAACTTCTACTTCTGGTAACTCTGGCATAATACTCTATATCTCTGAATCTTCGCTATTTAATAATAAATCAGGAGGGGGGGACAATTTTAAATACAAGTAATAGCATTCAAGGGTATTAACCCCAGAACACCACACAACAAGTATTGTAGCATGGCTTAAAGCGCGTCTTTTAAATTTAAAAAGGAAATTTAGTTTATTAGCATAGCGCCATTGTTAATCGCTATTTTGTCGTTGATTATTATGGTCTAAGATGAAATTAACATCGCTATTTATCTTTGTTTAGTATTAAGGCTGATAAACTCAATAATAGCCGTTGCAGATGTTTGTTGGCCCATAACATTAATTAGTCCGCTAAACGGTTGACGGAATGAAGTCCGACCTACAAAACAACCCTCTAAGCAGAAGAGTTAACAACTAGTATTCTCGTTGTTAGAAAACCTTGAAATAGTCCTTAGTGTCATTATTTCAAGGCTACTGACTAAACACTTCTCGCAAAGAGATGATTCTGTCATTACCTCGAAATATGCCAAAGGAGGCATCCGCTGAAGGGTTATCATCATAGATAGCATCACCATCATCGTTCCAATCATATTTCAACCAATCATAAACTTCATAGGTCACACGGATTTGTCCTTGATGTGGAGCACCAGGTGCGGCCAATTTTATTGTCCGTGTTTTACCCGCAAGGAAATTCCCCGTTGCTTCCAGCGATTCTGGTTCTGGCAGTGCACCGGTTAATGCAGGGTCTAAACTAATATTGCTCAGCGTAATCTTGTTGCTATCATAACTAAGGCAATTATTATCAGAGCTGACAATAAAACCATTGGCAGTAAAATGTTCAATTTGCATCGGTTGTGGCAAGTCTGACGTTTCAGGTCCAAAGCTGTTTTGTAACACTAACCGGCCAAATCGAATTTGAACACCGTCTGGTGACGCATCTACTGTGCTTGTTGCCTTGACGGTATCTGTGTCTATGATAGTCGCAGTAGAAAAGTTAATATCTGAGCTAAATGGCGCTACTTGTGTGTTCGCAGAGCGGTTATAAAAAAAGTTATCATCCTCTGACAATTGGTAGTGTAATACCCCTTTGGGTAATGTAGCAATAGCAGGTAGTGGGGTTAAATCATTTTGACTTAAGGTACCCGCAGTCATATTGGCGGTTAAGGGTAGTTTGTTACTATCAACGCCGGTTGCTGTTTGGTCTAATGTGGGCGCAGTAATACTTACATTTTCCGCGCTGAGCTTCATATAGTCATTCGCGCTATCTTGAACGTCTTCATAATAATTTTGGGTAATAGCACCTTGTTTGTTACGGGCGGTAATGGCCAATACCGGCTTGATGGCGTATGAAATTGCCCCCGTACTATAGTTATCTGTTTGGCCACTATAAGCAAAGAATGTTGCTGTATTACAATCCGTCATAAAAGCGCCATTTTCTGCTACGGTTTGTGTAAAGTGATCAGGAATAAAGCGGCCAATATTGATATCAGTAGCATCAATTACAATACCTGCATTACCATAATTACTGTCTTGAAGGTCTACATTAAGCAAACCCACTTCTGAATATTGCGCCGCCGTATAAACCGACTGCCCCAAAGCAAAGTTATTGAGCATCACACTTTCGAATACAGGACTAATGTTAGCTGTCAGCGAGCTGGCTGCGGCATAAGTTAGGTCACCGTCGACACTAGCAGTTAAGGTAGGGCCTGTGCGTGCAATCTTAAGCTGTATTGCTCCAGGTGAATAGTTTGGCGTGATGACGCTAAGGCTATTGAAGGCGCTTACGGTTAGCGTAAAACTCTCGCCTGCAGCATGAGTCGGGGTAGCTGTCGCCGTAGCGCCATTTAAGTTGCTTGCTGCTAATTTAGCACTTACAACAAGTTCGGCTGGGCGGACCCAGAACGGATTGCTACTGCCGGATAGTGTTATGCCTCCTTCGTTATAATTGGCATGTAGACGAATTTGTCCCGCATCGTGATATAAGGGTGTCGGTATTGTTGCAATACTGTTGGCGTCAAAGGTTAATTCGGTACTTGTAACGTTTGGGTGTTTAGCAATATTATTACCAGCAATATTAATAGTAAAACTGAGGCCACTAGTCCCTTCGGGTGCAAGGTTTTCCTGCGATAAATTGACAGCAGTCTTATCGTCAAATAAACCAGTACATACACCTTGACTGTTTTTCACTGCCTGCAGCTTTAAAACTTCGCTAAATTCTGAACCTGCAGTTTGATTGGGCAAATTTGTGCTATTGCTTGCACCATAGAGAAACCTGAAACCCGCATCGGTAAATTCCATGTCACAACTAGTGCCATTGCTATCGTCACATACTAAAGGGTTGGCCGCTGTAACGGTGGTATTGGCGAGCGAAAAAGCCAGGGTCTCAACAAGGCTATGATTAAAAAGCACGTCAGTACTGCCGACAAAGCTTGGAGAACTAATAACAGCTCCGTCAGCAAGAAAATCAAGTGTTATTGATTGAGTACTTAACTCTGAGCAGCTTTCATTGGTACAGGCTTTAATTAACACAGACTCAGCGTCACAGGTTAACCCTTGGCCATCATGAGCAATTTCATAATGGTGAATAATAGGGATACCAGCAGGAGTTGCAGTACAACCAATCGTGCCAATTAAGTTACTGGCGCCTAAGGTGACAGCGCCAGTCGTGGTAAAAAAGCCACCGCAACTATCACTGACGCCTTTTAGCGTAGTAAATTCGCCAGTGAGGATGTAAGAGCCCGCGAAAAAGGTCCCTACTAGATTGACACTTGCGCCTGCAGATATGTATCCTGCTGCATTCCAGGTGATGGTGCTGTTGGGGGTGACATCAAGTAATTTAATTACCGTACTGGCACCAAAGGCAACGAAGGAGTCGCTATTGATAAGCCAGTGGCCATCTACACCTTCGCCATCAAAGGTCATGGTTATGCCAGCAGTGGTTGTCAGTGCGGTTGTATGATAAACGCCCTTTTTAAACGTTGTACTTACGGTCATCGCAGTAGGTAGTTTATTTTCTGCCGGAGCTTGCATTGCGGCTAGATCTGCTTGTATAGCCGCAACTTGCGGACTCTGATCATCTATATCCTCTTTGGGGGCATTAGTAAATTGCTCAATACTCCCTTCTGTAATTGTACCCCCAACAGTTGCACCTGCGGCTAGCGTAACACTGGTTCCGGCTCTAGCATTACCTGCTACTGCTGCATTTACACCAAGCGCTATAGCGCCGGTACCAGCTTGAACATTGTCTCGAATGACGACATCTGCACCCAGTGTTAGGACGGTTCCGGCCGTCGCATTGCCGTTAACTATTGTGTTCGCGCCAAAGTCTGTGGATGCGGAAGCTCCAGACCTAACATTACCACCGATTATTGCCTTGGTGCCGACAAGTATCGCGGCGCCAGCCGTAAGGTCGCCACCAACAATAATATTGCCATCTATGGTCGTGGCGCCAAGTGTTGCTGCGTCTCCCGTGGTCAAGTGGCCACCAACCGTTGAGTCTGCGCCGATCGTACCCGCGTCACGGGCCTCAACAAAGCCACCAATTTTTACAGTGGCGCCAAGTGTGGCAGCGGCCCCAGCGATAAGGTGTCCACTGACGGTTGAGCTTGCGCCGATTGTGGCAGCGGCCTCTACTTGAATATTACCACCGACGATTGAACTCGCCCCCATGGTGACGGCCGCGCTAGAATAAATCGTCAAGTTATCTAGGGGGGGGGGGAATTGTGGCGGCAGTTCTGCCTGTGCGCTAGACACAACAAAAAGTAGCAGAATAAACAGGTATTGCTTGGGATACGTCATAACATTAGTTTCTTATAATTATGAGTTGTATCAATTGTAGCAGAATAATCAGTTATTGCTTGGTATACGTCATAACGTTAGTTTCTTATAATTATGAGTGGTATAAATAGTAGTGTGTATAAAAGTGACTTTGTCACTTTCGTTGATCATTGAACTTTGGAGTTACCTAGTAGCCTAGCTAACTGTTGCTCCAATATTGTTATGCTATTGTTGGCTTTGAACTTAGTCAGTCGACAAACAGATAACAAACCTTGATAAAGTTAATATGGGTATTGAGTATCTGTAACACGCTATGCAAGTGTATCTTATCTGATGATGAGCGCTGACATTTGCGTATGCACTGGCAAAGTCAATATTGTGTTACTACCACCCAAAAGTATCGGCAAAGACTTTTCCTTGTTTTTACTGTTTGATGAGTGGCCTTGATAGTCTTGAATTAAATGGGGGAGACGATAAATTCAACAGTTTAATATCAGTGTATTATGCTCAGTATAATAATCCTAAATCATGTTCCCTGCTGCTTAACTGAGTATCGTTACATTTTTTATCATTAAATGAGCTGTGGAACACTTAATAAAACCATTACAAGTAACTGAATATTGAGTCACTTGTGGCGATTTTTCAGGCTTTAGCCGAATCTTATAAGTTAATCTACACACTCAATCTACCACCTTAATTTATCAAATTAATTAACTCAAAGTTAAGTTGTGGCGCGTTTTTCGATACAAGTAGCTACTCAGCAGTAGGGCAATGACCAGTAAGACAATGCTGATAATAAGTTGCTGTTGTCCATTGACTTGTAAGCCAGCACCCATTAATGCAAATATCGTCATTTGCGGCATAAAGCCGAGTGCTGAGCCTAAGATATAAGGCTTTATTGGCAAACCTGCGGTACCTGCCAGAACGTTAGTGAGAAAGTTTGACCCAACCGGTAACAGGCGGATAATCAGGGCTTTTAAAAAAGTGTTCTGACTAAAAAAATGGCTAACTTTCGCTAATTGCCCAGGGTAATAACTTTGCACCTTATTAGCAAATAGTTTGCGCGCCAGCATCAGGGTTATCAAGCAGCCCAAAACGGCAGCTACTGTTGCTAAGACCATGCCGTAGCCGGCACTGAATAAAAAGCCGGCGCTTAACGCAGCAACTTGTCGAGGCAAGCCAAGCGCCATTGCGGGGGTAAAAAGCAAGGTAAATATTAAGCCACCCAATAAGGTGGATGGAATTAAAGTATGCAAATAATTTTGCATACTAATGCCATAGTCACCGAGTAATAGCATCGCTAAGGTAAGCGCCAAAAGTAACGATATTATGCTGGCGAAAAGGCTGAACCTTAATGCGGACTTTGTTTTAAACAATTGATTGCCTAGCCTTAGTCAAATATTAAACCGATAGTAGTAAAAGTTTGCCCGAAAGATCAGTGGCGGCAACTTTGTTTTTATTTTTACCAATAAGTAGCGGTTATTGATCGATATCAATAGGAAAGCTATCGCCATTATAAATATTAGTGACACGACTGATGATAATGCTGCCGTAGTTGCTGGTACTCATTTTCAAAAAGTATGAATACTAACAGGAAAAGTCGTTGCGACAAGATGGGTAAAAAGCAACCTAATACGAAAGATGAGCCGCATTTTGCGCTGCTTTCTTAGTAAATACAAGCGCTGTTCACTAGTTCACCTATGGGTGAAAGGGCTTGTATTACATTAAGTCTTCGGCATTAGTTGTTGGCTAAATTTTTTAAAATTTTTGTTTTGGCAATAGTAAACTCACGCTCATTTAAATAGCCTTTTTTTTTCATCATCACTAGTTTGTCCAAAGCAAAAACTAGCTTAGTGTCAATATTGCTTGCCTCTGTTTCGCTATTTTTCGAATTTGTATTCACTTCAAAGTCATCTTCAGCTGAGCTATCGAGTAAAATATCCAGACTTGGCTCTGCTTGTGTTGAATCATCTGCAAATATTTCGGCGCTTAACTTTTGTACAGGAGTTGACTGTATTGGCACACTATGAGCGGGGTTTTTACGGTGAGTACTAACTTTAATGGTTCGTTTAGTCGTTTTATCTGGGTTGATATGTTGGGCAAATAACCACTGCCAGTCGATAACATTGTCGATAACTTTATTGTATTTAAGTTTAGTATGACGTGTATCATCAACCCGAAGATATAGGCAAAATAGGTAGCGGTTTTGCTGATCATCGGTTAAGCATAATTGAATGGTTCTTTGTTTTTCATTAACCATTTTGAATCTATGCTCTTTCGCAAAAGCAGTCAGTAGTTGATCTTCCAGATCATTTGAGAAGGTGGGTGTTGAATCAGCACTGATGATTGAAATAACCTCATCGTTCAATAATACTTCACTGCGAGTTATTGTTGATAGGTTAAGGGTTAATTCAGCCGTGTTGGCGTGGCGTTTATACAGAGAGAGTGATTTTTTTGTCTTATCAAACTCAAATTTGGCCCATTGTTGATGTAAATGACTTTGTTTTTTAATGGTGTTTTTTTTTTAAATACCAAAAATAGCCAGCGACAATAAAGCTCAATAAAAACATCAAAGCAAAAGTACTGTTGTTATTTGAAGTACTTAATGCATTATCCGTGATAGCCGTTTTACTGCTGACGGTTTCCGGCACTTTAATGCTGTATAAGCGCTGTTGGTTATGTTCAAGCAACAAGAGCTCGCCATTGTGGCTTTGATGTAAACTAAATGTGGCTGGTTCGTTTGCATTCGGTTTGATGAGTTTATGGCGGATATCTTGACTTTTATCTTCGCTAGTCAAAATTGAAGGTAATACTATGGTTTGCAATTGCCAATTGTTTTCTATTTCGCGTAAGTACAAGGCTTTACCCCGCAAATTTGTTTGTTCTCTCCCATGATAAAGTAAGGTTTTACGCTGGGTGTTGACTGCTGGTAAGTATTTTTTTATCTGTGCTTTTGGGATAGCTTTGCGCCAGTCATCACCAATGTTCGCTGTGATGAGCACATTAGCATCGGGTTGGTTAAATTGTACCAGTAAGTTAGGCTCACTATTTTTTATCCAGTCAAAATGTTCAGTCTTTTGTCCCGCGATAAAAACAATTTCATTGTGAATATCAGCGCTGTTTGTAAAAGGGTTATCGGCAGGAATGGTATAGTTATTTAACCCCTGTGTTCCTGGTTTGATGCGCAGTATTGCCTCATCGTAAAGTGCTTCATTTTTCAAAGCATCACTGCGCGCAAGGGCAATAAAAAGTAAACCAAAATCATTGTGCCAAGGAGCAAGATAAGGGTTAAAACTTAATTGCTGAATATTTTCTTGCTGCTGAGCAATGGCAATACGCATAACTTCATGTTGCTGAATCAGTTTAGGCATAGTGTTTCGTACACTTGATATTTGCCAGCGCATTATAACCGCGTCGAAAGGGAGGTTGATTTTTGAGTTTTTAGGGCTTAACTTTGACCTGATTTTTTGGCTGGCTTCGGTATGGGCAGTGTAAAAAGTGTGGTAGCCATCACGGTCACGATAGGAGAAACTTGGATCTAAGGTAATCGCCGTTAGTGCGATAATGCTGGGATTTTCTAAGGCTAATTTTAAATCAAAAAAAGCGGATTGAGCTATTTCGTCATTATTTAATTGATAAATCTTCCCCGCTTTAGTGGCTATAAAATATTGCTTTTTATCTCCTATAACAGGTAATACACTAAGCCATGGGTCATTTTTTAATGCCACTTTACTCAAGTTAGCGATCGCTGATAATTCCAAATCATTGGCTATTGGCGCTATGGCGTGTGCCACTTGACTGAAAACGGCGACCAAGGTGCAAATGAAATACAGCTTAAAATGGTTAAGCCCGTTATTTTTATCCATAAGATATTGAATTCCATATAAATTAATAATAAGCAGTCCATGCGTTTAGTGCTTAGCAAGTAAAATCGCTTGCTGTGCATCTATAAATTGATTTTTGTCCTTATTATTAAGATAGCTTAATTTTCCGTTAACTATTATTTGATCATTTTTTTTGCCATGTTCAGCAAGATAAAGTGCCTGTTTACCCCAAACATGGAGTGGGCGTTGTATTATCACCACATGGCTTTGTTGCGTAACAGTGGAAAATATATGTTGTTTCGATTCCAAAATGACTTCGACTAAGGTTTTATTATGCTCTGTGGTCAGGACTTTAATATCAGAAATAATATTGCCACTGTAATGAATTTGATTAATAGATTGTGCATAACCTTTAGGGAAGGTTTGTGCATAACGCGCGTGGATAATTTCACGGTTATTTTTTTTACTATTAATTAAGTAGCCTTGCACTAATATAATGTCACCTTTATCTGCGTGAATAAGCGCACGTTCAACGATTTCACCGATAACTTTTACCGTATGATAGCGGGTCCATTCTTTAAATTTATTACTGGTTTTATCAAACCAACGACTGTGCGTCGCCAAAGTAAATTCAGCAAAAGCAATAACCGGATTGGCTTGATAACGAATATCAGGCTTACTAACCAAGTTGCCTAATAGAGTGACGCTACATAAGTGGTTTTGGGGTGATTCAGATAACATAGGGCTGCTTGTGATTATAGGGTATAAGTGATTAACAGGTTAATAACGCCGGATTACTGCTCCCCATTGCTGAACAAACGGTAAGGTAACATGGTTATTTTTCATAAAGCTCAACCGCACGGCAAAGGTATAAGCTAACCGTGAATTTCAGTATCAAATAAATTTTTAATTAACATCGTAAACTCTTTAATAAATGCTAACTGCTCGTATGTCACAGAGTTGTTGACTACACCGGACAATATTTCTTGTAAGTCATAAACAATAGCATCGGCTTCTCGAATAATAGTATTTCGTTGATTAAAGGCTAAGGTCTGGTTTTGATTACATAAGGTAATAATTTGTTCACTCATTTCTTGTTCTATTACCTCTAACACCGAGCTTTTAGCCTGTGCGTTATGGGGGCTATTTTCAAACAAGCTTAAATGAGCGGTTAAATATTCAATGATATGAATATAACCTTCAGTATTGGTAACCATTTTATATATCTCTCACTTTATTGTAACCCTACTTTACTCGTAAATTAAGCTGATAATCAAGTGGCTTTTTTACAGTAATCAATTGTTATGATAAGACAGTTAAACAGAAGGGAAGCGCATAAGCCTATGATTAGCGTTCAATAGAGTGGAGATTTGACACCTATAGTGTTAACCAAAGGCGTCATTATAATCTCAGGTATTAAGCCGCCGCATTAGTGCTTTCAAATATTTTATCGGCAGAAGCGGCAACAAAACCTGTGTAAAGTTCACCGTTTTCCATCGGGTAGCGTTTGGCAAATTCATAAAAACAGCTTGGAATGGCAAGGGTTTTATCTGAGAACTCAACTAAGGCATGATCAGCCATGGTTGAAGATTGCTCTAGTTTAACGGCTTCATCACCTTTGATTTCTCCACCGGCACTATTGAGCGTAAAACCGTTGGCTTTAACTTCGGTATTCACGGCTTCAATTGAGTCATAGTTTTCTAAGTGGTTAATGCTGACGGTGAAATGGTTGGCGCGGTAGCCCCAGGCAGCAACCCATGCTGCGTATTCACTTTCGGCCAACAAGTCTACATAATCTTGGTGGCTAACTTGCCAATGAGTGCCTGAGTATAAGAAGCTTTCAAGGTTAATATCCGTTTCATTAATGCCAGCAACCATTTTCTCAATAATAGCTTGTACGGGCAACGAAAACTCTTCTACTAATAGCTCACTGATAAATACTTTTGGTAAATTTGTGTCTGAGTGCTCAAAGTGTTTTGCGTATAGTTTTTTTGCCACAAAGTGGTATTCACCACATTCTTTGTAACCTAAGTTCAGTAAATGCGTTGAAATTTTTGTGATATTTACCTTAGCAATATTAAAAGTGCGGTAAGCAACATGATCGTTGATTAAATCGTCATCGGTACTTAAAAGCTGGTGTAATTTATGAGCTGAAGGCGTGACTTCTAAGTAGTTTTGCCAAATGTTATTAAATAAATTTTTAACGGGTGTCATGTGAAAATCCTAAATGCATAAAGTAAGTTAGTGTCAGTAGCCTAAGTTGGCTGAATGGTATGTAAGGCTATTTATTATTTAAACAATTAGTTAACTCAGCTTTTAACTAAGCACTTAACTCGTTAGGTAAACAATGTTTAGGACAGCACACTAGGTAACCACTCAGAACAGGTGGCTATATTTGATCGATGTTTTTGAAAAAGCTGGGACGGATCCCAGCTTTTTTTAATGGACAGTGCAGTTTCATTTCAATTAAAATTTTGCAGATTACTTAATTGATAAACCAGGGCTTAATGTTGCTGGTAATGACACTTTTTCAGCTTCAACCGAAGCTACCGGGTAGGCACAGTAATCAGCAGCATAAAATGCGCTGGCTCTGTGATTACCACTGGCGCCAATACCACCAAAAGGTGCGGCACTACTGGCGCCAGTGATTGGCTTGTTCCAGTTGACGATAC
>Ga0307489_10002242_pt1 | contig 12919 bp, 17 predicted proteins | sample SB12metaG_FD_202247 | JGI IMG/M metagenome (GOLD analysis project Ga0307489, IMG submission 202247) | Sea-ice brine microbial communities from Beaufort Sea near Barrow, Alaska, United States - SB 1.2 | ecosystem: Environmental > Aquatic > Marine > Coastal | place: USA: Alaska | collected...
GCATGTAGTCCGAAGCTGGACCCTATATGAAGGCGATGGTGAGGCGCGGGTTGGTGACGGGTCCTCCTGCGGGCGCGGGTCATTACGACGGGCGCCCCTCCTCCGCTGCTGCCACCCCATCCCCCGCCGCCGCCGCCCGACCTCCTACCGCTGCCGGCGCTGCCTCCCCTGCCGCCGCAGACCGGCCGGCCGGGGCGCCGTCGACAACGCCTGGCAAGCCGCCACGCCAGATCAAACCCGTCCCGATGGCAGCAGGCGCGGCGGCGGCGGCAGCGGCGGCGGCCGGGGCAGCGGCCGGGGCGGCCAGCGACCCGTTCCAGGTAGGGGGCAGAACAACTACTGGATCCCAAATGCCAGACCACAACGCGTCTAACGGTCAGGCTGTATGCTCATTCATACCCATTGTGTGCTTTGCAGCAAGCCTAAAGATCGAACACATGTGTTTATTTGTTTGACATCGATCGAGTCGTTGTGTACAATGACCGTTCTGCAAGGTCGGTCGCACGTCTTCTGGGGCGCCGACGACCGCGTCACCCGGAGCTTCCACTCGGCCAACCGGTGCCTCCCCCGGCGGTGCCCGCCCGGCCAAGCAAACGACGCCGACGCCAGCGCCCGCGCCTGCACGCGCCGACACGGCCGCCGTGGTGTCGGGCGTCCTGGCGTCGGTCGGGTCTCCTCAGTGGGAAGCGGAGATGGCCGCTCTCAAGGTTGGGCCTGGCAGATATTGATCGCCACCACTAGGAGATGAGAGACGCTTTTGCGTGTAAAAGGAGGTACCAGGCTTCCGCCCTGACCACACTGTGAGATGCATCCGCGTGCATAAGGAGGCACCAGGCGCTTGCCCTGGCCCCCTTCCATCACCACCACCACCACCACCGCCGCGGCAAGCGCTAGCACCGCGTTTCACCGTCCCCAGATTGGTTGCAAGGTCGCGGGATTGCTTAAGCCAATGTGGGTTGCTCGTCAGGGGGGGCAATATGAGATTTTGCTCGATATTGAGCGTACGAAACGCGTGTCGATGACGTGGCGGCAATATCTGCCAGGCCCCACCTGAAGGGTGCGTCACAGCCCCCGGCGGGGTCAGCACCCAGCGGCGCTGGCACGGCGGCCAAGGCGGCGGAGACACCTAAAGTTCCGGCCACCAAGGCGCCAGCCAACAAGGAGACTGGCGTCGGTAAATACCCTCCCGCGCTAACGAAGGCAGGGCGGTGCAGGCTTACGTGATGGAGGTAAACCCTGGGTAGGTTGACCCTGGGTAAGTTAATCCTGGGTAAGTTTTTTTTCGGCACTCGAAACGATTGCGAACGGCTTTGAAGTTTTCCTTTCGATTTTGTGTTGAGTACCTCGACCAAGGCAATCGCGGAGACGAAGGCGGTGGCGGACAAGTCGGAGCTGCCCGACCCCAAGAGTCAGCGCCGCAGCCTACCGGCAGGGAGGTCATCCTGACTGTTTGCTCATAGTGTACCGGTGAACCCGATAGTGCCGGCAGGGGGGTCAACCTGACTGTTTGCTCATAGTGTACCGGTGTACCTGTGCACGAGTCGCAGCTGCCCGACCCCAAGAGTCAGCGCCGCAGCCTACCGGCAGGGAGCTCCCCGACGTGACTGTTTGATCCTAGTGTACCAGTGTACCCGTGCACACTTGCCGCCCACCCAACCCTGAGAGTCTACGGCGCCGCCTACCCGCAGGGACTCCTAGCTGTTTGCTCATAGTGTACCGATGTACCCGTGCCGGGAGTTACACCGCGTCCGCTTTCCAGCTTGAAGGGCTGCATCAGAGCGACGTGTCTCCCGGTGTTTCGGTGCTGTCAATGGTCCAGTTCAGTCCCCTATCCAGCTTCACGGCAGCTTTAGAGCTACGTGTCTCCCGGCGTCTCCGTGCTATGATTGGTCGAGATGACGCACTCCGAGCTGTGATTGGTCGAGACGATGCACGGGAATACATTCAAGGCCTTAACTGACGGACGCCGTGGTGAAGAAGCTGGAGGCGGTGGTGCGCACTGGCAAAGGGCCGAACGGGCTGCCTAGGTAGGGCGGTGCAGGTTGAACCTACCAAACGTGCGTTGAAAGCGCCTGGAATTAAGCGCTTGCAACTAATATGTGATGAACCGCTTTCAGATCTTGCTTTCAAATTCAAGTTGCGCCACTACACCGAGGGGACTGCTGCAACATCTCATGGAATTTCTCGAGCCCTTCTGCTCCATCGTGACGCTGCAAAAACGGCATGGCATTTCCACATTTCAGCTTGCCGTGAGTACTTTTTGGGGGACGCGTTGGTGGTTCAAATGGATTTCAATGACAAAAAATACTCAGGTTGAGGTGAGATGTGAAAGTCTCTGCTCGCTGGATGTCAGACATGGATCATCTGTTTAAGGCGGAGGCGAAGGCAGAGGAGGCGGTGGGCGCGGCGGCGGCGCGGGGTTGGACGGGCTTGGGGGCGGCGGTAGGGCAGTGCAGGTTGACCACAGCTTGACCCCAGCTTGACCCCAGCTTGACCCCAGCTTGACCCCAGCTTGACCCCAGCTTGACCCCAGCTTGACCCCGTGTTGGACCCCAGGTTGACCGCAATTGGTTCCAGCGCTTGAAGCTGATACTTGATGAGCCGCTTTCAAGCTTTGCTTTCAGCTTCGACTTGCGGCACTACTCAGCGGCGGATGAGGCCAAGCAGGCGGCCTTGAAGGTAAGACTGCAGATTGACCCCATACGAGAATAGCTCACAATCCGTTTTCATACACTATATTTTCCCGCACATATGCCCGTTTTCAAGCGTCAAGTTTACAGTTTTGCTTCCGATGTCAACCTGCGCCGCTATGACAAAGTGCGTGAAACCACTTAGACACTTAGCAACAAGTAGTACTAAGTCGTCCAAATGGAGCGTTCTGATTGGTCGAGCGGGCTCTGAGTCAGACTAATCAGAACTAAGTCAGACTAAGTGTCTCAGTGGTTTGGTGCACTTGGTCATACATTACGGAGGTGAAGGAGGCGGCGAAGAAGAAGCCGGCTGGAGCACCTCATGGGGTGGGGGCTGGGTTGGGGGCGGGGACGGCGACTGGTGCGACTGCGGGGGCGGCGGCCGGGGTGCCGGGAGGGGTGCCAGGGGTGCCGGGAGCTCCGATGAACTCTGAGCCCTGATGAGACATTGCGTCCAACGCCGGCATCGTTGCCCAGGCGGGGTCTGAGATCTGACTAGAGTAGAGGTGCACATCTGATACTGACAAAGTCTCTTGGTTTCTGACGTCGGGATTATCCCATGAATACGTTATAATTTACAATGTTAGAGCTACTATTTGAACACCTAGCTCGGCTCACCCTTACGTGAGCGCCTAAATAATATTCAGTAGGCCGGTTACGGTATATCGCCTAGGTGAAATGGGTCGTGGCCGTTTAACACGTGTGACTTATGTGATTTACAGTGTTTGCCTTTTTTCAATCTTCAATCTCTAATCTCGAACTCTTGCGGTTTCCCCGCAGCTGCCGCAACCAGCGCAACTACCCAAGGCGCGACTACAGTTTTCACCACAGCTGCCGTAGCTACCGCACCGACACCTGCCGCCACCCAGGGGCTACCACTCGACCACTTTTCGGCTCAACATAAGTATGCGTTGGCTGCATGATTTTCCCCGGGTCCATTGGACAGGGGGACATGGGGATGTGTGACCAAAACAGCTTAGGTTGAGCTCAAAAGTGGACGCGTGTAAGCCCCTGCCACCGCCAGTTTAGCTTTAGCCGCGGCAATCTCTTTGGCAAGGTCTTGTGCTAAGTAGTCGACGTCGTCTGCTTCGTTCTCGTGGCCCTCGGCCAGGGGCTTACACTCGTCCGATTTTCAGCTCAACGTGAGCGCTTTCTGTGGGATAGGGGGTATGGTTTACAGGTTGTTCAGGAGGTGTCTAGGGGGTGGAAGGGGGTGTTAGGGAGTGTGAAGGGTGCATGTGGGAGTGTGTAGGGTGTGTTTTTGGGTCATAAAACGGCTCAGGTTCAGTTGAAAAGTGGACAAGTGTAAGCCCCTGCCCTCCGCCTGCGCCGCGAACCGCATCCGCTTCCGCGCCTTCCACGGCTCGCACACCCCCGACCAGGGGCTTACACACGTCCACTTTTCAGCTCAACTTGAGCCGCGTCTGACGCACAAAAACACCCTACACACCCTATACACCCCCTGATAACACCCCCTCAACATGGGCTACACAACCCCTAAGCGCACCCCCTATCCCAAACAGTACGCTGAAGTCGAGCTGAGAAGTGGACGAGTGTAAGCCCCTGCCCCTGACTGCTTCTCAGCCTCCGTGCACCACAGGTATACCTCCTCCAGATCCTTTTCGCAGTACGGCCAGTCGAGCGGGGCGTTGATCCGGCACCAGAGCCTTGCAGAGTGAAAGTATATCCGAGGTCGATACGGAGGATGACCATATCGATACTGTCGTGTCCAATATCATTAGACCATATTCTATATCGACATTCAGGATGACCCTGAACATGGTAGATAACCAAATCGATGTAGCATATCCCATCTCGATATCATATATGCAAGTTCGATATCCCTATTGATATCTCAATGATGTCTGATCTCTCATATCGATCTCCAATATCGATATCCCATATCAATATCGGATCATATCTTGTCACGCTGCCAAACAGTGAGCACGCCGCGTGACTATACTTGTCAAACTAGGCTAATGCTGGCGATGGGGGGGGTCAAACTAAGCTAGTATAAGCTAGTTCAGGGGCTAGTGGTTAGTGGGTTAGTGGGTTAGTGGGTTAGTGTAGGGGACTACAGCCGGTGAGTAAAATAGGGGGGTCTAAACTAAGCTAGTTTAAGCTAGTTTAGGGGCTAGTGCTCAGTGAGCTAGTTTAGGGGCGACAAGTATACGCGTGACCCCCCCCCTGCCCGGGAGCGGCGCTCGCGGTACCACGACCCTTTGGGAGGAAATAATGGTGCATAGGGGGGTTCTGGCATTTACTGCAGTGAGGAAATGATGATGCATAACCCCCCTTGCCCGGGAGCGGCGCTCGCGGTACCACGACCCCTTGGGCTCGTACGTGCACCGCCGTTTAGTCTGCGGAGGGGTTGATAGTCACCACTAGGTCAGTTGATAGGTGGAGTAATGGATGATGCAGACATGACAGGTGCTTTGATAGGCACGTTGGATGGTGGATGGGTGGATGGGTGAATGGGTGGATGGGTGGATGGGTATATGTGTGGATGCTTGAATGGAGTACGGGGCTTGAAATGTCAGAAGAGTTGATAGTTGAGTTGAGGGAAACCCTACACCCTCAACCCTAAAGCCTAAACACTGAACACTAAACCCTAAACCATCATCCCATAACCCTAAACCCTAAACCCCAAAGGGTCGGTTACCTGCTCGATGGTACATTGGGTCTTCAGGGTCGAGCAGCGCAGCCAGTCGTCCTTGAATCAGGGGCTTTCTCTCGTCAACTTTTCTGGTTGACCTGAGCCGTTTCTGACACAAAATGCACCCTAAACACCCCCTCATAATCTCTGACACCCCCTAAACACCCGCTAAACAACCACTCGATGAACCCCTGTCCCACAGAAACGGCCGAGGTCGAGCTGAGAAGTGGACGAGTGCAAAAGCCCCTGCCTTGAACGAGGGGTTGTCCGCGAATATGGCGGTATGCAGGAACGTCAATTTCCGAGTGCAGGGTCAAGTATGATAAAGTGCTTGAAACCACTTAGCGACTTAGCAACTTTGAGGTCTGAGTCGTCCAGATGGACAGTTCTGATTGGTCGAACGGGACGCCTTGGCACGCTAAGTCGCTAAGTCAATTTGGTTCAACGCACTCTGTCATAATTACAACAGTGTGCGAACCACGTCATTGGATGACATCAAACTCAATAATCGAGGGTCACAAATGTGTTGGAGGACGAGTACCTAGCGCCATCCACGTCGCGTAATCATATTTGACACAAGAGGCGAGGGTCTGAAATGTGTGGGGTGACGTGGCGGGCATTGTGTACGTAGCCATACCTGCAAGTATGAGCCGATGAAGCCCTGAGCCTCGTACTGGATCCTGTTGCTGCTGCCCCCACTGCCCCCGCCGCTACCCCCATCCCCACCGCCGCCACCGCCGCCGCCGCCGAGGCCTCCGCCGCTGATGGTGCTGTTGCTGCTCATTCCATTGTCTTGCGCCGCGACATACGCCGCGTAGTAATCATCGAACTCGGCATCGAGGGGTATGTCGGCAGTCAGCTTCGTCCCGGCGCCGGCGCCGCCACCCCCGACGCCACCCGACGCCACCCGACGCCACCCGACGCCATTCCCGACGCCACTCTCGACGCTGCCGCCACTCCCGCCGCTACCCCCACTTCCCACCGCACCCCCACCCCTCCCGCCGCCATCCCCACTCCCGCCGCCACCGCTCGCCTTCTTTCGCTCTTCTGCCGCCGCCGCATTGTAGCCGGCGTCGTATCCCACCTGATTCAGCACTGCAGCGTTATATCCAACGTCGTACCCCACCTGTTGTTAGCGGTGCACGTTGAACTTGAAAGCAACACTTGAAAGCAGATCATCTCATTTCAGTTTCAAGCCCTTAGTTCCAGGCGCTTCAAAGTGGGTTTGACAGGGTCAACCTGCACCGCCGCACCTGGTTTCTAATCGCGGCGTCATATCCGACGTCGTATCCCACCTCGTTATTGTCCGCGGCATTGTACCCAGCGTCGTACCCAGCAGCAGGGGCTTCTTACACTCGTCCACTTTTCGGCTCAACGTGAGCATATTGTGTGGGATACGTTGGCTGCAGGATTTTCCCCCAGTCTGTTAGATAGGGGGACACGTGGAGGTGTGACCATAACGGATAGGTTGAGCTGAACAGTGGACGAGTGTAAGCCCCTGCCCAGCAGTGGATCCCAGCCCGCCGCCCTCGCTGCTGCTACCCTGCGCCTGTGGCTGCTGCGGCACCGGCGCCGGTTCATATTCTGATGGCAACAGGCGATCGATCTCCTCGCGCAGGTCCTCCAGCCAAGGGCTTACACCCGTCCCCTTCTCAGCTCAACCTGTGCCGTTTTTGACACTCAACACATCCCCTAAACGCCTATACACCCCCTCTACCCCCGCCTCAAACAATCCCTTAACATGCACTTAATACCCTTTGTCCCACCAAAAGAACTTACGTTGAGCTGAATGGTGGACGAGTGTAAGCCCCTGCCTCCAGCACCAGCAGCAGGGTGGCGTCCTGCCGCACTGCGTCGCCCACCTTCGTGCTGCCCGCGAGCGACGCCTGTAAGCAGGGGCTTACACTCGTCCAGTTCTCAGCTCAACTCGAGCGCTTTGTATGGGATAGGGGGTGCGCGTAGGGATTGTATAGCCCTTGTTAAGGGGGTGTTCTGGGGTGTATAGGGTGTGCAGGGTGTTTTCTTGTGACAGACACGGCTCAAGTTGAGCTGAGAAGTGGACGAGTGTGAGCCCCTGCCAGCAAGGCTGCCGTGGCGTCGCTCACGATACCGTCGTATAGCGCCGCGCGCTGCTCCACTGACACCGCCGGGGACCAGGGGCTCACACCCGTCCACTTTCCAGCTCAACCTAAGCCGGTTTTGTCACTTCACACGCTGACATCACCTAGTGTATCACACAAACAGTGCTTACGTTGAGCTGAGACAGTGGACGAGTGTGAGACCCTGCCGGGGACACCGCTGACACCGCCGCACTCCTCGGCCCGCCCGGCGCCTCGGTGTCAACGGAGTACACGTCTCCGGCGGAGCTTGGAGAGGGGTAGCGTTGGGTCGGTGTGGGGGGAAAATAGGAGGACCAGGAGGGGAAGGGGGAGGATGGGGAGGAGGAGGGCGAGGAGGGCGAAGCCGTGGAGGAGAAGGGTGTCAGGGAGGGTGAGGAGGAGGAGGAGGAGGAGGAGGAGGAAGAAGGCGAGGAGGGTTCCTGGGAGGTGGAGGTTGCCGGGGGAGTGGAGGAGGCGGAGGCGGAGGCGGAGGCGGGGGCGGCGAACGCAACGCCGGATATCGGGACGAACGAGGAGCTGATGACCGCAGGCGGCGGTCTGGTTTCCTCTGCCATGGCTCCCACCGCCGCCGCCGCCGCCGCCGCCGTCGTCGTCGCCGCCGCTGCAGCCGCCGCCGGCGCCGCCGCGACCGGCGCCGCGCGCTCCCCCGGCCGCTGCGGCTGCTGCCACGGATACACGTAGCTGCTGCCGCCGCCACCGCTGGTGCCGCCGCTATAGCTGCTGTAGCTGCCACCGCCGCGGCTTCTGTTGTCGACGTAAATAGGACGTGGCCGGAACACGGCCAGCGGGTCCGAAGCCACCACCCTCATTCCCACCAACACCAACAGCACCTGCGTCGACAGCAGCAGCCTCGGAGGCGGCATGGCGCTGTGAGTGCGCAGTGCGCGGACGAGACAGCGTGGACGCGCGCTAAAAGGTACGTGTGCTCTTCGGCTCGCCGTTGGACATACAAAAAGTGTTGACGGACAAACTTCGCAGTTCTGGTGAGGGGGGCCAATGGGGACTTGGATTTGCTTGAGTTAATAGACTGTCGCTGGTATCAATGTAGACGTAGATCAGCCGCCCGTGTACGGGTACCCCCATTGGTCAACCCAGCCCTTGTGTCTATCTACCGTCCCTTTTGAGTGGCCGCGAGCAGACGGCACGTGCGAGCCTAACGTTTCAACGGTGATCTTTTCGGTAGTTGGGCACAGTGCCTAAATCCCATTTTCGGCACACAAGGCTCCCAAGCTCTTGCATCGACAGATGAGCGGCGCAGAGTGCGTGGGATTCAGTTGTGTGGTTGCAAAACGCCTCATGCTGCCGAGGCGTTTTGATACCCAATGCAAAAGCTGAAAGGTCAGAGCGACACTTTCCGCCAGCACACGCGCAGCCTCGACTCCGTGTTCCCCAACTTCACCCCCGCAACGTCGGCTACATCACCGACGCGCACATCGCTGCGCTCACACCAACCACACGCGGTGCGATCCAGTTTGTCTTCAGTCACCCGTTTGCACCCTTTTTCTTTCTTGACCCGTCCAACCAATGTCATCCCGCGCCCTGGGCTCAACAACAATCAATTCTACGACGTCTACAGCGGGTGGGGTTGTGCGAGCTGTCAGTATCAAAACCCGAGTTGGAAGCGCGGCTGGTTTCACTTGAAACTAAATTGTGATGAAAAACTTTCAAACGTTGCAGCTTTCAATTTCAACGTGCGCCGCTACACCCAGAAACCGTTTCGGTGTAGGAACAGCATCTAATAAGCTTCGCAACGACTTGGCCTGCATGGTAGGGTGGTACAGGTTAAAGCTAACAAACCCGCATTGAAAGCACCTGGAACTAAGCGCTTGAAACTGAAGTGTGACATTCTGCTTTCAACTTCTGCTTTCAAAACCAATTTGCGCCGCTACAGCATGTGCTGCACCGGCGTACTCTACTTCACCGACGACGGCAACTTCAATTCTCGTCTTAAACAGTACTGCAACTCTGAGCCTGCAGACGTCGAAGCTTTCGGCACGGTGTACAAAGGTTCGCCCATCCATCCATGGATGGAATATCAATCACACACACTGTTTAACGGGGGGCAGGGCGACAGCCGGGTGCCTGCTTAGATGCACGGAAATATCTCTCTCGCTCTTTGTATGTCTCGCGTTGATGTATGTGGCCGCGTCGGCTGTTTGTGATTGTGTACGTCGTGCATGTCTGACTAACGTCTATGTCGCCCATCCCCACGTCTACACTCTTCGCACCACAATCGTGCAGGTTGCTGCGGGGCGGGAGACGTGACCTGCATGGGTTCCTAAACCACTAAACCAAGCAAGGTAGAGGGCGGTGCAGGTTGACTCGATCAAATCCATGATCAAAGCGCCTCGATCTAAGCGATTCAAATCAGATATGATGAACTGCTTTCAAATGCTAGTTTCTGTTTCAACTTGTGCCCTACACCACGGGGTACCGAACGCAGAACTTGACCCCGAGTCTCGCGGCTACCTCGATCCCTGTACCTTCGGGATCCTTGTACGCCTCACGCATTCCACCTGAGACTGAGCATTGAAACGGCAAGGGCAAACAGATAGTCGGCCAAGAGCTGTGATGGCCGCAACAGCATGTACATGAATGAATAAATGATAGAATTCCGCAACACGACGGCGATGAGGAACACCGCCACGATTTGTGAAAGATGGCCGTAAATGAATGCATGGATAAGTTCCGCCACACGATGGCGAAGATGAAACCCGTCGCGAACTGTGATGGCCGTACGTGAATGTAAACACACCCACGAAATATGACGACCATCACTGGAGATGATTGTAAAGAAAATAAATCTTGTTTACAAAATTGCACCTCCCGAAACGCGCCGCGTGCGCAGCTTTATGTGCCCCATATCCTATCCACCCGTTATCTACCCCCCATGTACCCGTATGACGGGGTTGATCCAGGTTGGTCGCCTGAGCGCTCTTTGTTGGCCATTCATCGGCATAATGAACGAATCATATCAAATACTTCCATGCAATGACTTGTCGTTCGCGCTCCGACATCGGCTCGACCCGCGCCGCCCCAGCGCGGCTCCGTGCCGCAGTGCACCACCCCCGTTGTTTATTTCTTGAACAGGGTTCAGGGTTTAGGGTTCAGGTAAACCCTAAACCATTTGTTCAACACGTCGTCACGCCACGCCACTCCACGCCACTCCACTCCGCTCCACTCCACTCCACTCCAATCCACTCCACTCCACTCCACGACGTTTCGTAACGTTCCCGTACAGACTCGCCGCATCCTCCTCCCTGGCCTGCCGCGGCATCCTGACTGTTCGCACTGATTATAGTTAACCCATACTCACCGATACCCTTTAGTACCCAATGTACCACCCTGCAACCCCTCAGTACCCCTCCTCAATACCCCCTCCTCAGTACCCTACTGCAACTCCTCAGTACCCCTCCTCAGTACCCCCTCCTCGGTATCCCCTCGGCATACGCATTCGCCGTTACCCTTCAGTACCCTCAGTACCCCCCTATATCCCCTCATGACCCCTCCTCAGTACCCCCCCAGCAACCCCTCAATACCCCTCCTGAGTAACCCCCTGCAACCCCTCAGTACCCCCTCCTCAGTACCCCCTCTGCAACCCCTCAGGACCCCCTGCGCAGTACCCCCTCGGCGCACGCACTCGCCGTTACGCGAACTTTTGCCCCGAGCCGCCTCCGGGGCGGAACGCGGGATGAGGCGGCATGCCATGCATGGGCTGCAGCGGCATGGAACCGCCCATTACTCCCCCCTGCTGGCCCCCGAACTGCCCCCCGAACGGGTCCACGGCTCCCGGCGCCGCCGGCCAGGGGCTTACACTCGCTCACTTCAGAGCTCAACTTGACGACCTTCGACACACATCGCTCACGTTAGAGCTCAACTTGAGCACCATCGGGACACATGCACAGGTTATACGGGGGATAAGGTAAGCTTAAGTTGAGCGGAAAAAGGCAAAGTAAGCTCAAGTTAAGCGGAAAATGGGAACGAGTGTAAGCCCCTGCCGCTGGCGCCACCCCGGCGTGCCGCTGCATCCACGCCGCCGCCGCCGCCATGCGCTCGCCGTACAGGTCCTGCACCCATGGGCTTACACGCGTCCACATTTCAGCTCTACCTGAGCCGTTTCTGACACAAAATGCACCTTCACTAAACCCCCAATACCCCCAATACCCTTCAATACCCCCGACACCTTCTAACGACCCCCTAGACAAACACCGAACGCACCCCCTATCCCGCTAAAAGCGCTTAGTTTGAGCCGAAAAGTGGACGAGTATAAGCCCCTGCCTGCAGCCCCGCCCCCCCCGCGCCACCGCCCCCCCCGGCCGCCGCCAGGATCCCCCCCATTCGGGTGTACGCTATCATCAGCACCGCCGCCACGGTGTAGCGGCGCATGTTGAAATTGAAAGCAACGTTTGAAAGCGGTGCATCACCTCTGGGGTTCAAGCGCTGATTGCAGACACCATAGGCGCTTTCAACACGGGTTTGCATGCTGTCAACCTGCATCGCCCCACCACAGGGACGCCGAAAACGCCAAAGGTGATGAGCAGGTAGGCGTGCGTGCCGCTGTCGGCTTCGCCGTTCGGGGTGTAGCGGCGCAAGCTGAATTTGAAAGCAGAAGTTGAAAGCAGTGTATCCCACTCTAGCTTCAAGCGCTTAGTTCCGGGCGCTTTCAAGGTGGGTTTGATAGGGTCAACCTGCACCGCCCTACCAGGGTCGCCGCCACGCCGGCGGTGACGCGCTTGTTGTGAGTCGAGAGCATCTCCGCGATGCAGGGGCTTACACTCGTCCACTTCTCAGCTCAACCTGAGCCATTTTTGACACAAAATACACCCTACGCACCCTCTAATTCCCCCCAATATCCCCTGCCCACCCACTAAACAACTCCTAAATAACCCCAACATTCAGCCCCTATCCTACACAAAGCGCTTACGTTGAGCCAAAAAGTGGACGAGTGTAAGCCCCTGCCGCGATAGCTCCGCGCACCGATGTGGCCTCGCCGAACGCAGCGTTGGTGCCCGCCTCCTCCTTCGCCGCCGCGACTACCCGCGCCGCTTCCTCGTCCGTCGCACCCTCCCGCAGGGGCTTACACTCGTCCACCATTCGGCTCAACGTAAGCGCTTTCTGTGGAATAGGGGGTGCATGCAGGGGTTGTTTCGGGGGTGTTTAGGAGGTGTCAGGGGGTATTAGGAGGTGACTAGCGTGTGTTTTGTGTCAGCAACGGCTCAGGTTGAGCTGAAAAGTGGACGAGTGTAAGCCCCTGCCCTCCGGCAGCGTGCGCGCCACCATGTCAGTCAGCGACTCGCCGCCCTTCTGCTCAATCCGCTGATTGGAGAAATCTTCCGCGGACTCCTTGATCTCTGGTGAGGCCCCGGTGTCAAAGCCGATCATCTGCGCCAGCTTGACGTGCTGCATGAGTTTGAGGCGGTGCGCGCGTGTCATGGCGCCGCCGCCCGGGACGC
>Ga0307489_10002243_pt1 | contig 12914 bp, 23 predicted proteins | sample SB12metaG_FD_202247 | JGI IMG/M metagenome (GOLD analysis project Ga0307489, IMG submission 202247) | Sea-ice brine microbial communities from Beaufort Sea near Barrow, Alaska, United States - SB 1.2 | ecosystem: Environmental > Aquatic > Marine > Coastal | place: USA: Alaska | collected...
TGACCCCTGATGACCCCCTAACCAACCCCCTGAACACCCCCTACCCACCCCCTCATCACCCCCTACACACCCCAGGCCGCCATCCTCACCGGCCAGCTCTCCGAGAAGATTAACGGCAGGAGCCCTTACTCCTGCACTTGTTTGCTCAACCTCAGCCGTTTTCGGGTAAAAGTTACTGACAGACTGACGCCGCCTAGCGTATCCCATAGAAAGTGCTTAACGTTGAGCCAAAACGTGGAGGTATGTGAGGCCCTGAGTTGGGACATCGTGCTCCTGGACGTGGCGCCGCTAAGCCTGGGCATTGACACAACCGGCAGGCCCTTACACTCCTCCACTTTTCATCTTAACCTGAGCCGCTTTTGTCACTGACTCCACCTAGGTGACCAGCGTATCCCGCAACAAAGAGTGTAGTCTACGCGGTCCGACCCCCTCTACTTTATGACACTCAGGGGTAAAACACTTGAAGCTCATGTGACGAATTCTTGGGATTTAATGACTCAAGAGGCACTGAAAATGTCCGGCAATGGTCGGTCAAAACGTCTGGGATTCCGGTACCTTTACATCCAAACTTCCAATTTCTTAAAGTAGAGGGGGTGGCACCGCGTAGCTGTTGAGCCGAGAAGTGGAGGAGTGTTGCGGCCGTGAGCAGCGGCGGCGTGATGAGCACACTGATCCCCCGCAACACCACCGTGCCGTGCAACAAGCAGGGGCTTACACTCGTCCAATTTTCAGCTCAAGCTCAACCGTTTCTGACACAGAATGCACCCTGTGCACCCCCTAATACCCCCTAATACCCCGTAACACCCCCTGCACACTCCTTGAACAACTCCGAAATACACCCCCTATCCCACAGCAAGCGCTCACGTTGAGCCAAAAAGTGGACGAGTGTAAGCCCCTGCCAACAAGCAGTCGGAGTACACCACCCACGTGGACAACCAGGAACAAGTCATGATCAGGATCTTCGAGGTAGGGCGCTCCAAATTGAAAGTGTTTGAAAAGCCGTGTTGAAAGCGCATGAAGAGAGGCAGAGAGACAGACGCTTCCGCGTGTATAATGAGGCACCACGCTTTTGCCCTGGCCCCTGTAGCGGCGAAAGCGCCTGATTCCAGCGCTTAAAACTATAATTTGATGAAACGCATTAAATGTTTGCTTTCAATTGCAACTTGCGTGGCTACATACAGGGTGAGCGCGCGATGGTCAAGGACAACAATATGCTTGGCGAGTTCGAGCTGACCAGCATCCCCAAAGCGCCCCGAGGTAGCGCAGTGCAGGTGCAGGTTGACCCAGATTTGACCGCGCTTGGTTTCAGCGTTTGGAGCTAAAATATGATGAACCGCTGTCAGACTTTGCATACAATTTCAAGTTGCGGCGCTGCGGCACGGTGTGCCGAAGATCATTGTGACGTTCGATGTGGTCGCCGACGGGATCCTCAACGTCACCGCCTCCGACGCTGCCACGGCAGGGCGAGGATCAGGGCGTACACTCGTTCACTGTTCAGCTCAACGCAAGCGCTTTTGATGGGCTACACGCGTCCAATTTCCAGCTTGACGTGATCACTCTACATGGACTACGTCGGGAGGTCATCCGCAGAAGCGTCTCAGGTCGAACTGGCAAGTGGACGCTTGCTGTGGCTTCAGTGACCAAACACGGCTCAGGTTGTGCTGAGAAGTGGACGAGTGTGAGCCCCTGGCGAGGATGACCTGTCGGACTGTGTGTTCAAAGTGCACCTGTAACGATAAGACGAAAATGAGAATGATTTTAATACAAGAATGGCGAGCTCCGTGCTGCACGGGGCAGGCGAACAACATCGTGATCAGCAACGACAAGGGCCGCATGAACCAGGAGGAGGTCGAGCGCCTGGTGGAGGAAGCCAAAATATACGCCGAGGTAGGCCGGTGCAGGTTGACCCTATCAAACCCAAGTTAAAACCGACTGGCACCAAGCGCTTGAAACTAGAAGATGACAATTTGCTTTCAAATTTGCTCCAATTTGCTTTCAAATTTGCTCCAATCTGCTTTCAAATTTTCTCCAAGTTGCTTTCAATTTCAACTTGCGCCGCCACGCCGAGGAGGACGAGATGAACCGCAAACGCGTGGAGGCCCGCAACGCGCTGGAGAACTTCTCGTACTCGTGCCGCAGCGCCGTGCGCGACGACAGCTCCCCGGCAGGGGCTCACACTCATCCACTGTTCGGCTCAACGTGAGCGCTTTCTATGGAGTAGGGGGTTGCATCGACGGGTTTCTCAGGGGGTGTTTCGGGGGTGTTTGGCGGTGCCGGTTGACCCTATCAAACCCACGTTGAACGCGCCAGGATCTGAGCGCTTGAAATCAAAATTTGAAAACCCGCTTTCAAATTTTGCTTTCGAATTCAACTTACGCCGCTACATCCAGGTGACCGAGTGGCTGGACTCCAACCTGCTGGCGGCAGGCTCTCACACTCGTCCACTTTTGGCTCAACCTGAACCTTTGTTGTGACAACCTCCACCCAGCGTATCCCACACGGCTCAGGTTGAGCTAAGCAGTTGACCAGAGTGACAAGATATACCATACTGATACTGTCATCTCCCATATCGATACGGTCATCTTACGGTCATCTTCGATATCGATACTGTCATCTTAAGTTCATTTCCATATCGAAACTGTCATCTTAGCATCTTGTGGACAGGATGACCATATCATATCTTGTCACTCAGCAGTGGACGAGTGTGAGCCCCTGCGCGGCGGACATCGAGGAGGTGGAAGAACAGATGACGCAGCTCCAGGTTGGGCCAGAAGGGTCATCCACCTCAAGTTGAACCTACGTTTACTCGTATTGAGTTAGATGACACCACAGGTTGTCCACCACACTGTTTAATCGTGGGTGATTGAGCTGAGTGACACCCTACGCAGTTCTGGTGGGGGGCGCAAACGGGAATTTGGATTGTCTTGAATCAACAGGCGGTCGCTCATAGAAACTACGGTGTAGATCAACCTCCGAGATTCGGAGGTTGATTTTATATGAGCGATGATCTATCACCTCAACGGTCGTGACCATACCGCGCTTCGCGCCATCCCCTTTTGCCCCCAGCACCAGACCTGCGTAGCCCTAAGACGTGGAGAGCATCATTAATGTGGCCCTTGTTGGAGGGGAAGCTGACCCCCATCATGCGCAAGATTCAGCAGTACTCCGCAGACAGCGGCGGCGGACCGACCACTCCAGACGCCGACGCCGACGTGGGCGCCTTCGCAGGCATGGCCGACATGGACAGCGCCTTCGCCGGTATGGGCATGGGCGGCGCGCCCCCCGGATCGCCGCCCCCCGTGGGCGGTACCGGGGTCAAGATTCAGGAGGTGGACTGAACGCACGAAGCACCTCAATTCGACACACACGCACACACGCGCTCGCGCACCGCAACAACAACAGAGAATCACGATGATACTGAATGAGCTGATCGATAGAGCTACGACTAAGAACTTTGCCTACGTGCCACTTGCGAAACCTAGCTACCTATTAATTCATTGAGGAAGCTTTCATGAGAGAATATAATGATTCGAGAGCAGCCACGCCCCAACATTGCACCGCATATCAAACTCATAATAATCTGAGTCTCAAAAACGCACCCTGGCCCTGTGCCCTTCTTCCCGCACCCCCCCGCACCCGCCCCCCCCCGCACCCCCCTCCCGCACCCGCCCCCTCCCTGTCCTCCACCGCACAGCTCGCCGAGCTTCCCCGTGATCTCCACAAAACGGTCCATGAGAGGTTGCTTACGTACAGCCGCCGCCCCACGTTCGGATAGTGACGCAATCGGTGGATCCCACGCCAACACGAGCTGACAGGTGCCAGGGTATTTGATGTACATGATTGTATCATGGCAGTGCTGGTGGGCACCCTAAACCCGCGGACCCTTTGACCATGCCAGACGAAGGTGGTATTTCCTCGATGTAGCGGCGCAAGCTGAAATTAGAAGCGGATATTGAAAGCGGTTCATCATATTTATGGTTCAAGCGCCACGATTAAGCGCCTTCAATCAGGGTTCAGCCTTGGGTCAACCTGGGGTCAACTGGACCACCCTGCCTCGGCTACGAAGCTTTCAAACCCAGCCTGGTCGTCGGCAAGAAATAAGTTGCCATCAAAAACCCCATGATGTAGCGGCGCAAATTGAAATTGAAGGCAAAGTTTGGAAGCGGTTCATCATGTTTTCGCTTCACGCGCGTAAACCAAGCGCGGTCAACCCGGGGTCAATCTGGGGTCAACCTGCACCGCCTTACCATGAACAACACTACCTCTATCCAGGGGCTTACACTTGTTCACGTTAGAGCTCAACTTGAGCAACTCCGGGACACGTTCACGAGTTGAGTTGGGTTATACGGTGGACAGAAGAGCTCAAGTTGAGCTGAAATGTGAACGAGTGTAAGCCCCTGCCTCTATGACCGGCGTTGCCCACCCATAGATTGGCCACAGGATAACCCCAAACCCGACGAAAGAGATTCCTCCTAGACATGTCGACGCCGGCATCGCCCAAGCCGCGCTATCTTCCCACTTTGAACCTCTCCGATGGAACTTCAGATATATGACGAGATAGCCTAAGATGCCAAAGTTTGCCGCCATCGAACAGGGGCTTCAACTCGTTCACGTCAGAGCTCAACTCGAACAACTCCAGGGCACATTTATGAATTAAGTTGGGTTATACAGTGGACAGAAAAGCTCAAGTTGAGCTGAAATGGGAACGAGTGCATGGGATAAGCCCCTGCCATCGAAATTGCTGTGAGGAGGAACCAGAGCCTTGAAGCCTTTGAGCGGTGAAATACAGTTGTCACCAGATTATTTGAACCATCCCCGAAACTCACGAGAGCTACCGTCGCAAAGATCCAACCCAGACGCTCTAGTTTTTCCCTCACAAGGCGCCGTTTGTGGGCCCGCCCCTGCGCATCGACAACAGTGTCTGAGGTATTGTCCTCATCCTCGGCCACGAGCCTCTCATACGCCATAGTGTCTTAGTAAGGACCAAGAGAGCTCGTGCACCCCGACGAAAGAAGGGGTTGCGTATATCGAGCGCTTGTTTGCTTGCGTCTTGCGACAGGCCAATGGGCGCAGCTGGTGTCAAGGCGTCTGCCCAGTTCTCAAGTTCATGCCTGGACCACCTGACAGTTGACTTTTATTCTCCACCCTAAACCTACACACCTAAACCTGAAAACCCGACCTCCCTACAAAACCTAAACCCCGTGCCACGTGTCGTCAGCGATCTCCGGGACCAATCCCGTGCCGAGTTTTTCTCAAGCGTGCTTTCAACCTGCACGCCTTCACGCGCGCGAGGCCGCTTCCTCGCGACGCACTGTGGTGATGATGGCGAGCGCGTCGATCGCCGCATTCCCCGCCGTGCGCGTCGCGGCGCGGTCAGGCGGCGGCGGCGGCGGGACGCGCAGCTGCATGGTGTCCGTCGGCAACACCACCAAAGTGGTTGGCATCACCAGCGGGATGTTCTTGTTCTCGAGCTCCGGGCGGTACCTCCGCGGCCCCGCCGCCGCCGCCGCCGCGACACCCGCGTCAGGCGCCGTGGCGGAGGCGGCGGCGGCGGCGGGGCGGGGGAAGTACGCGGGCCGACGCGTGGTGCTAACTCGCGAGGACGGCAAAAACGGCGATATGTTGAAGCGACTTGAGGCCCGCGGAATTACGTGCACGGAGTTGCCGCTGATTGAACACACGCACGGCGCGGTAGGGCCGGGCCCAGCAGGTATTGCATTGCCCACCATGTCATCGACACGGATCCGAGCCCTCGTTTGCTGACTCAAATGGCATCCTATGACGTCGCGAGTAATATCTGCCGGCCTCTAGCACCGCATTTTGAGCCCTGATTACTTGGGTTGCATCGCAAGGCATCCTATGACGTGACGAGCAATATCCTTGGCATCCTATGACGTGGCGAGCGACATCCGCCGGGCCCTTGGGCGCGGACAGCGCGGCGCTGCCGGCGGCACTGGCGGACCCCGCGGGTAGGGCCTCACGGATGCTGCTCGCCACGTTATATGACGGCATTGGAGTCAAGAAACGAGGGTTCAAACGCGACTGATGACGTGGCGCCCCCCATGGCCTGACGCTGACGGACGATGCTCGCCGCGTCAGAGGTTGGCGTGTAAGTTCAAGAAACGAGGGTTTAAAACATCAACATTAGTGAGGCTCTATACGCGGGCTGGGCTTGGGTGTGTGTCACGTCGCCCGAGGCAGCCAAGGTAGGGCGGTGCAGCTGCAGGTTCGCCCCAGGTTGACAGCGCTTGGTCTCAGCGAGGGAAGCTAAATGTGATGAACCGCTTGCAAACGTTACTATCAATAGGCCGATTTCGGTATATCGCTTCCCGCGCCGAGCGCTGACGCTTTGCCCGCTACTCTGAATGGGCATTTCACCCAGGCGATTTACCGAAATCGGCCTATTCAACTTGCGGCGCTACGCCAAGGTGTTCCTGGAGGCGTGGCGCGCGGCAGGCCGGCCCAACGTACCCGTCGCCACCGTCGGCGCCGGCACCGCAAAAATCATCGCCCCTGAGTACGCCGCCGGTGGGACCCGGCGGATTATACACGCCGCGTCAAAGGTGGGCACTTAACTTAACTCAAGACACGAGGGTTCGCAGTGAGATGTATGACGTGGCAGTCATATCCGCCAGGCCCTAGCCACCGGCGCCCTGACGGCGCAGGCCTTCACGCCCTCCAAGGTAGGACGGTGCAGGTTACCAGTACCAAAACGGGTGATGACAGCGCGCCTGGTTTCAGCTCTTGAGACTAAAATGTGGTGAACCGCTTTGAAACGTTGCTTTCAACTTCAGCTTGCGCCGCTACACGAAGGCCAACGCGGAGACCCTGGCGGAGGAGCTGCCGCTGCCCCCGCCCTCCAGTAGGGCCTGGCACATATTGCATGCCATGTCAAAGGATGCCGTTAAGTTAAATCAAGAAACGATGGTTCAAACCGCGCTTTATCAGGCGGCGGGCGACATCTGCCTGGCCCTGCCCCCAGGCAGCGGCAGCGGCGGCGGCGGCGGCGGCGGTGTAGCTCGAGTGCTGTACCCGGCGTCATCAAAGGCGGGCGGCACGTTGCAAGCGGGGCTGGCGGCAGGGGCTTACACCCGTCCACTTTTCAGCTCGCCCTGAGCCGTTTATGGCACAAAGTACACCCTCATCACCCCCTGTTACACCCTGACCCACCCTACATACCCCCCAAACAACCCCTCAATGTACCCCCTATCCTACTCAAAGCGCTTACGGTGAGCCGAAAAGTGGACGAGTGTAAGCCCCTGGCTGGCGGCGCGCGGGTTCGCCATGACGCGCCTGGACACGTACAACACCGACGCTGTGCGGTCGGTCGACCCCGCGGTCATGGCGCTCGCCAAGACGGCGGACGTCGTCACCTTCGGCTCCCCCTCCGCCGTCAAGGCAGGGCGGTGCAGGTTGAAACCAGTTCAACCCAGGTTCAAACCAGTTCAACCTAGGTTGAAATCAGTTCAACCCAGGTTGGAACCAGTTCAACCCATGTTGAAACCAGTTCAACCCAGGTTGGAACCAGTTGAACCCAGGTCGTAGGCGCCTGGTTTCAGCGCCTGTTGAAAGCGCATACCGTCTATCAGGTTGTTACAGTAACTTGTACCGAGAAACTCAAGTTGATCTGAGAAGGTAACGAGTGTGGGGCCATACGCCAAGGCTTGGGTGGCACTGAGCGGGCTGGGCGCGGACGCGGGGGGTGGGGCCTGGCAGACATTGCCCACCACGTCATTCAACGCACTTTGATGCCTCGTTTCATAACTTAAACGGCATCCTATGACGTGGCAAGCCATATCCGGCAGGCCCCGCGTGATCCAACGCACTTCGGAGCCTCGTTACATAACTTAAATGGCATCCTGTGACGTGGCGAGCCATAACCGGCAGGCCCTAGCCTGGGGGGAAGTGGCGCCGGAGCAGCCGCTGTACGCGTGCATCGGCGGCACCAGCGCCAAGGCGTGTAATAAGATTGGGTTGCCGGGGGTGATGTTCCCGGAGGACCCGGGGCTGGACGGCTGGGAGGGCACTGTGTTGCAGGCGCTCGACACCTTGTGACGTGTGACGTGGCACCGGGCTGCAGGAGCTTGAAACCCTGTGACGCGGACCATTGCGACGCGTACGAAAGAGTGGGCTCCGTGCACCGCACTGGTGAGGCGTTGGACAGCCCGTGACGTGCAGCTTGGGGCGTGGGGTGTGGGGCGATCCGGCGCGGGATGTGTACTTTAGTATTACGTGTAACTGTTTAATTTAATGAGTTGTAGTGTGTGTGTGTGTGTTTTGTGTGGATGCAACACGACGCACACACGAGTAGCTCGAGATTTTGTAAACAATATCGTTTACTGTTGCTCGCTCCACGTCCAGTATCCCACACTGTCAGGTAAACCCATAGGACACAACTCCAAAGAGAGGAACGGAATTCGGAAAGAATGCGAGGGAATAAGGAATTGAGGATTAGTAAGAGTAGCAAGCTCACCCGACGATAGTCACGCGGACGACCTTCGTTATTTAGTCATGCGATATCTAAGATGAGCACTCCATCTAGCGGCAAAGATTTTACAAGTTGTGTGTGAGCCATTTGAAGGCAGCGCACGTCTAGGGCCCAATGCATGTTTTATTGTGTGTGCGTGGTGTGCACGTTAGTATCTTGTCCTCCTCCTGGACGCAACACCCGCCCGCGGGTGGCTGCGTTATCGTTGCTTTCACCAGGCAACGCGACCCTCACTCGGGCCCGGGCGCCTCGGCGGCGGCGGAAGGAGGCAGCAGCCCTCCGTCATCCACCGGTTCCGGGAAGAAGTTGAGCCGCTTGATGAGCGCCCACCCGCGTTGATGGACCTCCACGTCGTACGCCCTGTCGACCTCCTCCTTGGTGGGAAGGTACCCAACATGTACTGTTCCTGAGCACCTGATTCATTTCCCAGCTGCATGGCGGGTTAGTATCTCCACGACGGCGCGATGCCCTTTTCGTGTTGCGGCTTGCAAGGGTGTCCCCCCGCCGCACACAGTGAGCGATTTGTCCAAGTCCGCCCCCTTGCCCAGCAGCGCCTCCACGACACCCACGTGGCCTGCGTGCGACGCAATATATAACGCCGTTACACCGTTAATAGACGCGTTGTCCACCTCCGCTCCTCCCTTGCCCAGCAACGCCTCCACGACAGTCAAGTGGCCATGCCTTGACGCATTGTATAACGCAGTGAGCTTTTCGTGCGTGCATGCTTTGTCCACCTCCGCCCCCTTGCCCAACAACGCCTCCACGACAGCCACGTGGCCGTTCAGCGAGGCCATGTATAACGGTGTATCAGTGTCCACCGTGCACACCTTGTTCACCTCCGCCCCTTTGCCCAACAACGCCTCCACACAGGGGCTTACACTCTTCCACTTTTCGGCTCAACTCAAGCGCTTTCTGTGGGATAGGGGTGCATTTAGGGGTTGCTCAGGGGGTGTTTAGGAGGTGCCAAGGGGTATCAGGGAGTATTTAGGGTGTACTTTGTGTCAGACCCGGCTCAGATTGGGCTGAAACGGGGACGAGTGTAAGCCCCTGCCTCCACTACACCCAGGTGGCCGAGCTGCGCCGCAATGTACAACGGTGTTGATCCGTCAAAGCACGCCTTGTCCACTTCCGCTCCCTTGCCCAGCAACACCTCCACCACAGCCAGGTGGCCATGATCCGATGCAATGAATAATGCTGTGCATTCTTCATCCGTGCATGCTTTGTCCACCTCCGCCCCCTTGCCTAGCAACGCCTCCGTCAAACCCACGTGGCCATATTGTGACGCGATGCTCAACAGAGTGATGCCGTCATCGTGTGTGAAGTCCGCCGGCAAAGCCATGTGCAACAGCAACGCGAGCACTACTGGAGTGTCGCCTGACTCTGCAGCGGCAAACAACATGCTTTCGTGGAGCACACGGTTCTTCCCTTCCGCCGCCTTCAGGGCTGCGACCTCCACACTCTTCACCTGTTCCGCTGCTTTCAACGCCGCGACCTCCGCCCGCAGCGGCGCCACCTGGAGCGCCACCTGGACCTTCACTGCGGCGGGGGGCAGAGTCGTCCCAACCAAACGGGTTCTCTGTCAACAGTAACAGAAGGTCCATACGCTAGTCAATGATTACTGGTAGCAAGGTAGGAGCGCATCGTTGAGCTTCGGTCGTCCAGGAGGCTCTCTAGGCTTGGAGCGGGTCTGAATGATGGGTTACTCGTAGTACATTCGGTGATGCGTGGTGGTGGTGTGCCCTACCCCACACGCACGTCGCCTCATGCGCCTCGCGTTCGCCCGCGGCCCCCTCCCAGCTGCACCCGTCGGGGCCGGCCGCGCACAGCGCCGGCGCTCGCGGGCACTGCGCTTCGTGCCCCAGCACCTCCCCCCGCGTGCTGCCCGCGGCGCAGTGCCGGCACGCCGCGGGCAGCGCCGCGATGGCCTGCTCCGCCACGTTGCAGCGGATGGGGGTGCGCGGCAGCGCCTGGCGGCACACGGGACACTTCGCTCCGGCGCTGCGCACCTGCTTCGAGCACGCGTCTCCGCCCTCGGCCCCGACCTCGGCGCACATGAAGTGGCCTGCATGAGACATATACATACAGTGAGCGGCGCGGCGGCGGGAAGAGAGGCACGCAGCAGTCCGTACTACCTAAGCGTATCGAGGATGCGGGATGGGGGCCGACAGAGGAAAAATGACGGGGCGTTGCTGGTGGGCTCACCGTTCGCGCACTGCTCGGTGCGTCCGACCGGTGCGTCGAGGCAGACCGAACACTTTAGGTACTCCGGCACGTCGTCGTCATCGGCGCGGGCGCGGACCCGCCCGCGGTTCGCGGCGGCCGTGTCGCTCATTGGTGTGCCGCGCTGTGAACACGAGGCCTCTCAAATTGCGTTTCGCACACGCCGCAGATAAGATTTTTCGAAGATGCCGACTTGGACTGGCCAATAAGTTGCGATTTCTCCTCCCGAACACCATTCGCGTAGCGGTGGACGATGGCGCCCCGGGCACCATCCGCACTCTTGCTCCTGGCGGCGCTGCTGTCCCCCGTGACTCTCGGTGCTCACGACCTCCCGCCCTCCTTCGCCTGCGATGCCTCCTCCTCATCCCCCTCGCCGCCCAAACCGGGTGCCGTCGTCGTCGTCGGCTCCGTCAACGTGGACCTAACAATACGAGTGGCGCGGCCGCCGCGACTGGAGGAGACGGTGACGGCGACATCGCCCAGTGTGGCCGTCGCCGTGGGGGGCAAGGCAGAGGGGTTATGCGAACAAGCACTCGACCGACGTTGAATCTCCTCCTCCTCTCCGCGCGTCTGTTCGAGTTCGAGCATTCACCCGCCGTTCGGGGTGAAGGTAAATCGTGCTCCTGAGCTCTGACCTCGGTTCGAGTGCTTGTTCTCACTGACCCTCCCGCAAGGGCGCGAATCAGGCCGTGGCGGCGGCGCGGCTCTCCCAGGGCACCGGCCGCCCCGTGAAGTTCGTCTGCCAGTTCGGAGGTGACCTTCACGCCTCGATGCTGGAGGCAGGGGCTTACACTCGTCCACATTTCAGCTCAACTTGAGCGCTTTCTGTGGGATAGTGGGTGCATCTAGGGGTTGTGTAGGGGATGTTTAACGGAGGTTTGAGGGGTTATATAGGGGTGTTCAGCGTGTGTCGGGGTGTTCAGCGTGGGTTGTGTCAGAAACGACTCAGGTTGAGCTGAAAAGTGGAGGTTGGAGGGGTTATATGGGGGTGTTCAGCGTGTATTTTGTGTCAGAACGGCTCAGGTTGAGCTGAAAAGTGGACGAGAGTAAGGCGCTGGCTGGAAGCCGAGCTGCTGGCGGACAACGTGGATATTTCCCAGAGCGGGCACGCGCCGCACCTGAGCTCGGGGCAGGGCATCGTGCTGCTGTCGCCCGACGGAGCGGTAGGGCCCGACAGACATTGCTCGACACGTCAGTGAATGGCATGTAATTCAATAAACGAGGCCCACTGTCACTGACGTGACGGGATGGACTGACGTGATTGGCTGACTGACACTGACGTGGCGTTCGCTGACGTAGCGGGCAACATATGTGAGGCCCGACGGAGCGGCGTCATCGATCGTGGTCGGCGGCGCCAACACCGCGGGCTGGCCCCAGGCAGGGGCTTACACTCGTTCCGATTTCAGCTCAACTTGAGCATTTCTGTCCACCATGTCACCCAACTTAACTCATGAATGTGTCCTGGTATTGCTCAAATTGAGCTCCAACGTGAACGAGTGTTAGCCCCTGGCCCCGGGGCGCAGAGCTCAATGCGCTCGTGGGTACCGCCATGAAGGGCGCCGCGGTACTGATGTTGCAGCGAGAGGCCTGGCCTGGCAGATACAGCTTTCCACGTCATAGAATGCCACTTCACCCAAGAAATGCGGTTTCAAAATGCGTGTCGATGACGTGGCGAGTAATATCTGCCAGGCCCTGAAGTGAGGTGCCGGATTTCGTAAACGTGGCGGCGGCGGCGGCGGCGCGCGCCGATGGTGTGATAATCATGTTGGACGCGGGCGGCGAGGACACCCCCATTCCGCCCGCGCTCCTCGCCGCGGCGGACTACCTCTGCCCCAACGAGTCTGAGCTGGCGCGTCTCACGGGCGGCATGCCGACGGGGACGGACGAGGTAGGGCGGTGCACGTTTTACCGATGACATCCATGTTGAAAGCGCCTGGAGCGAACCGCGTGAAGCTGAAATATGATGAGCTGCTTTCAAGTCTTGGTTTCAAAATCGACTTGCGCCGCTACAACGAGGAGGTGGTAGCGGCGGCGCGGGCGCTGCGGGCGCGGGGCGCGCAGCGGGTGCTGGTCACGCTTGGGGCGCGGGGCGCAGTGCTGGTCACCGGGGGAGCGGGGGCGGAGCCAAGCGGGGACGTGACGACAGAAATGACGTGGCACGCGGCGGTGCCGGTGCCGCGGGGCAAGGTGGTGGACGCGACGGCGG
>Ga0307489_10002244_pt1 | contig 12912 bp, 11 predicted proteins | sample SB12metaG_FD_202247 | JGI IMG/M metagenome (GOLD analysis project Ga0307489, IMG submission 202247) | Sea-ice brine microbial communities from Beaufort Sea near Barrow, Alaska, United States - SB 1.2 | ecosystem: Environmental > Aquatic > Marine > Coastal | place: USA: Alaska | collected...
ATAGGTAAAGTAATTCCAAAAATATCAGTTTCTTGAAATGCATCTGTTCCAATGAAGGTACGCCCAACTTGACCTGTAATGATAACCATTGGAATAGAATCCATTCGTGCATTTGCAATTCCTGTTACTAAATTTGTTGCTCCAGGTCCTGAGGTGGCAAAACAAACTCCAACTTTATTTGTTGCTCTTGAATAAGCATCTGCCGCATGGGCTGCACTTTGCTCATGTCTAACTAAAATATGTTTAATTAAGCCAGACTTTTCCCAATGATACAACTCGTCGTAAATCGGTAAAATAGCCCCTCCTGGATAACCAAAAATATGTTCAACACCATTTTGAACTAAAGCATCGATAAGAATGTATGCTCCTGTTCGAGCACACTTGTTTTTTAAAGTCATAATTTTTAGTCTTTGTTGCTCCTGAGAATAAGATCTTAATTTTAAATGAGAAGTAAAAATTGATTTTGAATTGTGTTTGCTAATTTGAGCTTCAGTTTTTAATTTTTCTATTTTAAAAATAAATCAAAATTAAATGTGTCGACTACAAAAACTAGAAGATCAGATAATTATTCTAATAAAACATAAGAAGTAATTAATTCCGCAACCTTCCATACTGTCCTTACCCGTATTATATATTTTTAGAAAGCTAATTTTATTTAAGAGAACTATTTTCGTATAATAATAGTCGTATCCAATTAAAAAAAAGAAAATATATGGAAAATATAGCGCAGTATTGGAAAGATGATAAACTTGCAAAAAAAGACTCTTTAAAAAGGTTCTTTATCAGAATAGCAAAAGGTTCAATGCTAACTTTAAGTATCTTTTTACTTTTCAGTAATGGACGAATTTTCACTCTAGCTGCTAAAGCAGCTGATAATATCCCTGTTTTAGAAACGAAAAAAAGAAATTGGCTTGAGTATATCCGCGAAAAGAGCCTATCACTTTTTCAGTCGGCTAGATCGATGTCAGTTTCAGACTTTTCGTTATTTTTAGGAGCTGCAAGCACAGTTGCTTTTCTTGGATTATTATTTATATCAAAAAGCATACTGGAGGATAGTCAAGCTAAAGATAATTTAATAAATATTCTTAGACGTTCCCTAGAATTATGTATCAAGAATTCGGAACCAGATCCTTTTAACTAAATAAAGAAAACTGCTTTTCTAACATTTTTAATTCGTAAATAAAAAAATATTTATCAGTCATCCTGGCCCTTATTATAGGGTTCTCTTTGTCCAACTTTTAACTGATAAATTTTTTTTTTATTTACAAATAACTATATTGATTTAGTAAGAACCCGGATCTTTCCAAGATTTACATGCTCTAACAAGAGTCTCAATATACTCCCTTGCCCTAGCTAACTCTAGATTTGACGCTTTTGTTTCTTTAATCTGGGCATCTAAGGCAAGCAAGGCGCGTAACAGGAGAAGGCCAGTTAAAGCTCCGAGAGCTTTGCCTGCAAACTCTAAATTAAGAAATAGGCCTAAAAATTTGCGCCATGTTCTTTTAGGTTCAATTTCAATTATCTCGAGTGGTAATCGGTTAAATGGACCGTCTGGAGAATCATTAGCGGCTACACTTTTTACCTTACGTAAGAAAAACATAAGAAGAAAAGATAGAGAAACGCCTTTAAAACCATTGACAAATGCTCTTTTAAACCGTCTACTGTTTAATGCCTTGAAAATCCTAGAAATAAAAATACTCTTTTTTTGATTCTTTAATGCTTCTTGTGTCATTTCTCTTTTTAAAAAAAAATAAATAGTTCATCTAGTTCTTATTATAGGGTTCTCTTTGTTTTGTAACATCCTTTTTTTGAGTTAGGAGAGAGTGAGATTCGAACTCACGGAGCCGGTAAGCTCTTCTGATTTCAAGTCAGATGCGATAGACCACTCTGCCATCTCTCCGAAATTAGCTAAAGGAAGTCCAAAATCCTTTTAGACTTTTTTACCTTCTGAGATTTATTATAACACCATTTGACAGTAAAAACAACTTCGCACGAACCAATGAATGAACGAAGTCCAGGAAGTCCATTAACCTTAAAACTGATTCTTAAGTCTGTTCCGATTCTTAAGTCTATTTGATCGACTATTAAATGAACCTCATGGACTTCCTAGGTGGAAGGATAAAACCTAAAGGTTCAATAATCGTTCTCTCTGAGACACTCTCAGAGCCTTTGGAAGAGTAAAAGAGCCTCTTTAACTAGTTAAAGTCCAAAAAAGCCTGGACCGCATTTGCGCATTTACTTGGATCTCCTGGACTCTATTGATTCCACGATTGTTAGATCGTGGGTTCTTAACCTTCATGAAAGGTGAGAAGGGTTAGCGGAGAATGGATTCGAACCATTGACCTTCGGGTTATGAGCCCGACGAGCTACCGAGCTGCTCTACCCCGCCATCTTTTACCCATCTTTTATTTTAAGCAAATGTTTGTAGTTTTCAAAATGAGTCGAGTTCAAGAAGTCCAAAATTAAAGAGCAAAGAGAAGGAATAATCCAAGATTCAATGAAAAAAGAGTGAAAATTGTTCTCGAAATTCGTTCAAGAATCGGTTTAATTTTTTGGGTACTAATTAACTTATCATTTTTTAAAATCGAAAAAGGTTTTTCCCAAACCTGTCCATCATACCAAGAGGCTTCTTCATAAAATAATCGGGGTTCGTTAAACTCTTTTTCAATTTGTTTCCAACGGGCAAAAATCACAAGGATAAGAAAAAAAAGAAAGTTTAAACTAATAGCCAAATTGATTAACAGCCAGTCGAAAAGATAACGACTATCTAGAAGAGTGGAAAAGCGAAAAAAAGAAACAAGAACAAAAAAAAAGGAAAAAAGAGAAAGTAATTTTTTGTCATAATTCTTCTTGGACAAGGTTGTCCAATTAGTTAATTGATTCTCTTTTAATCCAATATAAGTATTAATTGGTTTTTGATCTTCTGGAACCGGACACAATAAAAAAATTTTAATATTTGAGTTCATTCTTAAGAAGGGTAAAAGCTGTCTTAACCGCCCTCGTATCTTTGGCATTCGACCTCGTGCGTCATAGATCCATTTAAAACTTGACTTGAACTTCCTGACCTTTTTCCTTCCTTTTTTCTTTTTGATCTTTTGAATTGCAAGAAGTATGGACTTCCTGGACTTCGTTCGTTCATGCTTAAAAAAATGAAGTTTGGTTTGTGATCAAAGATCTTTTAACCACAGATGAAATTAGCTACAAGATCTAAGATCTTTACAAGACCTAAGAGCTTAAAGATCTTTAAGCCGTTTTAACTGGACTTCGTTCTTGGTTCTTGTCAAATTGATTCTGGACTTCGTTCGCCGAGATCTGTGAAAACGCAAAGCGTTGAGGGGTAAAAAAAAGAAGAAAAGAAAAGAAAAGTTCGCTTTTTTCTTCCTTAGAAATCAGTAGTCTTTGTTTTAATCAGTAAAAGAATTAATTGAAGAAATAAGCATCCCCAGGTAATATTTTCCAGAGGGTTCGAAACCGAAGTAGAATTGCTATTTGTTGTTAAATCTTTACTACTTTCATTTTGATTTAAAATGAAAAGAATCCCAAGGAGACTATTGGCGAGTAAAATAAAATTGAGAGAACTTGTTACCTGAATCACGTTTAACCTCATTTAGAACCTGAAGGTTCAATTTAAACAGTAGAGTAAATTGGCTCTCGAAAATCTTCGAGCCAAAGGTCTTTGGACTTCCTAGACTTCGTTTGTTTGTTTGTTTGTTTCTTAAGTATAAAAATTTATGTGTTTGCTTGTACTTGTAAAAAAACAAAACCTAAGCCCAATCCAAAAAGTGTAATTCCAAAACAAGTAGCAGCAGTTGTAATGATTTCTCCCATATATCTCTCTTTTGTTAAGATTTCTATCAATTAATTTTCGTGATTCTTGGACTTGGTTCTTGAATTTGGACTTTGCACGAACGAAGTCCAGGAAGTCCATCTGGACTAGCTAAAGCTCAGAAAAGCTCAGAAAGTTGGAACCATTGGAGCATACAGGCGCAGCCAAGAAGTGAACCTTTAGGTTCTAATAGGTGACTTTTTAAAAACCGTTTCTTCCCCAAACAACTAGAGCTAATGAAAAAGAAAATACTAACATTAAAGAAGCCCAACCTAAACTTAGTACATCTACCATAACTGTGTCTACTTTTAACTTAATATGATTTTATTTATTTTAATTTTATCTATTATAATTTTAGGATTCCGCTCTCTCTTCTCTACTCTTCGCACGAAGTCCATAGAGCTCTTCGGAGCTTGTTAAACTTCATTTTAAACTTCCTAAAAAAACTTTAAAGATTTTCAGTCATTTGACTCTTTTGATATTCAAACAGGAGCCTTTACCCTAGTGTATTTCAAGCACGAAGTCCATGGTACCTTTAACACCCTTTTTTAGTAGAGAGTTATTGGACATAGTGAAAAGAAAAAACTATAAAAAGAGTAAAGAAATCCTTGCACGAAGTTCATGAGATTGATAAATCGACTGTTAAATCAAGTGTACTCAATTAAAAATCCACTGTTAAGATTAAGAGTAGGAAGGAATAAGAGTAGGAAGTAAACAATTAATTATTTACTTTATACTGTTATAATAATTAAGAAAATAATAAAAACAAAGAAATTTTTATGATCACAGAATTAAATATTTATGTTGCTCTTGGATTAGCGCTTTGCCTTCTGGCTTTTTCTGTTCGCTTAGGTGTTTCATTATATCAATCCTAGAACTTGCACTTTTAGAACCTGAAGTTTGACCTACGGTTCGTTTACTATTCGAAGTCCAAGAACGAAGTCCAGAAGTAGATTTGATATTGTTTGCTCTTACTCTTGATTAACCATAAGCGAAGCTGGCTGAACGAATGAACGAAGTCCAGGACTTCCTGGACTTCGTTCGTTCAAAGTTAAGAAAGATCAAGAGGACCTATTTCTTAAGAGCGGTTATTTGCTTAAGAACCTTTCATGCTCTCATGGACTTCGTGCGTAGATCAAAGTCTTAGATTTCATTCGTTCGTTCGTCTGAGAGCACGAAGTCCATATCTGAAAGGTTCAGGTAAAAAGTTTTATTATTTAGAAAAGGAAAATTAAAAAACTAAAGGAAATAGAACTATGTCAACAGTTAAGAATTTAAATAATTTCCCTTTTGCCGCAATTATTGGACAAGCAGAAATGAAGTTAGCTCTCCAATTAAACGTCATTGACCCTAAAATTGGTGGGGTAATGATTATGGGAGATCGAGGGACAGGAAAATCGACAACAATTCGAGCCTTAGCTGATCTTCTACCCGACATCACTATCATTAAGAATGATCCATTCAATACAGATCCAAAGGGGTTAATCAAACAGTACGAAACTGAAGACATTAAGATCCCAATGGTGGAATTACCTTTAGGAGCCACAGAGGATCGTGTTTGCGGAACAATTAATTTAAAAGAAATTTTATCTGGCGGAAGCAGCACATTTGAACCAGGCTTATTAGCCCGTGCAAATCGAGGAATTTTATATGTAGATGAAATCAATTTATTAGATGATCATTTAGTAGATGTTTTGTTAGATTCGGCTGCCTCAGGTTGGAATACCGTGGAACGTGAAGGAATTTCGATTAAACATCCTGCCAAATTTATTTTAGTTGGTTCCGGAAATCCAGAAGAAGGAGAATTAAGACCCCAGTTGTTAGACCGTTTTGGAATGCACGCAGAGATTCGTACAATTCGTGAACCAAATTTACGAGTAAAAATCGTAGAAGAAAGAATAAGTTTTGATCAATCTCCACAAACATGGTTTGAAAAATATGAAGGTGAGCAAGTCATGATTCAAAATCGCATCATTACAGCGCAAAATTCATTAAACAATGTCACAATTAACAAGGACTTTCAATTAAAGATTTCACAAGTTTGTAGCGAATTAGAAGTCGAGGGTTTAAGAGGTGATATTGTTACTACTCGAGCTGCAAAGGCATTAACTGCTTTTGAATGCCGACAAGAAGTAACCATGGATGATATCAAACGAACAATTACCCTTTGCTTACGTCATCGTTTACGTCGTGATCCAATGGAGTCCATTAACTCAGGCGACAAAATTGAAGCAGTTTTCGAAAAAATATTTTCGGGTACAATAATTTAATCTTTCAGACAACAGGCACAGCCAAGAATTGAGCTCAGTAGGATTCGAACCTACATTAGAAACTTAGAAGGTTTCCGTCCTAATCCCTTAGACGATGAGCCCATTCGGAAATGTTTCTTCTTTCTTCAGATCTTTTATTCAAGTGAAAGAAATGAAACTATGAAGAACAAGATGAAATAATTTCGTGCACGAAGTCTAGCACGAAGTCTAGATTTTAACCTCTTAGACTTTCAGGAAGTCCAAGATCAAAAGACTCAGTAGAGTTCTCACTAGGCGGTACTGGATTTGAACCAGTGGCCATCTGCTTGTAAGGCAGATGCTCTACCGCTGAGCTAACCGCCTTTATAGTTAGATTATAAACTATCCTAGCCAAAAAAAGATACTTTTTAAATCTTTTAAGTTTAAAATTTTGTGAAGATTCGCCAATAAGTATAGGATCTTCTAATGAAAAAATAAACACAATGGTTTTCATTTTTTTATCCTAATAAATCTGATGTTTTATAGCTTCATGTAAATGAATATTTAAAAATCCTAGGTAACTATTCTGACTTTCTAATAAAAGAACATAAGCAAACTTTGTCAACGTTCTATAGCTATTAATAATAGCCATTTTAAATAGAATCGATTTTAAAATCTTTTGAACTTTCTTCCAAGACGTAAATGGCTACTGCTTCGATTTCATTTTCTTTGAGTCTTCCTCCGAATGCTGGCATTCCATTCTTCCCATTTAAAACCTGATACGCAATTGCACTTTTTGTAGTCATTCCATTAGCTTCTAAGGTTTCTTTTTTTAAATTCTTTTCAGGAATAATAATATTGTTGCCTCCAGTGTGGCAAACCGCACAATTATTTAAAAAAATTTTTTCTCCTTTCTCAAAACTATTGGCTTTTACTTCTTGAAAAGGAAAAAGGAAAAACGAAACTAAAAAGAAATGAAACCAGTTGAATTTTTTTTTCATTTTTTGTTTGTCAGAACTCTTTTATGTACTCCTTTAATTTACCCTCAGGATCAGAATTCAGTCATTTAGAGACATGAAAGAACAAAGTCCAGGATAGTTGACTTATGGTTCCTGGACTTTATTCGTCCAAGACTCTATTAGGCTCATGTTTATTTTACTTATTCTTTGTAAAGGATAGAGATTCTAGCAAAAAAAAAGGTGGAATCAGTTAGGACCGAAGTCCACAACTGATTCCACCTTTTTTGCTTAGTTTGCCAAATATTAGTCAATTGGTTTTAATTGTAAAACAGGTTCTGTTTCACGGTTAATTCCTTTTTCAAATCCAGCTGCAGCTGCGCGCGCACGTCCAGCGTGCCACCAGTGACCTACTAATAAGAAGAATCCAAGAATATAATGAGAACATGTTAACCATGAACGAGGAGAACAATAGTTAACAGAGTTAATTTCTGTCGCTACTCCTGCTACTGAATTTAATGAACTTAATGGTGCATGTGTCATATATTCAGCTGCTCTACGTTCTTGCCAAGGTTGAATATCATTTCTAATCTTGTTGATATCTAAACCGTTTGGACCTCTTAAAGGTTCAAGCCATGGAGATCTCATATCCCAGAAACGCATAGTTTCACCACCAAAAATGATCTCTCCACTTGGAGAACGCATTAAGTATTTTCCTAATCCTGTTGGTCCTTGCGCTGAAGCAATGTTTGCTCCTAAACGTTGGTCACGAACAAGGAAAGTGAAAGCTTGTGCTTGTGAAGCTTCTGGACCTGTTGGACCAAAGAATTCACTTGGATAAGCTGTATTGTTGTACCATACAAAAACTGAAGCTGTTAATCCCATAACCGCTAAAGCAGCTAAGCTATATGATAAGTATGCTTCACCAGACCATACGAAAGCTCTTCTTGCCCAAGCAAAAGGTTTTGTTAAAATGTGCCAAACTCCTCCTGTTAAACAAAGGATTCCTACCCAAATGTGTCCACCAACTAAATCTTCCATATTGTTAATAGAAATGATCCAACCGTCACCACCGAAAGGTGATTTAAAGACATATCCAAAAATAACAAGTGGATTTAATGTTGGGTTTTTGATTAAGCGAACATCTCCGCCACCTGGAGCCCAAGTATCATAAACACCACCTACGTACATTGCTTTGATAACTAATAAGAAAGCACCAATTCCTAGTAAACATAAATGAATACCTAAAATTGTTGTCATTTTATTTTTGTCACGCCAGTCATAACCAAAAAGTGGAGCGTTTGTTTCTAATGTGTCTGGACCAAAAAGAGAGTGGTAAATTCCACCAAATCCTAAAACAGCAGAAGAGATTAAATGTAATACACCTACAACAAAGTAAGGATAGATATCGATAATTTCTCCACCAGGCCCTACTCCCCAACCTAAAGTTGCTAAATGGGGAAGAAGAATGAAACCTTGGTCATAAAGAGGTTTTTCTGGAATAAAATGAGAAACTTCAAATAAAGTCATAGCTCCGCACCAGAACACCATTAATCCAGCATGGGCTACGTGAGCTCCAAGTAATTTTCCTGAAAGATTAATTAGTCTTGCGTTTCCAGCCCACCAGGCAAATCCTGTAGATTCAATTGTTTTATCAGTCGTAATTTCTAAATCATCAAAGCGCGTTTCCACGTGGCAATACCTCTTCTGGGAATATATAATTTTCATGTGGTTGATCCTGAGCGGCCATCCACATACGAATACCTTCATTTAAAAGAATGTTTTTTGTGTAGAATGTTTCAAATTCTGGATCTTCTGCTGCTCTTAATTCTTGAGAAATGAAGTCATAAGCACGTAAGTTTAAAGCTAAACCAACGATTCCTACTGCACTTGCCCAAAGACCTGTTACAGGAACAAATAACATAAAGAAATGTAGCCAACGCTTGTTTGAGAAAGCAACACCAAAAATTTGAGACCAGAATCTATTCGCAGTAACCATTGAATATGTTTCTTCAGATTGAGTCGGTGTAAACGCACGGAATGTGTTTGCAGCATCACCATCTTCAAATAATGTATTTTCTACAGTTGCTCCATGAATTGCACATAAAAGAGCTCCTCCTAAAATTCCAGCAACTCCCATCATGTGGAAGGGATTTAATGTCCAATTGTGGAATCCTTGTAAGAATAATAAGAAACGGAAGATCGCCGCTACACCAAAACTTGGGGCGAAGAACCAACTCGCTTGACCTAAAGGGTAAAGTAAGAAAACAGAAACGAATACAGCAATTGGACCTGAAAAAGCTAAAGCGTTGTAAGGACGAATTCCAACAAGGCGAGCAATTTCAAATTGACGTAAACAGAAACCAATTAAACCAAATGCTCCATGTAAAGCAATAAATGCCCAAAGACCACCGATTTTAAACCATAACGTTAAGTTACCCTGTGCTTCTGGACCCCAAAGTAATAGAAGGGAATGTCCCATACTGTTAGCTGGAGAAGAAACCGCAACTGTTAAGAAGTTACACCCTTCTAAGAAAGAACTTGCTAATCCGTGAGTATACCATGAAGTAACAAACGTAATTCCTGTTAACCATCCACCTAAAGCTAAATAAGCACAAGGAAATAGAAGTAATCCAGACCAACCAACAAAGACAAAACGGTCACGTTTTAACCAGTCATCAATAAGTCCAAATAATCCTTCTTTTTTTGTTTGTACTTGACCAATTGTAATTGTCATATTTAAAAAAGAAATTTTTTATGTAGTTTTAGTCAACGACGTTTGAGACACAGAAGTTGGACTTCTTTGATGTGCCTTCAGATCCTTGACTTAATTTGAATAGAGGAGTTGTTGCTATGTTTTTTCTCTAAATAAGACATCTCAGTTCTAAGATCTGTTCGCTGCTTTCGAGTCTTTCAGATCTTATAGATCTTTTCGAGATTTCTGCAGTTATGCCTGAGCTCCAAAAAATGAGAAAAAGAAGATGTCCTTTGAAAGATCTCTTTTGTTTGGGAATCCTTGTCTTTCGTACAGGAATTCTTACTATAAACACTAACTTTTTTGTAAGTTTCTCTGATGAAATCCTTAGTCTTGAAGACATAGAAGAAGACGGAGAAATTTCGTAACTTTTTTACTAACTCTTTATTCCTCAATCTGTCTATTTATTATTTTTAATAGTAGAAAAACCTGTGAATCTTGTTTTTACGATACTTCATTTCTGTTAAAGGCTCTTTGGACTTCAGTGTAAACTTTTAATCTTTCATAACCAATTAACACATATTATATGTAATTTTTTTTAACTTTCTGAAAGGATGTAGGATGTCCAGTTAAATATTTATAAATCTCAATTCTTTAGGACTATTCTTTTGAGAAAATTTTGTTCCTAAAGTAAGACCGCAATAGGATTCAATAACTTTTAAATGTTTAGAACGATTTAAAAATTAATTACTTTTTGAGAGCTTTAATTGGGATAGGTTATCAAAAATCTATCGCTCTTAATTTTTTTATTTGTCTTAGCAAATTGATTAATATAATTTATCAAAAAGTTGTCACTATTTGTTACCTGATAGGACTGTAGTTTCTGTCTGGATTTTTTATTTCATTAATGTAATAAAGATAGTTAAATTATTCTATAAACTTTTTTTATATTTTTTAATCAGTTTACTTTACATTACATTTATTACGTGATAATATTTTTATTTATATATAAAAATATTATCATAATTTACATAATTATTAAAACAAACAAAAATATTCGTCAAAACTTAAGAATCCTTTTCTTGTAGAGGATCCTAAACTCTGGAAGTCTCTGAAGTTAATTTATCTAAGTTCATTAAGTTTAAGAGTTAACTTGTTCAATTCTTCTTTTTTTCGAAGGAAATCATTTTTCCTTTCAGATCTTTTACATTTCCTTAAACCACAACTTTTAATTTCTCTTTCTCATTCGTATCATTCTTCCTTTGATTTTTTACATTAGATGTTATTAATAATTTTAAATTATGTTTTTTATTGGTTTCTGAACTGTTATCGTTTAGAGATCTTGGGTCTAGAGATCTTGCATTTGAAAGCTACTTCCTTAAAATTCAAAAACTCCCCTTTTCGATTTTGGTCTTAAAAAGTAGAATCTTTTTGGTCTTTGTAGTTAATTATACTTACAAATCCGTCTGAACTAGGCTTTTTAATTTTAGGTTTTTTTAATTAATTATCTGCTAAGAGAAAGAAAAGTAGTAGTTTAGTACTCTTAATAATCTTTACCTTTCAATTCCTCGTATCTTTTCTATTTCTTTTTGTTTATATTTTAAAAAATTTTTATTTCTTAAATTTTTTTTACAGCTTGACAGAATATTCTTGCTATGACTATAATAAGCATTGTTTGTAAACAAATGAATTTCTACTTTTCAAAGTCAACTTCTTTTTCCTTTTAAGGAAAAGGTTAACTACAAATAAATACTGGAAAAGATAAGTATCAAAAGGAACTTTAGAGTTCTGAGTCGTTACTTTTTATTAAGAGTTTGATCCTAGCTCAGGATGAACGCTAGCGGTATGCTTAACACATGCAAGTCGTACGGAAAAGCAATTTTTAGTGGCGAACGGGTGAGTAACGCGTGGGAATTTGCCTTTAGGAAGAGGATAACAACTGGAAACAGTTGCTAAAACTCTATATGCCGTTCGCGGTGAAAAAAGTAATTTGCCTAAAGAGAAGCCCGCGTCTGATTAGCTAGTTGGTGGGGTAAAGGCCTACCAAGGCGACGATCAGTAGCTGGTCTGAGAGGACGATCAGCCACACTGGAACTGAGACACGGTCCAGACTCCTACGGGAGGCAGCAGTGAGGAATTTTCTGCAATGGGCGAAAGCCTGACAGAGCAATACCGCGTGAGGGATGAAGGCCTACGGGTTGTAAACCTCTTTTCTCAAGGAGGAAGATCTGACGTTACTTGAGGAATAAGCATCGGCTAACCCTGTGCCAGCAGCCGCGGTAATACAGGGGATGCAAGTGTTATCCGGAATTATTGGGCGTAAAGCGTCTGCAGGTTGATATTTAAGTCTTTTGTTAAACCTCCGGGCTCAACCCGGAATCTGCAAAGGAAACTATCTATCTTGAGTATGGTAGGGGTAAAGGGAATTTCCAGTGGAGCGGTGAAATGCGTAGATATTGGAAAGAACACCAACAGCGAAGGCACTTTACTGGGCCAGTACTGACACTCAGAGACGAAAGCTAGGGGAGCAAACAGGATTAGATACCCTGGTAGTCCTAGCTGTAAACGATGGATACTAGATGTTGTGTACCTTAGGGTAGGCAGTGTCGTAGCTAACGCGTTAAGTATCCCGCCTGGGAAGTATGCTCGCAAGAGTGAAACTCAAAGGAATTGACGGGGGCCCGCACAAGCGGTGGAGCATGTGGTTTAATTCGATGCAACACGAAGAACCTTACCAGGACTTGACATGAAGAGAAGTTTTCCGAAAAGAGAATGTGCTACGGCCTCTTACACAGGTGGTGCATGGCTGTCGTCAGCTCGTGTCGTGAGATGTTGGGTTAAGTCCCGCAACGAGCGCAACCCTTGTTTCTAGTTAGTATTCTAGAAAGACTGCCGATTATAAATCGGAGGAAGGTGAGGATGACGTCAAGTCATCATGCCCCTTACGTCCTGGGCTACACACGTGCTACAATGGATACGACAAAAAGTTGCCAATCTGCGAAGATGAGCTAATCTCTAAACGTATCCCTAGTTCAGATTGTAGGCTGCAACTCGCCTACATGAAGGTGGAATCGCTAGTAATCGCAGGTCAGCTATACTGCGGTGAATCCGTTCCCGGGCCTTGTACACACCGCCCGTCACACCATGGGAGCTGGTTATACCCGAAGCTATTATCCTAACCGTAAGGAGGGAGGTATCGAAGGTAGA
>Ga0307489_10002245_pt1 | contig 12908 bp, 18 predicted proteins | sample SB12metaG_FD_202247 | JGI IMG/M metagenome (GOLD analysis project Ga0307489, IMG submission 202247) | Sea-ice brine microbial communities from Beaufort Sea near Barrow, Alaska, United States - SB 1.2 | ecosystem: Environmental > Aquatic > Marine > Coastal | place: USA: Alaska | collected...
ACTGGGGTAAACCTGGGGTCAACCTGGGTTCAGCCTGCACAGCCCTACCTTCGCGGCGCTGATGGCAGCGGAGTCGGGAATCGCCATCTCGTCCGCCGGCACCCGGCGCAACGGCGCCATCGGTGCCACCGCGTCCTTCTCGTCCGTTGTCCGCCGAGGAGGCGGGGGCGGCATGAACCGGTCACCCTCCTCACCTGGGTCCACATCAGGCGGTGCGAACTGGTCGCCCCCGCTTCGCCCCTGCGGACGTGATAAAACAGCGCGGCTCTCGCAACATAAGATCGAGCAGAATAAAACCTAGAAACTCAATAAATGGAAAATGATCGAGCGCAGGAAAGGGGCAGGGGCAGCAGGGTGGGGTGGGGGCGCACCTCGCGAGAGGGATCGCGGGCTGGCGCCGGCGCCCCGGGTGGCTTGAGCGTCCCTCGCATCTTGAGCTCGACGAGATTTTGCTCGGGGTCCACGTGTTCCGCCGGCCGCGCTCGAAGCGAATCCTGGGCGTTAGCAAGCTTCCTCAGATTGTCCACTGAGTACTCACCGCCGGCTCCCCCCGCCCCCGCTCCCCCAGCTCCCCCCGGCTCCCCATCATCCGCGTCGGGCGCGCGCATGGACTTCTTCTTCCCGAGCTTCTTCTTATTCACCTGGAACACCTCCGCCTCCGCCTCATCGTCGTCGAAGCTCAGCATCGCGTGCAGAAGGGTCACCGAGAACAACGACTCGATCGACAATGAATGACGAGAACCCACAAACCATCCGAGGGTACAGGCTCATGTATGCGACCGTATGGCCACCGTGATCTGAGTCCGCGCATCTGTATGAGCATCCACCCCGAGGGTAGGTCGTGCTCCGTGTTGCGTTCGAGTGCTTCTCTCGATAACCCCCCTGCCATTCGACATACTCGCCCCCTTCGATTTAGATTTGGTCGAGGTGCCGCTTTTCACCTTCACCTTGCTTGGAGGTTCCCCGGACAGGATCCCAGGCGCGTCGCCCGCGTCGCCGGCTTCATCCTCGTCGTCTACCTTCTTGCGGATGCTGCGTTTCTTGAACATCGCGGCGGACGGGTGCTGTGTGGGGGCTGCCTGCCGGTTGGCGCGCGCATAGCTGGGGGGAATCTGGTTCTATAGACATCCCCGCGCCAGCGCCAATGACTTCGGCTTTCGGGGGAAAAAAAAAAGCCGTTGAAATGCAAAGAATGACGACTGAACGACGCGGCGGACTATCATAGCCGCGCCACTACAACGAGCTCGCCGGCGCCAAGCGGAACACTCTCGGACACCCCATTAAAAGCGTCGTATACCTCGTCAGCCCGGGAAGCGGACTCCTGAACACGCAACGACCGCGCCCCTGTCAGGGGAAGGTCTAGGCCGGGCCAGAAGAGTGTGGTAGTCAGCCTCGGACGAGTGCCCACGTGACACTTCATCACACCCCCTTGCGCGCCGTCGCAACCCACGCCGTCCCGGGGCGTCACCCCCGCCTAACACGCTGCCTCCCCCGGGCAACATGCTCGCGCGCACGCCACCCAGGGAACCTCCCCCGCCGGTCGACCCGTCCAAGCCCGTGAAATGGCTGCGCTGCTTGCAGGCATGGGCTTACACTCGTTCCCTTTCTGCCATTTCCGCTCAACAGAGCCCACTTTGCCCCTTTCCGCTCAACTTAAGCTCACATTGTCCCCCATATGACCCAACCTAACCCGTGGATGTGTCCTGAAGGTGCTCAAGTTGGGCTCTGACGTGAGCGATGTGTGCCGAAGGTCCTCCAGTTGAGCTCTGAAGTGAGCAATGTGTGCAGAAGGTCCTCAAGTTGAGCTCAAAATTGAGCGATGTGTCCCGAAGGTCCTCAAGTTGAGCTCTGAAGTGAGCCAGTGTAGGCCCCTGCTTGCAGTGCAACAACAAATTCCCCGAGCACGACTTCAAGGCAGGGGCTTACTCTCGTTCCCATTTCAGCTCAACTTGAGCTCTTCTGTCCACCGTATCACCCAACTTGACTCATGAATGTGTCCTGGAGTTCCTGAAGTTGAGCATTGACGTGAACGATTGTAAGCCCCTGCTTCAAGGCGCACCAACGCGAGAGCAAGTCCCCGTGTGAGCTCGTGAAGTGCGGCGTCTGCCAGGCAGGGGCTTACACTCGTTCACTTTCAGCTCAACTTGAGCTACCTTTGTGTCCCACGCAACCCAACTTGACCCATGAACATGTCCCGAATGTGCTCAAGTTGAGCTCTGACGTGAACGAGTGTAAGCCCCTGCTGCCAGGAGCTGCTGCTGCGGGGCCAGCAGGATGAGCACGAGACGAAATGCACGGGGCCCAAGCCCAAACCGCTCAACGCGGGCGGCCCCGCGGGCAACGCCGGGGGACACGCGCGGGCAGCGCCGGGCCGTGGCGGCATGGCCTTACACAACGAGCACTACCCTGCACAGCTCAATCGGTGCCGGTTTGTGCTGGAACTGAGAAACCACGGGAGAAAGAGAGACCCCTCTGCGTGCATGCGTCGTAAGGAGGCACCAGGCTCTCGACCTGGCCCCCGTCGTTATCCCAACTCAATACCTCGAAGGAATGCTTGACAGGTTGAGCTGAAAGCCCCGTCGTTGTCCCAACTCAATAACTCGAAGGACTGCTTGATAAGTTGAGCCGAAAAGAGGACAACGAGGGTGAGACCCTGCGTGGCGGGATGGGCGCGGCCGCCGCCAAGGCGCGCGCCGGCGTGAACGGCGGCGCCGCCCCCAGGCAGGGGGCTAACACTCGTCCACTTTCCAGCTCAACCTGAGCCGTTTCCGACACAAAATGCACCATAAATACCCCCTAATACTTGCTAATACCCCTCAATATACCCTAACATCCCTTGAACAACCCCCAAACAACCCCTGAATGCACCCCCTGTCCCACAGGAAGCGCTTACGTTGAGCCAAAAACGTCGACGAGTGTGAGCCCCTGCCCCCAGGCCCGGGCCAGGCGCGCCCGGAGCCAAGAAGGGATCGGAGTGGGCAGGGGCTTACACTCGCCCACTTTTCAGCTCAACCTAGGCCGCTTTGGTCACACCTCCCCGTGCCCCCCTGTCTATTAGACGAAGGGAACATTATCCACCCAACGTACCCCACAAACAGTGCTCACGTTAAGCTGAAAAGTGGACGAGTGTAAGCCCCTGGGAGTGGGTGGACATCGTGCCGCCTCCCGAGCGCCTGCCGAGCGCCGGCGCCGCCAAGCCCGGTCCAGCCAACCAACCTGGCGGCGGCGCGCGGCGCCCCGGCGGCGCCCCCGTCCCCGGCCCAGGCGCCGTCCCCGGGCGACCCAGCCAAGGCGGCCCCGGCCCGGGCGCCAAGGGGAAGAAGCCGATGGCAGGGGCTTACACTCGTCCGCTTCTCAGCTCAACTTAAGCCGTTTCTGACACAAAAACCCACCCCACACACCTCCTGTTACCTCACAAACACCCCCTAAATATCCCCTAAATGTTTCCCCTATCCCACAAAAAGCGCCTACGTTGAGCTGGAAGGTGGACAAGTGTAAGCCCCTGGCCCGAGGAGGACGACGAGAGCGGCATGAATATCAAGGACCGGTTGAAGAAGCACGAGGGCATGGCCACCATCAATCCCAACAAGGTGGGGCGGTGCAGGTTGACCCTATGAAACCCACGTTGAGAGCACCTACACTTAAGCGCTTTAAACTAAAAGAGTCCGAACTGCTTTCCAGATTTGCTTACAAATTGAACTTGCGCCGCTACAACAAGGTGTACGTGGGCGACCGCGCCGAGGTGAGCGGGCGCACGGGCACGGTGATGTTCGTCGGCCCCGCGGCAGGGGCTGACACTCGTCCACTTTTCACCTCAACCTGAGCCGTTTCTGACACAAAATACACCTTAACCACCCCCTTAAAACCCCTAATACCCCACAATACCTCTCAAACACCCCGTAAGCAACCCCAAAATGCACACCCCATCCTCACGAAGCACTTACGTTGAGCCGGATAGTGGACGAGTGTAAGCCCCTGCCCCGCGGAGTTCGCAGGCGGCGGCGTGGTGGTGGGGCTGCGGCTGGACGAGAAGCGCACCACATCCGAATGCGACGGCAAGTACGACGGTGAGCGCCTCTTCCGCTGCAAGGCCGGCTTCGGGATGTTCGTGCCAATTGACGACGTCACGGTAGGGTGGTGCAGGTTGAAACCAGTTGACACCCAATTTGAGAGCGCTTTGGCTCGTAAATGGGGAAGCCCCCCTATGGACCAGTATTCCCTCACTCTGAAAAATGGGGCAGGCCCCCTATGCACCATACAGCGCTTGAAAGCAAAATGTGATGAAGCGCTCTCAAACTTCGCTTTCAGCTTGAACTTGCGCCGCTACATCAAGGCAATTGACGAGAAAGGCGACGACGACGAATGGGAGCCGTTGCCGGGCCCCGCGGGGTCCACCGTGGGCGGCGCGTACGACCCTATCGACGCGCTGGAACGGGTGGTCGGACACTCCGGCGCCAAGACGTCGATCCAGGTTGGGCCGGCGCCACTCATTCCCGCGCTTTTCGCTCGTGGTGTACCGGAGTACCTGTACGCACCTGCCGCATCCCCTTCCGTGGCTTGGCCACTCGCTCAGTCAGGTTGGGCTGAAAAGTTCAGTCAGGTTGAGCCGGATAGGCTACTAGTGGCGAGACCCTGCGTCCAGGCTATAGTGAACGCGCTGGAGGTGAACAAGCGGCGCGTGGACGCGGGGGGTCGCGCGGAGCCCGCGCCGCACATGGTGCTGGTCGGTTCCCCGGGCTGTGGCAAGTCCATGCTGGCAGGGGCTTACACTCGTTCACGTTAGAGCTCTACTTGAGCAACTCCAGGACACATTCATGAGTCAAGTTGGGTTACACGGTGGACAGAAGAGCTCAAGTTGAGCTGAAATCGGAACGAGTCTAAGCCCCTGCATGCTGGCGCGGCTGGTAGCGTACATCGTGTCGGAGTGCGACGTGACACGGCACGGGCCCCTGGTAGGACAGTGCAGGTTGACCCTGTGCAACCCACATTGAAAGCGCCTGGAACTAAGCGATTGAAACTAGAACAATATAAAATGCTTTCAATTTCGCTTCAAAATCGCCTTTCATTTCAACGTGCGCCGCTACACCCTGGTGCGGCCAGCGCGGACGGACCTGGTGGCGTTGGGCCGGTCACCCGGGCGCACCGCCGAACAGGTGGCGGCGCAGTGCGAGAAGGCGGAGGGCGGCGTGTTGCTCATCGACGACTTTCACCGCCTGATGCCCGTGGGCAGGGGCTTACACTCGTCCACTTTTCGGCTCAACCTTAGCCGTTTCCGATACAAATATTACCCTGAGCACCACATAACACCCCATAACACCTCCCTAAACAGCCTCTAAACAACCCCTAACTGCACCCCCTACCCCACAGAAAGCGCTTACGTTGAGCTGAAAAGTGGACGAGTGTAAGCCCCTGCCCATGGGGGACCCCGGGAGCCTGCGCGAGTCGCCCGGGATGGAGGCCATGGAGGTGGGGTAGCGTGCATATCCATGGGGTACTTCCACCACATAGTGTACTGGTGCTCGCCACGTCATCCACCACGTGGTGTACCGGTGCTCGCCACGTCATCCACCACGTGGTGTACCGGTGCTCGCCACGTCATCCACCACATGGTGTACCGGTGCTGGCCACGTCATCCACCACATGGTGTACCAGTTCTCGCTATGATACTCGCCACGTCATCTACCACACGGTGTACCGGTGCTCGCTATGATACTCGCCACGTCATCTACCACATGGTGTACCGGTGCTCGCTATGATACTCGCCACATCATCTACCACATGGTGTACCGGTGCTCGCTATGATACTCGCCACGTCATCCTATTATCCCCTAAACTATGGCGCTGGCGTCGGAGGTGGACCGGCGGGCGCGGCGTACGGGGAAGGGCGTGGTGCTCGTTCTGGCGGGCGAGGTAGGGCGGTGCAGGTTGACCCTATGAAACCTACGTTGAAACCGCCTGGAACTAAGCGCTTGAAGCTAAAGTGTGACATACTGCTTTTAGCGTCTGGTTTCAAACTCAACTTGCGCCGCTACAGCGAGGCGGATGGCATCGCCGCCGCGCGCCGGCTGTGCCCCGCGTTGGACGCTGTGCTGCCGCCACCGGTGGTGCTGCCCGACTTCACCGCGGCGGAGGCAGGGGCTTACACTCGTCCACTTTTCAGCTCAACTTGAGTCGTTTCTGATACAAAATACACCCAGATCGCCCCCTGATACCCCCTACACCCCCTAAACACCCCCTAAACACCCCCTAAACACCCCCTAAACACCCCCTAAACACCCCCTAAACAGCCCATAAATGCACCCCCATCCCATAGATTGACAGAAAGCGCTTAGGATGAGCTGAAAATTGGACGAGTGTAAGCCCTTCGGCAGAGGTGGTGCAACTGGTGGACGGCATGGCGCAGGAGCGCGGCTTCGCCCTCACCTCGGGCCTGGCGGAGGCAGGGCTTTCACACGTACTGTACCAGTGCTCGCCACGTCAGGGCTTGAACACGTAGTGTACCAGTGCTCGCCACGCCAGGGCTTCATGCATATTGTACCGGTGCTCGCCACGCCGCTCACCACGTTTCAAACCCTCGTGTATTGAGTTAGATGATATCATGTGACAAAGTAAGTGACGCCATGACTGGACTCATTGAGTTGAGTTGAGCTTGCAATTGAGTTTATTGAGTTGTGATTGGTCGAGAGTAACATTCGTCATGACTGTTCCAATGAATGTTCCCCTCGACCAATCACTACTCAGTAAACTCAATGAACCTCAACGCAACTCAGTTGCGTTCAGTCATGGCGTCACTTACTTTGTCATATGACGTGTGAAACGTTTTTGTCATCCGCCCGACCCTTTTCGAACCCTTAAATCCAGTCCCCGCTTATGAAATCAGTCGCTGACGGCCCTCATATGATTGGTCCAGAGGATACCGGTACGCTCTCGACCAATCAGATGAGGGCCTTCAGCGACTGATTTTCAAAAGCGGAGACTGGGTTTGACCAAACTGTAATCAAACAGCCACATTCACCCTCCGCCCGACCCTGGGTGGAGGACCCAGCGCTGGAGTTGCACGTGCAGGAGGCGGCGCGGGTCGCGGAGCCCACACGCCGCAACGCGCACCTGTCGCGCTCTCTGCTGGAGGCAGGGGCTTACACTCGTCAACTCTTCAGCTCAACCTGAGCCGTTTCTTACATAAAATACAACCTTAACACCCCCTAATACCCCCTAAAACCCCGCACACACCTCCTTTACAACCCTCAAATGCACCCCCTGTCCCACATGAAGCGCTTACGTTGAGCTGAAAGGCGAATGAGTGTAAGCTCGTAGCTGGAGGCGGCGATCAACCGGCAGACGGAGCGCGTGTTCTCGCTCGACACAGTGGGGCGCGACTCGCTCACGGTGCTAAAGGATGTGGACTTTATGGGTGACGGCAGCGGCGAGTTGCCGGGGCCCGGCGGGCAGGCGGGGCTGAAGGCAGGGACTTACACTCGTTCACGTTTGAGCTCAACTTGAGCAGCTCCAGGACACATTCATGAGTTGAGTTGGATTAATCGGTGGACAGAAGAGCTCAAGTTGAGCTGAAGGCGGAACGACTGTAAGCCCCTGGCTGAAGGAGGATGAAACCGAGAAGGCTCTGGCCGAGCTGGAGAAGGTGGTGGGCCTGGACGGCGTCAAGGGCTTCGTCAAGAGTCTCAGAGCGCAGCTGCTGGCAGGGGCTTGCTCTCGTTCACGTTGGAGCTCAACTTGAACTTACTTTGCCGCTTTCCGCTCAACTCCAGCTTACTTTGTCCCCCACATAACCCAACCTAACCCGTGGATGTGTCCCAAAGGTGCTCAAGTTGAGCTCTCACGTGAGCGATGTGTCCTGAGGGTCCTCAAGTTGAGCTCTGAAGTGAGCGAGTGTAAGCCCCTGGCTGCTGGTCGAGAAGGAGCGCGTGGCGCATGGGCTGCCGTCCAGCGGCGGCGGCGCGCTGCACATGGTGTTCGCCGGCAACCCCGGTAGGGCGGTGCAAGTTGACCCTATCACGATCAGTCTTGAAAGGGCCTATGGTTGCAGCTCTTGAAGCTAGAATATGATGAACCGCTTTCAAAACAAATCGCTTTCAACTTTTCAACTTGCGCCGCTACACCCCGGGACGGGCAAGACCACCGTGGCGCGCATCATCGCCAACTTGCTGCGCGCCCTCGGCAGGGGCTTACACTCGTCCACTTCTCAGCTCAACCTGAGCCCATTGTGACACTTAACACGTCTCCTAAACGCCTAAAAAACCCCTCCACCCCCGCCTTAAACACACCCTCAACACCCCCTAAACACGTCCCCTAAACGCCTAAATTCCCCTTGTCCATCCAAAAGCGCTTACATTGAGCTGACAGGTGGACGAGTGTAAGCCCCTGGCCCTGGGCGTGCTGCGGCGCGGTCACCTGGTGGAGGCGGACCGCGCGTCTCTGGTGGCGGGGTACTCGGGGCAGACCGCGCTCAAGACCAAGGCGGTGGTGGCGGAGGCTCTGGGTAGGGCGGTGCAGGTTGACCGTATCAGATCCACATTGAAAGCGCCGGGAGCTGGGAGCTTGAACCTGAATGATGATGAACTGCTCTGAACTTTTGCTTTCAATTTCAACTTGCGCTGCTACATCTAGGCGGTGTGCTGTTTGTGGACGAGGCGTATGCGCTGGTGTCCGGCGACCGGGCAGGGGGTTACATTCGTCCACTTATCAGCTCAACGTAAGCCGCGTCTGCCACAAATACACACCCTAAACACTCCCTAACACCCCCTGACACCCCCTGAACTCCCCCGAAACAACCCCTGAACGCACCCCCTATACCACAAAATGCGCTCACGTTGAGCTGGAAAGTAAACGAGTGTACGCCCCTGCGACCGGGACAGCTTCGGCAAGGAGGCGCTGGACACGCTCATGAAGGAGATGGAGGACCACCGGGACGACCTGGTGGCAGGGGGCTTACATTCGTCCACTTTTCGGCTCAACGTGAGCGCCTTCTGTGGGATAGGGTGTGTATCTGGGTTTATGTCGGGAGTGTTTAGGAGGTGTTGGGGGGTTATGAGGGAATGTTAGGGTGCATTCTGTGTCAGAAACGGCTCAGGTTGAGCTGAAAAGTGGACGAGTGTAAGCCTCTGCCTGGTGGTGATTGCGGCCGGGTACATCGTGGAGATGAAGGATCTGTTGGCGGCCAACCCTGGGATGGAGTCGCGCTTCCCCACCACTTTGCATTTCGCTGACTACACGGCGAAGGAGCTGATGAGCATCGCGGACCGGATCTTGGTGGGGTGCTGCACTCTGAAACCCATGTTGAAAGCGCTTGTTCTCAGCTCTCAGCGCTTGAAACTGTAATATGATAAACTGCTTTCAAGTTTGGCTTCAATCACAACGTGTGCCGCTACACCTAGGAGCCGCAGCAGATGACGCTGGAGCCTGGCGCGCACCAGGTAAGGACAGTGTAGGTTGACCCTATGAAACTCATGTTGAAACCGCCTGGAACTAATGGCTTGCACTAAAGTGTGACATTGCTTTCAACTGTTGCTTTCAAATTCAACTTGCGCCGCTACAAGCAGTTGCTGCAGAAACATTTCGAGAACGAGGTCGCCACTCGCGAGCCGGACGCCAAGGGGTCGAACGGGCGCGGGGTGCGGAACCTCCTGGAGGCAGGTCTAAACCCTAATCCATAAACCCTAAACCCTGAACCCTAAACCCTAGACCCTGAACCTAAACCCTAAACCTGCCCCGCTACGTCATCCACCTCATCCATTCACCCCACTTGCTACGGCTTTAACCCCGTCATACTGTTTGTCATGTCCGCTTGACATAATATGGCGGATGCGGTTGGTCAATACTTACCATGCGAACGCCTTGGGGCGCGATAAACCTTTGGTTGGAAAGTAGGCAATGCCATCCCATGACGTGGCGACTCTAAACCATAAACCCTACACACTAAACCCTAAACCAACCCTATTTCTTACTTGGCCCTGGCTGGAGGCAGCGAAGCGGTCGCAGGCGCTGCGGTTGGCGGACATGAAGGCGCCCAAGACGCTGGCGGCAGGGGCTTACACTCGTCCACGTCTCAGCTCAACCTGAGCCGTTTCAGACACAAACTATACCCTGAACACCCCCCAAACACGCCCTAAGGCCTAAACACCCCCTACACATGCCCTAGAAACTCCCTGAACCTGCCCCTAGATACCCCCTATCTTACAAAAGGTGCTTAAATTGAGCTGGAAAGTGGACGAGTGTAAGCCCTTGACTGGCGGACCTCACCACACTCACTGTGGCCGACTGCGATGCGGCGTGCAATGGCGGCGCGGCATGATTGAAGTTTGATTTCAGCATGTAACAGAGTAACCCGGGGCGAGTGTACGTGTTGCGTTGAAATGTTGAGCGGACTGGGTGGAGGGTCTGGCAGTGTTTTGTGCGTGACCTCTATACGCGACAGAGGACGGGGGAGGCGAAACTTTACTTATCGTTAGCGTTGTTGGTTGTTAACTTATAAATATTTAAATTGGATGACAGCTCGGCGCGGTATAAAGTGGAGCTCGGCACCTCTCTCGCCGCAAATCCAATGGGGGGTTCGACTTTGGGCACCTGTCTCGGCGCAAAACCGGTGGGGGGTTTGGATTTAGGCCGTAATACGAGTACATTGCGTTGGGCGCCAGGATGGCACGATTACACAACATGACGCGGGGGTTATCGACGGGGCGGCGGCTGGCCCGGGCGCTGCGCCTTCCGGCGCCGGCGTCGGGGTTGACCGCCGCGTCTCAGGCCGCTCGCGGGATGTGGCACCCGTGCGTCGCCGCCGGGGGCGCGCCCCTGTCCCTCGTGCCGCGGGTGCCCATCGTGCCCACAAGCTCTCGTTCGTTCCACGTTGGAGGAGCAGCAGGCTGGTCTCGAGCCGCTGCAGGATGAGGAGCAGCAGGCTGATCTCGAGTGGGGACAGCAGGGCCAGGACTTCTCGGAGATGGGCCATTATTTCGATCCGCTGGTCGGCACCGTGGGGGTGGAGACCCAGAACAACGAGTTCCGCCAGGATGTGCTCAGCGCCCCCCCCGCCATGGTCTTCGCGACCGAGGACTCTCTGAAGGCGAACGAGCTTGATCGGACGGATCAGCTGGAGCCGCTGGACCAGGATCAGCTGGAGCAGCTGCAGCAGATGGCGCCGCTGGACCAGGGGCAGGAGGATGATGAGGAGCAGCGCGCGCAGCGCGCGCAGCGCGAGGAGCTGGTGATGCAGGACCTGGATGAGGACCTGGAGCAGGCGGAGGACCTGGAGGAGGAGGAGGGCCAGGAGCAGGAGGAGGACCTGGAGGAGGAGGAGGCCCAGGAACAGGATCAGGACCTGGAAGATAAGCAGGACATGATGCAGATGGAGGAGGCAGAGGAGGAGAAGCAGGAGATGGAGCAGGAGGAGATGCAGGTAGAGGAGATGCAGGTGGAGGCAGAGGCGGCGGAGGAGGAGGAGGAAGAGCTGGAGACGGAGGATGAGGAGGATGAGGAGCAGAGCGCGCAGCGCGCGCTGGTGGTGATGCGGGAGATGAAGCAGCAGCGCGAGGAGCTGGTCAAGATCAAGAAGGAGTTCAAGGAGGTGTTCGACAAGGCGGTTTACGCGACTAAGCACTCCAATGACCCGGTGTGGGTCAAAAACCTCCGGAACGACATGCAGAGCCTCAAGGACGGGATCGAGAACGCCGATGAGAAGATTGGGACCGAGGATCTCGAGACAGAGCTCGAGGAGATTCAGGAGATGCTCAATGACATCCGTACGGCGGCGGACGTTGAGCAGGAGGAGCACGAGGCCAAGCTGCTGACGGAGGTCCAGGTGTACTGCCTCCACTGCAATGGCAACCACGATGACTCCATGTTCCTTCTCTGCGCCAAGGGCGGCCGAGACCAGACCCTCTCCCGAACACCCAAACCCTCACCAGACCGAACAATAACACGCTCCACCGTTCAGGTCGTTCAGGTCGTTATCAGGTCGTTAGAGGCGTTCGCTTTTGACTCGCCAGTGATCGCGAGCATTTTTAGAGCAGGTGTTTGAGACGGCGATGCTCCCTTGCGCGCACGCGACACACATCGCGTTACACGAGTTGCGCGAGATAGGGTTTTCGGGAACGAACGGTTCCCGCGGATTGATATATCCTTTCTTGCCCGCGTCCATATCGCTGTATTATATCGCAGTGACGGGATGCAGCGTTGGCGCGTCCCGTGCGACACCAATCGTCCATTTGCGCTGAGTTTTGCCTGTCTGTCGCCGCGCCCCCGACCCGATCACACAAAAAGCCTTGGAAGCTGCTCACCGAGCTCTCGGAGCCTATCCCCGCGCCGCGCCGGCGCGGCCTGTGACTGCCTCCGTCCCCTCCTACCCGGCAACATCATGTCGCTGATCAGCTTGACATGCATGTTTTCGCTGCGTGGCGTGGCCACCTGCCAGGGTCTACCAATCGTTCCCATGTTCAGCTCAAGTTGAGCCGTTTTATCCCACCCACTTGATGTATCCCTGCAAGGAGCTGAGTTGAGCATGGCCACCATCAACCCCAACAAGGTGTCCGTGGGCGACCGCGCTGAGGCAGGGGCTTACACCACGGGCTTAGGCCAACCCAACTCGATTTCGGGATCCGAGCAACATTTTGGGTGGATTCGCGGGGGGACGCGGGGCGAGTCGGGTCAGCTAGTCGTTTCAACCTTTCGCAATGTTCGCTGAGATCTGCGCTGGAGCCGAGGGGGCGGGGGGCGAGTCGGAACGGCGGATCATTTGAAAACCTAAACCTGGAAAGCCTCTAAACCCTAGACCCTAAACCCGACTTCCTTCGCACGGCGCAAGTCACACACGGGTACGTTGCGGGTGTGGCGGCGCCCCGACCTCAAGTTCTCGACGTTGCACCACGTCTGTGGTGCTGATGTGTGTACCACTAATG
>Ga0307489_10002246_pt1 | contig 12904 bp, 20 predicted proteins | sample SB12metaG_FD_202247 | JGI IMG/M metagenome (GOLD analysis project Ga0307489, IMG submission 202247) | Sea-ice brine microbial communities from Beaufort Sea near Barrow, Alaska, United States - SB 1.2 | ecosystem: Environmental > Aquatic > Marine > Coastal | place: USA: Alaska | collected...
TTTGTGTCAAATGACGAGCTGAGCACCAGTACACTAGAACACAATATGCGTCCTACCAGTTGGTCCGCATCGCCGCCATCAGGGGGTAGATCAGGGGTACCTAGTAAGTATATAGGGGGTGTATAGGGGGTGTATAGGGGGGGGTGTATATGGGGGTGTAAAGAGGGTATGTATGGGGTATATAGAGGGTAAACATGGTATATGTAGGGGGCTATACAGGGGGTATACAGGGGGTTGTGTGGGGGAGATATGGGGGGGATAGGGAAGATAGTGTCCCTGGTCCTACCAGTTGGTGCGCATGGCCGCCATGTTTTCATCGAAGCATCCATCCTTCGTGTTGTGCCTAATGATGTGAGGCAACCCGTACTTCTGCAACCCGGCTGGATCCGGCAACATCACCACACGGCTAGTCTCCCCCGGCAAGGGACTAACAAATGTCACCGGAGATGCTTAAACTCAGCGTCGGGTTTGGTATCGAATACTTGGTATCGCATCCTGTTCGACCAATCAGAACTGGACATTTCGAGAATCCCACCGGCCGACTAGCCGAGAGTCCGACCGGGTTCCGATTCATGAGTAGATAGACCCCTGATTTCGAGGAGACAAGGTTTCACGGAAACGCCGACGTTGAGTTTAGACTTGGTGTCAGCTTCGGCATCAAGTAAAAGCTACCGAAAACAAATGGAAACAAACAGAATGAAGAGATTATATGTGATGTAACTATATTTGTGACCCTGCCATGAGGACATCGCCCACCTCCACCTTGTGTTTGGCCGAGCCGCCTTTGCGCACCGCGGAGACCGCCGAGAAAGGCCAGGTTTCAAACCCAAGCTTATGTGGTCATGCCAAGGTATCAAAACCGGGCTCAGTTGGTCACATCGCCGCATAGAGCGTGACACTGTAAGTGTAGCGTGTCAGCGGTCTAGCGGTATATCATCATGGTGTCAGCGGTATACCATCGTATTGAGCGTCCGTACTGAGCTGCCCTCTTGAGCATATCGTGTGTCATGATGGGGGAAAGGACCGGTGCATGCATTGTGTATCGCGTTGGGCATTAGGGATGTGTGCCGTGACGTGGGACAGACCGGTGCGGTGCCTCACCATGGGGCGGCCGTCCGGGCCGGGCACGAACATGAGGCCCGTGCAGTTTATGCCCCTGGACACGTCCAGGATCACCTCTAGCCAAGGTCGGGGGTAATATCAATCTGTTGAGTGCCGCCGTCATAGGTGACTTCACCATACAAGGTGCTGGCATACAAGGCTGGCTCGATACACCCCTGAATACACCCATAACACACCCCAAATACACCCGATCCACCACCAATTCACCGTTACTACACTCCTAATCCATCCCCCAATCCAACCCTAATACTCCCTAATTAATCCCTGACACACCCCTAATACATCGCCATTACACCCCTAATACATTCCTAATCCATCCCGTGTACATCCCTAATTCATCCCTTGTACACCCCTCATACACCCTGCGAGGGTATTTATACCGGGCCCTGGCTGGCAGACAGGCTGGCTCAGTACACCCATAACACACCCCTAATACACCAAATACACCCCCAATCCACCACTAATCCACCCCTAGTCCACACCCTGAGAGGGTAGTTAGCGGGCCCGGGCAGGCTGTGCCTCGAAGCAGTTGTGCTCGCCGGCACTGGAGAGGGCGCGCGCGGCGAGCTCAGCGGCGGAGGGCGGTCGTGGAGCAGCGGGGGCGGCGGCGGCGGCGGCGGCAGCGGCGGCGGCGTTGGTGGCGGCGGCGGTGGGAGCAGCGACGGCGGCGGCGGCTGAAGCGGCATCGAGAGCGGTCATGGTAGCAGCTACATCAAAAGCTGGCGCAGCGGCTGGCGTAGCAGGCTGGGCGGAGGCGGCGGCGGCGGGGGGAGCGGCGGCGGCGGCGGCGGCTGCATTAGCGGCAGCAGCGGCGGCGGGCTTAGGAACGGTGGCCTCAGGAACAGCGGTAGTCGCGGTAGGTTCAGCGGCGGCGGTGGCGGCAGCGGCGGTGGCGGCGGCGGCGGTGGCGGCGGCGGCGGCCCTCCACCTGGAAGAAGCGAAGCCGGGCGGTGCGGCAGGAGCGGTGGCAAGAGCGGCGGTGAGCTCGTCGGGCTCCGGCTCGGGAGAGGCTACCTCGACGTGATCGACGCCGTGCGCGATAGGTTTACACCTGGTTGCGTTCCCCGCTAACACCTGCCAGCCATCGCGTTCGAAGAGCAGGAGATTCGCGGTCCCCGGGAGCGTCACCCGAGGGTAGGGCCCGGCGGATAGTGCGACCAACGTCATCCAACGCACTCGCAGTTTTAAAACCTTCTTTCCCGAGTTATTGCATCCGGTGCCGTGGCAAGCAACACCGCAAGGTCCCACCTGAGGGTTGAATGAGTAAAACACTGTCCCGTTCGCGTCCTCGCTGACGAACGCCGTGCCCCCTGACGCCGTTGTAGCGACAGCTGTGACGCGGGGCGATGTGCGGCGAGCGGCGGCGCAGAGCGTGCGTCGCGACGCAGGCCGCCCGGCGCAGTGGCTCCCCGTCCCCGTCACTCCGCAGGACCATGCGCACGTGACAGACATCTCCGCCGCCGCGTCACGTTATCTGAAAATATCAGTACGTCGGTTCACGACCGCCAAGACAACGAGGACGTTCTCCCAGCTCGCGATAGTCGATGTAAGGGCTCCAGCGGATCGCCTGGCAGGCCGTGCGCTGTGACGCGACAATGTACGCGTGCATGCGCCGCAGTGTGACGTGACCGGCGCGTCGTCGCGCTGCTTTATGAAATCCAAAAGTCGACGTCGTGGCTTTGCCGTTTATGCCTGATCCGAGAAGTGCGTCCAGATCGGTTGGATCTCGCCACGAATATTTGACGTCACTTCGTTGGCTGAGCTTCGGTGATTTGCGACACGCCGTCGCCGGTTGTCGGGCGTTTTGACCACCGCGCATTGCGTGCGTCAGCGGTGTGCGTGCGTGTGTTAGTGGGTCGCGGCCAATCAAAGCGGCCAACAGCTGTGTCTCGGCACAAAAGCAGTACGTGGCTCTCCCCAGCGGACGGCACCTATAACATCTAAGATCGCAACTGGCACGGGCGGAGAGGCCGAGGCGCGGGACGCGACGCCATGGAAGGCGACGAGGGCGCGGGGCTGGGCGACGGCGACGTGTGGAATGACTTCGGGCAGAAAGTGGACCTCACCGCTCGGCTTCGCGAGATCCTCATCAACTACCCGGAAGGCACCTCAATCTTGAAGGAGCTCGTGCAGAACGCGGTGAGTGCCCGCGCGCCCGCTCCGAGTGCCGTGTCGCGCGACGCCGCACACGTCCCACGACGCGTCGGACGCATACCCGCGTCTAGTGTAGCTTTATCAGGCGCCTGCCGCGTACTTCCCGGACGCCTAACTCCAGGGGGTGATGCTCCTCCGCTGACCCGCTCTTAAATGCCTTTCGTATATTTTCCTTCCCGGCCGCGGGCAGGCGGGGGTGCCGCTTATTATGTAGCTGTAGTCTCGTCATGGAGCAGAGCTCAAGAAGCGTGGTTGGACCACGCAAGCGCGGAACCCCTGGCATGCACCACCCCTCCCACGTCCCGCGTTCCGCGTCCTGCGTCCCGCGTCCCGCGTCCTGCATTCCGCGTCTCCCCCCGGTTTGCCAAGCTCACGCGCCGCTGCGCCGAGGGTGCTCTCTCGGCGCCCGACTCATTTTTTCTCGACGGGGTGCCGTGCTTTACCGTGCGATGGATTCTTGGAAGACACCACCTGCCCGGCTTGCACTCACCCATTTCCGCGTCCACGTCCTCCCCCGGTATGCAGGATGACGCGGGCGCGAAGACCGTGCGGGTGTGCCTGGACGAGCGCAGCCACGGCACCGCCTCCCTGGCCTACGACAAGCTCGCAGGATTCCAGGCAGGGATGCATCTGACAACTCAAGTTTCCGCTGTGGTTTCAGCACCTGTCGTCTTATAGGTATCGAAGCAGGGATAACTTGAATGATTCCAAGGGCAATGAGTCAGCATCGAGTTTCCGCGATGGCTTATAGCTTTAGCCACCACAGCTACCACAGCTGTGACGACACTGTAGTTGAGGTGAACAGGGGACGCCGTTGCCGGCTCTGGCGCCCGGGCCCCGCGCTCCTGGTCTTCAATGACAGCACGTTCCGCGAGACGGCAGGGGCTTACACTCGGTCCCATTTCAGCTCAACTTGAGCTGTTCTGTCAGCCAAATGACCCAACGTCACCCATGAATGTGTCCCGTACGTGCTTGTGATAAGCTCCAACGTGTACGAACGTAAGCCCCTGCGAGACGGACTTCGAAAGCATCTCGAGAATTGGGGACAGCGTGAAGCGCGAGCAGGTGGGCAAGACAGGTAGGGTCAGACGGATGTTGCTACAGGTACATTGCACTATTGATATAAGTGGGGGTATTTATTAACGGTGTATTTATTGTAGGGGTCTACAGCTCAGGGCTTTACAGCTGTTGTGCTCGTAATGATTGGAGCTGTCGGTAAATCGTAATTACATGAAGTGCTCTGTTGCCATTCTCTTACTATTGATATCTGCCTGACCCCAAACACGCGGTGGATGAGGTGACGAGCACCATCAGCTTCTTTCTGCTTATGACCACGCGGTGGATGACGTGGCTTGCACCATTGGTATGTGTAAGATCCTGCACACAGGGCGGTTCGGCGTGGGGTTCAACTCGGTGTACCACCTTACGGACATGCCCTCCTTCGTCTCGGCAGGGGAGTGCAGGTTGACCCTGTTCTGACCGCTCTTGGTTTCATCGCTTGAAGCTACAATATGATGAAGCGCTCTCAGACTATCGCTTCCAAATTCAAGTTGCGACGTTGCATATCGGGCAAGCACATCGTGTTCTTCGACCCGCACTGCAAGTTCCTCCCCAACGTCAGCGCCTCCAACCCGGGGAAGCGCATTGACTTTGTGGCAAACGACATTCTGAGCCAGCACACCGATCAGTTTTCGCCGTTCGCGGTAGGACCCGGCACGTTTCTCCCACCATGTCTAGTAGATAGAGCCCGTCATGTCATCTTTATCACTTGTATTCACATCGCTTCGTCTTGATCTAAACGGAATCCTGTGACTTGGCGAGCATGCGCTGCTTGGCCCTGGTTCGAGGCGTTCGGGTGCGACATGCGGACGCACTTCGAGGGGACCATGTTCCGTTTCCCGCTGCGCACCGCCGAGCAGGCGGCGGTCAGCCGCCTGTCCAAGGCGGGGTGGTGCATGTTGAATTTCTGTTGGAAGCCACTCGATTTGGCGCTTGAAACGTGTGCCTTGTCTGTGGGCCAAAGTTCAAGAAAGTTTTTTGTTTGGTAAATCACCAAATGAGACATCCCATTTACGACCACTGGCCAAAAGGGCCAAAAACTACCGGTAGCATCAAATACTTCGGGTATTAAGCAGTAAAGACTAGTCACAGAACGTGGTATTCAAGATTTCCTTCTCATTTCATCATGCGCCCCTGCACCAAGGCGAGCTACACCCCGGATGGAGTTCGGGCTCTGCTGAAAGATTTCGCCGGGGAGAAGGTGCTGGATTTGCTGTATCTGAAGAATGTAGAGCGCATTGAGGTGCTGGAGTGGGCGCCTGGCGCCGACGCGCCGCGCGTGGTGGCCAGCTCCGAGACGAGCAACTCCTCCAGCGAGCTGCGCCTGCACCGCGCCGCCTTCAGCCGTGCCTCGGCGGCGCTCGCCGCGGGTAGGGCCCAGCTAATACCACTCGCCACGTCATCCAGCTCACGTATGGCCTGGTAGATGCTCACCATGTCAGTTAACGCACATTACACCCTCGCACCGTGAATCAACTGCCAACCTATGACGTACGGGGCCCAGGGCGAAAGCCTGGTGCCTCATAATACAAGCGGAAACAGCTCTCTCTCAAATGGCATCCTATGACGTGACAAGAGCAATATGTGCCAGGCCCTTTCGGCGGGCCGCTCTGTGGAACCTCCCACCACGTTCACGCTCGAATTCAAGTCGTGGAGCGTGACGGGGGGGATCGGGGGACCAGGGCTCGGGGGCGGGCGCGAAAGCACGCGGTCGTTCATCGTGTCGCAGGCGCTGGGTTCGGACCTGATGCCACTGGTCACCGCGGGGAAGGATAAGTTCGGGATGAAGCTCGTGCCGTGGGCGGCAGTGGCGGCGGAGCTTACAGCTCGCAGGGTGGTCTTGATAACAAGCACTCCAGCGACTTTCAATCAACGTACCAAAGAAGCGAGTCCGCGTGTATATCAGCATTCACCCTTAACTCATGTCATGCTCCGATACCGGTTCAAGTGCTTGTGCTCAATGACCCTCCTGCCAGGTACCGCAACAGCGGGCACTGCTGACCTTGCAGCTGGCTCGGCTGGCACACCTGAGAGTGAGCTGCCGATAACTGTGGTGGAGGGCCGAGCATTCTGCTTCCTGCCGCTCCCCGTCCTCACCGGGCTTCCGGTGCACGTGAACGCGTACTTCGAGCTGAGCAGCAACCGCCGCGACATCTGGTTCGGTGGCGACATGGCAGGGCGGTGCACACTGCCAGTACCGAAACCCGTGTTGAAACCGCCAAGGGTTCAGCGCCAGGAGTGCGGTGCAGGTCGCCAGTGTCAAAACCCGTGTTGAAACCGCGTATGGTGTCTGCTATCAGCGCTTGAAACTATAATATCATAAACTGCATTCAAAGTTTACTTTCAGTTTCAGCTTGCGGCGCTGCGACATGGCGGGCGGCGGCGCGGCGCGCTCCGAGTGGAACGCCGCGCTGCTGGGGCGCGTGGTGGCGCCGGCCTACGCCCGCCTGGTCATCGTCGCCGCCGCCAAGCTGGGCCCCACGCCTGCCTTCTACGCCCTCCTTCCAATGGTCACCCCGCCGGCACCCTGGGCAGGGACTGACGAGTAACGAAACATGTTCAATATAATACGCAGGTAAAGAAACCATGTGTACCCTGGGCAATGGTTCAATTGCGCTACAGAGCCCAAGCTCAGGTTAAGCTGAGTTCAAGCTCAGTCTAAACTCAGTCTAAACTCAGTCTAAACTCAGTCTAAACTCAGTCTAAACTCAGTGTGGACTCTGTCTGAACTCTCTCTAAGCACGACTGCCATGTGCATGTACCGTGCTGCTATGTGTGACCTCATATGACGTGGCGAGTGTCATCTGGTTGACCCTCTCACTGGGGCGCAGTGGTCGCACAGCTGTACGCACAGCTGTCAACCGTCAAGATCCTGCACACGCCGGCCGGCGGCGGACGCTGGATAACGCCGCGCGAGGCGGTGTACCCGGACCACGAGCTGGCCACTAACCCCGACCTCGCCGCGGCGCTGGTGGCCGAGGGGCTGTTCGTGACGGATGCCCCCGCGGCGGTGTTGGAGCGGCTGGAGGAGCACGCCGTGAAGGTGGGGCGGTGTATTAAGAGGGTGTAGGGGTATATTAGCGGTGTGTTAAGAAAGTATTTGGGGAGTCTTAGAAGTGATTAGGGGTGTATTCCTTGGTCATAGGGGTGTGTTAGGGGTGTATGAGGGTTGTATATGAGGTGTATTAGGGATGCATATTAGGGCTGTATTGAGGATCAGCAACTGTTGCCCGCCTCGTCATCTAACCCATTTTGCACCCTGAGTCATTAAGGTAGACGACAGCTCATATCGTGGCATGCAATATCTGCCGGATGTTGCCCGCCACATCATCGACACGCATTTGCACCCTTGTGTCCTGAGTCAAACGGCATCCTGTGACGTCGCGAGCGACATCTGCCAGGCCCTAGGTGAAGGACCCCGAGCGTGTATCACCCAACGGCGTGCGGCGGCTGCTCCGGTCCGCGGACCGCGTGGCGGCGGCCAAGCGGCGCCCGCGGGACCGCGTGCTCACTCTGCTGCACTACTGCCTCTCGGATGTCATCGATGACGACCCGGCGTCGGCCGCCGAGCTTGAGGCAGGGCCTGGCACAAATTGCTCTCCACGTCATCCAACGCATTTGAATCCTCCTTCTTGGGTCAAATGGCATCCTATGACGTGACGTGCAAAATCTGGCGGATCAGGGAGGATCAGGGAGGATCAGGGAGGATCAGGGAGGATCAGGGAGGATCAGGGAGGATCAGGGACGAAGTGCGGTGAATTACGTGGCGAGCAATATCAGGCAGGCCCTCATGCGAGGGCGTGCCGTTAGCACCGTTAGCTGACGGCACAGCCGGCATGATACAGCCCGGGGGCGTGGGCGCTCAGCCGATATACGTGCCGTCCGCCGAGGAGACGCCGCTGCTGAGCCGAGCAACTGATCTTTGTATAGACAGGGCGGCGGATGCGTCGCTCACGGCGAGGATGGAGACACTGGCGGGGACCGGGGCGCTCAACCTCAAGCCCGTTGACGAGGAGGTAGGGGATTATTGAGAACGTGCACTTTTCCGACGTTGAATCCCCTGCTCCTCCTCCTCCTCCTCCTCCTCCTCCTCCTCCTCCTCCTGCTGCTCATCTTCCTCCTCCTCCTCTTCCTCCTCCTCCTCCTCCTCCTCGTCCTCCTCCTTCTCCTACTCCTCCTCTTCCTCCTCCTCCTCCTCCACCTCCTCCGCGCGTCTGCACGATAATTTACCCTGAAAATAAGTCATGCTCCGATCTCGGTTCTAGTGCTTCTCTCAATGACCCTCCAGCCAGGCGCTCGCGGCATTGATGCCCCAGATTATCCCAAAGGCTTGGAAGAGCGCGGGGACTAACGGAATGTTGTCAGGCGCTTCTCCGGTAGTGTGGATGCCTCCTCACGCGGACGTGGGCGGTGGCTTGTCTTTCGGGGACGGCTGCAAAAGCGGGGGCGGGGGCGAGGGCCACCCCTCCGTAGAGATGCTGGCACTACTCTGGCGGCGGCTGGCGGCCGTGAGCCCCGGAAGCCTGGTGAAGTTCGAAGGTTGGCCGCTGTTACCGGTCATCACGGCGCAAGGCAGAGCACTGGCTCCGCTCGGTGCTCCGGTGGTGATGCCGGATGGCCTGTCTATGGAGGTTGTCAACGCGTTGCGCCGCGCGGGCGTGTTTGTCCTGGACATTGCTTCGCCAGCTGCAGTGGCGGCCGGTAAGCACCCCGCGATCAAGGCACATGTGCTGCCCGCCTCCGGCGCGGGGCTCCTGGTATGGTCGTGCAGATTAACAGTATCAAAACCCATCTTTAAAGCTTATACGGTTTCAGAGCTTTAGATTATAATAGAGCTATGTTGAAAAGCCAGTCTGTCAATTTTTGCTTACTTTCAACTTGCGCCGCTACATCATGGACGCCCTGACCGCCGCCGCTGCCGCCGCCACCGCCGCCGCCGCCGGTGTTTTCACCGCCGCAGTGTTCCCCCGGGAGGAAGCATCCGCGTTGCGGAGCTTTCTGTTGCAGCAGAGGTGGTTCGGGTCCCGGGCCCGGTCGGGGCGGGAGGGCGACGCGGGGTCCCCCTCACGGCTCGCTGCGCTCCGCAGTCTGCGGATATTTGAAGTGTACCCGGCTCCGGAGAAAGTGGCAGCGGCGGCGGCGGCCGCAGCGGCGGCGGCGGCAGCGGCGGGGGCGTCGGCGGCGGCGGCGGCTGCGACAGAAGGATCCGAGCAGACAGATAAACCGACGCCCCCCCAGCCCTGGCCGCCCGGGCCGATCGTGACCCTGGACGGCGCCGCAGGTAGGGCTTGGAAGTCAATGCTCGCCACGTCATAGGAAGTCATCTAAATCTTGGAGTTCGGTTTACAAATGCGATGCAGACATTGTGAGCTGTCTTTGCCACTCCCTAGCCAGAGGCACGCTGCTGAAGCTGGTGCACTCGACAGTGGACGAAGAGCTTCTAGGCGAGGCGTTTCTGTGGCCTGATAGCGATGAGGAGTCTGCTGTGCTGGCAGGGCACGGCAGATGTCGCCAGCCGCGTCATTGAAACGCACATTGAACCCTCGTTTCTTGAGTCACACAACAGCGGCAGCCCTTGACGCGGGGATTGATACATGCCCGACGTACGCAGATCGGGTGGGGGGGCAAACGGGGTTTCGGATTCGCTTGACTTAAGACACGATCGCTCATATAAATCATTGCGTAAATCAAGTACACGGTAATTTGAAAAACGTATGGACGAGGGTCTATGAACCCAACGATCGTGACCATGCCGAGCCACGCGCCGTCCTCATTTGGCTCCCCACCAGCACTGCGTAGACCCTGCCGCGGGGAGCTGTGCCTCGGCGTGGAGCGGCTGACGGAAGCGGCGTTCATTCGCGGGCACGTGTTGCCGCGTTTGGACGCCATCCCGGGTGACGTTCGTAACCGCGCCATGCGCCGAGCGCTCGCCAACCTCGCGGCGCTGTCGGCTGTCGACCGCGGCATCGCCGACGCATTGATGCGGGCGCCGTTCGTGCCTACGGCTTCGGGCACGGCCTACCAGATATTGCTCGCCACGTAAACCTCCACATATTTAACCCACATGGCCCAGCAGACATTGCCCGCCACGTAATCCTCCACATATTAAACCCACATGGCCCAGCAGTTGTTGCCCGCCACGTAATCCTCCGCATGTCAGACCCACAGGGCCTCGCAGATGTTGCCTGCCACGTAATCCTCCGCATGTCAGACCCACAGGGCCTCGCAGATGTTGCCCGCCATGTCATCCTTCACATCTTTGACCCACTTTTATTGAGTTGAATGTCAACACTTGACGCGGTGAGCATTATCTGCCAGACCCTAGCTTCGGGCGCACTCGCGGCGCCGGCGCACCTTTATGACCCAAGGATCGCGGAACTTGGCGCGCTGTTGGACGCTGAAACTGCCTTTCCCGCGCCCCCGTTTAGCGACGAGGTTGTGTTGGCGTCACTCACGGCGCTGGGGTTGAGGTCCACAGTAACGCAGGTAGGGCTAGGCAGATGCTACTGACCAGAATTGGGGTTAGTGTTGAGGGATAGGCCCTCACCCTTATCCCCAGGGCCAGGCATATAACCGCTCACCACGTCATAGAATACCCTCCATCTTAAGCAATGACATGACAAAGTGCTTCAAACCACTTAGCGACTCAGCAACTTTGAGTGCTGAGCCGTCCAAATGGGCAGTTATGATTGGACGAACGGGACTACTTAGCACGCTAAGCCGCTAAGTCGCTGAGTGGCGTAACGCACTTTGTCATGGCTCGCAATTATTTTCGATGACACGGCGGGTGATGTTTACCAGGCCCTAGACGCCGGTCGCGGTGTTGGACGCGGCGATGGCGGCGGAGCGGCAGGGGCTTACACTCGTCCACTGTTCTGTTCAACCTGATCCGCTTTTGACACAGACACTCACCAACTACTCCCCCAAAGTGCTTACGTTGAGCTGAACAGTGGACGAGTGTAAGCCCCTGCGGAGCGGTTGCTGGAGACGGACCCGGCGGCGGCGGCGCAGCGCGGCACCGCCGTGCTGCGGTACCTTGAGACCCCCGATGGCATACGCCTGCTGTCGCCCGACTCGGCGTCGCGGCAAGTGCAGAAGATGTTCGGCGGGCTGTTCGCTGGCAACGGCGGCGGTGGCGGTAGGGCCTAGTGCTTGGTCTGTATGCGTACTACGGGTAGTACTACATATCACCTGTAACATCTGGGAGTCTTGGTGATTTTGGCCGGAAGACAAATTTGAATTAGCCAACTCACCAAACAGAGCATACTACATCATCCTACAAATGATTCAAGATACTACAATACAGGCCAGGCACCAGCTGTTATTGCTCGCCGAGTCCTCCAACGCATGTGCAACCCTTGTTTATTGAGTTTAATGGCATCCTGTGACGTGGCGAGCTACTTCCGTCAGCCCCTAGGAAGAGGGGATAGTCCCAGGAGTGGTGGCGCCGGCAAGGGCGGCGGCAGCGGTGGTGGCGGCAACGGCGGTGCTAACGGCGTCTCACCAGAGATGCCCCGGGAAGCGTTCCTCGCCCAACTCTCGTCGATCACGTGGGTACCGGTGGAAGTTGAGCCGCCGCCGGCCGAGCCCGGTCTGCCGTGGCCACTTGGTGCTCCACCAGTCGCGCCCCCCAAGATGGTCCGCCCGCGGCCGGACGCGTGGCTATGCTCCGCCACACTGCGCGTCCTGGTGGGCGAGCCGCAGTCTCTCGCGCTAGCAGACCTCTTAGGGTGGCGCGCCCCCCTGTCGCCGACAATTCTTGCCGCACAGCTCCTCGCTCTAGGAGATGCCCATCCGGTGATCCGCGACCCTGCAGCAGGTGCTTACACTCGTCCACTTTTTAGCCCAACGTGAACACTTTTTGTGGGATACACTGGGTGCCTTGGGTGGAGTTAGTGACAAAAGCGGCTTAGGATCAGCTGAGAGTGGACGAGTGTAAGCCCCTACTCTGCGGTCGGACAGGCCCTCGCGGGTGCTGTACCGCGCATCTACACCATGGTCAGGCGGTACATGATGAACCGATGAAACCCGTGTTGAAAGCGCCGAAAACCAAGCGCTTGAAACTATAATATGAGAAATTGCTTTCAAGTTTTGCTTCCAACTTCAACTTGCGCCTCTACATCATGATGACCGCAGCGCTCAACAGCGAACAATTCGCCGCGGCTGATCACGCGGCAGGGGCTGACACTCGTCCACATTTCAGCTCAACCTTGGCCATTTATTGTCACTAGCTCCACCCACCGACCCATCGTGTCCCACAAAACGTGCTTAGGTTGAGCCGAGAAATGGACGAGTGTAAGCCCCTGGCACGCGACGAAGGAGGCGCCGGTGGTGTGGGTCGGTACGGGGTTCGCCAAGACGGCCGCCGTGGCATTCGCGGTAGGGGCTTACACTCGTTCACTTTTCGGGTCAACGTAAGCGCTTTTTTGGCAATACGCCGCGAGTAGTCATTGTAAAACGGCTCAGGTTGAGCTGAAACGTTGACGAGTGAAACCCATCCTATCGTTCCCTTTTCAGCTGATCTAACGCATCTTCGGGGGATGATTGAAGTGGGTCGATGGACGAAACG
>Ga0307489_10002247_pt1 | contig 12903 bp, 21 predicted proteins | sample SB12metaG_FD_202247 | JGI IMG/M metagenome (GOLD analysis project Ga0307489, IMG submission 202247) | Sea-ice brine microbial communities from Beaufort Sea near Barrow, Alaska, United States - SB 1.2 | ecosystem: Environmental > Aquatic > Marine > Coastal | place: USA: Alaska | collected...
TTGGAGGGCATTGCCGAGGAGGGGGAGTTGGGGGAGGAGGGATTTGGGGAGAGCGGGGAGGAGAGGGTAGGGGAGAGTGGGGAGGATGGAATCGGGGAGAAAGGGGGAGTGCGAACAGGGGAATTAGGGGCGGAGGGAGACCGGGAGAAGGAGGAGCCGGCGGGCGTGGTGCTGGGGGGCGCGCTGGGCTCGGTGCTAGCGGCGTTGTCCAAGGCAGGGGCTTACACTCGTCCACTTTTCGGCTCACTGAGCACTTTGTGTGGGATAGGGGGGGCATTCATGAGTTGTTTCGGGGATGTTCGGGGGGTGCCAAGGGGGTATTAGGGGTTGCTTAGGGTGTAGTTTGTGTCAGAAACGGCTCAGGTTGAGCTGAAAAGTGGACGAGTGTAAGCCCCTGGTCCAAGGCTCCGGGAGGAATTGGGGCGGTGGAGGCGGGCGCGGCGGCGGGGGAGATGGCGGCGGCACTCACGGCATACCTGCAGGCGGGGCCGCACATCAGTGTGAACAAGTGCGTCAACGTGTGACGAGCAAGGCAAAGCAAAGCAAAGCAAAGCAAAGCACGGACCAATCACTGCTCGGAACGGTTTGATCCGAGCATGTGAATGGTTCAGCTTTGCTTTGCTTTGCTATGCTCGTAACACTTTGACGCACTTTGTCATACTGAGTGTCTGCTCATAGTGCACCAGTACACCACTGCCGCCGCCTCAGCTGCCGCTATGCTTGTTGCCGCCCGGGGCCTTACCTAAGTATGACAAAGTGCGTCAAAGTGTTACGAGCAAAGCAAAGCAAAGCATCGAGCAACTTTGTTCCGAGCCTGCGGTTGTTCCGTGCTTTGCTTGTTTTGCTTTGCTCGTAACGCTTTGACGCACTTTGTCATACCTTCGAACAAAGCCGTTTTCAGCTGGCACTTTCAGCCGCGTGTGCCTGACTGCCTCATACCATCCCACTTGATATCTGAAATGTACTTTAAGTTCAAGATGGAAAAACTTATTGGGTGAGGCCCTGATTGGAGGGCGCCGGCGCCGCAGAGGAGTTCCGCGGCGCCTTCACGGTAGGGCGGTGCAGGTTGACCCTATCAAGCCAACTTTGAAAGCGGCCGGAACAAAGCGCTTGAAACTGAAATATTATGAACCCCTTTCAAACTTTGCTTTGAAAATCAACTTGCGCCGCTACATCACGGGGGCGTGCGAGCGCGCGTTCAAGACCGAGGGCGGCGGCAGCCGCGGCAGCGCGGCCGGGAATATGCCGGGCCAGGCCGCGGCGGCGGGGTTTCCTCAAGGCCGCTCGATTCCACGAACCCCGCCAAGCCAGCCGGCGCCGGGGGAGGATTCTCGCCGCGCGGCGACGAGCCAGTCGGCCGCGACGCCCTCAGGCGCAGCGGAGTCGCCCGCCCACTTGCCGCCGCCGCGCGCCGGCAAGAACACCACCGCCGCCGCCAACGCCTCCAACGCCAACGAGGTGGGACAGTGCAGGTTGCCAGTATCAAAACCCGACTTAAACGCGCGTCTGCTTTCAGCGCTTGAAACTAAAGTGTGATGAAACGCTTTCAAACGTTGCTTTCGATTTCAAGGTGCGCCGCTACAACGAGGTGGTTGAAGCCACGTCACCCTCCAGTAGCTCCTCCTCCACCTCGGACGACGACGTGGTCCTGGTAGGGCGGTGCAAGTTGCCCCTATCAAATCCATGCTGAAAGCGTCCGGAATTAAGCGCTTGAAACTGAAATATGATAATCTGCTTTCAAACTTTGCTTTCGAATTCAACTTGCGCCACTACATCCTGGAGGATGCCGAGCCCGTGGCCCGCATGGCGCACCCGGAGTCGCTGAACCTGAACACGGCGGGAGAGGTGCAGGGCCAGACGGGCGGGGGCTGGCTCAACTCCCTCACCACGGCCACTGGCTTCGCATCCTGGGCAGGGGCTTACACTCGTTCCCAATTCGGCTCAAATTCAGCGGTGTCTGACACACAAAGACACCTATCACACCTTAAACACCCCCTAACACCCCCTTGACACGTGCTACACAACCCCTACGCGCACCCCCTATCCCATGATAAGCGCTCAAGTTGAGCTGAGCAGTGAACGAGTGTAAGCCCCTGATCCTGGGCAGCCTCGGCCGCGACTGCCAGCACTACCACCACCACCGCCGCCACCGTAGCCACCCCCACCGCCGCCGCCGCCGCCGACAGCGACCACGACGCCACCTCCTCCTCCTCACGAAGCATCCACGCCTTCGCCTCACACAAAGCACCCGGTGGGGGCGCGTCATCTCGCAGCGACGGCGGCGGCGGCGGCGAAGATTTCTTGGAAACCTTCGCCAAAACCCTCGCCGGGTCCTCCTCCTCAACCTCCTCTTCCTCTGCCGGCGCCTCCGGCTGGGGGATTATGCTCATGCCGACGGTATTCGGCGGCGGCGGCGGCGGCGGGGGCGGGGGAGGGGGCGAGGGCGGGGGTGGGGGCGGAGGTCTCGGCGGCCTCGGCGGCGTGTTGGCCGCCGCCGCCAACGCTGACGATAAACAGTTGCGCGTGCTGGAGTGCGCTGTGCGCATGCGCGAGGTAGGGCGGTGCAGGTTGACCCTATCAAACCCACGTTCTAAACCGCCCGGATCTAAGCGCTTGAAAGTAAAACATGACTTACTGCTTTCAAGTTTTGCTTTCAAAATCAACTTGCGCCGCTACAGCGAGGTGATAAGCACGGAGCGCGCGAACGACATTGCGGAGCAGCACCTGGACCTGAACCGTCGCGCGCTCGACACCCAGCGCCTCAAGCTGGACGCCTTCACGGACTCCAACGTCATCCACACTGAGGCAGGGGCTTACACTCGTCCACTTCTTGACAAAAAAAACCTTGAGCACCCCCTGATACCCCAAAATACCTCCTAAACCCCCCCTGGGCAACCTCTAAATGGACACCATATCTCACAGAAAGCGCCTACGTTGAGCCGAGAAGTGGACGAGTGTAAGCCCCTGCACCGAGGCCAACTCCATCGCCGCCACGGCTCTAGAGGGCAAGATCTCGGCGCGAGCCAAGGCAGGAGGGTATTGAGGATAAGCACCCGACCGACGTTGAATCTCGTCCTCCGCCTCCTCCTCCTCTTCACATCTGTATGAGCGTTCACCCTGATGGTAGGTCATGCTCGACCTCGGTTCGAGTGCTCGTTCTCAATCACCCTCCTGCGCGTTTCACCCTTAAACTCAGTGTGTGGTCTGGTATCGAAGGCATGGTATCGAGTTGCGTTCGACCAATCAGAAGTTTCCATTTAGACCATCCCACCGACCGAATCGCCGACTGTACGACCTGGTCGCTATCCCTGATAAAATAGACCGTCGAATTTGAGGAGATAAGCGTGACAATTCACGCCGACACTGAGTTTAAGGTGAGTCAGGCTCGATCTGAGTTCGAGTACTAATTCTGAGTGACCCTGGTGCTCGGCGGCGGCGGCGGCGGCGCTGGAGGAGACACGCGCGGAGCTGGCGGACTCGTTCTACGCCGGGCTGATGGTGGTGCTGGGGACCACGCTGGCCGGGGGCTGGCGCCGCGCCTCGGCGGCCGTCGCGGCCGTCGTCGGGGTAGGGCCAGAGGCTTACACTCGTCCACTTTTCAGCTCAACCTAAGCCGTTCTGGTCACACCTTCACGTGTCCCCCTGTCTAACAAACTGGGGGAACATCATGCACCCAACGTATCCCACAAATTGTGCTTACATTGAGCCAAAAGTGGACGAGTGTAAGCCCCTGGGTAGGGCTTGCCTGATATTGCCCGCCAGACGTCATCCAACGCATTTTTCCAACCCTCGTTTAGTGAGTTGCATGACATCCTATATGACGGGGTGGGCAATATCTGGCAGGCCCTAGGTCCAGGTGTGTCCGGCGCCGGCGTCGTCCTCGAACGGGTGGTTGTCCTTCGGGTGGTCGGCAGGGGCTTCCACTCGTTCCCAATTCAGCTCAACTTGAGCGCTTTGAATGGGACAAGGGGTGCGCGTAGCGGTTGTGTAGCCCGTGTTAAGGGGGTGTTAGTCGGTGTTTATTGTGTGTAGGGTGTGTTTGTGTGTCAGACACGGCGCAAGTTGAGCTGAAAAGTGAACGAGTGTAAGCCCCTGGTGGTCGGTGGTGGGCGGGGGACCGGGCCCGCTGGACTACGCGTGGTGCGTCACTCGCTCGATGGTGGGCGCCGCGTGGGGCGCCATGCTGCTGCTGCTGCTGGTGGGCCTCTCTCAATGATGCAATTCCACCCCCTGTATACCTCCTGTATACCCAATTTACCACACCTATATACCCTCTACATACCCCCTGTACAATCCCTATTTACCCCCTGTATACCCTTTATATACCCCTTATACACCCCTTATACAACCCCTATATGCCCCCTATTTACCCAATATACACCCCCTACTCGATAAATTACCCCTTGTACCCCCTACTATATTTTTATCGCCTGCCGGATCATGCCTGCCCGCCCGCCCGCAGTCATTCATCACGTGTTGGTCACTCGTCTTTATTGTAACGTGACATCCCATGACGTTGCGAGGATAATGCACTGGGCTCTTGACTGCCGGGGTGGAAGTTGCTGCAGTACAACGTGGTGACCCGGTTCCAGTCGGCCCCCGCCACTGTGCTGCTGCTGGTGCTGGGCGGCGGGTGCGGGCTCGTGGGTCGTAGCGCGGTAGTTTGGTGCAGGTTGACCCTATCAAACATGTGTTGAAAGCGCTTGAAGCAGAAAATTTATGAACCGCTTTCAAACTTTGCTTTCAATTCCATCTTGAGCCGCTACAGCACGGTGGACTCGCTGGGTGGCGACGGGCGGCTGTGGCAGCGCCTGTGGGTGGCATACGTGGGGTGCGCGGCAGGGGCTTACACTCGTCCACTTTTCAGCTCAACATAAGCGGTTTTCAATTTTCGGCTCAACGTAAGCCTACTCTGTGGGATAGGGGGTGCATTTGGGGGTTGTTCAGGGGGTATTTAGGAGGTGACAGGGGGTATTTGGGGTTGTTCAGGGTGTAATCTGTATCAGAGATTGAGCTGAAGAGTGGACGGGTCTAAGCCCCTGGTGCGCGGCGCTCACCACGTGGCGCGCACGGTGGGTGCGGGTGGCGCTGGACAGGGTAGGCCCGGCCGGGCGGATTGTGTTCCACCTCGCCCTGGCCGCCGCGCTCCCGTTTCTGGTCGGCGCTTTTCCGTTCGAGGACGTGTTCTCGGCGTTCGCGCTGGAGGCGAAGCAGCGGGCCGCGGTGATGGCAGGGGCTTACGCTCGTCCACTTTTCGGCTCAACTTAAGCGCATTCTGTGGGATAGGGGTGCGAAATTATGGGCTGTTGAGGGGGTGCTCAGGAGGTGTCAGGGGGTATTAAGGAGTATCAGGGGGTGTTCAGGGTGTATTCTGTCTCAGAAAAGGCTCAGGTTTAGCTGAGATGTGGACGAGTGTAAGCCCCTGGGTGATGGTATCGATGGCGGCGGAGGGCGCGGAGAGCGCGGCGGAAACAATCGGCTTCGGCTTCATCTACGCCGGACATTGACGCAAATCACTAGAAACTGATGCAACGAATACGACACAACTCACCGCGCATGATCACACGATGAAGAACGAATGGCACATTACCATAAGAAAATAGATTCATTGCATCACCACAAGTCCATGCAGCATAAACATATGAATACGAGAATATAACTAGAGAGCTTATGATTCTCAACGGCAACGCCGGACGACTAGCACGCAAATGAGAAGTGAGCCCACTGTGGGTGTCCCGCGGCTCGATGAACGTTCGACTAAAGCGGTGTGGAAATGGGTGTGAGAGTGTGTGTGTGTGTGCGTGCTTACACCCAGAATTGGGATTACATGTTCTGTTGTTTTAGTAAAAGTCATCGAGCCGGGAGGCGCTGACACGGTGACATGTTGCCTTAGCACCGTGCTGAGACTGGTTGAGAGATAGAGACTGCCTGCTCCCGTGGTGCGCTCAAAGGTAGGTGGTCTCTTGCAGGGCGCGGACCTGCTCCTTGAGGCCGTCCACCAGGGGCTTATACTCGTCCACTTTTCGTCTCAACGTAAGCGATTTCTGTGGGACAGGGTGCAATTAGTGGTTGTTCAGGGGGTGTTTGGAAGGTGTTAGTGGGTATCAGGGGTCTTTGAGGTGTATTTTGTGTCAGAGACGGCTCAGGCTGAGCTGAAAAGTGGACGAGTGTAAGCCCCTGCCGTCCACCGCCGTGGCGCCCGCCCGCATCGACTCCACCTCCGCCTGCGCGTGCCGCAGCTCCACCTTCATCGAGTTGCGCTCCTCCTTCAACTTCTCGAACTTCACCTTGTTGTGTTGCGCCTTGGCCACGCGCGCCATGCCGTTGACGTCGCCGGGGTTCAGGGGCTTGCACTCGTCCACTTCTCAGCTTAACCTGAGCCGTTTCCGATACGAAAAAACACCTTAAACCTCCCCTGACCCCCCTTAACATCTCGTTGAAACCCTCGCATAAACACCCCCTCAACGCACCCGCCTCCCATGAAAAGCGCTGACGTTGAGCTGAAAAATGAACGAGTGTAAGCCCATGCCGGGGTTGGGTATCTCGCTCATGCTGCTCATGTTGTCCGAGTACCCGCTCGCGGACTCGGCGTGCTCGAAATCAGGCGCCGTGCGCATGTCGATGTCACCCTGCGGAGTGAGTTCGAGGTTCGTGTTGATGGAATGTTAGTGCGGTTCGGGATCAAGTTGATGGGATGTTAGTACACTTGGGCTTCAAGTTCAAAGGGTCGAAGTGCAATTAGGGCTCAGGTTGATAGGGTGTCAGTGCAGTTCGGGTTCAAGTTCATAGGGTGCTGGATCAAGTGGATGGGATTCTCGGGTCTTACCAGGCTGCGGGTGATACCCGTGAGCTGCATCCTGGCCTCCTTGGTGTAGCGGCGCAAGCTGAATTTGAAACCAAATTTGAAAGCAATTCCTCATATTTTGGTTTCAAGCGCTTAGTTCCAGGCGGTTCCAACATGGGTTTGATAGGGTCAACCTGCACCGCCCTACCTTGAGCTGCGCGTCAGACTCGCTGATCTCCAGCTTGAGCCGCTCAATCTCCACCGCCGCCTCCCGCTGAGCCTTGACCACGTCCGCCACGGGCACGACGTCGCGCGCCGCGCGTGCCGCCGCCTCTCCCGCCTGCCCCGCAACAGCCTCCAGCTCCTGGTTCTTGGCCGCTAGCCAGGGGCTTACACTCGTTCCCATTTCCGCTCAACTTGAGCTCACTTTGCCCCTTTCCGCTCAACTTAAGCTTACTTTGTCCCCCATATGGCCCGAATTAATCCGTGGATGTGTCCCGAAGGTGCTCAAGATGTGCTCAAGTTGAGCTCTGACGTGAGCGATGTGTCCCGAAGGTCCTGAAATTGAGCTCTCAAGTGAGCGAATGTAAGCCCCTGCCGCCAGGTCCGCCGCGCGCTCCTTCTCGCGGCGCAGCGCCTGCTGCCAGGGGCTTACACTCGTCCACTTTTCAGCTCAAGTTAAGCATGTTTTGTGGGATACGTTGGGTGCATGAGTTTCCCCCAGTCTATTAGACAGGGGGACGCGGGGAGGTGTGACCAATACGATTTAGGTTGAGCTGAGAAATGAACAAGTGTAAGCCCCGGCCTGCTGCGCCTCCGCCAGCATGGGCCGCAGCTCGCCGGCGCCCTCGCCGCCCCCGCCGCCCTCCAGCTCCCGCAGCTTGTCCCGCTGCCAGGGCCAGCAGGACTACGCTTATCGAACTAATTCAGTGCTAGCAATGGGGGGGGTTTAAAAAAGCTAAGAACCCAGTTTAGGGACTAGTGGTTAGTGCGTTAGTGGGTTTATAGTATGGGGGACTACAGTGGGTTTGTAAACTAGGGGGGTTTAAACTAGGCTAGTTTAAGCTAGTTTAGGGGCTGGTGCTTAGTAGGCTAAATTAGCGGCGACAAGTATAAGCAGGGAACTATGCGCCTGACCCTGCCTCGTGCTCCGCCTCAAGCGCCTCGTTGCGCCGCTGCTCCTCCCGGATAAGCTTCTGCGCCTCCGTCCGAACGTTATTCAACCGCTCCTGGGTATAGCGGCGTAATTAAATTGAAACCGAAACTTGAGACCAGTTTCTCATATTGTAGTTTCAAGCGCTTAGTCCCAGGCAGTTTCAAATTGGGTTTGATAGGGTCAACCTGCACCGCCCTACCTGGGTATCTGACATCTCGCGGGTCAACGCGGCGTTGCGGCCGACGAGCTGGGGCTTACACTCGTTCGGGTTTCAGCTCAACTTCAGCTCTTCGGTCCACCGTGCAACAGAACTCAACTCATGAATCAGTCCTGGAGTTGCTCAGGTTGAGCTCTAACGTGAACGAGTGTAAGCCCCTGCCGACGAGCTGCTCGCGGTCCACCTGCAGCGAAGCGAAGGACTCCGCGGAATTGCGCTGCACTTCCGCCACGGCTCCCATGCCCTGCTCAATCTCCTCCTCCAGGTGGCCGTTCGCATCCACCCACCAGGGTCGCACACCGATCATATTCTGCGTGACGCTTGGTATGCCTGATAAGCATTTGGACACACACACACATGCACACACATTCACACACACCCCAGTTCCCGCGGTATCTCAACGAGCAAGCATCTTCGACATATCATCTTGGATCACGTCAGTGACCTCAGTGGCTTCAGGGGAACCTCGGCTGAAAGTCAGTGTCTCGTGTGGTGTCGAACGGCTGAAACGTGCTTTTCCGAATCAAAGCAACAGTACCTGTTATGAGCAAACATTCGGGTGCCAGCTGTAGATGGCTACAAACTTCTGGTGCTGGGGGCAAATGGAGATGGCGCGTGGCGCGGTCTGGTCACGATCGTTGAGTAAATATACCGTCGCCCATACTTAAGCAAATCCAGATCTCCATGTGCCCCCCCGACCAGGACGCGTAAGAAGAGGAGATCCCAGGGCTGTAAAGGGAGATGGTGCGCGGCCCTGCCATGAGGCGCGCAATGTAGTCGTCCGTCTCCAGCCTGGTGCTCTCTGCAGCGGCGAGCTGCGCGCTCAACGCCGCGTTGCGCTCCGCGTAGGGTCCGCCACAAATCGCTCTCAACATCCTTCTGCATGTTTCCAACCCCCGTTTCTGTGTTCAAACGCCACCCAGGGATGTGTTGAGCATTGCCTGCAGGGCCCTACCTCCTCGAGAGCTCCCTTGCGCCCCTCGGCGTAAGGCCTATGCAAATATTGCTCAAGACATGCTTCAACCCTGGTCTCTTGAGTTAAACGACGCCCGCCTGATGTTTAGAGCGGTGTCTGCCGTGCCCTACCTCGGCATCATCCACCATGGCCACGCGGGATTGCAAGTCGGCACCAAGCCGCGTGTTCTCCTCGTGCAGCGCGTTCACCTCCTTATCCGTCTGCTCCAGCTGTTTGTCCTTGGCTTGGATCTCGCGCTCCAGCAGCAGGGTGGCCTCCCTGGCCGCCGCCAGCTCCCGGTCCAGTCGCTAGGGTACACCACGCATAGTGTACCGGTACATGGTCACTGGTATGACGAAGTGCGTGAAACCGCTTAGACACTTTGTGAGACTTAGTGCTAAGTCGTCCCGCCCGACCAAACAGAACGCTTCATTTGGACGACCTAGTATTGCCAGTTGCTAAGTGTCTAAGTGGTTCCACACACTTTGTCATGCCCTGCCCTGTCCTCCACCAGCGCCTGCCCCGCCATCACCGTCACGGTCAAGTCCTCCTTCGCCGCCATCAGCTCGTCGCGCTCCGCGTGCACCGCCCGCACTCAGGGGCTTACACTCGCCCACATCTTTGCTCAACCTGAGTCGTTTTTGTCACTGAAACCAGCAAAGCACCTCAACACATGGGACAGAAAGTGCTCACGTTAAGCAGAACAGTGTACGAGTGTAAGCCCCTGCCCGCAGTGCGCTGCGCTGGGTGCCCATGCGCGTCGTGGAGTAGGGTCGCGCAGTATCCAGTCATCACTCTGCTCCAGTCTGCCACGTGTCGATGGAAGTATAACGAGTGAGTAGCTGACCGGAGCTATGCTCCTAGTCTGGATGCAGGCTGTACTAGTACTGCAGATGAAACTGCATCCACGTCATCGACAAGCGTTTGGAACCCTCGTTTATTGAGTTGAACAGCATACCATGACGTGGCGAGAATATCTGGCTGTCGGTAGGGGGGAGTTATGTGCCTGGCGGTACCGTGGAGGTTCCGATGACCTCCTGCTGCTCCTTCACCAGGCTATAGCGGCGCAACTTGAATTTGAAAGCAAAATTTGAATGCACGTCATCATATTCCAGTTTCAAGCGCTTAGTTCCAGGCCCTTTCAACGTGGGTATCATAGTGTCAACCTGCACCGCCCCACCATGCGCATGACGTGGTTGGAGAAGTCGATGTTGACCTGGCGCTGCTCGTCGTTCAGGCGCGCGCACTCGTCCTGCCCCGCCATCAGGGGCTTACACTCGTTCACTTTTCTACTCAACATAAGCGCTTTCTGTGGGATAGGGGGTGCGTGTGGGGGTTGTTTAGGGGGTGTTTATGAGGTATTTGAGGGTATTAGGGGGTGTTCCTGGTGTTTTTATGTGTCAGATACGGCTCAGGTTGAGCTAACAAGTGGACGAGTGTAAGCCCCTGCCCGCCATCAGCGCCGCGTCTGTCACCGCCAGCCCCCAGCTTACGGCCTGCCAGATTGCTCGCCACGTCAAAGGATGGCATTTAACTTATCAAACGAGGGTCGGCGAATGCGTTGGAGGGCGTGTTGAGTGTAGCTGTCAGTCCCTACCGGAGGTGAACTGCGTGAGCTGCTCCTGGAGCCGCGCGGTCTGCAGCGCGATGCGCCCGGGCCCGCGGGCGCCGGGGGCTGAAAACATACCCCCCAAACAGCCCGGGGTCGTGGCGACGTCGGTGCCGTGTGGGTTGGGGGCGGTCAGAGAGCGGCTCGTGGGCGTCGCGGCGGAGGCATCGCGCACGGCGACGGTGGAGGCGCCGTCACCTTCTGTCTTGGGCTGCTGCTGCTGCGCGACGGCGGCGGACATCTTCTCAAGTGCGGCGAGCAAGGCGTGGCGTGGGGGTAACTCGAGTTTATAGTGTTACGACAAATTGCATTACGAACGCGGCCGTTAAAGATGAAGTGGGTCTCGAGGCTCGAGGTTGTGAAGTGAGGCTCGAGGCTCCCAGGCTCTCGCCCTGCGACGGTTGTCTCCTGGGCGCGCGGGAGTCCCACGTCGGCCGTAGCGAGGGGGTCGGTCGCGCGCGGCGACGAGTGAGGTTTTATGTCACGGACCTGGAGGTTGCTGGCCGCGGGGGTGCCGAGATGCCGCGAAACCCTAATCCCTAAACCCTAACCCTAAACCCCCAGCTATGCGCCACTACTTTTCAAATCTGAAAATCAGCGCGCGAAAACATTGGCATTGTCGCGCCGGTACCACCACCGTGATACGCGCACCCTCGCGCGCCACCTCAATACGCACCACCCCGACACCGATACACCAGCCAGCGATGCCGCGGGCGGCCTCGAGCGGCGGCGGTCGGCACTTCGCCGCCCAGCTGGCCGGGGGCCTCAAACAGGGCCTCGACTGCTCCGAGGCTTTCCGTGTCCCCTACCTGCCCACCGCCGCCCCCATCGCGCCATCCCCTAGCACCCTCACGCTGCCGCTGCTGCCGCACCAGGCAGGGGGGTTATTGGGAATGAGCATAACCCTGCGGCGCAATCCCCACGTCCACAATCGAAACCTTGCACCGCCTCGGTGTTAACCCGGGGCCCACGGAAGCGCTCCTCCGTAGAGCGCACGTAATAATGACGACATACCTCCGACGCCTCTGCCACACACGGAGAGCTGTCGAGGCCACCACCATGGGTCGCACGGCATCGTCACGCGCCTCATAGCCACCAAGAGGTCCCGGCTGCCGTTATGCGGGTAGGTGGGCAGCCGGACACGTCCGATCTTGGTTCGAGTGCTTCTCAATGACCCTTCTGCCAGGCGCGCGCGCTCTACCGGATGCAGCTGCTCGAGCGCGACGGCGGCCTCAGCGAGGGCGGCTTCGGCACCTTCCTGGCAGGGGTTTACACTCGTTCACTTTTCATCTCAACTTCAGCCGTGTCTGACACAACAAAACACCCTACACACCCCAAACACCGCCTAACACCCCCCTTGACACGGGCTACAGAACCCCTACGCGCACCCCCTATCCCATACAAAGCGCTCAAGTTGAGCTGAGAAGTGAACGAGTGTAAGCCCCTGCTTCCTGGACTACAAGTCCCGCGGCGGCGTCCTCGCCGACGCCGTGGGGCTGGGCAAGACATGCAGCGCGATCGCTCTCGCGTTGAGCGACCACCCCGAGGCAGGGGCTTACACTCGTTCACGTTAGAGCTCAACTTGAGCAACTCCAGGACACATTCGTGAGTTAAGCTGGGTTATACGATGGACAGAGGAGCTCAAGTTGAGCTGAAACGGGAACGAGTGTAAGCCCCTGCCCCGAGGACGATCCCGCTCCCACCTTGGTGGTGGCGCCATCGCACCTGCTGCCGCAATGGCGCGAGGCAGGGGCTTACACTCGTTCACTTTTCAACTCAACTTAAGCGCTTTGTATGGGATAGGGGGTGCGCGTAGGGGTTGTGTGGCCCGCGTTGAGTGGGTGTTTAGGGTGTTTAGGGTGTGTAGGGTGGGTTTGTGTGGCAGAAACGGCTCAAGTTGAGCTGAATAGTGGACGAGTGTGCGCCCCTGGCGTGAGGAGGTGCGCAAGTTCTGCGGCGCCATCGAGGGCCCGGCCGCGCCGCTGCCAGTCATCGAGGGCGTCCAGGCCTTCGAGGCAGGGCCGTGCAGACATCGCCTTACCTCGGGGGGGGGTGATTTGGAGAGCGAGGGGTGTGGTAGACGTCGCGAGGGCGCGAAGGAGGCTGACATCGCTGCCACATCATCCACATTCATTGTGAACCCTCGTTACCACGGAGGCCAGGGAAAAGCCTGGTTACTCCT
>Ga0307489_10002249_pt1 | contig 12900 bp, 19 predicted proteins | sample SB12metaG_FD_202247 | JGI IMG/M metagenome (GOLD analysis project Ga0307489, IMG submission 202247) | Sea-ice brine microbial communities from Beaufort Sea near Barrow, Alaska, United States - SB 1.2 | ecosystem: Environmental > Aquatic > Marine > Coastal | place: USA: Alaska | collected...
GAGGAGGAGGAGGAGGAGGAGGAGGAGGAGGAGGAGGAGGAGGAGGAGGAGGAGGAGGAGGAGGAGGAGGAGGACAATGTTATCCTGCACACTGTGAGCAATCAGTCTGGTTGAGGTGAAAAGGATGGCCCTGCCATGGAAGCGAGCGGCGCCCACAGGCGGGACATCACCTTGGGGCGCGGCATGGCGATCAGGATGTCTACGCGCACCTCACCCCGCCGCCGCTCGGGCGGCAACTGTCTGCGCGTCGTCTCGGACTGTCTCCACGCCGCCTCACCCAGTGTCTCATTGTCGATGTCGTCCTTGTCCTCCACCCTCGGCAAGGGGCTTACACTCGTCAACTCGTCGACTCAATCTAAACACTTTTTGTGGGATACATTTGGTGGTGTGAGTGATGAAACCGGCACTGGTTGAGCTGATGAGTAGACCAGTACGTCCATGGTTGGAGGGAGCTTCTGGCAGGGGCTTACACTCGTCCACTCGTCGGCTTAACCTAAGCCGGTTTCATCCCTCATGCCACCGCGTGCGCCGCTCAGAGGTGCTCACGTCAAGGCGAAAAGTGGACGAGTGAGTGTAAGCCCCTGCCCCCGGCCGCCATCGCAGCGTGAGGCCGTCGGACGTATCCGACCGGCCGACGACGGCGGTGGCAGGGAGGCCGTTCACGATGCCCGTGCTTTAGGGGTGTGTTAAGGGTGTACCGGGGTGTATCAGGGGTGTGTTCCGGGTGTGTTAGTAGGGGTGCACCGGGGTGTATTAGGTTGTGTTCAGGGTGTCATATTCTAGCTTCGAGCGGTGAAGGTGAATTCAATCGCGGTCGACCCGAGGTCAACCTGCACCGCCCCTTACCACGCGCAGGGCGTCGCCCGCGTCCAGCTTGAGCACCGTGCGCACCTGTATACAACGGAAAGGGCGAGCGTTCACGGGCACATCGGTGCATGTATGAGGGAGCAGGGTGTGTGGGGGATGGACACTGACACCTGCGAATGGTTTTGCTGTTGCTGTTGCTATGGCCCGCCCGGGCATTCACGGTGGCGCGCCCGGGTTTGGGGGTGGGGATTAGGCGTGACCACCACAGAGTGACCGCCTCGTGAGAAAGCAATCCTCCCCATCCTCACCCCCGTCCCCGCGCGCGGGAAGGTGCGGCGCAAAAGATCGCTGACGATAAGGTTGAAGGTGCCGACTATTCACAGCAACCACGTTTTGCATCCTGGGGGATTCTATCTCGGGTGGGGCGGGAAGTGTTGCGCGGGACGCACGTGCGTGGCTCGGGAGTCCGCAGGCGGCACACTCGCGAGCACGCTGCCGTCGTCGTGGCGGACCACCTCCTGCGAGGCGAACGATACAACGCCGCGTCAGAACACATTTCATGAATTCAGTGCAGTCCACGTCAAGAAGAAACCGTGATGGTACGGTACTTCAGCAGCACATCAAGCAGTAGCGCCAATCAGAGCTCAACGTGAGCGGCGGCAACGCGAGGAGTGACGGCAACGTATGCGCGTCGTCTGCCGCTGCCGCCGCCTCGCATCGGTCGAAGCGGACGGGAACGCTGGCGCTCTCGCCCCGACTCCGGCAGGGAACGCCGCCGCTGCTGCCAGTAGCGTGATGGATGTTGTTTCAAGGTACAGAACAGGCCGACTTTCGTACCTGTTCTCGGAAGAGGATGCGGTTGCGGCACACGATGCTCGCGGCAACCCGGGCGGCGCCCCCGCGTCGGCCGCGGGGCCGGGGGCGGAACCCGGGCGTCGCGTGCAGCACGGGAGCGGCGGCGTGCATCGCGAGAGTGAAAGACGAAAAACTCATAAATCATGTTGGGCACCACCCCAACAGCAACAGCTGATGTTGATGATGTGTCAACAGTTTGCCATTCCGCATCGGTCAGTTTGCCACCCCGACGTAGCGCAGCGGCGACTGGACCAGGGTTCACAGCGCGATGCTCTTCGCAGCTGCGCGCTTCGCGGCCCCGGCGGGGCGATGCGAGGCCGGGCCCCAAGGGACGGGGGGTTGGTCAGGCTCCGGTGGCGTCGCGGGGCTGGGCAGCGGAGGCTCTCGGATAGGGCTGCCGCGCGGGCCGGATGCGCGGGGGGCGCTGCGGTCGGGCTGCGCGGGGCGTCGGCGGGCGGGCTATCCACCTCCTCCCGCGGGGTCGCCCGGCTCGGGGGATGTGGCGGCGGCGACGGCGGCGGCGGTGACGTGCGCTTCACCGCCGCCGCGACCCGCGTCATGGCGGGCTCCGGCGATGCCGTGGCGCCTCTTTCGACGACAAGCTCGCCGCTCGCCGCGCCGCCCGCACGAAGCAGCCCGCGCCGGCGGAGGGCGCGGGTGGGCCAGCGGCTGGCGGCGCGGTGCAGGGGGATCAGGACGGCGGTGGAAGGTGCGGTGGCCGGGGTGGCAGAGGGCGCCCAGCCGCCATCGCGCTGAACCGCCTCATCTCGCAGGAGGAAGACCCGGAGGCTTTGCTTCGCCTGGTGGCTGACGAGCTTCCCAACTTCAACGACGTCAACGTGGCCACCGCGTTCAACAAGCTCGGCAAAATCTGTAGCTTCAGATTGTTTCCGCGCAACATCGCGGCGGACGACAGCTTTCGCCGGCTGATGCTGAGCGCACGCGCCTTGTGTGCCGACGGGCGGCTCCAGGCACGAGAATTTTCCAACATAACCCATGCCGTGGCGAAGATGAGCGCGGCGGGGAAGTTTGGCACCGGCGACGCGGGTGTTGAGGACACGCTGGCGGCACTGGAGAAGCGGGTGGTGCTCGTGGCGGAAAATATGGCACCTCAGGGTGTGTCAAACACGGTGTATAGCTTTGCACTGCTGGGGCGGATGCCGGGGACTGACGCGCGGGCGGTGTTGGAGGCCGCGTTGGTGCGCGTGGCTCCGGGCATGAAATCCCAGGAGGTATCAAACGTGATGTGGGCGACAGCAACGCTAGGGCTGAATCTGAGAGCTGAGACGTGGGCGGCGCTGGAGTCTGCGGTGGTGCGGGTGGGTCCGGACATGACTCCTCAGGCGGTGGCGACTACGTTGCGGAGTGTGCTTTCGCCGGCCGCCACGCGAGGTGTTCCGCTCCCCGCGTGCTATCCCTCTCTCTGGCGGGCGGCCTGTGGGTTCGAGCACCGCTCTGTCGGTCCCGAGGATATGAAAACAATGTTCCATGCGCAGCTGATACACACCGAGCTGGTCAGCGGCGAGATGCGGGATGAGGTGACCCTTCCGCTGTGGATCATGCATGAGGCGCGGGAGGCATGGATGAGCAACGCCCGGGACGCCGTGAGTGTGTCACACTCGGTCAAAGAGGTTGCCAATATCCTCGGCGACCTCGGCATCCGTCACGAGGTGGAGCACCTGACGGACGACGGCTACTTTTCGATCGACGTGTACCTGTCCGAAAGCGACGTCGCGCTGGAGTTCGACGGGCCGGCTCATTTCATCATCACTGACGGCGGCGAGGGGGTCGATCCAGGCGATGCGTCTGGCATCTCGACGAGGACGCCGACGAGGACGCTGAGCACGGAGACGCGCGACATGTTCCTCGCGAGGCGCCACCGCGTGGTCCTCTCTGTGCCGTGGTTCGAATGGGCTGAGTTCAATGGCAAAGGAGCCGCGGAGAAGCAAGCGTACGTCACTGCGAAGCTGAGGTCTGTGGGCTTCAGCATTCCCGCCTCCACTTAGCACCTTTGGAGACTCTGTGGGAGTCTTCAAAGCAAACCAAACGAAATAGCAACAGTAGTTTAGGAGAATGACAAAGTGCGTGAAACCACTTAGACACTTAGTCCGACTGAGTGCTACTTCGTCTGACTTAGTGCCCGCTCGACCAATCAGAACGCTCCATTTGGACGACTTAGTACTACTTGTTGCTCAGTGTCTAAGTGGTTTCACGCACTTTGTCAGATTATAGATTATAGATTATCGAAGAATCAGCTTTCCCAAACAAACTACCAGAAGCTCCTATGTTGTGTCGTCGTGCATCTTCCCGTCCGCGCCTTTTCCATCATTCTAGTCGAGTAGTGATGCAACAGAGGAGTTTCTGGTATTTACCAAATTAGGGGTTTCGGGCTAGGGGAAGTATAGCATAATTGCCAGGCTATTCGGGAGATTGCAATGAAGGTAGCGCAACGTGACGCGTGTCGTGTTGCCTGCCTTGCAAGGTATCGTTCGAATGACGAAGCTTGGAACGTGTATTTCAAGTACGAGTAGTAAGCTCGCAATGTACACATAGGGACGGTTGCTAGGCGTGTCATCTACCAACTAGTGTACCGGTGCTTGACACGTCATCCACCACCACCACACAGTGTACGGGTGCTCGCCACGTTATTCACCACATAGTGTACAGGTGCTCGCAATGTCATCCACCACACAGCATCATTCACAGAGAAGGATGATGATTAATGTAAATGTTCTATCATATGTGCGCCTTTACCTATATAAATTAGAGTGACGTGCATCTAGTTACTCGTGTCTCTAAGAAAGCAACTGACCCCCCCCGTGTCAGAAACAACCCAGTGCCCTCCCATCCTCCACACATCACATCACCCATCACACATCAAACCATGACACATCACCCCATGACACATCACCCCGAAGCTCCGGCACCACGAGCCGGTTGCATGACACATTACTCCGAGTCCTCTAGCACCACGAGCAGAGTGACAAGATATGATCTGGTCATACCGTCCGGTTGACCGACAAGATGACAGGATGTCAGGATTTTGGGGTTCATCCTCAGAAGTTTAAGGCTATATTCAGGATCTTAAGGTCATCCTCAAATCGACAGGATGTCAGGATTCATGGTGATCCTGGAGATCGATCCTCCATATCTTGTCACTCTGAACGCGAGGCGGTTGGCGCTGAACACGATGGCGCAGATCGCACATGACACTTGCCACATCACCCCGCCTACGCCTCCGCCGCCGCCGACGACTGGTCCTCCACCGCCGCCTCCTCCGAGCCCGCCGACAACCCATCCACCACCGCCGCCGAGCAGGGGCTTACACTCGTCCACATCTTCGCTCAACCTGAGCCGTTCTTGTCACTGAAACCAGCCAAGCACCCCAACACATGGGACAAGAAGTGCTCACGTTGAGCTCAGAGGTGGACGAGTGTAAGCCCCTGCCGCCGAGCCTGCCGCCGAGCCCGCCGCCTTCTGCTCCGTCGAGCCTGCTGCCGCCGTATCCGAGTCCTTGGTGTAGCGGCGCAAGTAGAATCCGAAATCAAAGTTTGAAGGCGGTTCATCATGTTTTAGTTTCAAGCGCATCGCTCGAGGCGCTTTCGACGTGAGTTTCATAGGGTGTAACTGCACCGGCCTACCTGGAGCACCACAAGGCGACTGGCGCTGGGCACGATGGCGAAGATGACGGCGGCGGCAGCGCCCTCCACGGTGCCCGAGTTGCCCACGTCGCCCCCCGCCGCGCATAGGTCCGTCACCCCCCGCAGCCGGTCGTCGCTGATCTCCCTCACGATCTTCGGCTGCAACGCGTCCGTGGCGTCAATCACTGCGACGGCGCCAGCGTCCTTCCCGGCGACATAGGCCATGCCGTTTGAAGCCAGCGCCAAGCCGGAAGCCCCCTCCACCCAGAGGCTTTCACCTGTCCACTTTTCAGCTCAACGTCAGCACCTTTTGTGTCATAATACGCAGGGTGGTTGCAGTGTTTCAGCGTCCAAACACATCTCAAGGTTGACCTGAGAAGTGGACGAGTGTAAGCCCCTGCCTCCAACACCTTGTGGCCGTTAGGTCCCGCCCACGCCTCCTCCAGCGCCGCCTCGGTGTAGCGCCGCAAGTTGAAATTCAAACCAAGTTTTGAAAGCGTTTCATCATATTGTAGCTTCAAGCGCTGGAACCATAGGCACTTTCAACACGGGTTTTGATACTGTCAACTTGCACTGCCGTACCTCATTCGCCTGCGCCAGCGGCACGAACGCGGCGCGCCCCGCGGCCTGCACCCAGGGCCAAAAACATCCTGACCGTTTGCTCATAGTGTACAAGTACACACTCGCCGCATCCTCTTCCCCAGCCTGACACGGCGTTGAGGCGGGGGACGTCAGCATGTTTGAACATCTCAACCCTGCACTAGTTGAGCTCTAGCGTCAGGCCCTGCCTGCAACGCCACCGCAATGCTCGGCCGCGTCCGCACCGTGGTGTTGATCACTGCGAACGTCCCCCCGTTGGCGGCGGTCACGGCGAACGTGATGTTGGGGTTGCTGGTGAACACGTGCACGATGCTGCTCTGACCCTCCACGCCTTAGTGGCGCAAGTTGAAATCGAAAGCGAAGTTTGAAAGCGGCTCATCATATTTGAGCTTCAAGCGCTGGAATCAAGCGCGGTCAACCCAGATGCAACATGGGGTAAACCTGCACCGCCCTACCAAGCGCCCGTCCTTGACGGACCCGGTCTTCATGAGCACGCCGCTGGGGGTGTAGGACAGCACGGTGACTCGCCTCCCCGGGCCAGACCCCACGTTGATGTGGTTGTCACCGTGAAGCGCCACGGTGTAGTGGCGCAAATTGAAGTTGAATGCAAAGTTTGAAAGCAGATCATCATATTTTTGTGTCAAAGCGCTGAAACCAGACGCTCTTCGATGAAATAGCGCGTGGTCAGATCACGAGTGTCACACACGGGCATTACGTCCGAGACCCAAGGCGAAGGGCGGCTTATTCCGTGCTTGCACACACGGGTTTCAATCTGCACCGCCCTACCACGGTGCTCGCGGCGGACAATTGCATCATGCTGAGAACCTTTGGTTCGGCCTCCTGGGTAAGATCCACGGACACTATCCGCGCGGTGCCCTCCGCGGCGACGAACGCGAGATTATCCTTCACCACCACTCCCGCCGCGCCGCTCAACGCCATGGGCTCCGCGACGCTACCCACCACCTTAAGCTCCGATGCGTCCTCGGCGCAGGGGCTTACAATCGTCCACTTCTCAGCTCAACGTAAGCACTATTTGTGGGACACGTTGGGTACCTTCGGTAGATATGTGGGTCATAACTCGTCACAAACTGGACACACAACGGCTCACGGACCAGAACGGCTTAGGTTGAGCTGAACAGTGAGCGAGTGTGAGCCCCTGCCTCGGCGTCAAGGATGACTAACGCGTTCGAACCTTCGCACGCCACCGCCAAGCGCTTGTTGCCGCCTTGCGCCAGGGCCGGGGGCACTCGTTTCCTCATTCTTCGCTCAAAGTGTACCAGTGTACCCGTGCACACTCGCCGCATCCTCCTCCCTGGCCTGGCTACACGTTCCCTGACTGTTCGCTTATAGTGTGCCAGTGTACCCATACACACTCTTACACGGCATCCCCTGTTCAGCTCAACTTGAGCTGTGCACCCCCTGCAAGCACCTTACAAGAGCCCCCTGCCCGGCTGAACGTAAGCCGTGTTGACAAAGTCCCCGTACGCCGCAAGCAGCCAACCACCTTACACGAGTCCACCACTCGTGCTCAGGGTGCTGCGGCCCCGCCTTGCGCCGGCGTTGAGGTGTAGGCGTAGATGCTGCCGCACTCCAGCAGCAGCGGGTCGGCCAGGGTCTGGACCAGCTTGGGCAGCGCTGGGTCCGTCGCGCAGGGCCGAGGCGCGACTCGGGTGCCTTCAGGGTGGATGCTCATACAGACAACATGAGGAGTAGGAGGAGGAGAAGGACGAGGAGGAGGAGGAGGAGGCGCGACTCTGGTGCCTTCACTCAATTCAGCAGTCTTCGAAGTGTTTGGCTGTGAGCTACGGGCGACTTTTTTATCTTACAAGGCGGACGAGGACGAGGAGGAGGAGGAGGAGGAGGAGGAGGAGGATGAGGAGGGAAAGGATGAGCGTGCAGCCAGTATGTGCGGGTATACAGATACTCCAACTAACTAAGAGCAAACTGGCACGGCCCCTGCCGTCACGTCGACCGCGGTAACCCCGGCCTCGCCCGCGATGTATGCAATGGAGCCGTGCGCGTCTATGGCCCCCGCGTTGTGCAAGCCCGCGTCTGTCAGGGCGGCGGACACCGTGAGCGCGGCGCAGGTCGGCCCGATGCAGCACGCCGCCAGCACCGCCACTGCGAGTGCCAGCGGCGCCATCGCCAGGAGCCGGGGCGGGGAGCCCGAGCGCCGGCGACCCGCGCGAGCCATCAATGTGATACATACGCGGGAAAAGGGGGGACGTTTTTAGGGTGGAATCTGGGCGGAGTGGGCACCCAAACATTTTCTTCCAAAGTGCGATTTTCTTGCATCCCCATCGCACACTGGTCACGCCCAACTCTTTGCCGATGCACGGTGTGTTCGCCGCTCGGGCGCCGCTGCTCAACCGCATTCCCACCGCCATCGCCGCCTCCGCCGCCGCCGTCGCTGCTGTCTCAACCCCGCGGCCCATCGCCGCCGCCTCGGGCCTTCACCAACATCATCGAGCCCCAGTGGGGCCCCACCATCGCGGCAACAGTTCCCGCTTGTGGACCAAGCCCCACCGTCGGGGCGCACACGCGATGTCCTACAACACCACGGTGGCGGCCGCGGCGTCATCAAACGTGGCCTACGACGCCGCCGACGTGGTCGCGGGGCTGACACGGAACAACCTCAAGGTCATTCTCGGTTCCAACAGTTCCACCCGCAAAGCAATCTTGGTCGGGCCTGGCAGATGTTGCCCGCCACGTCATGGACACGCATTTTGAACCCTCATTTCTTGAGTTGAATGGCATGTGAGGAAGTGGCGGGCCATATGTTCCAGGCCCTAGTTGCCGGCCGAGATGGGGGTGCCCTACGAGGTGCTCACGGCGGGGCCTAAAGCCACACGAGTGTCTTTCCAGCTCAACTTGAGCATCTTCGGGGAGGCTCACACCATATGAGTTCTCTTTCCAGCTCAACTTGAGCATCTTTGGGGTATAAGCAGCATATCACTGGGATAACTTCAGCTAGGTGCCAGCTGAAGCGGGAACAAGCTGCCAGGCCCTATGTGACGGCGGACATCGATGAGAAGGCGTTGGGGGACCGGTCCACGGTAGGGGGGCCTAACTACCTGTTCCAGCCGTCGGCACTTGAGTTTCTGGGAACGAGTGGCTAGGCTTGGGAGAAGGAAGCGGCGAGTGTGTGCGGGCGCACTGGTACACGATGAGCAACCAATCAGCACATAGCTTCGGCCCTGGTCGGCGGACAGACCAGAGGACCTGGTAGCGGCAGTGGCGCTGGCAAAGGCCGTCGCCATCGTCGCGAGAGTTGGGGAGGGCGGGGGGGCGCCGGCGACGTTGCTCATCACCTCCGACCAGGCGGGGGGAGGGCGACTTGTTCCCTGACTGCTTGCTCATAGTGTACCGGTGTACCCGTTGCCATCGTCGCAAAGTTTGGGGAGGGTGAGGGGGCAGCGGCCACACTGCTCATTACCTACGACTAGGCATGGGCGGCGAACACGTCCCCTTCCTGTTTGCTTATAGTGTACCAGTGTACCCGCACTGCCACCTCGTCGTCAAGGTGGGTGCTGACACCACTCCCTTGACTGTCTGCTGACAGTGTGCCAGTGTACCCGCACACACTCGCCCCTGTGGAGGGGGGCTGCGGCGACGTTGCTCATCACCTCCGTCCAGGCTGGGGATTGGGGCAGGAGCATCCTTTTGTGCACAAACATAACTTTCAGTTCACATCCTTTCAAGTGTCGCCTGCCGGGCCCTCCCCCGCGGTGGTGGTACACGCGGGGGCGATACTGGAGAAACCCGAGAGCGCGGCCCAGGCGCGCGCGTTCATCGCCGGCTACTCCGTCTCACCGGCGGGGCCGGAGCACCGGTGTCGTCCACGTCATATCAACTCCCCAACATCATCCACAGATGTCGTCGTCCAGTATGTATGGGCATTGTCCCTGCGCCGTAAGAGGCGCCGGACGCCCCAGCACCATCCACATCGTGTCGTCGTCCAATATGGGCTTGCATGCCTGCGAGCTACGACGTGAGAGTACTATGAGTGCCACCTAAGTTAATAATACATGTAGCTGCTGGCGCCAATTGATTTAGACATTGGCCAATAGTACCCAACACTGTTTGATGTCCAGGGCCTTTTGGCCCGGCGCGCACCGTGGGGGGCACAGTGGTGACCGACCTGGAGACCGGCTTCCAAGTCATTGCGGTGGACTCTAGCACGGTGCACTTCGATACCATCCCGCAGGTAGGGCCTGCCAGATATTGCTCGCCTCGTCACCAGATGCCAGAAACCTCACAAAATTGGTTTCAAAATGCGTGTCGATGGCATGGTGGGAAGTGCCTACCAGGCCATGCCCAGGGCTTGGCCGATATTTTTCGCCACGTCACAAGATGCCATTGGACTCAATAAACTAAATTTAAACACGCGTGTCGATGACGTGGCGGGCAGTATCGGCTGAGCCCTACCCGCAGGAGACCATCGACTTTATCGTGGAGGAGGGCGAGTGCTTCCACTGCGCGGGCGGCCTCATGGTGGTAGGCCGCACTGCTCATTCTGGCTGGCAATTGGCATCTTGTTCTTGGCGTCGTGACGTCATGACTTCGTGACATGAACCCGTCGGATGTTTCGGTGGTTTAATGAATAGCAGAGAGCGTGGATTGTGTGGTGCGCTCCGTGTGTGTATGCCTATATGTGGGGGCATCGGTGGCGTGCGATGGGCTCCTTGTGTGTGTATCATCTGGTTGTGTGTGTAGTGCGTGTATCACTGGCTGTGTGTTATCATTTGGCTGTGTGTGTATCATCAGGATGTGTGTGTCTCATCCGTGACGGCAGCGGTGACGTGCGCTCGGATCCCTACCCATAGGAGCACCCGCGCATTGCCCCGCTAGTGAACAAGCTGGAGGGCTCCATGGACTCCGTGATGGGCCTCAGCAAGTCAGTCGTGGGGGCCTTGCTGCTGCAGGCCATCGCCCAGCGGGAGCAAGGCGCGTGAGTGGCTCTATTGCGCAGAGAAAGTGATAGAGAGACGCTTTCGCCTGTATGGGGAGGCACCATGCTCTCGCCCTAGCCCCCGTTAGCACGCCCAAGATCGCTTGTGGTCTAGGGGATATTCATTTATACAGAATCTATAAGATGATCTTCCATTGTTGCTAATGCAAGCCATCGCGCAGCGGAGCAAGTCGTGAGAGTAGCTCTCGTTATTGTAAGGTATCAAGTGCATTATCAAAACCTCGTCATTCGAAGACAATGCGTTCACAAGCGACACACGTCACGTTGCGCCGCCGCCATTGCAAGCTCCCTCCAGCTTCACCGGCATAGTCTAACATCTAAATTGCAACTCCCTTGGCCCGCAACCCCCACATCGCAGCAAACTCCTCCGTCGCCGCAGCCCCCGAAGTGATGAATCGTGGCAATCCCTCCGTTATTTCGCTGGAGGAGCGGACGGTAGGATGCACGACGACAAGACATAGCGCAGTTTGACATGGTAAAGCTTATTATTCGGTCGTTCAGCTAAACAACTACTGTTACTTGTACTGTTGTTATTGCGATTGCTCTGCTTATGTCTCCAACTGTCTCCAAAAGGAGCTGCTAAGCGAAGGTGGGAATGCTGACGCCCACAACCTTCAGCTTCGCCGCCACGTACACTTGCTTCTCCCCGGCTCCTTGTTCGTGCAGCTTAGCCCATTCAAACCACGGCACTGAGAGGATCTTTCGGAGACGCCTCGCGAGGAAATTGTCGCGCAGCTTAGTGCTCAGCGTCCTCGTCGAGGTGCCACACACGTCACTGGGATCACCCCCCTCGCCGCCGTCAGTGATGATGAAATGGTACGGCCCATCAAATTCCAGCGCGACGTCGCCGTCGGGCAGGTATGACAAAGTGCGTCAAAGTGTTACGGAGCAAAAGCAAAGCAAGAAGCATGGACCAATCACGAGCTCGGATCAAACCGTTCCGACTCAAATTCGAGCCTGTGTTTGGTCGATGCTTTTTGCTTTTGCTTTTGCTCGTAACACTTAGACGCACTTTGTCATACGCGTCGACTGAGAAGTAGCCGTCGTAGGTCAGGTGCTCCACCTCGTGAGGGATGCCGAGGTCGCCAAGGCTTGATGCGATCTCTGTTTGCGGCTTAGACACTGTCACATCGTCCCGGGCCTAGTGCATAATTCTCCTACTCATATTTTTGTATCAACCTACGGTCATCAGGCAAATAATAAACCCGCCCACTTCTAGCTAGGAAGAGCGCGCTAGCTCGCTTGGCCGTTGAAAAACTCTGATGCCTAGACCCTAAACCCGGCCGCTTCCAGGAGAGCTCGCTTGGTCGCGGCGCGGACCTCGGTGGTGGGACGCAAGTTGAAATTGAAAGCAAAATTCAAAAGCAATTTATCACATTTCAGTTTAAAGTGCTAGAATCAAGCACCATTCAAGTTTCAACACGGGTGTCATCTTTTCAATCTTGCGACACCGCACCTTAGTGGTGTCTGCTTTGGCGCAGGCCACCAGCAGCCGCCACTCCGCGGCCGGCGTCGCCGCTAACGCCAGACAGGAGGGGCATTGAGAACAAGCGCACGCCCCGGGATCAGAGCACGACTCACATACAGAGTTACAGACGCGCGGATTCGATTCGTCGGTGCAACACCGGTCGAGTGCTTGTTCTCAATATCCCCCCTGCCAGGGCGGACTCCAGCTTGGTGCGTTTGCCGCTAGGGAGCGCCGCTATCCACCGCTCGCGCCACTCCGCGAGTGCATCTGCTGCTGCCGGCGTCACAGCCTCCGCCGTTTCAGCCGCCGCCGCCTCCGCTGCCGTCTCAGCCACCGCCGTCTCAGCCGCCGCCGCCGCCGCGCTTTCAACCGCTGCCGCCGTCTCGGCCGGCGCCGCCATCGCCATCTCTGCCGCTGCCGCGCGCGCCCCGTGCGTAATCCACGGTGGAACAGTCACCTCATCCTGCATGTCTCTGCCGACCAACTCCAAGTGTATCCGGTACGCTTGAAACATCATTGACCTGTCCTTGGGTTTGAAGGAGCTCCGTTCGAAATCA
>Ga0307489_10002250_pt1 | contig 12899 bp, 13 predicted proteins | sample SB12metaG_FD_202247 | JGI IMG/M metagenome (GOLD analysis project Ga0307489, IMG submission 202247) | Sea-ice brine microbial communities from Beaufort Sea near Barrow, Alaska, United States - SB 1.2 | ecosystem: Environmental > Aquatic > Marine > Coastal | place: USA: Alaska | collected...
TAAAGAAATATATATTTATATAAATATATAACAATATATATTTATATAAATATATATAAATTTAGGCCTTCATGTGCCCGTACTTACTTGTACCAGTATAGTTTTCCACGAAGATAAACATTTGTATCGACTCCAAACTTTGCTTCCAGGAGATCGTTTAGTGGTTGAATACCTTAATCGCATTATTTAGTTGTTTTAGTAGCTCAGCTGGTAGAGCACAAGGCTGAAAACTTTGGGGTCGCTGGTTCAAGTCCAGTCTAGAACAGTATCTTTTTAAATAATAAACTTTACTTTAAGTATATATTAAACGGGTTTGTATTTTCGTTCGTCAATAATTTCGCCCAAAAATCTAAAACGACTAACTTAGTCATCAGTAATGACTCTCTCCTATATTTAACTACACATTTTAAACTCTCGTCGGTTTTCTACTCAACACACCTATCAGATATTTTTGCTTATGAAACACCTAATCACAATTTTTTAAAAGACGCTGACTTAGCATCTACAAATCTTTTTGGTAAAAGCCAATCCTCGCTAGTTGTTTATAATTTTCATTCATTATATTCACAAGATCGTTTTTTTATTTTTGTAGTAAATGATTTATTTACGACAAAATCAAAAGTACTTACAACGAACTCTTCTATCGATTCTGTAGCGGAGTTGTTTCCCGCAGCAAATTGATTAGAACGGGAAGTTTCCGAATTACACGGCGTGAACTTTGCTGGGAAAAAAGATTTACGTAATTTAATGTTACAATATGGGGACAGCTCGTTACCTTTCCAAAAGTCTTTCCCAACAATAGGTTTAAATGAAATTTATTATGAACCGGTTAAAGACACTTTAATACAAAGCCCTGTTACCGTGCAATTGTAACCTGGGATAATTCACGAGCTATCGTCTAATGGTGAGGACACTAGATTTTCACTCTAGTAATGCAGGTTCGATTCCTGCTAGCTTGATTATGTTACATAAGCATTTTCATGACCATAAAAAACTTAAAAACTCTTCTGTATATGTTAATAAAACTTCTAAAATCTTAAAGATCAAGTACTCTTTAACATTTAAATCTATCATACCACTGGGGACTATAAAAAATATACGTTTAATTTTACAGTTTAAACCTCAAACTAATAAAAGTAAAAAATTGTTAATCAAGCAGTCTTACATGCTGTTCACTTGGATGTTTTACATCGAAAATAACTTGTCATCATGTAAAACAAACACAACCCCGCGTTTTTTTATTCGACCGACAACCCAAAGTACTTTTACACAAATAAAAGCGCCGATGGCACATAAGACGTTTTCACAAGAACAATTCACGATAAAATCATATTCATTACAAATCGCGTTTACGAGTCATTACGACTTATCGGAAAATTCAATTAACACCTTAAATAAGTCGATCTTAGCTGCTACAGCACTAAGAAAATTTGTACCTTTTTTAGAGACGAATCTTTTTTTCTTAAAAAAGATGACGTTTAATATCCACAGCAGTGATAAAAAGTACTTACTTATATTTTAGTTAATAATCTGCCTGTATGATGGAATTGGTAGACATGCAAGGCTTAAAACCTTGTCCATTTAGGGTCCTGGTTCAAGTCCAGGTGCAGGTACTGTTTTACAGGAGTCTTTATGCCTTACTCATCCTTTCGGCTAGTAGCGTATTTTTAACTAAAGCTATCTTAACGTCTAATTTTACATATAGTGTCGTGTGACCGAAACTAGGTCTATTATTTAAATTCTGAATTATACATACATTGTTTATCTACTCATTTATATTATTTCTATTTTTATCCCTAACATTTATGCTTTCCACCTAGTATATATATTATGTTTTTTATTACATTTTCAACATTATGAAGTATCACTTTCTTTATTTTACTTACATACTTAACCGGAGTTATTTCTGTATTGACTTATATCCTTCCACTCCCTACTGCAAACACTAAATATACCTGATCCAAAATATTCCGTAATAGTACTTTGATAAATGGGTTTGACTTGTTATGAGTTGTACTAACTCCTTACATACTAATCCTAGCATTGAATAACTTGTACGTTCTTCCTTCTGTTTCGGCCTGATTCGGCCATATTATAATCACATCGTTCCAAACAAAAATGTTGTATACCATTATAATGTTTTTTATCTTAATGACTTGTATTTTTTTTTCTACGACGTATTTTTCTTCACGTGAAATATACGATTATACGATTACGACATATAATTTTGCGTATTGATTAACAATTTTATTTATGTCTAACTCTATTTTTTCAATGGTCTTTGTAATTGAGGTGATTTCGACATTAATTCTTCTGCTGATTGTAACCTCGGCTTTTTCAACTACCTTTTTTTATCGTAACCTTAATCTGTCTTTCGGTCATATCTTACAGCAAAGTTTACCACATTCCCATCTACAATCTTTACTTTATTTTTTTTGAATTTCACTAATCTCGTCATTAAATCTTTTTTTATTTTTTTTACTTTTATACACCAAGATCTTAACACTAGACTGATTCTTAATGGAATACATATTCTATTATTACGTGAATGTTAGTGGCCTGAGTGATATTGCATCGTTAGGTTTATACTGGTTAATTATGGTATTTTGTATTTTTGTAAAGTGTGGAATATCCCCATTATTTTTGTGAAAACCAACCTTCTTTAAAGGTATACCTATCTATACTCTCTTTTTCTATATTTGTTTTTTCTATTTTTTTCTATTCTTGTTCATTATACACTTCCTCACATCATACTTTACGGAGATTTTCTATTTTTATACTATAGTAACTCTATTATTTGTTATATTAGGTTTAGTTACTCTGTTATGTATTATCTGTGAATCTTATTACCTTAAAGTATTTATGGCGATTAGTAGTATACTGAATTCATTATTCGTAATTTTAGCTATGACAGCTAACCACAGTACAACCATCTTTTTTTGGTTGTAGTATTATGTATAATTGGCAGTTGTTAAAAGCCCTAAAAACACAAAAAAAAAAAAACTATGGATCAAAAGTTATTCTAAAACGTTCCTCCGAAAATTATGTTATAGGAAACCATTGTTAGCCGTACACAAACCCCGTAAAATGCCTAAGACAAAAAACAACTTGAAAAATAAGTTTCGACTTAAACAACCGTTCGTAGTGTTGTTTAATCAATTAAAGGTATAATTGCTAATATTTAATAATGTAGTCGACACTAATACTTACTTATTTACATACATGCTATTATATAATTTATCACTCACGATACTATTCTGAACTATTTTTAGTGTAATTTCAACCCAGTTTAAAACTTTACAAACATTTAGTGGTTTTAGTTTCAACTCCTTTCCAACATTTTTAATTACTGTTTTACTCTTTTCTATGGCTGGTGTACCGCCTTTTATAGGTTTTTTTTCTAAATTATTTATTATTACCTTATTAATTAATAATTATTTTTTCCTTTTATATTCTCTTTTTTTTATTTCATTGTTAATGGGTTTATACTTTTATGTCCAAAATATTAGGTTTTTATACTCAACTAACTTAAAAACTCTAAATTACCCTTTTGTCGAAAATGAGCGTCATATTTTAATGTATTACTATTATTCTATAACAATGCTAGTTACTTTTTTACTAGGTATGTTCTACATTGATGATTTCCTCTTACTGGTCACTTGATTGTTGAATTAACATAGGTAATGTATAATTGCTACTACGGCCTCGTAAATTTACCCATAAAAACATTTTTAAACGACGCTCGTTTCGTTTTACAAAACTTACACATTTAATTTTTGGTAATATAGGTCTGTTATTACTCCAACCACTATGTTTAAATAGTAAGCAGGTCTTCCGATACAAAATCTTTTTAAAAAAATCTTCACGTAAATTCGATAAAACTCTAAGGTACTTATGGTTTAATGTTTTCCCGCATATCCCTTTAAGTCGTAAAGTAGAAGGATCGCGTATGGGAAAAGGTAAAGGTAAACTTGCGGGTTGGTCTGTGGATGTACCAGCAGGTATCCACCTCTTTGAGTTTAAAAATCTGCGATATGGAAGAGCGATGTACTTCTGTAAACAAGTAGCTCATAAATTACCAGTAAAATCTAAAATTATACATAAATTTAAAGTGCGTGTACCTCTTATATGGAATCCTACAAAAAAAATTGCATACGATGTTTTTTGGTAAATGTTGTGGTATGGTTATATTTATTATGTCTTTTTTAATGTTTTACTGCTCACAGTAACACTTTATTTCCTACGTTTATTCTTTCTAAATTCCTTGTTACGCTTAAACACTTTCTTAATCCTAAACCGTTTCTTTTTATCATTAATCAGCTTCTTTTTGTTCACCACACTAGTAACACTTAACTATCTGATGGATTATTATCAAGATCTTATTTACATTTCGAGCTTAAATTCAACATCGGATATCAATATAATCAATGTTTTATTGTTTGACCATTTCTTTTTTATAAATTCATTAAATCTAAATGTCTGTCAGGTTTATTACTACCCGTTTATTTATGTGTTTTTACTTGTGACTGTACTCTCGATACTTTTTTGTCTGTCATATAATTCGGACGAGGTCGTAGCATTTATGTTCTATTGTCAAGTCATATTAATAGCTGGTTATGTGCTATTTTTTACAGATTCGTTAATCTTATTCTTCTTAGCCTATGAGATGTTACTCGTACCTTCATTCTTTATATTATATAAGTTCGCGAAAACCCGCCGTTGTGTGGAAGCTGCTTACTTAATGTTTTTTTGAACTCAATTTGGGGCCTTATTTTTAATCTTTGCGTTGATATATTTATTTTTAATTTGTGATAGCTCGATCTTTACAGTTATATCATTAAACTATTTTTCGGGGTTCGAAGTTAATTTTTTGTTTGTTTGCTGCCTTATAGGGTTTGGAGTAAAATTACCAATATGACCGTTCTATGGTTGACTCCCTAAAGCTCATGTAGAGGCTTCAACAAATTTCTCGATCTTCCTAAGCGGTGTATTAGTAAAGTTTGCATTTTTTGGACTTATGAAATGTTTGATTACTATACAATTAGAACCTACATTTATATATGTATACCCGTTTTTAATTATTGGAATTATAGATGCAGTTTTTAAATTATTCTATCAAATAGACCTTAAAAAACTGGTTGCATATTCAACTGTTGTAGAAATGCATTGACTAACTATATGTGTAATTAGTGGCCAATCAAATTTAATGTTAGCTAATTTTTGTATGTTAATTAGCCATGCTCTGTTATCTACTAATTCATTTTTATTAGTAGATGCTGTCGGTAGACGTTTTAAAACAAGACTAATAACCGAAGTAAGTGGAATTAACTTTTTATGCCCGAAATTATTTCTAGCTATACTCTTGAACTCATTAATTTTTCTCGGATTCCCTGGGTCAATTTTTTTTGTAGCGGAATTTCTTTTCTTTTCTTTTTTCTTTGACCTATTTCCGCTATTAGCTATATTTTTATTACTTTTCCTGTATTTGATAGGGCCTACATTTTTCTTCAGATCCTGAATGAATTTAATGTTTGGTTTTTCATACTCGTTTAGGTCTACGATCCCTGTAGACTTATCTTCACGTGAATGTTTACTATTTTTTGGGATACCTGCACTAATGTACTGACTGGGTATTTCATGACAAGCACTCATTATTTAAATGTATAATTGGCAACGCTAAAACAATCAGCCCGTCGAAGAATTAAGTACCTTAAACCTGGGTTAAAATATAAATACCCAACGTCGTCCCGAACTCCTATATTGAAACGATGTCCACAAGCCAAGGGGATTGTTACCAAAGTTGTTACGGTTTCTCCTAAAAAACCCAATTCAGCGGTCCGTCATGTAGCGAAAGTTAATTTAAACAACGGTCTAAGAGTTACAGCCAGACTACCCGGGATCAATTATTTATGTGGTAAATATAATCGAGTATTAATTGAGGGTGGTCGTGCAAATGATCTACCAGGTGTAGGTTACACCGCCATACGTGGTGTATATGATTTTTCACCTGTAGTAGGTAAAATCAAACGACGGTCGGTTTACGGAGTAGGGCGACCGAGCGGATTTTCAACCCACATACGACGTTGTTTCCGAAAATAAAGTATAAATAAAGTACGAATAAGTTATGAAATTAGAATGACTTTCCTCCAAAGTATTATCTCTTATAGGTTGAGCACGTGCAGGGTCTTTATGGCCACTAACGTTCGGTTTAGCTTGCTGCGCTGTTGAAATGATGCATGCAGCAACAAGTCGTTATGACATGGATCGCTTTGGTATTATTTTTAGAGCGTCACCTCGACAATCAGATCTAATTATCGTAGCTGGGACTTTAACAAATAAAATGGCGCCTTGTTTACGTCGATTATATGAACAAATGACAGAACCCCGTTGAATTTTATCAATGGGAAGCTGTGCAAATGGCGGTGGTTACTATCACTACTCTTACTCAGTAGTACGTGGATGTGATAGGATTTTACCAGTAGATACTTATGTTCCCGGCTGTCCTCCAACAGCTGAAGCATTAATTTTTGGTTTAATACAGCTGCAAGGTAAAATAGGGTTTACATTATCTGAACTTAACTCATCTAGTGAATGGTACGGAAATGATCATATTTAAATAATGTACATGTAGATTCTACAGATAATTGGTTTGAAGGTAAAACGTCAGTGTATAATTTTAAAGTCTTTCGAATGACAACGCGCTTTAAAAAATACAACCGTACGTCTATAACATCTATGGTCCGGAAAAAATACGCACGGCGTAAGCATAGGACTAACTGACTTCGATTATCATACATTACAAAAAGTTGAGTCTTCTTTTTTTTGAAATCAAAACAGTTCGTACGTTTTTACCAAAGTTTAGGATTATTTAATGTTCAGGCGTACTCCGCTACAACATCTTTAATCACGAAAAAATTTTCGGAAATCATCAGTGATCGAGGGTTTAATACATTCTCATGTTCACGATCACTCTTAAATACTTTTACGCAAAAAGGGCAATCATCCAAGTACTATGTTAACCCACTACTAAATAGTCGATCCGATGGTTTAACTACTCGTGTTGCAACCGACTTATCCTTGATCGAAAACATTAATCCAGGTTTAATTAATCATGATGGTTTGTTGTATCCTTATAACTCCGATACACCTACACCTGGTGATTACCTAACGTTATACAACAATATAAATAGTAATATCTTTAATAAAACTTTACATTACCTCACAACAACGTACACTATTATGATACTTTTAACCTTATTACGTTTATAGAATTTATGTTTTTTAGAGGTACTAAAAATAAACACTTATTTGATCTTAATTATAAGCTTAAAAAGCGGAGATCCGCAAGTAATGGTTTCCGGGTTAACTTCCGGTTTCAACGGAAACTCCCGTTGCAGATTATGTTCCCCAAACTTTTGTATAAGTACGGTTACAAAAGTGGTCGTAATTCATCAGGCCGGATTGTCGTATGAACAAAGAAATCCAAATTATGTCGCCAACGGAGTTTTAAAGCAAACTATTCATTTAGATCACGTAATATAGGTTTTATTGCTAGTGTAGTAATGTTACCTTTTTCACATAAGCTGTTCTCCTTATTCTTCTTGTCATCAGGTTCTGCTACTTATTTACCAACCACGTCAAACCATAAACTTTTTATCTTAACAAAATTATACAGTTTTAATACAAAGTTAAACAGTTTTACGGATAAATTCTCGTTATTCTTTAAGAAAGCATTTATACTCCAAGGGTTTTATCTGTTAATTCATTTACCGAGACACAAACCCATTAGCCTCGTTGAAATTTTACCGGGTAAAGGTATCCAGTACGTGCGTAGCCCGGGAACCTTAGCCAAAATGACGCGTCTAAGCAAAACCTTAAACACGGGTTTATTAACATTACCCTCCGGCGTACGAAAGATCTTTTCTATCTTCTCTATTAGTTCATTAGGCTCGAATGCTCTTAGTGATAATAAGTTGTGAGCTAATAATAAAGCTGGTTATTCGAGTAAATATGGTAAGAAACCAATGGTACGTGGTGTAGCAAAAAACCCAATTGATCACCCACATGGCGGTCGCACAAAAACTATACACTACCCTAGGACGCCTTGAGGTAAGACAACCAAGTTTAAGTAAAATATATTTAATGGGACACCTTTATAATAATAAATTCACCTTAAAAAAAGTCAATAAAGTTCAGTACTTGTCATATAAAACGTGACGAGCCGTCTATTTAATCACTTCAAACCCCGTACACCATACATCTGAAAAACGTATATGATCCCGGTCTTCAATTATCCCTGAGTTATTTACAGGTACTGAAATATTTGTACATGCGGGTAAGCGGTGACATACACGTCGCGTCAACACTTGATTAGTTGGTTTTAAGGCGGGGGAGTTTACGTGAAATCGTCGACTAGCCCTCTTTAAAGCGAAGCAGTTACGTAAAAAAAATAAAAAAGTAAAAAAAACGAACAAATAATATGAATCGTGATAAATATCGGAATTATAAATTTTGAGATTTGAACATATTCTTCAGATATACTGAACTAAAGGTTTTTTTTTTGGAGGTAAGTTATTCTACTTTGATCAAACTATGAACGATTTAATAACTTATTTACCAGGTTTCGGTTTAAAATTTATAGCTCTGATGGTCCAACGTTTCGAGTTATCGTTTTTTAATAAACTAAAAAGTACGTTATTAGTTGATCATCAAACAACAAACCATAAACCCATACTACAGCCCCTAAACATCATTTTTTCCCAAATTAATACTGTCAATAGTAAGCTAGAGGAGTTAAATAAGCTTAACATTATACGCTTATATTTAATTAAGTCTTACCGCGGACGCTCACATGCTTTAGGGAAACCGGTTCGTGGTCAACGGACTTGGTCGAATGCGTGGAATTCTTACAACGTGAATAAGTACCTACGGAGTTTTATTAGCGAAACAAGGAAGCAGCTACAGGATAGCCGTAAACCTGAAAAAATTAATTATAAAGTCGTTAAGAAAAAATATGCGAGTAAAAAAAAAAAACGCAAAGAGCTAAAAATAAAAAAACTAATATGATTTTAATCTATTAGATGGGAAACTTCTGCTTTTATGATTTTAAAAAAACATATAATACACTTGGACGCTTCGACACCGTATTTAAACACTCAAAAACTAAAAAAGCAATCTCTTCCCGTTCACCGACGTGTTAGTTATTTCCGAAAGACTGCTTTAAGGCCTTTAAAAAAACTACTCACGAATAATAGGCGCACACACTATTTATTACACCCTTTTTTTATGAGCCACGTCCATAAGATGTCAGCGCGTTCTTTACCACTAATTGGTGCAAATATATCTCCATACAAGTATAATAATACTAACCCAGTTTTACAGAAAATTAAACCAGTCTTACTTTTAGACACTGAAGACTTATTAAAATGTATTATTAGACTACCAATCTCTACGACTCAAAGCCTTCAACCACGAATATACGGGAAGTTCCTCAGTACTATTCAAAATTATTCACTTCAGCAACAGACTAAGTTATTGAGTATCTTGTGTAGACGCGATAACAATAATAAGATTCTTAAGTCTAAAACCATAATCAAAAGCCCGAGGAGCTTAACTCGTACAAAGAGACAGGTCAGGCCATATCTATTTCTAAACACCTTTCAACCAAGTAACTCGTTCTTAAACAGAACTATTTTACATAAGTTTCTAAAATTAGTTACATACTCACGATTTGTAAAACGTCAAAAATCAAAGATTTTCTTCCGAAAGAGGAGCTTCTTAAAAACGTTAAAGCGTACTCTAAAACTTAATGTTTTATCTGATAACTCTCCCCGACATAACCAGTACACAATATACCCTTCGAAAGTGCAACTACACTCATTAAGTATTAGGAAATCTTCCCGATTTTTACCTAAAAAGGTAACTAAAAAAAATTGAAAAAAAGTGCTTGGTAGAAAAAAACATACTGCGAAACTGGCTTACCGTTCAGACCTCCCATATAACTATCTATATGAGTTAAGACGGAGGCCGTTTTACTTTTTACGTTCCCGGAGAAGACGCCGCAAACGTAAGCTAAAGTTTAAACCAAAAACGCATAAGTACATACGTTTCACTCAACATAAACACGTGTATATGTATAATTTAAATACTTTGTACCTTAAGCGTAAACGCAAATATGTACAAAAGTTGAAGTTAAGGCTTTCACCACGGTTTTTATCGTCGACACGTTACAAAGAAATTAATACACGTTTTAACAATCTTTTAACAAACCCACTAACACTTTTTAAAAAGGTGTTGGATCAAGTACTAAACCATTCATTTATCTACAACACTGCCTCCAAATATAAAGTATTGAAGATCTTTACTAAAACGAAAAAGTCGTTTATATTACAAAATGTAGGTGTTTTTATTTTAAATAATACACGCTTATTCAAGTTGAAATATAAGTTTAAGTTTAGATTTAAAAAAGCGTATTTCTCCTTTCTGTTCCCAAACCAGTTAAAGAAGTCATTAATGGATAAAAAAAAACGTATTATAATATCACGCTTTTTTTTAAGACGAAAATTAAAGACATTTAATTCTCTAAAGTTTTCATTTAAAAATTTTAAGAAAAAATTCAAAAGTTTTTACAGTTTGAAATTTTTTAACAACCAAGACGTGGGCAACGCTCAAAATCTATCACATTCATATAAAAGTTCGTCTGCGGATATCCTCTACAAAGATGATTACTTATCAAAAGGTATCGACTTCTCATCCAAGATCCAAGAAGTCTTCATACGCCGAATCCGCTTTAAACCAGGCTATCAACGGATTTGACGTCAGGCCCGTACGTCTATTAAAGAGGCTCTCTCTTTAAAATTTAGGTACCAATACCGCCTTACCCGATATCTAACAAAGTTTTTCCGACAAACAACGCATTATATGTTAAGCTTTACTGAAATATCGTTAGAAAAAACCTTAATGTACTCTAGATTAATACCTGACGTAAATACTCTCACTACGTTTATAGACAGTAAGTTGATTTACGTGAACGGTTCCTACGCTTGAAGTACCCATACACCTGTCATTAAAAATGACATTGTCCAACTAGTTATTTCTAATTGGTATTATGCCTTATATAGATGACTATCGAATTGATCAATCATTAGGATTAAAAAATTTAAACGCTTAGTTTACCGGAAAGGTTTAGCAAGTAAGCATAGACTAATGAAGACCCGTAAACAAAAAAGTCGGTATACTCCGAACTGAATCCATAACGTACGATACGATATGTCGGATGTAAAAAACTATTTAGAAGTTGATTATTTTACTCTCTCTGTTTTTGTAATATACGAGCCTTTTATATTAAACCATCAATTTATAAATGACTTGCCTCAAACGCGACCGAATATCTTCAAATTATATAATTGGAAATACATAACCTAGTTATTATACAACCTGAGTGTTTAATATAATACTGTGAAATCCTCAATATTTAATTTTTGACAACCACCTTACCCACAAAACGCCTTTACTGAGCGTAAGATTAAAAGCTTTGTCTTAAATTTTGGTCCGCAACATCCAGCTGCCCACGGTGTTCTACGTTTAGTAGTACAACTTAGTGGGGAACTTGTTGAACGAGCGGACCCTCATGTAGGATTTTTACATCGAGGTACTGAAAAACTAATTGAAAAACGTACGTACTTGAAATCTATTCCGTATTTTGATAGGTTGGACTACGTCTCAATGATGACACAAGAACATGCCTTTTGTATCGCCGTTGAGTCCTTATTGAAGACTACGTCTCATACAGCTCTTTATGTACAAATAAGAGTATTATTTGATGAATTAACACGTATAATGAACCATTTATTAGCGCTTTCGTGTCACTCGTTAGACGTAGGTAACATGTCACCGCTTTTTTGAGCGTTTGAAGAGCGTGAGCGTCTAATGGAATTCTACGAGCGTGTATCAGGGGCCCGTTTCCACGCAGCTTTTTACCGCCCGAACGAGATGGATTGAACCGGCTTAAACCATCAATTTTTTTTAGACGTCGCTTTATTTGCACGCGACTGTTTTAAGTCATTAACGGAAATTTTTGCTGTCTTAACCACTAATAGTATTTGAAAAACAAGGTTGGTTGGGGTAGGTAGTATTAATATAAATGACGCTATATCTTACGCGGCGAGCGGCCCGACTATTAGAAGTGTAGGTATACGTAAGGACATGCGCTTTTATAAATCCGAAACATACGCCTCTTACTGATTTCTATCACTACACAGTTTTTTAGGAAAACGTGGGGACAGTTATGACCGTTTTTTAATACGTGTCCGAGAAATGTACGAGAGTGTCAACATTGTCTTCCAAATCTTAAGCAATCTAACTAATAAACGGTCCAATACGTTAAATAACCCCGTGGATAACAATAGTTTCCACTCTTTCTTCTCGTTCTTATATAAGTCAAAACACAACCAACTAAATAAGAAAACAAAATACAATTCAATGGAAAACTTAATACAACATTTCAAAAAATACAGTGAAGGTATAAAAGTGCCAAAAGGTTTTACTTATGCTGCTGTAGAAGCACCTAAAGGTGAATTCGGTGTTTCATTAATTTCAGATGGAACCTCGAAACCCTACCGCTGTAAAATACGTACGCCGGCATACCATCATATGCATGTTATACCTCGAATGGTACAAGGTCACTATATGGCAGATCTTGTAACGGTAATTGGGTCGCAAGATATTGTTTTTGGTGATGTCGATCGTTAATCATTTATGGATAGGCATACATTATGAATCGAAATGGATAACTTAAAACGTCAGTTCTTTTTAAAAAATGAGCTTAAACGTGTTTTATTAAAATCAATAAAGAAATCAAAAACTGTTTCGTACTCAAGACGCTACCAAGCATCGTATTA
>Ga0307489_10002251_pt1 | contig 12897 bp, 11 predicted proteins | sample SB12metaG_FD_202247 | JGI IMG/M metagenome (GOLD analysis project Ga0307489, IMG submission 202247) | Sea-ice brine microbial communities from Beaufort Sea near Barrow, Alaska, United States - SB 1.2 | ecosystem: Environmental > Aquatic > Marine > Coastal | place: USA: Alaska | collected...
CTAGTTTGCTGATTTAGGTGTTACATTGAGACGCGCTATTAAAGCGCTAATAAAAATAAAAATAAAAATAAAAATAAAAATAATAGAGGTATTCAATGACCGACCCATCTTTGTCTGAAGGGGCTCCTGCAAAGTCGCCTGAATCAACAGCTACTCCTGTATCCACTGCCTATCGCCGTTATGTGTTGGTTCTGTTAACTCTGGTCTACGCGCTTAATTTTATTGACCGCCAGATTCTGGTTATCCTGCAAGAGTCGATCAAAGTGGATATGGACCTGTCTGATTCTCAGCTCGGTCTGCTCACCGGTTTTGCCTTCGCCATCTTTTACGTCAGTGTGGGTATTCCCATTGCCCGCTGGGCTGATGTCGGCAACCGTCGCAATATTGTCTCCATGGCAGTAGCGGTGTGGAGTGGTATGACGGCACTCTCGGGTTTCACCCAGAACTTTTGGCAGCTACTGTTAGCCCGAATCGGTGTAGGTGTCGGCGAAGCTGGCGGTAGTCCCCCATCCCATTCGATGATTTCTGATTATTATCCGGTTGAGAAGCGTGGTAGCGCGCTGTCGTTTTACTCCACCGGTGTCTATCTGGGTATTCTGTTTGGCTTTCTGATCGGCGGCTGGATCAACAGCGAGTTTGGTTGGCGCGTGGCCTTTTTCGTGGTCGGCGTACCGGGCTTTTTGGTGGCCATATTAGTTCGCCTGACAATTCGCGAGCCGGTTCGCGGTGGCCTTGAAGGCCGCGCCCTAGAAGCCCCAGCAACCTTCGGCGAAACTCTGCGCACTCTGAAAGGCTTTGGCTCATTCAAACTGTTTGCCATCGCCGCTGGCCTCAATGCCTTTAGCAGCTATGGTATTGGTAACTTTACCCCGTCATTTTTGATTCGCTCTCACGGCTTCACCAGTTTGGAGGTTGGCACCAGTCTGGCGCTTATCACCGGCATAGGTGGCGCGCTGGGTACTTATATGGGCGGTGTCTTAGCCGATCGCTATGGCGCTAATGATAAGCGCTGGTACCTGTGGATCTCGGGTATTCCCGCGGCCCTTAGTGTGCCGCTGATGTTTACTGCAGTGTTTATTGGCGATCCGAGATTGGCTCTGGGCTTTCTGTTCTTTGCCACTATGTTGGGTGCCTTTTATCTGGGGCCAACTATTGCCATCTCTCACACTCTAGTCAGCCCGAGCATGCGTGCTATGGCCTCGGCTATTCTGTTCTTTATTCTAAACCTAATTGGTTTGGGTTTAGGGCCGCTGGTTGTGGGTATGATCAGCGATATGCTGGCCCCGGCTTATGGTTCTGAGTCTCTGCGTTATGCCTTGGGCATAGTCTCATTCGTCAATTTGATCTCGGCTGCATTCTTCTTTTTAGCGGCACGTAAATTACTCGCGGACCTCAAAGCATGATGGATTTACTCCGCAATAAGGTATTTTTTGCTGTCTTGTTAGTCGCTGTGATCAGCCTTTACAGTATGGGAGCCGATCGAGATCCGCTGCCAGACTTTAGCGGTTACAGCGATGTGAAGCAGAAGAAAACGGCGTTTTTTAACTATATGTTACCTCTGGTCTCTGCCGGTAATCAGTTGATTATCGAGCAGCGAGCCGACCTTGAAGAAATGGCCGCCGACCCTGATCAGCTGTCATTCTTTCAGCAGCGCAACTTGCTGCAGTTGGCTGATCGCTATGGTTTAGATGTAGGGGGTGTGAAGTCGGAGGCTTTAGATAATCAGCAAATGATCGATCAGCTATTACTCCGCGTTGCACCATTGCCGCCCTCATTGGTTCTGGCTCAGGCCGCCATAGAGTCGGCCTGGGGAACATCGCGCTTTGCCCGTCAGGGAAATAATCTGTTTGGTCAGTGGTGTTACCAGAAGGGCTGCGGTTTAGTGCCCCTGCGCCGCTCGGCTGACAGCAAGCATGAGGTGGCTAAGTTTGATTCCGTGGCCGCTGCAGTCGAAGCCTATCTCCACAATTTGAATACCCATCGCGCCTATAAAGATTTGCGTGTGCTCCGCGCCGAGCTGAGCTCTGCTGAGAGCAGTGCCAGCGGCCACCAGCTGGCACAGACTCTGCTCTACTATTCAGAGTTGCGTCAGGTCTATGTGGACGAGGTTCAGGCGGTAATCAGAATTAATAAATTACATGGCTATGACGAGCTCTAATACGACGAGCTCTAATAAATAGCCTCACTCATTAGTCTCACTAAACAAAAAGCACATTAAAATGAAAAGAATTTCCAGTATTTTTGTTCTAGTCCTCTTGCTCTCCCTGGGTCTTTTTCTCGGCTTCGCTCCAGCGATGTTGGATGAGCGGGAAAATGTTGTGGTTGAGCATCAGCCCTACGAGATTTCCCCCCAGGCTCAAGAGCTGCACAGCAGTTTACTGGTTGGTGACTGGCATGCAGATAGCCTGCTATGGATGCGTAATTTAAGCGAAGAGTATGACTACGGCCATCTCGATTTTCCGCGCATGCAGCGGGGTAATTTAGGGCTGCAGATGTTCACCACGGTGACCAAATCTCCCAGTGGTCAAAACTATGAGCTTAATAGTAGCGATGCCAGTGACAATATTACCCTGCTGGTCATGGCGCAACGCTGGCCCACTGTCACCTGGACTAGTCTGGCTGAGCGGGCGCTGTTTCAGGCCGACAAGTTACATCACCTAGCTGCCCATGATCCGGACAATTTAATGTTGGTTCGGTCGCGCATTGACCTGGCAGAGTTTCTTCAGCGTCGTCAGAGCAATCCAACATTGATTGGCGGCCTGCTGGGCACCGAGGGTTCCCATGCACTGGATGGTGATCTGGCTAATATTCAACGCCTGTACAATCACGGCTTTCGCATGATGAGCCTGCAGCATTTCTTTGATAATAAACTCGGCGGTTCGCTCCATGGCACTAGCGGGGAAGGCTTAACTCAGTTTGGTCGCGACGCGGTGACTGAGATGCTCCGTCTTGGAATTATGCTGGATGTATCCCACTCCTCAGAGCAGGTGGTAACCGATACGCTGGCGCTCAGCGATAAGCCACTAATTGTCAGTCACACGGGTTTTCAAGGTCACTGCGATTCGCCGCGCAACATTAGCGATGGGCTGATGCAGCAGATTGCCGCTGCAGGTGGATTGATTGCGGTGGGCTTTTGGGATGGGGCAATCTGTGGCAACAGCCCAGCCACTGTGGCCGAGGCGATTGTCTACGGTATTGGTCTAGTGGGGGAGGATCATGTGTCTCTGGGTTCTGATTTTGATGGCACAGTTACCACCTCTTTTGATGGCAGTGAAATGGCTGTCATCACTCAGGCACTGCTGGACGCCAATCTCAGCGAACAGCAGATCCGCAAGGTGATGGGCGAGAATATGCTCGTCTACCTGCAGACCTATCTGCCCTAAGCTAGCGCTGACTAAATTCTAAGGATGGCTTTGTCCAAGATCAATATTTAACAGGTACTCAGCCACTGCCAGCTGAGTCTCGGCATCCAGATAATTCTGCGCTGGCATCTCCGGATAATCCGGACGGATTTTAAACGGCGCATTGATATAACTAACAATACCCTCCGCATTACCCGCATACATGGATTGAATATCGCTTATCGAAGGACCAATCAATACGTCGTCGTAAGCATGACAGCCAGCACAGATACCCATATAAGCGATTTCACCCCGCTCCTCTGAGGCTATTACTCTTGGCTTGGCGCCGCCGGCTAAGAGGTAGCTGTGAGTGCTGTCGGTATTGGTGAAGGCGCATTCGGCAAAGTCTCCGAGGCCCACATGGTTGTAACGGTGGCGATTGATAATGCAGCTGTCTTTGCTGGGGCCAATCTGAAATATATCTATATCCCCGGTGTGCAGTTCAGTCAGCGCAAAGGCGCGCACTTCATCGATAGTGTCATAACCATTGTTGTGCATGACATTGTCGAGAATCATCACTCGATCAGCATCGGGATCCACATCTGGGTCCAGGGTTAGGCCCGGCGCGTTGCCATGGTCATTGATCAAGATACCGGCGACCCTGTGGTTAACAATAATATTGCCTTCGATAATCACATCATCTGCAGCCATGACTAAAATACCCGTGCCCGAGGGAATGCCTGCTACGGTTGAGCCCGGCGCGGCAAAGTTGGGGATATTGTTATCGAGAATAAAGTTGTTGCGAATAATCACATCGTAGGTGGTTTTGATTGGCAGGCCCGGGGTGATAAAGGCGAGGATGCCACCGCTGTTGTTGTGGGTGTAGTTGTTCTCGACTATGGCGTGGCGGCTATTCTCAATTTCGATACCGGCAACGCTGTCGAAGACTTCATTGTGAGCCACATGGATATTGTCACTCATGCCCACATAGATGGCCGCGTCAGCAATACCTGAAACAATATTATGTTCAATCAGACCGTTGACTCCGAGCTGGGGAAAAATTCCATAGATACCGGTGTCGATAATAATATTGTTGCGAATCTCAAAATTATTCCCCGCCTGGCTCATGATGCCATTACCTTTGTAGCGGGTAATTTTAAAGTTGGCGATAAGGATATTGTTGCCGGAATAGAGAATCGCATCGTTGAGCTTGCCGAGGCCATCGAGAGTCGCCCGCTCACCGGCTTCAATCACACCCACTAGATGAATATCGTCTTTGTCTATATAGACAGTTTCCGAATAGATTCCTGGCATCACCTGAATGGTGTCGCCGGGCTGGGCGGCTTCCACCGCGCCCTGAATCGACTCGCCAGGATTGACGGTGAGGGTTTGACCTGCAGCGGTTCGCTCTGGCAGGGCAGTGTTAACTGTATCCGCTTGACCACCGCCGCTATAGCTTGCGCCACCGACACTGCTAGTGATCTGCGGTGCATCATTGAGGTTTGTGCCCAACTGCCAGCCGCCGACAAAGGCCGCTAGGGCGATAATAAGACCCAGTGTTTTAGCTTTTTTCATCATTGCTCTCGCTTATGTTTTTTTCGCTAATTGTTTTTTTACTGCTAGTATTTTTGCTACTAGCTTTGTGACTAACAGTTTTGTTACTAACAGCTTTATACTCAAGAGCTTTTTACTCAAGAGCCTGGCCACTAATAGTTGTCAGCCCCGATGGCACTGACTGTGGAATGATCGGCAACAGACTGCTGTCGCTCAGGGTGCCCATAAAATCCACCAGACGATCCAGTTCATCGCCGGTTAAATTGGGTTCGGAGATATGCCAGTGCAGCAGTAGCTCTTCTCCTTCAGGCACTGCATGACCGCGGCCACCGCTGTAAAATTCTGCCACTTCACGGAGCGTTTCAAAACGTCCGGAGTGCATGTAGGGAGCGGTCTCGGCAATATTGCGCAGACTCGGCACTTTAAAGCCGCCCTTTAGCTTCGCCGAGTTGAAGGTTTTCTCCGCACCTATATCGCGCGCCGTGCCCTCGGGCTCCGGGGTACCGATCACGGCGATCTGCTGGTTGGTAAACAGCGGCGGCATATGGCACTGGGAACAGCGGGCGACAAAGGAGCGGAAGATATTGAGGCCTTCCACTTCCTGTGGATTAAGTGCGTCTGCATAGCCATGGGCATATTGGTCGTAGCGGCTGTTAAGGGAAATCAACGAACTCTGAAAGGCTGTCAGGGCAGTGGCAATCTTATCTAAGCTCAGATCTCCGCTATCGGGAAAAGCCTGTTTAAACAGCTCTGGGTAGGCTTCAACTGCTTCTAGACTACTGAGTAATTGCGATGGGTTGTTGCCCATTTCTTGAGGCGAGAAGAGCGGGCTCAGAGCCTGTTCTTCAAGACTCTTGGCTCGAGCATCCCAAAAGAAGTCTTTCATAAAAGCACTGTTCCAGAGGCTGGGAGCCGAGCGAGTACCCTGTTGGCCATGAATACCTACGCTGCGCCCCAAGCCGTCGCTAAAGCCCTGGCTGGGGTTGTGGCAACTGGCGCAGGAGACGGACTGATCTGCTGATAGGACGGGGTCGAAAAACAGTAACCGGCCGAGATCAATTTGCTGTGGACTAAAACCATCCCGGTGGGCGGGCAGGGCAGTTTTTAGTCCACCTATACCATGGTCGCCCAATGAGTCATAAAGTTGGTAGAGATTGCGCAGTAAGCACTGATTGCCATCGCTAAGCATAAAGCTTGCCGGGCAGCCTGGGGAGAGTGTTATAGTCGGTGCGGCTTGTAGTTGCGGGCTTGCCGTTGCGGCAGCGCTGTAAAATCCCAAAGTGCCGAGCAATAGAAGTCGGTAAACCTGCTTGATCAGATTTTTGCGAGATGCTGCTGATAACAAGAGCGCCATACTGCGGCCTGATTTTTATTATTACTCTTATCTCTTTAAGTGGATAAGATGTTTTTCTTGCATTGCCATTATGCCATAGTCAAAAACTGAAGTGGCGACGGCAATAGCAGCCATTAAATTTACATTTTAGGAATACATTATGTTGAAGGTTTTAGGTTTCTCAAAGACTCTAGTGCTGGCTACGTCGGCTCTTTATTCACTCACGGCTTTTGCTGGCGGACACCTGCCCGGCGAGAAAGGCGCACATGAGGGTCATGACCAGCACCAAGACCATAGCAGCATGCAGGCTGCCCCGGCACCAGCAGAGGCTAAAGTGTCCTTTATTCAGCCCGCCGACGGCCAGGTATTTAATAGCGGTGAGGTAAAAGTAGTTTTTGGCATTGAGGGTATGTTGGTGGCACCTGCAGGTACAGATACGCCTAATTCAGGTCACCACCATCTGCTGATCAATGTTCAGGAAATGCCCGATATGACCATGCCACTGCCAGCGTCGGAGGCTATTCGTCACTTCGGTAAAGGCCAGACTGAGACTACCCTGATGCTAGAGCCGGGAACTCATCGTTTACAGCTGTTGCTGGGCAACTATGCGCATATTCCCCACAACCCACCGGTACTCTCTGAGGTTATTGAGATTACGGTTAAGTAGAGTAGGTTAGGTTAGAGTTAAAAAAAATAGACCGGATCAGCCGCTGATCCGGTCTAGTGTGACAATTGCTTATGACTTGCCAAGCATCTTGGCAAACTCGCCACTCTCAACCAGCGCATTCAAATCGCTGTTGCCGCCGATTAAAACGCCGTCCACAAAGATCATCGGAAAGGACGGCCAGCCAGTCCACATCTTTAAGGCATTGCGTTTATACCACAGGGAAAAGTAACTGCCGTATTCCAAATAGGCGTGGGCAGCACCCAGAGCGTCGAGGGTTTTGCGGGTTCTTTTCGGCGCTGGATTTTGCGCCATACCCACTACTACGATTTTATTTTTAGCAATCGCTTGCTGCACTTCTAAAACAATATCCAGGTTCTTGGTTGCGATGCTCTCTTGTATGGCCGAGTGGATCATTGCGCTATCGAGAATATGCCTGCTCATGATAAATCCTTGTCTAAGTCTTGTTGTTGGTTTTGTGTATCTCTCTTTATCTCTATCTCTATCTCTATCTCTATCTCTATCTCTATCTCTATCTCTATCTCTATCTCTATTTTTCTATCTCTATTTTTGGGGTTTGTCATAAACCCCAACAAGCTGTCGGCTAAGTGCCAGCAGCTCACCATTGGGGTGATAAACCTTCCCTTCAGTGTGGGCATAACCGCGATCTGCCTGGACAACTTCACAGTGGTAATAGAGATAATCGTCCGCTGCTAGCTCTGTTCGGGGCTGTATAAATTCTACATTCCAAGTGATCGAACTGGTCGGTGCCGGCTGGCTTAACATCGGCATCACCGCCGGTGGCCAGGCATCAATCAGTGCCAGTATGGCGCTGTCTGAAAATACCTCGGGTCGGTCTTCAAAACGGACCCAGCCACTTATTACAGCTTCATTGCTGCCGCTGTAGGGCATGGCAGTGCTGGTAAATCTGGTGTCTAAATATTCTATAAAGCCCGGTGCAACACCTTTTACAAAGGGCATTTTGATCCCTTCTTGGGGCGTTTTTTCAAATAGCATTGGCGGTTGATTTAGGCAAATGCCGGAAACCCGCTGGCGACCAAAGCAGGCAATAACCTGGGTTTTGACTGCGCCCCCTTGCAGCAGCTGACCTTCAACCTGAATAACCGATCGTCCTTCGGAAAGTATTTTATATTTCAGCTCACAGAGTTCGCCTTCAATGGCCGCGCCGCAGAAATGAATATTGATGGTGCGCAAATCGCAGTCCTTGAGGCCGGTCTGGGATTCTATATAGGTCAGCACCATGGCCGTAGTCAGGCCGCCAAAGACGCTGCGTCCCTGGCCCCAGCTGTCGTCAACTGTGAGTTCATTGGTGGTTTTGGCGAGTTCTTCGTAATAGGAGTAATTCATTTGTTACCTTAATGAAATAAAGCCGTCACTGTTATGGCAGTGATCTTATGCAGGGACTTTTTTGTCCACGATTTAGGCAGAGACTATAGCACTGCCTGTAACTTAAATGGCTCAATCAGTGACTAGCCGGACAGACCACTTCAGGCTAGTATTACAGGCTAATCATTCAGCCCACAATTAAAACAATAATTAAAACAACAATAAGAGCCTAAACGCCATGAGCATTAATTTTACTGACAGCCTTAGCCTTCCCTGCGGCGCAATCATTCCCAATCGTTTTGCTAAAGCCGCCATGACCGAAGGTCTGGCGAGCGCCGATGGAGTGCCGGGAATCGAACTGGAAACCCTCTATGGTATTTGGAGTGATGGGGGTTCTGGTATGTTGTTGTCAGGCAATATTCAGATCGATCGCGACCATCTTGAGCGCCCGGGCAACGTAGTGATTGACTGCCCACCTAGCCCTGAAATGCATGCAGCACTGTCCCGTTGGGCTAAAGCCGCAACGCGCAATGGCAACCAGTTTTGGGCCCAGATAAGCCACGCGGGGCGCCAGACTCAGAAAAATATTAACCCCAATCCAAAGGCACCCTCCGCAGTTAAAGTGGGGTTGCCCGGCGGCCAGTTTGGCCAGCCAGTGGCATTGACCATTACTGAAATCGAAGAGATCGTGCGCCGCTTTGCGGTCTGTGCCGCAGCAGTGAAAGACGCTGGATTCACTGGTGTGCAGGTACATGCGGCACATGGCTATCTGCTCTCGCAGTTTCTCAGTCCGAGGACTAATCAGCGCACAGATATCTATGGTGGCAGTCTCGCCAACCGCGCCCGGGCACTGTTAGATTCAGTGGCCGCGGTTCGTGAAGCTGTGGGGCCTGAGTTCCCAGTAGCAGTGAAACTGAACAGTGCCGATTTTCAGAAGGGCGGTTTTGACTTTGCCGAGAGCCTCCAGGTAGTGGAGTGGTTGGAGCAGGCGGGTGTGGATCTGATTGAAATATCCGGCGGCACTTACGAGCAGCCAAAACTACTGGGTTTGCAGGGTATGGAAGAGGAAGAAAAGCAACAGGTGGCTGAATCCACTATGGTTCGCGAAGCCTATTTCGTCGACTTTGCCCTGGCCATGCGCAAGCATGTGAAAGTGCCGTTGATGGTCACTGGGGGCTTTCGTCAGCGTCTGGCGATGCAACAGGCACTGGATAGCGGCGGTGCCGATTTGATTGGTTTGGGTCGCCCCATGTGTTTGATGACCGATGCGCCGAATCAGCTGATTGAGGGCTTGGACGAATTGCCACGCTATGAAGCGGCGCTGTCGTTATTTCCCAAGTGGCTGTCATTTTTACAAAACCTGAAACCGCTGCGGGCTATGGCGGGTTTTGCAACTCAGTATTGGTTTTATGCTCAGATTGACGCGCTGGGTCGCAGCGGTCAGGCGAATCCATCTCTGAGTGTTTTTGCGGCCACTAAAGAGACCATGGCACTGCAGAAAAAACTCACCGCTAAATAAGCTTTAGCAGGAGGTGAGCGGCCAGATCTTGAGGTTGTTCATCTTCATTTTTTCCGCGTCGACCAAAAAGCGCACCAAGATAAAGTAAATATCCAGATCAAAGCGATCATCGCTGGAGGTGGCCGACTGTTGGTCGCTCTCGCTTAAGTTCTCGTTCAAGTTCTCGGTTAAGCCTTTATTTAAGTTCATACCCCTACGCGCAGCAGCCAACTGATAGCCATGGTCATAGAGATCTTCGATCAGGGTCAGCTTGGCCATATAGCGCCAGTTGTGAACCACATGAAAGGCTACATGTTCTGGATCCTGCATATCCCGCTCTTCAATCAAAATCGGACCTGGATAAGGCCACATTTTTAGCTGATAGGTTTTCAGCGCAGCACTGACCCGCTCGTTGTAGTTCTCTGCGCTTTCAGCGCCGTGACAGGCGCCAAAACACTTTTTCAGCTGGGCGCGAAAGCAGGGTTTTTGATTGGCAGTATTCGTGGCCGTGGTATTAGCGGATTCCAGTCCGAGCAATTTATGGCAGAGAAAATAATGGTCGGCGAGTTTTTCAATTTGCTTGGATGCCTGACGGGGCGAGCGAAATAATCCAAAGCGTTCTTCGGCGCTATCTGACTCGTTGGCAGTGTCCAATTCCACGGCCTCGATGGCAATGCGCTGATAGCCATTGCTGTCTGCGTCACAGCGATATTGATAGAGTTTTTTGGTTTTGCGCAGACGTCGGTTATACAGCGGATGCAGCGTTTTTATCTGATTGCTCTCGCGAATCTGGGCACCCAAATCAGTGGGCGTTTTATCAAACTCTATATAGGCCAGCTTATTATTGATCTGCAGATCTTTGGGATTGCTGTGATCCCCTGAAAAATGGCTCATCACTCGGGTGCGAATATTAACGCTCTTGCCCACATAGAGCAGCGCGCCATTGGCATCGTAAAAATAATACACCCCAGCGGAGGCGGGCAATTTTTTCAGTGCGCTGGCTTTCAATAATGGCGGCAGTGCCGGGTTTTTTAATAGGCTGGCGCAGGTGGCACTGATCTCTTCTTCGGAAAATAGCGCCGAGGATTTAAGGAAAAAACGCTGGATCATTTCCGCGTCATCCATGGCCCGATGGCGATTTTCAATCGGCAGTTGAAAGCGCTGAATAATTTGATCCAGGCCATGACGTTTAAACTGCGGGTAGAGGCTGCGGCTAAATTTTACCGAGCACAGGGGCTTGGCGTTGTAGCTGACACCAATGCGCTCAAATTCATTTTTCAGAAAGCTGTAATCAAAGCGCGCATTGTGGGCCACTAGAGTGCGGCCATCCAGATAGGCGAGCAGTTTTTCGGCCACCTGAGAAAACAGCGGTGCACCGCGCAACATACTTGGGGCTATGCCGGTCAGCTTTTGAATAAACGGCGGCAGCATAGTTTCTGGGTCGATAAATGACTGCCAGCGCTCAATCACCTGACCCTGCTCGACGATCACCAGACCAATTTCAATAATCCGGTGGTGAGTCGCCTTGCCCCCGGTGGTCTCGAGATCGAGCAAGACCATTTTTTCCGGGAAGCCAGCCGATAGAGCTGCAGGTGTAGGGGTTTCTTCATCCAACCAATTTAATTGCATTTAATAGTTTCACTATTCTGTCACTCAGCGACAAAACCCTTCCAGTTTTTCATGTACTCAACAAAGGTTTCACTCAGCCCTTCACTGCGTAAATGCGCTGGTGAAACCGGATTAGCCACTGGCTTGAACTCGGCATCGGCTTGCATCTGCAATGGGTAGTCGTGGTGCAAAATAGCGGCGCGACCGAGGAGGATAAAATCTATATCGGTTGCCATGGCCTGACGGATTTCTTCTGGGGTGCGCAGTTTTCCCGCTATGCCCAGAGCAACATCGCCGCGTTCGAGATCAGTGAAATAGGACAGCAGTGAACGACCCTTAAACTCTTCTTCCTGTGGCTCTTTGAAAACATCCCACAATGACATATCGAGAAAGTCGATTTTGCCATCACTGAGAATAGTCTGAGTAAAGGCAAGCATATCCGCGAGCTCCACATCAAAGCGTTCCGGTGACAGGCGCAGGCCGAGAATAAATCCGGGGCTACAGCGTGCTCGCACACCATCGATAATGTCGCGAATAAGCCGTCCGCGATTTTCCAAGCTACCGCCGTACTGATCTTCTCGCTGATTAATTTTTCCACTTAAAAACTGCGCCAGAATATAACCGTGAGCACCGTGAATCTCGACACCCTCAAAGCCGGCTTTTTCAGCGCGCTCGGCGGCGGCAATAAAGTCTTCGCTGAGCTGCTCCACTTCTTCGGTGGTCATGGCGCGGGCGCCAGTCTCTTCGTTGTCCGATGGACAGACGGGTGGCTCGCCAATCAAGTCTGCGGGTGAGCGCATACCGGCGTGATGCAGTTGCACCAGGGAGACACTGTCATGTTGTTTAATGCCATCGGCAAGGCGAGTTAGGCCTTCTAGATGGTGATCGGAAAAAACACCCAGCTGCCCCGGAAAACCTTGCCCTATAGCTTGAACGTGCGCGGCACAGGTCATGGTCAAAGAGAAGCCGCCCTCAGCGCGCTTAGTCAGCCAGTGATATTCGTCATCAGATAGAGTGCCGTCCACATGACTCTGAGAGTTGGTCAGTGGGGCTAGAATAAAGCGGTTTTTCAGCGTTGCGCCAGAGGTCAGCTTAAGTGGCTGGAAAATATCGGTCATATAATTCTTCTTATTATGTATGAATTTACTGATGGCTTAATTTGACCCCGCGAACATAGCCGCGGGGCAGTTATTGGCTTACTGGATTTTCACTGAATTTGCTTTTCGCGCTTACTTTCCTGGCTTGCTTTACGCGCTCACTTTACAGGCTTACTCTCCAGGTCGATAGCGTCGACTAATTTTATCCTTGCGCAACTCAGGATCAAATAGCGGATCGTGCAAAATCTCTGCGGCATAGTCTTCAGTTTGATCTGCGTAGTGGGGTGATTCTGTATCTAAGGTCGCCGCGCCAAACTGATGCACACCACGAATTTTTTGCACTCCTTCAGCATCCCAGGAGACAAAATAATAGAGACCGTCACCCGCTATATTGGTTTGATAGCCGTCCTCTTCCATACCCAGAGCATAAATAGCCCGCAAGGTGTCTGGGCCGC
>Ga0307489_10002252_pt1 | contig 12895 bp, 5 predicted proteins | sample SB12metaG_FD_202247 | JGI IMG/M metagenome (GOLD analysis project Ga0307489, IMG submission 202247) | Sea-ice brine microbial communities from Beaufort Sea near Barrow, Alaska, United States - SB 1.2 | ecosystem: Environmental > Aquatic > Marine > Coastal | place: USA: Alaska | collected 2017-05-06
GTTGATCTGAAATTTTCAGTGTCGATGAATGCATATTACAATGAATAATAAGCCTATTGCTTACCTAATAATAAAAAAAAAAAAATACGTATATTAATATAACATAAATATATGAAAAAAAAAAAAATTATAAAGTAATAACAAAAAACAAAATTAAAAATCAAGGAGAGCTTAGCTTAATGGTAAAGCATGTGACTTTTAATCATTTTTATGTGAGTTCAAATCTCATAGCTCTTACATATATTTAAGAATTAATAACTTATAAACAGGCATTATATTTAGGTTTTGTATACGTATTAGTATTATATAATATAACACTTCTTATGTGGTACTAAGGTACTAATATAAAGCAAAATACCAGGGGTTTGTAAGGTACATTCTCACCTAAGCACAAAACAGTTTGCCTATCTACCTGAGTATATAATAGGTCTAAAGCTACATGTAGGGGTAATTAAGATAAAACTACACATAAGGTGCTACCATTATAAAGGTTCTAGTCCTTAAACATAAATAACGACGGTTTTATGTATAAAAATATATTATTATATTAATATAGACATGTTTGTAAAAGGTAACTGATGCAAAAGAAGCTTTATATATAGCTCATATTGTACTGTTCATATTTATGTATTTTGTTAGTTTTTATCACTGCATTTTTTTTATTTTTTTTTTTCTTATTTTTTTTTTCTTTCCTCATATATTGAAATATTTTTATCTATTTCATAATAGTGATAATACAAAAATATTAAACTGTATTAGAGTATATTAAAGAAGAAACAGAATAATGTAAACCATCTAAAATAGGAGCAGGGTATACACCTAAAATTACTGTTAACAACACTAATGTTAGCAATATAGATAGTTCTCGTTTGTTTAAATCAGGTATATTAAATTTGAAAAATTTTGAAAATGATCCTGCGAAAGCTATTCTATTAAACATGTACATTGTGTATGCTGCACTGAATACTATAGAAGAACTAGCAAACACTCCTAATAAAGGAAATCTTTCAAAAGTACCATATAAACTCATGAATTCTCCTATGAAATTAAGGGATAACGGTGTACCGGCGTTACCTAAACAAAGTATAAAGAATAATACAGAGAAAATAGGCATGACTTGTGTAATACCTCTGTAGAAAGTTATTAATCTAGTTGATGATCTATCATATAATACACCACCTGCGCATATAAATAATCCAGATGAAACAAATCCGTGAGCTAGACCAAGTACAATTCCACCTTCTATTCCTTGTATTGAATTACTGAATACACCTAGCAAGTAAACTGCTGCATGTGATACTGAACTGTAAGCAATTAACTCTTTAACATCTATAGTTCTTAAAGTACTAAAGCTAGCGTATATAATAGTGATAACTCCTATTACGTATATTACGCTTGTAAAATAAAAGTAAGCTTTAGGTAGTAATGGTAATATAAGTCTAAGTATTCCATATAAACTAAGCTTCAATACTATACCTGCTAGTATAATACTACCTCCAAGGGGTGATTCAACGTGAGCTTTTAATAATCAAGTGTTTAAAAATATTGTAGGAGTTTTAACAGCAAAGGCTATGAAAATTCCGTAGAATAAAAAAAGTTGAGTTATAAAATTAAAATTTGTTTTATACAAGGCATCGAAGTCTGTAGTTCCCATTATAGATGACATGGTTAATATGGATAATAACAAGAATAAAGACCCTAGTAATGTGTATAAAAAAAGATAGAAACTAGCTCTAACTCTGTTACTAGATCCAAATAGACCTATTAATATAAATAAAGGCGGTAATATACTCTCAAAAAAGATATAAAATAATAATATATCTAATACTAAGAAAACTGCAAGCAGTAGTGTTTCTAGCAACAATATTATTATAACATAAGATTTCACATTTTCTGTAATTGAACTTCAATTACTTAAAAGTGCTATGGGCATTATGATTGTAGTTAATAATACAAAGTATATACTAACACCATCTACTCCTAAGTAAAAATCAAAACTACTTATTCTGTGATATTCTTGTACAAATTGAAATTGATTACTACTAAAATTGAAAAGTAAAAACACAATAAATGACACGAATAAGTTAATAATTGAAGCAGATAGAGCTATTACCTTTATTTGTTTAAATGCGAATAAGGAATTACTTGCTCCTACTCTATGCCCACCAGTTTTCATTTCCTCTGAAGGGCTAACAGATATGGTAGATATCATGAAGATACCTATCAAGGGTATTAATAATAAAAGAATAAGTAACATTGGATATTATATATGAATACGAATTTATTTTTCTCTAATAAATAATTGCAACACACTGCTTTAAATCATATTGAATAATAAAGGAAAGAAAAAAACTAATAAACACGAAGCCATAACTACAATAAAAAAGAGTAACGAAAATATTTTTTTATACAAAACCTGCATGTGTTATTCCATGTATATGAGCAGCTCATGTCGTAATCGTAGAAGGTTCATATGGTATAGTCATATAAAATATGCACAAAGAATAGATGATTTGAACACCTAACCTACCGTGTGTAAAACGGTTGCTCTACCAATAGAGATAATTCTTTTTGTGTAAATATATTTTTTTTTTTTTTGGGTGTTGTTAATGTTTATTAGTCCCGTGCAATTTCCACTACACGAACCGTATTTCGACTTAACACCAATCAAAGTCACGCATACGAAGATTGTTTGAAAAAATATCTAATCCTAATTGTTTAGAGGAAAGATTAACAAAAAACCAAACTTATTGCACATACTCCTTTCAGCGCCTGACGAGTGGTTAGTACCTATCTGAGATTAAATCCACCGTGATATAGTGACTCACGATTACTAGTAATTCCTTTTTCATGCAGTCGAATTTCAGACTACAATCCATTTTATATTCTGCTTTAGAGGTTAGCTCATATTCGCATTTTTGCCTCTCTTTGTACAAATCTATGTGGCACGTCTATAGCCCACAATATTAAGGTCATGATGACTTGTCTTGGTCCCTGTTATCATAAGCCAATCTAACGGCGAACTACTTCATTAATTATTTTTCTCTACTTTTATGATAAAGAAAAAAGATATAAAAAAAGTAAGGGTTTACGTTAATTTAATGGATCTAACCAAAATCTCACGACATTAACTGAAGACAGCCGTGCAACGCTTGTGTTTAATGATTAATTTCTAAGAAAAAATTAATACAGTATATATATTTATATTCTGTTTTAGAAAACATTCAAATTGTGGTAAGGTTTTTCGAGGGTCATCGAATTAAATAACATACTTCACTACTGGTTTCAGAAACGGTCTAATGATTTCAGTTCCTGTGTTGCCACATTACTCTTGAGGTGGAATGCTTACACTTTCATTTATACACCAATTTAATTTAGTCTATAACACTCATAATTTTCTGCCTGGACTACTAGGGTATCTAATCCTATTCGCTCCCCAAGCCTTCGTCCCTTAACGTCAGTTTTTAGATAGAGGGTTGCCTTCGCCGTTACACATCCCATTAGTATCAAAGAATTTCATCTCTACACCAATGGTTCTAATATCTACCTCCCGTATAAAACTCTAGTAAATCTGTACCCTTTTGAGGCTGGAAATACTGTCTAGGTACCCTTTAAACCTAATAAAGATGAATAACACTAGTCTCACTTGTGTTGCCGCGACTGCTGGCACAAGAATTGGTCGAGACATATAAATAGAAGTTTTTCATAATAAATTATCTATTTAGAACTTTATTCGGCATAGCCGATTTGCATATAATGCTATTATATATGCTTACATTCCCCCAAATTGCTGGTTCAGCCGTTAGGCCATTGACCAATATTCCTCACTGCTGTACTATACATATTGGGGTTTTTTCAGACCCAATGTGGCCAATTAACCTCTCAGTTGTGGCTACAAGTTAAAGCTAGTTAAGCAATTACCTTAACTACTACTTACTTGGTAATATTTTAGCTATCTTAAAGCGAAAAATTTTTCTTTAATTAGTAATCAATACTATTAAATCGTATTAACTTATCTTTATAAGGAATCATTTCCTTGCTTTAAGGTAATAAGAATATTTTTGTACTCACCTTTACACCACCTTACCTTACATAAAGTGAAGTTATAAAAACTTCATTTTTATTAAAAGTAATGTATGATTAGCATGTGTCAAGCCTTTGGACAGCGTTCAATCAGAGCCATCATCAAACTCAACTATAATTTATTTTTTGCATATATTATATATATATTTTTTTTTTTTATTTTTTTTTTTATTATTTTTTTTTTTTCTTTCCTCATGTATTGAAAATATTTTTATTTATTTTCTCACTCCATAAATTATAAATACTTATGTGTTGTTTTCTTTTATTTTCTTTTGTTTTTACTCGTTATGTTATATTATATATACTTATGTTTTTGTCCTCATGTTCTATATTCATTTTAGAGCGGTTATTTATACGCATTATAAAACTGAACAGTAAAGTATTTAAAAATAAGTAAGTAAAAATGTATAGTACGTGTAAACATTATAAGTTAACTTTTTTTTTTTCTTAAAATGAAACATTTAAACAAAATTAATATTAAAGGTATAATAGTGATAATATAACCTGTTATGTAGCACACATCTATTACATTAAAGATTATTGTGCGGACATAGGAATTGCACCTACATTGACTGGGCATGAGCCAGTTATGTTACTATTACATCAATCCGCATTAGTATTGATAATTATTTATTATAAGTAAAAAACCTTACTATTTTTTTTTTGTCCTTTATACTTACAATATGTTTTTATGTAATAAGTAATAATCTTATTATTTTTTTTTATATCTTTTTATATAATAAGTGATTGATAATATAAATAAGGGTACATATGCACACTAATATAAGTAATGTAAATTCTATTTTTAATACATATATTAACACTCGGCTTCATAACTTACATTACACCTATTTTTATTAAGAACCTCAGTAATAGACAGATAAAAATAAGAATAATCATACAACATCTACAAAATGTCAGTACAGTATTCCAGCTTCTAAACCTAAATGATGGTTTTCAGTTAAGTGGTATGCAAGTAAACGTCAGAAACCAACGGCTAAGAAAATAGTACCTATTATAACATGTAACCCATGGAAACCAGTACCAAAGTAAAAGCAAGATCCATATGCACCGTCTGATAAAGTGAAAGAAGATACTGTGTATTCTACACCTTGAAATATAGTGAACACGAAAGCTAAAACTATTGTAAATAATGCTCCGTATAAAGCACCATTTCTATTACCTTGTATTAGAGAATGATGAGAATAAGTAATTGTTACTCCACTTGCCAGTAATAATACAGTATTAAGTAGTGGTAGTTCAAATGCATTAATTGCCTCAATACCTATTGGAGGTCATTGTGCACCTAATTCAACTGTAGGTGACAATGCACTATGAAAGTATGCTCAAAATATGGCTAAAAAGAATAGAGCTTCAGACACTATAAATAATGCCACTCCCATGTTTAAACCTTTTTGTACAGCTAAAGTATGGTTACCAATATAAGTTCCCTCTGATATAACATCTCTAAATCAGAAAAACATACTTGATATTAAAAGTATTAATGCTAGGGGTAATCAGTAACCTGCATATTTAAAACCATGCATGTTTAAAACACCTGAAGTAGTTAAATCCAATAAACTAATACAAGTAAAGATAGGTCAAGGTGAGGGTGATACCAGATGGAAGGGATGACCTTGAAAGAGACTACGATTTAAATTTGACATATTCTTAATGTTTAGAGATCTTATCTCACAACCCGTAATAATTAACGACAAACATTATAGTATAAAAGAGACCAGGAAAAATAGCACTTTACAGGCAGTAATATTATTGATAATACACCAAACATAACTATTAATAATAGATTATTACCTACTACATAAAAGGTAACAATATGTAGAAAGTTAAACCTACAAGTATATACAAGGCGTATGAAGTAATAACGCCTGTATATAGCTTATAAAAGCTTTTACTTATACCAAGTAATACTTTTTATTTAAAATAAAGTACGCCTAGCCATTGTTTGCATTGGAACTGGAACTTTGATTGGAATTAGCAACTGGATCAGGATTAACATCAACCTCGGCCATTATGGATACAAAGCGTTTAGCATACGTTACGCTATCAGAGGGTATGCCCCCTTTCATGTGAGTAACTATGCGTTCTCTCGATCTTTCTAACTGAATGAAAGTTTCTATTTTAGTGGCGAATTCCATTCTTAAATCAGGGCTAGTAAGATGACCTTCAATAGATTCTAATCTAATTAATAACGACTTATATTGATCACCCATAGCTTTAGAGTAGCGAAAAAGATCTTTTCTAGGTATACTAGTAAGATCTTCGGGCAAAGCTAAAGCTTTATCAACTAATGTTTCTTTAGCTGCTATACACATAATGACACGATTATCAATTGTAGCTGATGGCATTACGTAACATATTAATTTTATTACGATTCCGACAATAATTGTCGAAACGAATATACTTTTACTAGGCAAACATCCAGTATTGTAAATGTTAGATATTAGCACAGCACACATTACACTTATTAAAATAAATGCGAACTGTATAATGAGGGAATCACATAATGATCCCATTACTTTAATTGGTAATACATTAAACGTTAATATACCTCGTAATAACGTTCCTTTTATCTAAGTCATAAAAATTCTCATTTTTTTTTTTAGTGCTTTATATCTTTTATATTTTATTTACAGAATATATTATATTCTATTCGGTTTAATTTTTTTTTTTTTTGATTTGATTTAGTGGCACGTAATAATATGATAAGTATTATATTTAGTTATTAATAAAATTAGTACTTTGTATCTGAAGACATCAAAGTCCTTTAAACCAAAGCCTATACAATTGCAAATTTATTATTTAAACTTTACAATTCGTAATAGTGTATTACGTATATTTAAGAGTATATCAAGATAAACTTCGTGCCTATATGCATTCAGCACTTATTTTTAACTAACGTAGCTTTATTGCCATGCCTATGGAAAGAATGTATATGTAAATACATTTATTTTATCAACATAAACAACAAATAAACTAGAGGTTAGCATACCCAACTCCTTTCGTACGAAGGGGCTATTCTTGTTTTACTCTAATTACTTCTAGAAGATAGAAACCATACTGTCTCACGACGTATTTAACCCAGCTCGTGTAGCTCTTTAACCGACGAACAGTCGTACCCTTCATGATTCCTGCATTCATGTGGATGAGCTAAGCCGACATCGAGGTGCCAAACTGCGCACTCAATTTGTACTCTCTGGCGCAATTAGCCTGTTATCCCTAGCGTAGCTTTTTCAAAAATCCAAGACCTTTCCTTTCTGCATCTTGTGATCGTATGCCCCGCTTACGCGACTGATAGACATGTAAGTCAAACAGTAAAGCAAGGTTAAGCCATTAAACTTTAGTAGTAATATTAAAAATCATCTAATCTTTATGAAAAGATAAGACAAGTAAAAACGAAAAAAAATATTTAAGTTTTATTAACATCTATTTTCCATATAGTGAAAACCTTACTTAAAAAATATAATTAATCTAACTTAATAGAATTGTAACTGAATAAATTAAATAATAATCTATAGCAGAGTAAAATAGTAAGTGCTATCTTTTTCTTCCTAAGAAAAAATAAGAGTATAAATATAACCAGTGGCTACAAGTATAACAATAGCACATATCATTAATTTAACTTAATGAATTTACAATTTTAACTTTGGATACACCCAGGTACTTTTTATGGGATCTGTGCCCCGCATAAACTATCCACTAGCAACTGTTTCCTTTGTATATTTTTTTGTAAAAATATACTATTTTTCTTTCAGATAAGTTATTTAACTAAGCTTAATTTAAATTAAAGAGGTTAGTCTTGTCGTGTCTAATATTATGTATAGTTAAGTTCTGTCCTATTATGACAAAGACCTAACATTATTTATTTCCGCTTATTAATGATATGACAAACTAAATAAAGGTGTTTCAATTATATTTTATCAACTACCTTATACACTACAATACGTTAAATCATATCCAATTACTAGCAATAGTAAAGCTGCATAGGGTCTTCTCGTCTAACTAGAAGAAAACTGTATCTGCACAGTTATTCCAATTTCACTGAGACAATCATTGAGACAGCTGTTGTATCGTTAAATCATTCATGCAAGACCGCATTTAACGGCCAGGGTATTCCGCTACCTTAGGACCCTCATCGGTAAGGCCGCCATTGATTGGGGGTTCCTTCAAAACCTAGCCTAGTTTAGTTCAACTAAGAAAATCCGTTAACCAGCCAACATAGGGCAGAAATCACACTCAATACTTTGATTTAAAATCTTATGCAAAGTGCTTTGTTTTAATTAAACAGTCGTACAACACCATTTTATGTCTCCTCTTATTTACCTAATTTCTTAAGAATAATGGCACACCTTATCCCGAAGTTACGGTGTCAATTTGCCGAGTTCCTTAATGATTGTTATCTCAAACGCCTTTGTATACTCTACTTGCTTACTTGTGGTAGTATTTAGGTACGGTTGCTTTTAGTATATCTTTTTCCAGAACACTCAAACGTACGAATGGTCCTCCCAAAAAGAAAAAAAAGGACGACATCAGCATTAACCTTAACATTAAGCTGCTCGTTTTTGCAATAGGTATCCGTTGAATGTTGTCAGATATACTTAAAGATTTTCCCATCATTTAATCCTTTAGGTCAGATCAATAAACTTAGGGGCCGTTACTTAATAGATATCCTGATGAATACCATAAGCTTAAGGCGAGGGGTTATCCCTTTTTCGTTACTCATGTCAGCATTATCCCTTGGGATATTTTCATATTCTTCTATGTGATATTAAATTTATATCGATGATATAACTTTTAAAAAATCCACCCAATGTTCCGCTACCCCATAAAAAAGAAATATTCGTTTTATTCTTCACCATTCTTTTATAAACTGTTATTATCTTCTAATTTATGTACAAGGTTTCGGTATGTTGTTTAGATCCGTTAAATTTTCGGTGCGTTTAACTTAGCATGTTTCTTAATAAGAAAACAGCAAAATAAACCAGTGCTCTGTTACGAGATCTTTAAAAAATGGCCGCTTCTAAGCCTATTTCCTGGTTGTATTTGAAAAAAACTACCTTAATTTCACTTAACAATAATTTTGGAACCTTAACTCTTGTTCTGGGCTGTTTCCCTTTAGACATACAACCTTATCGTAATATGTCTGACAGTTTAATATTCATCTATTGCCATTCCGAGAGCAAATCCTCACTGATAAAATCTTCACGATCCCCCAATGTATACAAATTTATATTACTAAAAATTTGTCTGAGATCACAATTCTGTACCTGCAATGATGTTACATTTACTTTCCGTTTTTTCTTATTGTAATATATTACAATTACAATAGAAATACCGTGTCGTAAATTTTATTTAAACTACCTACTTATATAGGTTTCGCGGAAAACCAGCTATCCTAGTCAGTTTTGTCTTTCACTAACTTACCACAATTCTTCAGATATCTTTACAACGATAACCTGTTCGGGCTTTTATAACCCTGATCATGGTAAGATCACTAGGCTTCGGGTCTAATATTAGATACTAATTCATTAATTAATAATTGGTTTATCTGGGACCCGGCTTATCCGGTATCTCGCATCTAATATTAACTTGCTGACCCATTATGCAAAAGGTACGCTCTCATTCATGTTTCAATGTAAACTTGAGCTGCTTATAAAACTACTATTTCAAAAATTTCCCTTACGCTACTTTTCACTATCGCTTGTGCATCATATTTAGTCTTAGAGAAAGGTTTCCCTATATTCAAACAGATTTGCTCCATTTTACTTTAAAGACTAATCGTTTTAATATTTTACGTTAAAACGAATCTCATTTGATTTTTATTCCAGAAGCTAATAAGATATTTCAATTCACTTCGTTTAAATTTCTATGGGTTTTCACCCTGAGTTTATAGGACCTACCGTAAGATCCTAATGTTCTAGGTATTTTTAATTTCATTGACACACAGCTATTTATCCATAATAGTTTCTTTATATACTTTACATCACTTTTTCTTCTTAAAAAAGAAGATAAATGATGAAATTTCACATTACATATCTAATACATTATAATGTAATACATAACTTTATAAAAAGTTATATATTTATATATATCTATATATTTTTATATATCTATATATTTTTTTTTTATATTTTACATATATATATTTTTTTTTTTTTATTATATGTTTCTATGTATATAAATTTTTGCATTTTAGCAAAAATTACATAATAACATTATAATATATATATGTTATATATATTGAATATTGCTATTTATAGTGCAGTATTGATAAAAATCTAGCTAGAAGAACACTGGTAAGTACTTTATTTTTAACTAGGCAGAACCCTAAATATATGTTTACTTTTAATACACTATATATAACTATATATCGCTATATTTCGTGCAACCGCCATAGGATTTTTTTCGAAATAACAAAATTGTTAATCACAATTAAACAACATAAGATAATATAACATAATATAAAATAAGTAAATGTTTTTTTCCATATTTTTAAATATAATACCCTATTTTTAATAATATACATCTTGTATGATAAGATTAGTAATTGTAAGCTTACTTATGAGAATACTTTGTTTTTTAGTTTAAAATTTATTTAATTATAGTTACTACAATAAAGTTAACATTTTTACTTAATTTTATTCAACTTATTTATTAATATGTTATATACACCCACACTTATCTCAATTATTGAAGTTTTAGTAGTTACTGTACCTGTATTACTAACGGTTGCTTTTGTTACAGTGGCCGAAAGAAAAACAATGGCAAGTATGCAAAGAAGATTAGGACCTAATGTAGTAGGTTACTATGGTCTTTTACAAGCTTTTGCAGATGCTCTTAAACTTATATTAAAAGAATATGTTTCGCCTACACAAGCTAATTTAGTATTATTCTTCCTTGGTCCAGTAATAACTTTAATATTTTCTTTACTAGGTTATGCTGTTGTACCTTACGGTCCTGGTCTAGCTTTATGAGATTTTAACTTAGGTATATTATATATGTTGGCTGTTTCTTCATTAGCCACTTACGGTATACTATTAGCTGGTTGATCCGCTAATTCCAAATATGCTTTCTTAGGTTCACTTAGAAGTACAGCACAGTTAATAAGTTATGAACTTATATTAAGCTCAGCAATACTACTTGTAGTGTTATTAACAGGTAGTTTGAATTTAACTGTTAACATAGAAGCTCAAAGAGCTATATGATTTATAATGCCATTGTTCCCTATATTTATTATATTCTTTATAGGTTCTGTAGCAGAAACTAATAGAGCCCCTTTTGATCTGGCTGAAGCAGAATCAGAATTAGTTAGTGGATTTATGACAGAACATGCTGCAGTTATATTTGTCTTCTTTTTCTTAGCTGAATATGGAAGTATAGTACTTATATGTATATTAAATACCATGTTATTTTTAGGTGGTTACTTGTTTGATTATACAATCTTATTTAATATATTGAATGGTATACAGTATTTATTTGATTCTATACTTTTATTAGATTTTACAGGTTCAGTAGCTACACAGTATGGTACAGGGTATGAAGGAACTGAAATATTTAATAGTCCCTTATTAGAAGGAATGATATCAGGTTTAACTATAGGTATAAAATCATGTGTTATGATTTTTGTATTTATATGAGTTAGAGCTTCTTTCCCTAGAATACGTTTTGATCAGTTAATGTCATTCTCTTGAACCATACTTTTACCTATTATCATAGCTTTTATAGTATTGATTCCTTGTATTGTATATAGTTTTGAAATTATACCTGCTAATATTTGTTTGCTTTAATAGGTATCTATCAATAGGTGGCTTACTTAAACTTAAGCTTTACAAAAACAGAAATATTTAATAATGGATAAAAAAAAAAAAAATAGTACTTCGGTTCTGATAAGCCTTAACAACTACATTGATAGTGCATACGTCATTAACACAAATACCCTCCTTGCTAGCCTTAGTAGCTCTCTGTTACTTTTTGTATTTCTTGAACGGGCATCTATTAACACGGCTTGAGGTGTGACTCTGTTTGATCAATAGGGGCAGTATTTATTTTTTTATTATTATTTTTTTTTTTCCTCATGTATTGTAAATATTTTTATTTATTTTTTCACTCCATAAATTATAAATATACATATATATTTTTTTTTGTTATTGTATATACATTACTCTTATATATTTATTGTTCGTGTAATCATGACAAGAATTTTTCTAAGCCAACTGATTCTATAACTATAGGCATAGAGCTATGTAATATACCACATATTTCGGAACATTGACCGAAGAATGAACCTTCTCTATTTATCATGACTGAGATTTGATTAAGTCTACCAGGATAAGCATCACATTTTATACCTAAAGAGGGGCAGGCGTAAGAATGTATAACGTCTCCAGATGATATTATAAATCTTACGTGTGTTAGTTCAGGTAATATAACTCTATTATCAACTTCTAACATTCTTAATGCTCCTTCTTCTAAGTCCGATTCAGGTACTAGGTATGAGTCAAATTCTAATTCTTCGTCATCATCGCTAATGAAGTCGGGGTATTGGTAACTTCAATATCACTGATGTCCTTCTACAAACACTGTTAAGGATGGGTCAGTAACTTCGTCCATTAAGTATAATAATTTGAAGGATGGGAATGCAATAAGTATTAGTATTAATGCAGGTGTAATAGTTCAAATAAGTTCAATAAGTGTACCATGATTAAGATATTTATTACTGATAGGGGATTTATTGTAAACATAGTTTCTTATTATAGAAACCATTACTCATGCCACACCAAATAGTATTATA
>Ga0307489_10002253_pt1 | contig 12894 bp, 23 predicted proteins | sample SB12metaG_FD_202247 | JGI IMG/M metagenome (GOLD analysis project Ga0307489, IMG submission 202247) | Sea-ice brine microbial communities from Beaufort Sea near Barrow, Alaska, United States - SB 1.2 | ecosystem: Environmental > Aquatic > Marine > Coastal | place: USA: Alaska | collected...
TGGAAGTGCTCCTTCGCCGCGTCCGAGTTGCAGGGGCTCACACTTGCTCACTTCATAGCTCAACTTGAGGACCTTCGGGACACATCGCTCACGTAAGCGCTCAACTTGAGTACCTTCGCGGGTAAATTTGGGATCATGAGGGACGAAGTATGCTAAATTTGAGCGGAAAGGGGCAAAGTAAGCTCAAGTTGTGCGGAAATGGGAACGAGTGTAAGCCCCTGCCGAGTTGAAGAAGTCGCGCAGGAAGGGCTTCGGGTCCATGGAGGTAGCCTGCAACGCATCTTAGTTGATTATCAGGTCTCCATTTCGACCCAATGCGTGATGCATGCCTGAGTAACCACACCATCTGCCTTTGACGCTGAAACCACACAACTGCTCGTATACTTTATCAAAGCCGCTTGTAAGTTGAACTGAAGAGGATGCGAGTGTAAGGCCCCTGACTGTGGGGGGGTATCGTACATCAAGGTCCAGATCGACGTGCCGGCGGATCTCGACGACGACGGTAGGGCCTGGCGGATTATGCTCGCCACGTCATAGGATGCAATTTTAATTAAGAAACGAGGGTCTAAATTGGATGATGACGTGGCGAGCATCATTCGCCAGGCCCTAGACGACGTGATCAAGGCAGGGCGATGCAGGTTGACCCTATGAAACCCAAATTGAAACCGCCTGGTGTTGAGCACTTGAAACCAAAGTGTGGTATGCCGCTTTCAAATTATGCTTTCAAATTCAACTTGCGCCGCTACATCCAGGAATTTGTGGAGGAGCTATGCCGCGTGTTCGGCGCCGCCTACCACCATCTCGTGCCGCGGGCGGCGCCGCCTTAGGGTTTATAGTTTCGGGTTTAGGGCTCAGGGTTTAGGATTTAGGGTTCAGGCTTTAGGGTTTAGAGTGGAGGAGCTGTGCCGGGTGTTCGGCGCCGCCTACCACCACCTCGTGCCGCCTTAGGGTTTAGGGTTCAGGGTTTAGGGTTTAGCGTGGAGGAGCTGCGCTGCGTGTTCGGCGCCGCCTACCACCATCTCGTGCCGCGGCCGGCGCCGATTTAGAGTATAGGTCATATAGGTTCTAGGGTTTAGCTTTTAGCTTTTTAGGGTTTAGGATATGGTTCAGGGTTTAGACGAGATCTAGAAATTTGTGGAGCAGCTAAGCCGCGTGTTCGGCGGCGCCTACCACCATCTCGTGCCGCGGCCGGCGCCAGCTTAGGGTTTAGTGCTTAGGTTCTGGTTATAGGTTAGGTTATAGGGTTTAGGCTATAGGTTATAATGTTTAGGTTATAGGGTTTCTGGGTGCCGCGCTCGCCCCACCCTCCGCGCCACTGCCAGCCACACACACCCCACACGTGCCGAACACGCAGCACGGACACCCGCCGCACACGTCGATCACACTCACGCCCCATCATGCAGTCACTCTACTTGAACGCGCGCCCCGCCCTCGCCCCACGGCCCGCGGTCCAGCGCGCCACGCGTGCCCGGCGCCGCCCCCCCCGCTTCGCCGCCCCGCCCCGGGCCCGCCGCTTCGACTTCTCCGGGAGACCGCCTGAGCAAGCAGACGTCCCCTCGTCTAGCGATGCGGACGCGGACGCGGACGTGCTTCGGGCCTGGCGGGCGGCGAGCCCCGAGCTGTGCGCGCGGTGGGACGAGAGCCAACCCGTGACGGAGTGGCGGGATCTCCGTTTTGGCCGGGCGGGCGACGCGGATGCGGGGCGGGTGGTGTTGATTCATCTTGAGGGTATTGGTTTGACGGGCAACTTGCCGGCGGCGCTCGGTGGGCTCACCGCGCTGAAGATGTTTCGCCTCAGCGGGAACCAGCTGACGAGCGTGCCGCCGGAACTCGGGCGGCTCACCGCGCTGAGGTTTCTGAACCTCGGCGGGACCCATCCGATGAGCGTGCCAACGGAGTGGGAGCGTTGGCGAAGAGCGGCTGCTACGTCGGTCGCGACAACCGGTACTCGTACGACGAGGTCGACTGCGACGACGACGAAGATGACGATGACGATGACGAGGGTTGCGCTTCAGGTGACGAGGCTGCGCTTCGGGTCTGGCGGGCTGAGTGACCCGAGCTGCGCGCGCTGTGGGACCAAGAGTGCAAGCCCGTGACGTTGTGGGAGGGGGTCACCGTCTGCGGGCGGTGGGGCGGCGCGGATGCGGGGCGGGTGGTAGCCATTGATCTTCAAGGGGTGGCAGGGTTTGACGGGTGGCGTTCCGCCGGTGCTCGGGGGGCGCACCGCGCTAACAGCCTTGGTGCTGGGCGGGAACCGGCTGACGAGCGTGCCAGCGGCGCTCGGGGGCCTCTCGACGCTCACGGAGTTGGACCTCAGCGGAAACCAGTTGAGCGTGCCGGCTGAGTTGGGGAAGTTGACCGCGCTTACTGAGTTGTTCTTGAATGAGCGGGAATCAGCTGACGAGCATACCGGCGGAGCTCGGGCCGCTCACTGCGCTAAAAGTTTTGGACCTCTACGGGCAAGTCTTTGGGGCCGAGGTGACGAGCATGCCGGTGGAGTGGATGGTGGGCGGGGCGTTGGAGGAGAGCGGCTGTGACATCGAATAATAGGATCTGGGATCTCTCGGCGGTGGACGAGATGACCGTAGCGCTTTGACGCTATTGCTCTAATGCTAGGTGGCAACCGAGCCGTCGATAGCAATTGCACACCGTCACGCGCACGGCAGCAACAGTCGCTCGACATGGATGAGAGATGAGGGACACCATGTTCCAAGTTACATTGTCTTGATGCGACAACATTGATGCGACCGCCGACAGGCAAGGCGTGTTATATGTTATGGATCGAGAGTCAGTCATACGTCATATGGTTGTGTGTGTGAGAGTTTGCGTCATGTGGGAGATTGAAGTTGTCGCTGCGCCCTCATGCCCGAGTCGCATAGCGGATGAGCACCCTAAACCCTAAATCATTAAAAAGAAACCCTTCACCCAGTTTCTAGAAGCATTTTCGAAGCAACTTCACATTCGCTCCGTGTCACTTACCCCACGGGCAGTCGTGCTTCCGCGCCCACCGCAGGGTTCCCGCTTCCAGCACAGGTATCGCTTCATCGCGCTCGTGGGCCTCGCGCTTCTTGCGGGCCGCCGCCGACTCGTTGCTCTCCAGCTCGTTGGCGGCGGCGGCGGCGGCGGTGGTGGTGGGTGGGGCCCCGCCGGAGGAGCGCGGATTGGCACGGGAGGGGGACGAGGAGCTGTCGCCTCCGCCGTCGCCGCGGGCACCGGTGGAGGAGCGTGGGTCTTCCGTTGCGTCCTCCAGTCACCGAGCGGGTTCACGTTAACGTTTGCGGGAGCGGCGGCAGCTCCCGCGGCGCCCGCGGCTTCCGCCTGCGCCGGCGCGCGCTCGGCGGCATCGCGCTCCACCTTGCATCGCTCCTGCCGTGAGGGCATCTGACTTGATTTAAGTGGGGTACACCGGCCGGATTTCACGCACCAACTCTTCGCGTCAAGTAACGGGCGACGGGCGGGCCGACACACGCAGAGGGTCACGCGCACGTCGAGGGGTCCGTCGAGGAGGGTACCTGTCGTTGGACACGGGGCGCGGCGGCGCGCACGACCAGTGTTCGATCGCACTGATTCTCAAATTTTCTACTGCAATACTGCGCAGATCCGATGGGGGTTGGTCAACGGCATACCGGATCTGCGCAGCATTATTTGGAAGTCGTCATGCCAGCTGTCGCGTCAGCAACACCATCAGCCATCTGGGAGCTGGGACTCCGCCGTCTCGCGCAGGTGGGGCACCCGTAGATGACGGCGGTGCTGGCCGCTAACCTGCAGCGCGTGTCATGCATGAGAACTTAGACTAAGAACGAGTCGGACTGCTGAAGACAGCACGCGGGCACACCGGAGCGCGCCCGTGCTGTGGGGGGTGGGGCCGGTCATGCCGTCATCTTCGGTGGCCTATGAAGGTGGCGATGGTGCGAGACTCGCCGTGATGCTCGCGAGGTCCGAGCGGCAGTCTGCCCACGACGCAGCAAAAGCGAAGCTGCACAAAAGCGAACAAGTGAAATTCCTCAATCTGCAGAAGAGCGTTCAGCAAAAGCACACAGCAAACGCACAAGTGAAACTCCTCCTGCTGGCAGAACGGGAAGAGCTGGAAAGCGAGCAGCGGCAATTTGATGAGCGCAAACGTGCACACGCTGGGCTTCAAGCGGAGCAAGCGCATGGCAAGGGGGGGGTATTGAGATCGCCGCACTCGACCGACGTTGAATCTCCTCCTCCTCCTCCCCCTCCTCCTCCTCCTCCGCGAGTCTGTATGAGCGAGGATTCACCCTGAAGGTACTCGTACTCGTAGGCATTTAAGTTTATATCGGAGTACGGCGGGTCGATGCAGCTGCGGGACGATCCGAGGCGAACCTATACCCGAAGCGCTTGTTCTGCGATGCCACCCTCTGCTCGTGGTCGATGTCCCTTTTGCCTCTTGTTGCTCTGCTGTCCGTTGTGATACTATATTTTCCCTTCTGCTTCTGCATGACGTGACCCTCCTGTCTGGCGGAGGGGTATCCCCGGCTGGATGTTCGTCGGCACCGACTGTGGACAACGACGGCTTGCACCGAGGGCTTGGACCCACCGCGCGCGAGGGCTTGCACCCTGAGCTTGGACCGACCAAGCACTCGTTGCGCCCTCCGTTCCCCCTCATTGGGACGGGGCCGCCGCCGCCGCCGGGCATGCACTTGTTGCGCCCTCCGTTCCCCCTCATCGGGACGGGGGCGGCGCCGCCGCCGGGCGCGGCGGGCTTCGTGTCTCCCGTCGACTTCCATCGCGTGATGCACTCGGTGCCGCACCTCCAAGCGCACACCCCGCTCGCCGCGGTGGTGGCCGCATACGCGTGTCTACCACCCCCCCATGCGGGCGCTGCGAAGGTGAGGCCAGCACCCACGGCGTCGTCACTGTTTTATTTCATGGCGTACTCGTACCCGCTCGCCGCATTCTCCTCAGTTACACTAGGACAACATGGAGGACTTTTGCACGGCCCTCCGCGGAGGTGTGGGCCGCCGCCGCGCTGCTTCTCGCGCGGCTGCGGCGCGCCTACCTCGCCGGCGATGAGTTGCCGCTGGTCCTGGGGATGGCGCCCGCGGTGCTCCGGCTCGCCGTCTTCACGGACGTCACCGCGGGCGACGGCGGCATCCTCGGCCAGAGCATGAACGACGCGGACAGCGGCGGAGGCGGCGGCAGCGGCGGAACGGAGCCGCCGCAGGCGCCGCGGGGCCCGGCGCCGCGGCCGGAGCCGCTGCCAGCGCTGCCCGACGCGTACGTGGGGTTCCTGCGCGGCGGCGGGCTGGCGCTGTGCGTCAAGCGCGCGCTGGAGGGGCCGACAGCGGCGCTCACGGGGCCGGTGGCGGGGGGGGTCACACTCGGGGGCGCGGAGCCCGTGGACTTTGGCCTGCAGCGGTGCAGGGCGGCCGTGGCGGCGGCAGGGGCGACGCTGGCGGGCGGGGGCGGGGGGGTTAATGACGCGTGGTGGGGAGAGGACCTGTGGGGCGGCGGCGGCAGCGGCGGGTTATGGGCGGGTGTCGGAGCGGCGGCGGGGTCGTCGGCGGCGGCGGCGGCAACGGCGGCGGCGCCGCCCATGAGGACTCGGGGTCTGACCATCACCAACAAAGCGGGGACAAGCAAAAGTTGCCCGCCACGTCATCCAACGCATTTTGAACCCTGGTTTTTTGAGTTAACCACCATCCTACGACGTGGGGAGCAATATCTGCCAGGCCCTACCGCTCGGGGTCCAGCACCGCGCTGCTGTTGGCACTCACCGCGGCGCCGCAGCTTCCCGCCGCGTTCCGGCTGCGGTGAGACCACCCGGGGCTAATCAGGCACCCGGCGGACCCGGCGCCGCCGCTGGACGAGCAGCCCCCGCTGGTGCTGCCCCCGGGGGCGTCCTACGAGCTGTCCGTGGACCTGCGGTGCACAGCTGGCACAGCTGGCAACCTGGCGCAGTGGGTCATGGCGGCGTTGGTGGAGTGTCCGACCGACCCGGGTGGGGCGGAGCGTACCGCTACCGGTACACTATGTACGAGAACACCAGAACACTATCGCCCGCCACGGCATGCATCGCCGCGTTGTTAACCCTCGTTTCTTGAATTTAAGCGACCTCGGTGACGTGGCGGACATTATTTACGTACAGGATAACAACGCGGCCCTGAACCTGGAGGCGCACAACTTGGACAACGCGTTCGTCGCTGAGGACGTGCATATCGTGGGGCGCCGCGTGGGGGCGCTGGTGGCGGCGTCGCACCGCGCCAACGAGCTGCCCCCGCTGATGGACGCGGAGGCGCCCACCTTCGTGCCCCGCCGCCTGCGGGAGGCGGGGCTGGGCCACTCCTGACCTTTTGCAGCTCAACTTGAGCCATCATGTCCCTCAAATCACTGCCAGTTATCCCACTTGATACCTCGAAGCTGATGTTTTAAGCTTATCAGGGGGCGAGTGGCCAGACCTGGGAGGAAGATGTGGCGAGTGTGTACAAGTGTACCGGTACACCATGAGCAAACTGTCAGGGGACGAGTGGCCTGGCCCTGGCGCGAGGCGTTTGACACGCTGCCGCGCATCACCGTGCTGCCCGTGGCGGTGGCGGCGGTGGACCCCTGGGCGTAGGGACCTTCACCCGTACAACTGTTCCCTTGTGCAATTGACGCTTGAGTTGTTTTGACCCAGTCCCCTGTTCAAGTATCCCTCAAAGGTGCTGAATTTGAACAGAAAAGGGGACGATTGTACGTATCGACAAACAAGTGTTGCCCGCAGTGTAATCGAAACGTTTTTTAAACCCTCGTTTGCCGAGTTAATTGGCATCCTATGACGTGGCAGACACCTATCTGCCAGGCCCTACGGGGGGCGGTCCTCTGGGCATAAACGACGCCGGGTATTCTTCGGCGGGGCCTGACATGGCGTTCCCTTTCCCGCTTAATGTAAGCCGCTTTGTCCCTAAAAGCACTGGCATTCACCTCACTTCATGCCTCAGTGACGCTCAAGTTGAGCTGCAAAGGAAACTCGGGTATGTGATTGTGTGTGTGTGTGTGTATTCAAAAGATCAACTACGAAGGTTGCAACTGAACCTAACCCAGAACAACAGAATTATAAAATATAGCAGGAAACTCGTGTGAGGCCCTGATTCGCGAGCGGCGTGAAAAACAAGGGAAGCGCCGACTACCATGAAAACAAGCGACGTGCCGAGTACTCCCGGAAAATAGCGCGCATCGCCCTGTCGGCGCGCGCGCAGCTCGTGGCGGGGCCTGACAGCTTGCTCGTAGTGTACCGGTGTACCCGTACCCGTGCACACCTCGCCGCATCCTCCTCAACGTGAGATGTCTTATCCCTGATACCACAAAAGTCATCCCACTCAATAGAGCTACCGTGAAGATACTCTAGCTCTAGTGCCAGCGTACAGAAATTATGATGTTTAACACGCAAGCAGGCACTTTAAGCCGTTTGCCCTTAAGCCGTTTGCCCCTGAAACCACTCGAGTCTGCCTTGGAGTTAATGAAGCTGAGCTGACATGCGAATGAGTGCCAGGCCCTGGACGGCGGCGGCGGCGGCGGGGGCGCCCGCGGCGTTCCGCGGCCCGCAAGGCGTGCTCCTCCCCCGCCAGTTCCAAAGCATCGACCCGTGGGTATGGACAAGTAAATACTGCTCGCCACAGGTTTCTGGTTTAGAGTGTAGGGCGACGCCATCACCACCGCGTTGTAAACCCTGGTTTCATGACTTAAGTAACACCACCCGGTGACGCGGCGGTCATCATCCATCTTACTGGATGATTTTGGTGATACCCGTCCCTGCCTGCTGGGCGCTCAGCAAGGTTACAAGACCTACACGCTCGACCAGGAGTGGGACACTCTGGAGGGACATATATCGTCCGAGGGGGGGAGGCTGACGGGCGCGCTGCACATGCACGGCGGGTTCGCCACAGGCAAACAGTCAGGACAGTCTGGCACGGCGGAGCTGACGCGGTGGGCGCGCCTGCTGCGCGTGGAGGAGGCAAGGTCAAGTACCAGGTTTAGGGTTTAGGGTTTAGGGTTTAGGGATTAGGGATTAGGGTTTAAGGGTTGTCCTACATGACCTAGCCACTGGTTCCCTGACTGTTTGATCGTAGTGCACCATCCTATGACGTGGCTAGCGTTTCAAGGCGTTCGCGCTGGGCATGGTGAGACCACGGGATATGACGTGGTTGGAGTGTGTGACTCACTGCCTGTGTGTGTGGCCTGTGGCCCGCCGTTGGAGGCGCAACAGGCGAAGGACATCCGGCGCTACGATCTGCACGCCGCGTGCCTCATGCTGTTGCCCGGTGAAAAAGCGCACGTGTATAACGGGATGGTGCAGCTGGAGGCGCACACGTACACGCTGGAGGTGCCCGGCTTGATCGAGGGCTACCCCCCCGTGGCGAAGGACGACGTGGTGCGCTTACGGCGGGGCGTTACACAACATCCTGCCTGTTTGCTCATTGTGTAGACACCCGTACACACTCGCCGCATCCTCTTCCCAGGCCTATCACGGCGTCCGGATTGTTGGTTCATAGTTTAAACTCAGTGTCGGAGGGACTAATCCTCTTTATCTCCTCGAAAATCGAGGGTCTATTTATTAACTCACGAATCGCGACCATGTCGGATCTCGGCCGGGCGGCGCGTTCGTTGGTCGAACGGACTTCGATACCACAACTTCGATACCAGACCCGACACTGAGTTTGAGACCCTGGCATGCGGCTGCTGTCCGCGAAGGACTCCAGCGGGCAGCCCCCCGCCGCCATCGTCCTCCCGCCCGAGTTCCTCGCCGGCGCCGGCGGGCACTCTTTCGCGGAGGTGGCGGCGGTGGTGGTGCGCGTCATCCCGCGAGCCTCCACCGTGGTAGGGCCCTCCCACTGAAATATATATGTCCGTCTCATATTTCAAGTCTAACGATCAAAAACCCTAGAGTAGAACCCCCCATTTGTACCCCCAGAGGGAGCCCAATTGAAGCGTCCATGAAGAGACCATATATTGCTCAAAATGTCCTTCAACACGTTTGCCAACCCTCGTTTGTTGAGATATAAATGCCACCCGCTTAATGTTTTTGAGCCGTTTTTGCCGGGCCCCACACGCGGGTGCTCGCGCTCCCGCCCATGCTCACCGGCATGGTGATCCCGCAAGTCGGTCGGGCGGTGCAGGTTGCCAGTATCAAAACCCGTTTTGACAGCGCCGCCTGGTGTCAGCGCTTGAAGCTAGAATATGATGAACCGCTTTCAAACCTTGCTTTCAATTTCAACTTGCGCCGCTACAGCGCGCTGGGCTGCAGAAGGCGGATTCGATAAAGACGAGGCAGGCGATGCAAGCCGGTAGGGCCTAGCGTATAGAGTTATTTGTGCCTTCAGATGGGCGCGTGGGTGCAACGGGGCTTGGGTTTATAACTCGTCAACATGGCCGGGTGCTCTGATTGTACAACACTTGGTCATTTTGACGAGTTGTAGGCTCAAGCCCCGTTGAAAACACGCGCCCCTCTGAAGGCACAAGTACCTCTCTTGCTCGCCGCGTCAGGCAACGCATTTGAACCCTCGTTTCTTGAGTGGCAATGGCATCCTATGACGCGGCGAGCAATATCTGCCAGGCCCGACATGCCGGGGTGGCGGAGCTGACGGCGCATGTGCGCTTCGCCTACGACGAGGCGCTATTCCGCGCGCAGCGCGCCGCGCTCGAGGCGGCGGCGGCGAACCCCGCGGTGTCCTCCATGCTGAGCGGCGGCGGCGGCGGCGGCGGTGGCGGCGGCGGCGGTGGCGGGGAGTTTGAGCGTGATGCCATCGCCTTCGCTGCCGCCTCCGCCGCCCGGAGCGGGGAGTTTGAGCGTGTTGCCGCCGACTTCACGTCCGCCGCCGACGACGACTTCTCGTCTGCGCCGCCGTCCACGGTGTCGCACCTCAACGCCGAGCAGCGCCAGGCGGTCAACGACGTGCTGGCCGGACACGCGGCGTGGTATGTCGGAATACATTATGCCCGCGACGTCATCCTCCACATGATAACCCTCGTTTCGAATATGATGCCTGCTATGTCATCCTCCACGCTGTATGCCCTCGTTTTTTCAGTTAAAAGTCATCATATTACCCTCGCATCGTATACAATGCCTGCTGTGTCATCCCCGACGCTGTATACCCTCGTTTCTTGAGTTGAATTGACGGACGTCATGTGACGTGGTGAGGTGTATTCCCCCCCGGCCCTGCGCCGTGCACCACTGCGCCGTTCGCGGGTCCACCCTACTGCATGCTAGGGCCGCCGGGCACGGGCAAGACGGTTGGGGCCAGATACATAATGCCCACCGCGTCATTATCCACTGTGTAGACCCTCGTTTGGCGGGTTAAACTCCACCCTATGACGTGGCGACGCCATCCTGTGCAGCGATTATGTGGTTGACTGTACACCGCCGCCGCCGCCGTGTTGGCCACGAACCCGCACGCCCGGATCTTGCTGTGCGCGCCGGCGGCGTTTGCGGCGGATGTGATTTGCTCACGGCTGGCGGCGGCGAGCGCGACGGCTGAGTCCGCAGCCGCCGGGATCCGCCCGCTGACGCCGTGGGGGCAGCGGCGCGCGGTAGGGCCTGTCAAGACAATGCCTGCCACGTCATCCTCCACATTTCTTGAGGCAAAAGGCATCTCATGACGTGGCAAACATTATTTGTCAGGCCCTAGCGCGCGGTGGAGGACCACGCGCCAGCGCCGGTTGGAACAGCCGGCGCAGGGGGGTGTCTGGCCGGATGGATGGCGGGAGGCGACGAAACCGATCGGCCGTGGGCGATCGCGCCGACGCCGGGACTGGGCCGCCCGGGAGACGAGGGCGACACCACGTGGCCGCCGCTAGCGGGGGGGAAGCCGCCGGCGGCGCCGACGGCGGTTCTCCCGGACGTGATTCCGGGGTCCGAGGTGTTCAACGGCGACGGCGGCGGCGGCGGCGGCGGCGTTGACTCTCCGACTGAGCACGCAATCACGGCAGGCAGTAACAGCGGCGGCGCTTCACCGCACGTGCAGGGCGAGGCGGCTCGCGTCGCGGAGGCGGCGGCAGCGGCTGCGGTGGGAGCGCCGGGGGATTGGACCATGGCGCGCGTGAACGACCCGCGCCGCGACCCCGCCGCCGTCAAGGCCGACGTCCGCCCCTTCTGCGCCGCGCCCGAGTCCGAGGCAGTGCTGACTGTTTGATCATGGTGTACCGGCGTACCCAATCACACTCGCCGGCTGACTGCTTGGTCATGGTGTACCGGCGTACCCACTCACACTCGCCGCATCCTCCTCACTGGGACGGCCTCTCGTTCCCCTTTCTGCACAACATGAGCCATGTTGTCCCCGAGACCGTTGGCAGCTACCCCACTAGATACCTCTAGTACGATCAAGTAGCGCGGCAAAGTGAGCGAAAGGGGACGAGTGCCAGGCCTGGGAGGAGGACGTGGCGAGTATATACGGGTACACTGGGGTGTGCGGGTACAGTGGTACACCACGAGCAATCTGTCAGGCAAAGGCATGTGCGGCCCTGCTCCGAGGCGGCTTCCCTGGCGCGCGTGGTGGTGGCCTCCTGCGCTAGCGCGGGCAAGGCCTTGACTTTGTGTCCGGGCACGCTGGTACACTGTTGTGAGCGAACAGTCCTGGGAGCGAGTGGCCAGGCCAGGGAGGAGGATGCGGCGAGTGTTTACGTGTACATTATTGGCACACTGTGAGCATGCAGTCAGGTTGAGCTAAAACGGGAGCGAGTGTGAGGCCCTGAGCTCGGGGCTGCTGGCGGACTTCGCCCTGGCGGGTGTCTACTTCGGCATCGCGGGGCTCAACGCGCCGGACACGCATGGGACCAAAGGTGCTGCGCACGCCTCCGCCGCTCACACCGCCGGGTTCACGCACGTCTTCATCGACGAGGCAGGCCCGCGTTGTGAACCCAACCCTCGTTCATAGATGTACATATCATCCTGTGACGTGACAAGCATATGCACACATGACGCTAGTCCGTTGAGTTGTATGGCATCCTGTGACATGGCGAGCATCACATACTTGACGCTAGTCCATTGCGTTTGATGGCATCATGCGACGATGAGAGCATGACACATCCGGCCCTACTTGGTGGCAGGGCAGGCGACTGTGCCGGAGAGTCTGATCCCCATGCGGCTGGTGTCCGTAGGGCCTGCCAGAAATGCCCATAACATCCTGAAACAACCCTTTCTTGAGTTGAATGCCTTGATGTTCTGAGCATTTTGTGCCGGGCCCTAGGTTTCGGCCGGTCGGACATCCGCCGTGGTGCTGGTCGGCGACCCGCGCCAGCTGGGCCCCGTGGTGCATAGCGCCGTGGCCGCCGGAGCAGGGCTCGCAGGGTCCGGCTGTGGCGGCGGCGGCGGCGGCGGCGGCGGCGGCGAGGGCGAGGGCGACTCGGCGGGTAGCGAGAGCCGCCCCGGGCTGATGACTTCGCTTCTGGAGCTGGCCTCCGGCGTGCACGCGGCGGCGGAGTTGGGGGAGGCCCCTAGCTCCCAACAGATGCTGGCCGACCTCACGCGCGCGCATGTAGGGCCTGGCAGAAATTGCTCTAAATGTCCTTCATCAGATTTGCCAACCAACGCCCGGTGAGGTTTCGTATGAGCATAATCCGCCGGGCCCTGCGCGCAGGTGATGGCGGCGCGGAGGCGGCGGTGCACGCGGCTGGTGCGTAACTACCGCAGCCACGAGAACATCCTCCGTCTGCCCTCGCGCCTCTTCTACCATAACCAGCTCGTGGCGTGCGCTTCCGGACCCGCCACCTCCCTGCCCGCCTCGCTCATCGACCAAGAACGCGCAAACGACGTCGACGACGGCGACGACGGCGACAGCGGCGGCAACGGCGGCGTGGTGGGCGGCCGCGTGGCGCGCGTGTTGTTTTACGGCGTCAAGGGGCGACAGGCGCGCGAGGGGCGCGGGGAGGCTCCGTCGTACTTTAACGCAGTGGAGG
>Ga0307489_10002254_pt1 | contig 12891 bp, 23 predicted proteins | sample SB12metaG_FD_202247 | JGI IMG/M metagenome (GOLD analysis project Ga0307489, IMG submission 202247) | Sea-ice brine microbial communities from Beaufort Sea near Barrow, Alaska, United States - SB 1.2 | ecosystem: Environmental > Aquatic > Marine > Coastal | place: USA: Alaska | collected...
CCCGCAGCGCGCAGCCCATAACTTTGGTGGCGCCGTTCAAGCACCAGGCGGCGGATGGCCGGCGGGAGGACATGGTGACCGCACACGCTAAGGCAGGGGGTTGCAAGTTGACCCTATCAAACCCACGTTGAAAGCGCCTGCAACTGAGCGCTCGAATCTGAAATCTGATGATCCGCTTTCAGGTTTTACTTTCAATTTCAACTTGCGCCGCTACACCAAGGGCACTCTGGTGTTCTTGTTCGACAATTCTTTCTCATACCTCAACTCCAAAAGCATCAAGTACCGGATCCAGACGCTGACAGCGGTGGCGGACCGGATCGGGACACTGACAGGGGAGGTGGACCGAATCGAGACGCGGACAGCGGTTGTGGACCAGGCCGAGGCACTGACAGGGGGTTAGCAAATGTATGGGCTGGGGAGTTGGGAGGGCTGGTCAGAAATTGTCTGCGTGTATTATCACGCCCAGTATGATGGGTGTTTTTCTGAAATTGTCTGTGTGTATTATTACGCTTGGCATGATGGGTGATTTTCTGATGGTCAGTCTAGCGTTTCAGACTGTCATAAAGAACCCTTCGTTCGAGCGACGGAAGGATTATATTCTTTGTCCATGTCGGACGCGGCCCCCGGTGATCCGCGACGTCCCCGCCAGCGCTGAGGCAATGTTCGGCGACATCTAGCAGTACCACAGCTAAACTGCTTGTAATGTATAACGACGAAAAGCATCATGCTAATGACACTCTCACATTCGCGTACATCTCGAAGCGCCATAAGCGAACAACTAACGCGCCATCCAACGCGCGTTCAAAATGGAGAGCTCGATTGAATTCTTGTACAATCCAACGATCCACGAGCCCCAAGGCGCTCACACGGTGCGCATCAACCAACCCAATCCGCGCCGTTTCAAGCGGACATACCAATCGGTCTGCTTAGGATTAAAGGCCGTCGTCACTAGCTAGCTGGGGACACACATACGTCTTCTATGGCCAAGGTTCATGATATGATCCAACAGCTCTGCGCAACTTGACGTCCTTCATTCTAGTACACTCCACCTGACTACAATCTATGACGTTCACAGCCTCTCCACCTCCCTCAGGTCGTGCCGGAGTTGTGTGGTCGTCTCGGTCTCAGCAATCTCAGTCCTGCGCCATCTTCTTGTTCCCCTTGTCGTCAAACACGTACCGCTTGAAGCGCAGAAACAGCCGGATCGCCTCGCCCCCCTCCGCCGCCGGCGCCACGCCGTCTTTGAAATACACCTTGTATTTCCCGCTCTTCCCGAAGCTGCCCTCGATGGTGCCCACCTCCCCGCGATGTAGCGGCGCAAGTTGAATTTGAAAGCAAATTTTGAAAGCGGTCCATCATGTATCAGTTTCAAGCACTTGGTTCCGGGCGCTTTCAACCTGGTTTTGAGACGGTCAACCTGCACCGCCCTGCCGCGCTGCGTCCAAACCTTCATGCCCGTGAACAGCGAAAGGTCCGTCTCCTTCTTAAACATCCCCTTCCCAATCACCGTGTTCTCGTCCTACACCTAGGGGCTTACACTCGTCCACTGTTCGGCTCAACGTAAGCACATCTTGTGGGATACGTTGGGTGCATGATTCCCCCCCCAGTCTATTAGACAGGGGGACACGGGGAGGTGTGACCTAAACATCTTAGTTGAGCTGAAAAGTGGACGTGTGTAAGCCCCTGCCTGCACCCGCTCCACGGTACCCTCGCGCTGCTTGATCTTATAGACCCGGATGCGCTTGACCGCGGCGGGGTCGTGCTCCAGGTTGTAGCGGCGCAAGTTGAAACAGAAAGCAATTTCTGAAAGAAATGTTCGTAATATGTTAGTCTCCAGCGCTGAAACAAGGCTTCTCAACACGGGTTTCGCACCTTGAACCCTAAACCCTAAACCCTTCACCTACACCTTTCAACCTGCACCGCCCTACCAGGTTGATGGGGTGGATCAGCCGCCCGTGGAACGCGAGGCGGCAGGTGTTCTGGTGGATGTCACTGTCAAGCCGGCTGGCAATGTAAAGCGAGTCCACGGGGCATGTGATTGGCTGGTCAAATAGGAGCAGCGCCCACGTGGCAAACGCGGGGGTGTCACCCGCGCGTGCCGCCTCCGCCCAGGGGCTTACACTCGTACACTTTTCAGCTCAACGTAAGCGCTTTCTGTGGGATAGGGGCTGCATTTAGGGATTGTGTAGGGGTTGTTGGGGGTATGAGGGCGTGTTCAGGGTGTATTTTGTGTCAGAAACGGCTCAGGATGAGCTGAAAAGTGGACGGGTGTAAGCCCCTGCCTCCGCCGCCAGGTCAGCCGCGCCCGCCTCCTACTAAGGCCCGGTACGCTATGAGCAAACAGTCAGGTACCGGGCACAATGGTACGTTGTGAGCAAACGGTAAGGTACCGGGCACACTGGTACGCTATGAGCAAACAGTCAGGTACTCGTACCGGGCACACTGGTACGCTATAAGCAAATAGTCAGATACCAGGTACACCGGTACGCTATGAGCAAACAGTCAGGCAGGTACCGGGCACACTAGTACGCTATGAGCGAACAGTTAGGTACCGGGCACACTGGTACGCTATGAGCAAACAGTTAGGCAGGTACCGGGCACACTGGTACACTATGAGCAAACAGTCACAGTCAGGTACCGGGCGTACTGGTACGCTATGAGCAAACGGTCAGGTACCGGGCACACCGGGCACACTGGTACGCTATGAGCGAACAGTCAGGTACCGGGCACACTGGTACGCTATGAGCAAACAGTCAGGCAGGTACCGCGCACACTGGTACACTATGAGCAAACAGTCACAGTCAGGTACCGGGCGTACTGGTACGCTATGAGCAAACAGTCAGGTACCGGTACGGGGCACACACTGGTACGCTATGAGCAAACAGTCAGGAACCGGGCCCCGCCTCGCCCGCCTCTGCCTCCCTCTTCCGCACGTCCGCTGGATGCTCCAGGTTGTAGCGGCGTTGAATTTGAAAGCAAAACGTGAAAGCAGTTCGTCACATGTTAGTATCAAGCGCTTAGTTCCAGTGGCTTTCAACATGGGTTTCATCGGGTCAGCCTACACTGCCCTACCAGGTCCGTGCACCACTTGTACTCCCGCGCCTCACTAAATTCTAGTCCGCCGCTCCCCCCCGCCAACCAAGGGCTTACACTCGTCCACTTTTCAGCTCAACCTGAGCCGTTCCTGACACAAGAAACACCCTAAGCACCCCCTAATACCCCCTCATACCTCATACACACTCGCTAGGCTACCCCAAAATGCACCCCTAATCCCACAGAAAGCGCTTACGTTGAGCCGAAAAGTGGACGAGTGTCAGCCCCTGCCGCCAACGCCGCGTCCCGCGCGTGCTTCTCCAACGTCAGACCCGCCAGCAGGGGCTTACACTCGTCCCCATTTCCGCTCAACTTGAGCTTGCTTTGCCCATTTCCGCTCAACTTGAGCTCACGCTGTCCCCCATATGACCCAAATTAATCCGTGGTGCGTGGATGAGTCCCGAATGAGCTCAAGTCAAGCTCTAACGTGAGCGATGTGTTCCCAAACATCGTCAAGTTGAGCTGTGAAGTGAGCGAGTGTAAGCCCCTGCCCGCCAGGAGCCGCTCGGCGCCCGCCACCGTAGCAGCGCTACTCGCGCCCTCCGCCGGCGCCTCCCCAAAGAACTGCGCGGTAGCCATCACCGTGGTGTGCCCCACGGTGACGTGGAACTTCATCTTGGACTGCACGTTCCCTTTGAAGAACCGGATCTTCTCCGCACCCACCACGCAGGGGCATACACTCGTCCACTTTTCGTCTCAACGTAAGCGCTTTCTGTCCAGTAGGGGGTGCATGTAGGGCTTATTTAGGGGGTGTTCACGAGGTGTCAGGGGTCATTAGGGGGATTTGACGGTGTATATTCTGTCAGAAGCGGCTGAGGTTGAGCTGAAAAGTGGACGAGTGTAAGCCCCTGCCACCACGGCGGCGCCGAACGTGGGCACTGTGCCGGGCGCGGCGACCAACCCGCGCTCCATGGACTTGGCATCGAGCTGCGTCACCAGCATCCAGGGGCTTACACTCGTCCAATTCTTGGCTCAACGTAAGCGCTTTGAACGGGATAGGGGGTGCATGTTTGGGTTGTTTAGGGGATGTTCAGGGGGTGATAGGGGGTATTACGGGGTGTCCAGGGTGTATTTTGTGTCAGAAACGGCTCAGGTTGAGCGGAACAGTGGACAAGTGTAAGCCCCTGCCAGCATCCCCAGGCGGTCCCCTCGCGCGCAGCTCTGCACGGGGCGCTTAAACATCTGCATACTCTTCACCTTCTTCTCGATCTTCAGGTTGGGTATCTCCACCATGTCCCCCACCTTGCACCAGGGGCTTTCACTCGTTCACTTTTCAGCTCAACGTAAGCGCTTTTTGTGGTATTTGGTGTGCGTTCAGGAGTCGTTTAGGGGAAGTTTAGGGGGTGTCAGGGAGTGTTAGGGAGTGTTTAGGGTGTGCCTTTTGTGGCAGACACGGCTTAGGTTGAGCTGAGAAGTGGACGAGTGTCAGCTTCTGCCTTGCACGTCCCGCTCAGCACCGTCCCCGTCAGCACGGTGCCCTGGCCCTTGATGGGGAAGCAGTGGTCGGCGGCGAACAGAAAGTCGCCGGTCTGCTGCCGTGTGTGCGCCTCGCTGCAGGGGCTTACACTGTTCAACTTTTCAGCTCAATTTGAGCAATTTCTGACTCAAAATACACCCTATACATCCCCGATAAACCCCTGACACCCCCTAGACACCACCTAAACAACCCCTAAGTGCACCCGCTATCCCACTCAAAGCGCCTACGTTGAGCCAAAAAGTGGACGTGCGTAAGCCCCTGCCTCACTGACGCGCGTCATCAGGTGTTCCACCAGAGTCTCCACGCCAACCGCGGGGGGGCCGCCCTCCTCCGTCATGGTGGCAGCGCCCCCTGGACGAGCCGCGATGGCCACCATCTCGCATCCGCCGAACTTGGTCGCCTTGAACCAGGGGCTTACACTCGTCCACTTGTCAGCTCAACCTGAGCCCTTGCTGAAACAGAACACGCCCTAGATACTCCCTGAAACACCCCTGACACCTCTCAAGCACCCCCTGAACAACCCCTAAATGCACCCCCTATCCCACAGAAAGCGCTTACGTTGAGCCGAAAAGTGGACGAGTGTAAGCCCCTGCCTTGAAGGTGTTGGCCAGGCGCTTCCTCATCTTGTCCACCTTCTCCTCCCGGGACGCCTCGGGTATCATGTCCGTCTTGTTGAGCACCACGAGCAGGTTGCTGGTGGTGATCTCACCCACCACCAGGCAGGGGCTTACACTCGTTCACCTTTGAGCTCAACTTGAGCCGTGTCTGACACACAAAAATACCCTACACACCCTAAACACCCCCTAACATCCCTTTAACACGGGCTACACAACCCCTCCGCGCAACCCCTGTCCCATGAATAGCGCTCAAGTTGAGCCGAGTCGTGAACGAGTGTAAGCCCCTGCCACCAGACACTCCGCGGTCTGCGTCTGTATGCCCTTGTTGACGTCTACCACGAGCATCAGGATGTCGATGATCTGCGCGCCTCCGAGGACGGTGCGAATCAGGGATGCGTGCCCCGGGCAGTCCACCAGCGTGAACTGCATCTGGTCGTACGGCAGGTGGGTCAGGTGCGGCGGGAGCGGCGCCATAAAACTGCTGAAGCCGAGGTCCAGGGGCTTACACTCGTCCACTTCTCAGCTCAACTTGAGCCGTGCCTGACACAAGAAAACACCCTACACACCCTAAACACCCCCTTCACACAGGCTACGTAACCCCTGCGCGCACCCCCTATCCCATACAAAGCGCTCAACTTGAGCAGAAAAGTGGACGAGTGTAAGCCCCTGCCGAGGTCCAGCGTGATGCCGCGCGCCATGCTCTGCGGGTGCTTGTCGAGCGACGCCGTGGAGAAGTGGGTCGACAGCGCGCGGGCGATGCTGGTTTTGCCGCTGTCGATGTGGCCCAGGATGCCGACGTTGACGTTCAGGACGCGGTGGGCGCCATCGCCGCCCATCGCGAGGGACCTGACTGTTTGCAAGCAGTGTGGGACCCGTGTGAAGGGGCCGCCCTGGGGACGTGCCTGCGGCGGAGCTTGGGAGCAAATAGTAGGAGCTTGGGAGGCTAGCCGATGGCGATACAAACAGCTGGCAATATGACCTGGACCGCGAAACGGTATTCGTGGAGGGCAAACGGGCTGTGATTGGTCGACATGCTGTATTCGGGGGAGTCATCAAGTCAGGGGGTAGTCAAATCAAAGCTTCGGAAGGGCGTGTCGCGTGGGCAAAAGCAGTGCGAAATTGTGGGCGCCCACACTCACCAACACGCGCTCACGATGTCCATCCCTGAGAAGCTCGGCCAGTCCCTCGACGACGTCATCGCCATGGAGGCCGGCGGGAAGTCCGAAGCCGTGGTCCGCGGGGGGCGGCCCCAGAAGGCGGCTGGCGCTGGAGGCAAGGTGAGAATCATCATCTCATCCAGAGCTCCCCAACAACCCTAAATCAAGTACACAGTTAGCGCTGCGGGATCCACGCGGCGCCAGGCGCCGGTGTGCCGCATTCTCGTATCGCACCCGCCCCGGCTTCCGGTGGCCACCTCGCGCATGCCCGTACCTTCCCCGCCGTCGCCCGGGGATGCGCGACCACCGTCGCCGCGCGTCCCCGACCCCCCCACTTCCATCTTTGGCGAGCAAATTGCCGCCGAATACGATGCGTTTTGGGGCAGAGCGGGCGCGGGCGCACCCCGTGCGTCTCGTACGAAATATGGCGCGACGGTGCCAGCGACGTAAAACGTGACCATGACGCGCGGGGTACCGGGCGCGCCGCTGCTCGTTTTGGCGGTGACACCCCATCGCCAGCGGGGCCACCCAAAATCGCGGGCGGTTCGTCTGTTCGAGGCGATAAAAACGAAAGGACGTCCGGCCCTCACACAATCAGTTATAATCGCACCAACCGCTTTGCGTCGTCTGACGCGCTGCAGCCCCCTCACTCCGTGGCCACGTGTGGCAGGCGCCGCGCGACGACGGCAAGCCACGCGCCAACAGCGCCACACCCTACGGCGTCACCCACCGCAGCGGGCAGTCCGTCGAGGACATCGCCAACGCCCCCGCGGGCGAGCGGGTGCTCAAGGTAGGGCAGTGCAGGTTAACCCTATTAAACCCACGCTGAAAGCGCCTGTATCTAACAGCTTGAAACAGAAAAACCATACACTGCTTTCACATGTTGCTTTCAAATTCAACTCACGCCACTACATCATGGTGAGTGCGAAGACGGAGGCCAAGAAGCTGGCGGGGTCCATCCGCATGGTAAGGCGGTGCAGGTTGACCCCAGGTTGCCCCAGGTTGACCCCAGATTGACCCCAGATTGACCCCAGGTTGGCCGCACTTGGTTTCAGCCCTTGAAAGTAAAATGTGATGGCGCGCTTTCAAACTTTGCTTTCAAATTCAAGTTGCGCCGCTACAGCATGGTGTGCCGCGGCGGCGACGCACCCATGCTGCTGCCGCTGGGCGCCGCCTGCGTCAACCAGGCAGGGGCTTACACTCGTCCACCTCTCAGCTCAACCTGAGCCGTTTCTGACACAACATACACCCTGAACACCTCGGAAACCCTCAACACCTCCCAAGCACCCCGTCAGCAACCTCTAGATGCACCCCCTGTCCCACAGAAAGCGCTTACGTTGAGCCGAAACGTGGAAGAGTGTAAGCCCCTGCAACCAGGCGGTGAAGGGCATCGCCATCGCCAAGAAGGACATGATGGATCCCGAAGAGGGCACTGCGGCGACGTTCCTGTCGTGCTTCCCCGACTTCCGTGACGACACACGGCGCACCGTCAGCCTGCAGTGCGACAAGGAGGTCAACGCGCCGTGGGCAGGGGCTTACTCTCGTCCACTTTTCAGCTCAACCTGAGCCTGTTCTGACACAAGATACACCCCCGAAACACCCTCCACATACCCTGTAATCCCCCTTGAATACCGCAGAAAACCCCATAAACCCCATGAACACTCCTTGAACAACCCCTCGATGCACACCCTATCCCGCATAAAGCGCTCGAGTTGAGCTGAGACGTGGACGAGTGTAAGCCCCTGGGCGTGGGTGACCTCGGAGGCGGACCTGACCGTGGGCGCCAACACCGACCCGTCCAAGACCGCGGGGGCCATCGCCGGCAAGGTGCGCGAGGGCCTCAAGGTGGGGCGATGCAAGTTTGAACCAGTTGAAACCCGTGTTGAAAGCGCCTCGTTTATAAAGTTTGAACCAGTTGAAACCCGTGTTGAAAGCGCCTCGTTTATAAAGTTTGAACCAGTTGAAACCCGTGTTGAAAGCGCCTCGTTTATAAAGTTTGAATCAGTTGAAACCCGTGTTGAAAGCGCCTCGTTTATACATCGCTGGAAACAGTAAAATGATAAAGTGCTTTTAGACGTTGCTTTCAATTTGAATTTGCGCCCCTAAATTAAGGTGGCCGTGCGGTCGTGCGGCGCTGACGCGGTGGCGAATGCCGTGTACTCCGTGGCACACGCGCGGCGGTACCTCAAGGCAGGGGCTTACACTCGTCCACTTTTTAGCTCAACCTGAGCCGTTTCTGACGCACAATACACTCTAAACACCCCTTAATAACTCCGAATAACCCCTGAAGCACCCCTAAACAACCCTTAGATGCACCCCATATTCCAGTCAAAGCGCTTACGTTGAGCCGAAAAGTGGACGAGTGTAAGCCCCTGCCTGAAGGACGACGGCGTGGACGTGTACTTCACGCCCGAGTTCGAGAAGGAGAAGGTGGGCGACGGGCCGGAGCGCACCGTCATGCTTTTCCGCATCTGCAAGGTAAGGCGGTGCAGGTTCAAACCCGTGTTTGCAAGCACGGAATAAGACGTCCTTCGCATTGGGTCTCTGACTTAATGCCTCTGTGTGATACTCTGTGATCTTACCACGTGCTACTCTTATGAAGGCGCCTGCTTTCAGCATCTGAAAAATAAAGATGATGAACCGCTTTCATATTTTGCTTTGAACATCAACTTGCGCCACTACAGCAAGGCGGCGGGCAGCGCGCCCGTGGAGGAGACCGCCCCGGGGGAGGAGGAGGCAGGGGCTTACACTCGTTTACTTCACAGCTCAACTTGAGCGCTTTTAGTGGGATAGGGGGTGCGCGTAGGGGGTGTGTAGGGTGTTTTTGCGTGTCAGACACCGCTCAAGTTGAGCTGAAACGTGACCGAGTGAAAGCCCCTATCAGGCGGCCGCTGCCGAGTAGACCGCCCTGATGAGTGGGTTCTGTTCGGCGGCCTGTCTGGAAAATTGTGGTGGGCGGAGGCGTGACGTTCTCGTAGGCCGTTTCGATGTTTGGTTTCTGTATGGCAGTAAGTCTGAGAGGTGGACAGCGAGCGGAGGCTTGATGTGTTTTGGTGTTTGTGTGGCAGCCAGTCTGAGAGATTGTGAGCGGAGAAAGACGCTTTCATCTGTGTGAATGTATGAGGAGGCACCGAGCTTTCGGCTGTGTGGAGACGTGATGTGTTGTTGCTGTTGTTACCGAGAGAGGATCTCTCTTCTCTCTTCTCTCTTCTCTCCTCTCCTCTCTCCTCTCTCCTCCGTCGCTCCTCTCTCCTCCGCGGCTCCTCCCTCCTCTCTTCTCCTCCCTTCTCCTCTCTTCTCTCTACTCCTCCGCGGCTCCTCCTCCTCTACTCCCGCTCTCCTCTCTCCTCTCCACTCTTCTCCTCTCTCCTCTCCTCTCTTCTCGTCTCTCCTCTCTCTTCTCTCCTCTCTTCTCCCCTCTTCCTCTCTCAGCTCTCACCTCTCCTCTCTCCTCTCTCCTCTCCTCTCCTCTCTCGTCGAGCAAGCCTCCAAGATCTCCGATCTTTGTTCCTTTTCTTTTCCCCCAATGAAGGCATCTGCACTCTGCCGTGCCTGAGGGTCTTTCAACCTGCGCCCTCTCACGAGTGGACAAAGGGGTTCAAAGCCCCATTGAGAGGATGGGGAGAACAATCGAAACAGTTCCACTTTTGGGAAACGGTGCGTCATCGATATTATTTTCCAAAAAGGAAGAAGAATTATTTTCCAAAAAGGAAGAAGAAAGTCTGCTAGCGTTAGTCAATTGCATTCAAATTCTTTAGAGGTAGTCATTGCAAGTACTTGTGGTACGGACCCTTCTCCGATGGTCACTTCTTGGAGGCGTACTAGCTAACTAGGTAGCCAACAGGTTACGTTGTAGCGGACACTTTATGAAACACAAAGAAATGTTGCGCCCTTCGTCGCCCGCCCCGAGAGCACAACTTAAACAGTGTGTTGGCTGACACTTCTCTGAATATCGAATACAGTTGTTCCGTTGCCCGCCCCGGAAGCAATGATCAAGGTCCCAAAGAGGTGACGCGATGGGCGGTGGAAGGTCTTCGCAGATTTCCACGGTATCTCAAATGTCGGTCAACGTTTTTCGAATCGGAAGACTCGAGTAAATAGACGGTCAGATTTGCCATACAATGGTGCAATATGGCGATTCGACCGTCTATTACTCAAGAATTGGCGACCACTATTTGAAGTAACCTGTAAAAACTGCTCAGGTGCTGCACGGTGCACTTGAAGAACGCCGTCTGCGCGAGTTGCGCCCGCCGCACTCTGCGGAATGACGAAGACAAACAACTACGTCGCCATACTTCGCGGACATGTGAGCGCTGACACCGAGGCCCGCCCGTCATCTAAGCGCTGGCGAGTGTTGCTCGCCACGTCATCCACACGCATTTGAACCCTGGTTTCTTGAGTTGGATGGCGTCCTAGGGGCGAAGTGCGGAAGGAAAATGGATGAACGGGCGATTGGCATGTGTGGGGGGGAAGACGTATCGACGCGAATGGGAATCCCATCAGAATCAGGAGGGCGGCGGGGGGCGCGGGCCAATCAGAGGGCGCGTCGGGCGCTGGCTAATCGGGAGGTACCTGTGCTGTGAAACCTAAATCCTAAACCCTAAATTCTAAACCCTAATGTGGGCAACGGTTCATGTCCTCGATTTTCCTCGGCCAAACCAACAACCTCGTCACGTCAGCTCGTCTCTTCCGAGGGTCGACAGCAACTCGAAATCTTGCAACGACGGGCGCAACAAGGGTGGGTTACCGCTGTCGGCATACGCGCGGGGAAGTCTGTGCCTCGTGGCGTTCACAAATCCTCACGCCGACGGAGGCTCGAACTGCATGAAGTAAACCAGGGTTGAGCTTCCAAGAAGCGCCGTCGTGGCCTGGAGGCGCCACAACTTCGGCCCCCTTACTAGCCCCTACTGCTCCCTGCTACCCACACCTTCCACTCTCCGTGCCTTCGAAGTCCACCCCCCGCCGCCGCCTTCCGGCTTCCGCCGCGCAACGCCGGCACACCACTTCACGATGCTAGCGATGCGAAGCACCCGCGCCGCCGCGGTGATGGTGCTGGTGGCAGCGCTGGCAGTCGCCGCCTCCGCGCAGGCCACCGGCACGGGCGGCCGCTCCGCCAAGCCTCGGCCCGCCGCCCCCGCCCCCGCCCCCGCCGCGGCCGCGTATCGGATAGCGGATCGTCCCGCCGTTGTCACCGGACGCCGCACGACGCCCACCACTACGGGCCGCGCGGGCGCCGCATACTACAGAGCTGTACCCGCCGCCGCCGCCGCCGCCGCCGCAGCCGCCGCCGCAGCCGCCGTGGATAGCGTTGGGGACGCTTCATACCAGGTGTGGAGGTGCAGGTTGATGGTATCAAAACCCGAGTTGAAACCTTGTCTAGTTTCAGCGCTTGATACAAAACTGTGATGGACAGCTTTCAAACGATGCTTTCAATTTCAACCTGCGCCGCTACAACGCGGCCCAGCGTCTGACCACCGCCTCTGCGTACTTGAGGACCTCCGCCGCTTCGTATCCCGCCCGCGCCGCTGCCGCCGCCGCCGCCGCTGGCGCTGGCGTTACCGCGGCCACCGTGACGCGAACGGCCACGACCGTGACGACGCGAGACACCGCCTCCCGCAACGTGTCCTTCGACACCGCGAATGGCGCCGCATTCCGGGCAGGGCCACCTTTGCCCTGTACTTATTTTTCTTCTTCCAATTCAAAGCCTGAGATTGGGATATACGTCCTTCAGTCTGCACGTCTTAGTAATAGGTTCCCCCATCGCCACAATGCGTGATGCATGCAGCCTCAGTAACCTCAGTATCACACCCTTTGCCCGCGGGCCACGTTCACACTCCTTCCCTTCTCTTCAGCTGATCTGCCCACACCATTTGAGAGGTGTCAGGTGAGATTGCAGGGTAAAGAGTGAATAGCAGACTGGAGCTATGCTCGTAGTCTGCATACAGGCTATAATAGTACTGCCGATGAAACCGCCCTCGTCAAGCTGAGGAAGAATCGAGTGTAAGGCCCTAAGTGCGGGCCATCGACATCCCCGACAGCTACATCTATGGCGGGGCTGTCCACGCGCTCCCGCTCCTCCTCAACCTGACCACCTCAACCTCGATTGACGTCAACCCGCTCCACCTCAACCTGTATCCGTGTACCCGTATAACACCCTCCCCGCATCCTCCGCCCTGGCCATACACTGGTCCCCGTTTCAGCTCAAACTATGTGGGAACAGTGCAGGAAAACGGGAGGGATATTTATTGAAAGGTGGTATAGGGGTCTAATGATGGGAGCGAACAGTGCAGGAAGGGGCGGGCGGACCCTGACCGCCGGTGAGAAGGAGTTCCCCGTGCGCGTCCCCATCCAGGCAGGGGGGGTCATGAGAACATGCACTCCTCCTCCTCCTTCTCATCCTCCTCCTCCTCCTCCTTCTCCTCCTCCTCTTTCTCCTCCTCCTCCTCCTCCTCCGCCTCCTCCTCCTCCTCCTCCTCTTCCTCCTCCCTCCTCCTCCTCCTCCTCCTCCTCCTCCTCCTTCTCCTCCTTTTCCTCCTCCTCCTCCTCC